>Ga0335076_10000493_pt1 | contig 36516 bp, 35 predicted proteins | sample Lox_Sample_25_FD_206717 | JGI IMG/M metagenome (GOLD analysis project Ga0335076, IMG submission 206717) | Soil microbial communities from Loxahatchee National Wildlife Refuge, Florida, United States - Lox_Sample_2.5 | ecosystem: Environmental > Terrestrial > Soil > Wetlands | place: USA...
GGACCGGACGGGCACGGCTTGGAAAGGCCCTCGTGGGGAGGCACCGGTCGGGGTGAGGCGGCATCCCACGACCACGTGGCTCCCGGATGGCTTTCCGTCCCCGGACGGGTGAGCTAGCCTCCCATCCGACCACCCCCGGACAGGTGCGGATGTTCGCCCACCCCCGAGCCGCCTCCCACCTGCTCGCCTGCGCCGCGCTCCCGAGGGTCGCGCCAGGAGCCACGGGGACGCCGTTCGCCGCGCCGGACGCGGTCGCCCTGCTGGTCCTCGCCGCGGTCCTGGCGGTCGCGCTCACCTTCGCCGCGGCCGTCGCCAGCCGGCGCCGCCTGGCCGCGGAGCGGGCGAGGGCCGACCGGGCGCTGGCTCGCCTGCGGCACCTCGGGACCCTGGCGGTCGAGTTCTCCGCCGCCAGCACCCCGGCGACGGTGGCCGAGGTCGCCTTCCGGGCTTGCCGCGCCGCCGGGGCGACGCACGCGCGCATCGCCTGGCTGGCCGCGGACGGAGGGACGCTCGAGATCCTGTTCACCTCCGGTCACGAGCTCCTCGCCGGCGGCGCCGGGACGCTCCCGCTCGACGCCGGGCTGCCCACCGCCGTGGCCGTCCGCGAGGGGCAGCCGGTGTTCCTCTCCAGCCGGGCGGAGGCGGCGGCCCGCTTCCCGGCCGCGGCCGAGCTGGCCTCGGAGGTCGGGGCGGAGGCGTGGATCGCCTGGCCCCTCGTGCTCCGGGCGCGGCCCATGGGCGCCCTGGGGATCGGCTTCGGCCGCCCCGGCCCCCTCGCCCCGGCCGACCTGGAGCTGATCGCCTCGGTGGCCGAGCTGACCGCCCAGGCGCTGGAGCGGGCGCGCCTCCAGGAGCGGGCGGTGGAGAGCGAGCGCCGGTTCCGGCTCCTGGCCGAGAACGCCCCCGACGTCGTCTTCCGCTTCCGGCTCGGGGCCGAGGCCGGGTTCGAGTACGTGAGCCCGGCCGCCACCGCCCTCCTCGGCTACACGCCCGAGGAGCACTACGCCGACCCCGGGCTGGTCCGCCGGCTCGTCTTCCCCGAGGACCTGCCCGCCCTCGAGGCGGCCGCCCGCGCGCCCGGCAGCGCCCCGCTGCTCCTCCGCTGGCGCCGGCGCGACGGGGCGGTGATCTGGACCGAGCAGCGGCTGGTCCTGCTCCGGGACGAGGCCGGCACGCCCGTGGCGCTCGAGGGGATCGCCCGGGACGTCACCGAGCGCGTGGCGGTCCAGGCGGAGCGGGAGCGGCTGGTCTCGGAGCGCGAGGACCTCCTGCGGGCGGTGTCGCACGACTTCCGCACCCCCTTGCAGGCGGTGCTGCTCAGGGCGGAGGGGCTGGTCCGCAACCCCGGCGATCCGGAGCGGGTGGCGCGGAACGGCCGGTCGATCGCGGAGAGCGCCCGGCGCCTCTCCGCGGCGGTGCAGGACGTGGTCCACCTGGCCCGGCTCTCGGCGGGCGCGCTCGAGCCCCAGCGGAGGGCGATCCCTCTCGCTCCCTTCGTCCACGAGCTGGCGCAGCGGCTCTTCAGCGAGGAGGCCTTCGCCCGGCTGGAGCTCCAGCTCGGCGACGGGGTGGTGATCGCCGACCCCGACCACCTCGAGCGGATCGTCACCAACCTGGTCGACAACGCCCTCAAGTACTCGCCCGCGACCGCGCCGGTCCGCATCGCCTGCGAGCCGGCGCCCGACGGCGCGGCACGCGTCCTCTCGGTGGCCGACCAGGGGCCCGGCATCCTCCCCCAGGACCTGCCCCAGCTCTTCCAGCGGTACTTCCGCGGCTCGCGCCAGACCGGCCGCGAGGGAACCGGGCTCGGGCTGTTCGTGACCCGCATGCTGGCCGAGGCCCAGGGGGGCTCGGTCACGGTCGAGACCGAGCTCGGCCGGGGGTCGATCTTCCGCGTCCGCCTCCCCTCCGCCTGACCGCCGCCTCCCGGAGACCCCACCCGTGCCCGATCCCCGACGCCACCCGCGCTACCCCGTCTCCCTGGCGGTCGACCTGATCTCGGAGGCCGGCCTCCAGCAGTGCCAGGCGGAGGACCTCTCCGCCGGCGGTTGCCGGGTGGTCACGGTGTTCCCGATCCCGCGGGGGAGCGCGGTGCGGATCCGCCTGCGGTCGCCCGCCGTCGCCTTCGAGATCGGGGCGCCCGCCACCGTGGCCTGGTCGACGCGGGAGCCGCCCTACCGGGCCGGGCTGCAGTTCGCGGAGGCGTCGGTGCCCGAGGCCGGGCGCTTCCTCCAGGCGCTGCTCGGGCCGGTGCGGCTGGAGAATTCCTGAGCCCCGCGGGCGCGCCCCTCGCCGCGCCGGGCGAGGCGCCTCAGGTCTCGACCCGGGCGCCCGAGACCACGAAGCGGGCCGTCACCGAGTCCATGGTCCGGATGTGGTGGACGAACCAGGCGGGGACCACCTCGAACAGGTAGCTCCAGAGCTTGGCCGGATCCCCGCCCTCGCGGAACCGCCGGGCCTGGAGATCCATCTCGGCGAGGGCGCGGTCGTGCTCCGCCTTGTGCATCGGGTACGCAGGGAAGCCCGCCTCGCGCATCACCTGCTCCTCGCGGAGGAAGTGCTCGCGGGTGTGGACGGCGAGGAGCGCCAGCCGCTCCAGCACCGGGGCGAGCGAGCCCTTGCCGGCACGGTGCGCGTCGAGCGCCTCCCCCAGCTCCTCGAGCAGGCGCATCTCCTGGGCGTGGTCCGCGTTCATGAACGCGAGCGGCAGCTCGGGGACCTGAGACACGTCGACGAAGCGCATCGCGGCGAACACCCTCCCGCCGGCAGCGGCCGGCGCCCACTAGATAACCGGGGCGCGACCGGCGCGCCGCGCGCGAGGGGCGCGAGGTCGGGCGTCAGTCGCGGACCAGCTCGACCTTCACCGGTTGGGCGCGGCCGCCGGCCTGGACCTCGTCGCGGAACTGCACGCGCCCGAGCCGGGCGATCCCGGAGCCGTCCATGGGCGCGGAGGCGAGCTTGTAGCGCCGGGTGACGGCGATCGCCTTTCCCGGAGGGATGGTCCGCTGCCCGGCCTTCCAGGGCGCGCTCTCCCGCTCCTCCGGGTCCGGGGTCCAGCCCGGGTCGTCCTCCACCCGCGCCAGGGTCAGGTTCGTCCCCTCCCGCTCGATCAGCGCCGCGCGGCCGAGGGCGATGCGCACCGGCCCGTCCGTCCCGTTCTCCACCCGGGAGCGGACCGAGATCTGGCCGCCGTCGATGCGCGCCTGGACGTCGTAGACCACCCCGCCCGCCAGCTCGAGCCGGTAGAGCGGGGTGCCGTCGTCGCCGGTGGCGTTCGGGAGGGGCGAGAGGCCGGTCGCCCGGTAGGGGCCGGAGGGCAGGCCGAGGAGCTGGCCCTCCGCGCAGCCGGCGAGCGTGGCCAGGGCGAGGGCGGCGAGCAGGGCGCGGCGCACGTTCACTTCCCCTGGAGCCAGCCGTCGGCGGTGAGCAGCTCGGCGGTGAGGACCGCGCCCCCGGCCGCCCCGCGCACGGTGTTGTGCGAGAGGCAGACGAAGCGCCAGTCGAAGAGGGCGTCGGGCCGGAGCCGGCCGATCGTGACCGCCATCCCGTTCCCCGCGTCGCGGTCGAGCCGGGTCTGCGGGCGGGCCTCGTCCTCGAAGTAGTGGAGGAAGGGCTTCGGGGCGGAGGGGAGGCCGAGCTTCTGCGGCTTGCCGGAGAAGCTCTTCCAGAGCTCGAGCACGTCGTCCTTGGAGGGCCTCCGCTCGAACTGGACGAAGACCGCCGCCAGGTGGCCGTCGGAGGCGGGGACCCGGATGCACTGGGCGGTGATCACCGGCTCGGCGGCGGCGACGATCTTGCCCCCCTCGATCCGGCCCCAGATCTTCATCGGCTCCTTCTCGCTCTTCTCCTCCTCCCCCTTGATGAAGGGGATGACGTTGTCCACCATCTCCGGCCAGCTCTCGAAGGTCTTCCCGGCGCCGGAGATCGCCTGGTAGGTGGCGACCGCGATCTTCTTCGGGCCGAACTTCCAGAGCGGGTGGATGGCCGGGACGTAGCTCTGGAGCGAGCAGTTGGGCTTCACCGCGATGAAGCCGCGGCGGGTGCCGAGCCGCTTGCGCTGCGCCTCGACGACGCCGGCGTGCTCCGGGTTCACCTCGGGCACCATCATGGGGACGTCGGGGGTCCCGCGGTGGGCGGAGTTGTTGGACACGACCGGGGTCTCGTGCCGGGCGTAGTCCTCCTCGAGCTTGGCGGTCTCGTCCTTCGGCATGTCGACCGCGCAGAAGACGAAGTCCACCTGGTCGGCGATGGCGGCCACCGCCGAGGCGTTCTGCACCGTGAGGGCGGCGGTGGCGGCCGGGATCGCCGACTTGAGCGCCCAGCGCCCCTTGACCGCGTCCGCGTACTTCTGGCCCGCCGAGTTGGCGCTGGCGGCCACCAGCGACACCTCGTACCAGGGGTGGTTCTCGAGCAGGGCGACGAAGCGCTGGCCGACCATGCCGGTCGCGCCCAGGACGCCCACCTTCAGCTTCTTCTGGCTCACGGCTCCTCCCAGTTCGGGGCTCGGGAGGATAGCAGGAGCCCGCGCCTCAGTAGAAGACCTCCTCGAGCGTGAGCCCCTGCGGCGGCGCCGTCGGGCCGGCCTCGGCGCGGTCCCCGCGCTCGAGGAGCGCGGCGAGGGAGCCGGCCTCCCGCTTCCCCCGCCCCACCTCCACGAGCGTCCCCACGATGTTGCGCACCATGTGCTTCACGAAGGCGGTGGCCTCGATCTCGACCTCGATCCGTCCCCCCGGCTCGCCCCGGAGCTCGAGCCGCCGCACCTCGCGGACGGCGTGATCGGCGGCGCAGTCGGCCGCCTGGAAGGCGGAGAAGTCGTGCCGGCCGATCAGGGGGGCGGCGGCCGCCCGCATCGCCGCCACGTCGAGGGGGACGAACACCTGCCAGGCCTGGAGGCGCCCGAGCGGCGACCGCCCGGGGCCGTTCTCGATCACGTACCGGTAGCGCTTGCCCCGGGCGCTCCGCCGGGCGTCGAAGCCCTCCGGCTCCAGGCTCGCGGCCCGGACCGCCACGTCGGGCGGGAGGAGGGCGTTCATCCCCTGCACGTAGGCGCGGAGCGGCAGCGGCCGCTCCTCCGGGAAGGAGACCACCTGGCCGCGGGCGTGGACGCCGGCGTCGGTCCTCCCGGCGGCGGTGACCCGGCGGGGCGCGCCGCGGAGCGTGGCCAGGGCCCGCTCCACCTCCGCCTGGACCGAGGGGCCGTTGGGCTGGACCTGCCAGCCCACGTAGCGGGTCCCGTCGTACTCGAGGATGAGCTTCACCACCGCCACGAGGCGGGAAGCTAGCACGCGGGCGGCCGTCCCGGTGCCGGCGGGGGCGGGGCGACGTGCCGCTGGAGGAGGGGGCGGGGCGTGCCTATCCTGCCGGGCGTGAACGCCCCGTCCTCTCCGGCCTCACCCCGCTGGCCCGCCGAGCGGCTCGCACCGGCGCTCCTCGCCCTCCTCGCCTTCGCGCTCCACGCCGCCTGCTGGGGACGCTACGGGATCTTCCGCGACGAGCTCTACTTCCTCTCCTGCGGGCGGCGCCTCGCCGCCGGCTACGTGGACCAGCCGGCCGGCATCGCCGTGGTGGCCCGGATCGCCGGCGCGCTCTTCGGCACCTGGGTCCCCGGCCTCCGGCTCCCCGCCTGGCTCGCGGCCGCGGCCGCGGTCTGGCTCTGCGGGAGGCTCGCCGCCCGGCTCGGGGGCGGTGGGCTCGGCGCGGCGATCGCGGCCGGGGCGGCGCTGACCGCGCCGGTGCTGCTCGCGCTCGGCCACCTCCTCACCATGAACGTCTTCGAGCAGCTCCTCCTCCTCGCCCTCGCCACCCTGCTCGTGCGCCTGGCGCAGGGCGAGGACGAGCGGCTCTGGGTGGCGGCGGGCGGGGTGGCCGGCCTGGCGGTCCTCTTCAAGTACACCGCCGCGGTCCTCGCCCTGGCCCTCCTCGCCGGCCTGGTCGCCACCCCGGCCCGGCGGGCGTTCAGGAGCCGATGGGTGCTCGCCGGCGCGGCGACCGGGCTCCTGGTGGTGCTCCCGAACTTCGCCTGGCAGGCGGCGCACGGCTTCCCGTTCCTCGAGATCGTTCGGAGCGCGGTCGGCTACAAGAACACGCCCTTCACCCTGGGCGGGTTCTCGAAGGAGCTCCTCCTCGACGCGAACCCGCTCCTCGCGCCGCTCTGGCTGGGCGGCCTCGCCTGGCTCCTCGCCGCCCCGGCGGCCCGCCCCTTCCGCTTCCTCGGCCTCGGGGCCGCCCTCACCCTGGCGGCCCTGATCGCCGGCCACGGCAAGTCGTACTACTTCGCCGGGACGCTCCCGCTGCTCTTCGCCGCCGGAGGCGCCGCACTCGGGCGGCTCCTCGGCGGCCAGCCGGCGAGCGGGCCGGGGCGGGTCCTCCGGGTGGCCCTGCCCGCCCTCCTCCTCCTCGTCGCCCTCGTCCCCGCCCCGCTCGCCCTCCCCCTCCTCTCCGTCGAGACCTTCGTCCGCTACCAGGCGGCGCTCGGCCAGAAGCCGCGCGCCTTCGAGCGCATGCGCTACGGTCGCCTCCCCCAGCTCTACGCCGATCAGCACGGTTGGCGGGAGCTCGCCGAGGGGGTGGCGATCGTGGCCGCCACCCTGCGCCCGGAGGAGAAGCCCCGGGCGGTGGTCTTCGGCCACAACTACGGCGAGGCGGCGGCCGTCGACGTGTACGGCCCGGAGCTCGGGCTGCCGCCGGCGATCTCCGGGCACAACAGCTTCTGGCTCTGGGGCGTGCCGCCCGGCCGCGGCGACCCGGCGATCGTGATCTCCGACGAGCGCGAGGACTGCGGCCACGCCTTCCGCGAGGCCATCCCCGCCCGCCGCCTCCCCTCGAGCCCCTGGGTGATGCCCTACGAGGACGCCCGCTGGATCTGGATCTGCCGGGAAGCCACCCGTCCCCTCGCCGAGGCCTGGCCCCGGCTCCGGCACTTCGAGTGAAGCCGCCGGCCGCCGGGGAGCGGGCCCGGGGCGACGCGCCGCTCGTTGACCCCGCTGCGCGAGGCGCGCTATATGCCGCTTCAACTTTCGTTGAAGGCTCCCCGGAGGACCGCGACATGGCGAAGGAGGAGGCGGTGATCCTGTCGCAGCTCGACGCCAGCGCCAGGCGCGGCGACCGGCCCGAGCGCGCCCAGGCGGCCCTCGCCGACGTCCCCACCCTCCCCGAGAGCCTGCTCGAGCTCGAGCGGCAGCTCACCGAGGCCACCCGCGACGCCGAGGAGAAGCTCAAGGCGGCGGCCCGCCACCTGGTGGGCGCGGGAGGGAAGCGGATCCGCCCCATGGTCACGCTCCTCGCCTGCGGCGCGTGCGGGGGCGAGATGCGCTCCGCGGTCCCCTTCGCGGTGGCGGCCGAGCTCACCCACTCCGCCACCCTGCTCCACGACGACGTGATCGACGACGGCCCGGTGCGCCGCGGCCAGCCCGCCTCCCGGGTCCTCTGGGGGAACGCGGTCTCGGTCCTCTCCGGCGACTGGCTCCTCACCCGGGCGCTCGAGATCGTCTCGGCGGAGCCGGCCCGCTCCGCCGCCCTCCCCGCCCTGCTCGCCACCATGCGCCGGCTGGTCGAGGGCGAGGTCCTCCAGCTCTCGCTCCGGGGCGGCTTCGCCGCCACCGAGCGGGACTACATGGACGTGGTGATCGGCAAGACCGCCTCCCTCTTCGGCTGGGCGGCCGCGGCCGGCGCCTGGGCGGCCGGGCAGCACGGCGCCGTCCCCGCCGCCCTGGTCCGCTTCGGCGAGGGGATCGGGATCGCCTTCCAGCTGGTGGACGACGCCCTCGACTACGCCGCCGACCCGGCCCTGCTCGGCAAGCAGCTGGGCACCGACCTGGTCGAGGGGAAGGCCACCCTCCCGCTCATCCGGGCTTGCACGGCCGAGCCCGGCCTGCGCGACCGCCTGGCGGCGCTGGTGGAGGGGCGCGAGGCGGCGGAGCCGGTGGCCGCCGAGGTGATCGCCGCCGTCCAGCGCGTCGGGGGCGTGGACGCCGCCCGGGCGGTGGCCCGCGAGCACACCCGGACCGCCCTGGCCGCGCTCGAGGAGGTGCCGGACGGCCTGCACCGCCGGGCGCTGCTCGAGGCGGCGCAGCACCTGACGGAGCGGGCATTCTGAGCGGGGCGTGCCGCCCCGACCTCCCGAGCTGAGCTCGTCAGGGGCCCCACGCCTGCTCGCCGGATCCCTTGCGCCGTGGCGTGCAGCACGCGCCGCCTCGCCGCGGTGCCCCGGCTGGTGCTCGCCGCGCCCTCCGGGCCCTCACCGCAGGACGAGCTGCCGGTGGGTGAAGTCGGTCCCCCCGCGCTCGTCCCGGCCGACCACCCAGAGGTCGATGATCGAGCCCGCCGGCGGGAGGTGCGTGTCGGCGGTCCAGACGGTGTCGGGCTTGTCCCCGCCGGTGACCGCCTCGCTCAGGCTGCCGCCGCTCGCGAACCACGAGACGCGCAGGATCTCGGTCACCGTCGAGGGCACGCCCGACACCACGGTCTGGTAGGTCTCGGCGCTCCCCGGGGCGAACTCTCCCCGGAGCGTGAGCTGGTCGCCGGCGTGCACCTCGAGCGGGGTGGCCGGATCGAGCGGGGTGAGCGTCGCGCCGGCGACCACCACCACGTCGGACAGCGTCGGGTTCTGGTTCGGGGGCGCGCCCTGGGCGAGGCGCAGGCCGTACTCCCCGGTCACCGCCCCGCTCGCCGACGAGGCGCGGACGACGATGGGGAGGTACACGCCGCCGCCGGCGTCGGGGGGGCCGAAGTCGGCCGGGGCGACGGCCGGGATGGTGGCGTCGAGGGTGAGGCCGGTCCCGAGGGGGACGAGGTACGGCGCGGTGCCGGGCCCGAAGCAGTCCGGGTTCACCGGACCGCTCCCGGTCACCGCCGGCTCGGTGCAGGCGATCCAGACCGCCTGGACCGTGGCGCCGGAGGTGTCGACCGCCAGGGCGGAGAGGGTGGTCGACTGGCCCGGCGCCACCTCGGCCGGCTCGGCCTTCACCGCCAGGACCCGGATCCCCTTCACGTAGGAGGCCGGATCGAACGAAGGCGCGCAGGCGCAGAGGAGCGTCGCAGAGAGAAGGATGGTTCGCCTCATAGCTCCCCCCGGATCCCGACCACCGGCAGGATGGGCAGCCCGGCCAGCGGCTTGGTCTGGGTGTAGTCGAAGTTGTACTGGATCCCCTCCGGGTTCTGCCGGTCGTAGACGTTCTGGAGGTCCAGGTAGACGGAGAGCTTCCAGCGGTCGTAGGTCCAGGTCTTGTCGAGCCGCAGGTCGAGCTGGTTGAAGCTCCCGAGGCGCGCCGAGTAGACCGAGCCGTAAAGCGGCCGGTAGCGGTCGGCGCGGGAGTCGTAGTAGGCGGCGTCCACGGGGGTGATCGGGTCGCCGGTCACGTAGCGGAAGCGGAGCCCGAGCTGGTAGCCGTTCGGAAGGATCTGGCTCGCCACCAGGGTGAGGATGTGGGTCTGGTCGTACTGGAAGACCCGCCAGGCCAGGTCCGGGTGGTCGCGGCGCTCGCTGCGCGAGAGGGTGTAGGAGATCCAGCCGAAGAAGCCGTGCCAGAGCTCCTGGCGCACGAGCAGCTCCGCGCCCACCACGCGCCCCACCCCGTCGTTCACCAGGAGCGGAGCTCCGACGTGCTCGCCGCGCACGATCAGATCCTGGAGGTGCTTGTAGAAGCCCTCCGCCTCGACGTGCAGCGTGGGGGTGGGGTCGAGGTCCACGCCGGCGACCAGGTGCACCGCCGACTCGGGGTGGAGGTCCGGGTTCCCGAAGGCGCGGGAGAGGTCGAAGGGGCCGGCCGGCTGGTGGTAGAGGCCGGCCGCGATCTTGGGGGCGAGCCAGGGGAGGGCCTGGAAGCGGGCCGAGAGCCGGGGCTCGAGCGCCGCCCAGGAGCTGGTGAAGGCCCCGGGCGTCCCCTGGTACGCGGACTGGGACATCACCTCGAGGCGGAGCTGCGGGGTGACCGTGAGCCGCTTGTCGAAGAGGGCGAAGGTGGCGCCGACGAAGGGCGCCAGGCCGTTGGAGAGGAGGACGTAGTCGTCGCTCACCAGGCCGCCCGCGCCGCCGAAGCCGCCCCCCGGGTCCCCCTCGCGCGGCGGGCCGGAGGGCGGGAAGGTGGCCTTCACCGGGGTCCTCGTCCCCTCGTAGTCGACCCCGGCGTCGAGCCGGACCCAGTCGGCGAGCGGCACCCGGGCCACCGAGCGGAGGGCCCAGGCGAGGTTCTGCTGGTCCACCACGCGCGGGGAGTTGCCCTCCACGAAGGTGAACTGGGCGGGGACGTCGTAGCCGGTCGAGGCGGTCGTCTCGACCGTCGCCCCCTCGGCGAAGCGGTGGAGCCAGCGGGCCACCGCCCGGTGGTAGTAGATGTGCGAGTCGGCCACCGGCGAGTCGGACGGGTCGGGCCGCTTGATCACCAGGTGGAGCTGGTCGTCGGAGCCGAAGACGAGGAAGTCGAGGTCGTCCCGCGGCGACGCGCGCCAGTGGAGGTCGGCCTGGTAGTCCCAGTACTTCGGCGAGAGCTGGAAGTCGGCGCTGGTGAAGAGGGGGAGGAAGGCGTCGATCCAGCTCCGCCGCGCCGCCACCGCGAGCGAGAGGGTCTGGGTGAGCGGGGTGTCGACCATGAAGGAGCCGTCGAGGAGGTCGAGCTGGACGAACCCGTGCGGCGCGTCGGTGCGCGGCCGGCGGCTCTCCACGTCGATCACCCCGCCCAGCCCGCGCCCGTGCTCCGCGCCGTAGCCGCCGGGGGCGAAGGCGAGCGAGTCGACCATCTCGCCGTTGAACGTCGAGCGCAGGCCGCCGAAGTGGTAGAGGGTCGGGATGGCGACGCCGTCCACGTAGCTGCGGGTGTCCTGTGGCGCCGAGCCCCAGACCGCGAGCAGGCCGCCGCCGAAGGGGGCGCGCGCCACCCCGGGGAGGTTCTGCACCGCCTTGAGCGTGTCGCCCTGGGTCCCCGGGATCCGGCGGATCTCCTCGCCCGAGAGCGTGTGCTCGACCGTCTCCTGGACGGCGCGCTGGGCGCGGACGGTGGAGGCGTAGCGCTCCTTCGCCGGCACGTAGAAGGTGGTCTCGAGCCGCTTGCCGGCCTCGAGCCGGACCGCGCCGTCGGTGGGGGCGATCCCCGGGCCGCGCAGGTGGACCTGGTGCTCGCCCACCGGGACCTCCTCGAAGGCGAAGTGCCCGCGGGCGTCGGTCCGCGCCTCCGGCGTCCCCTGGTCGAGCACCACGGCGATCCCCTCGAGCGGGGTCCGGTCGCCCTTGCGCAGGACCCGGCCGGCGAAGGGGACGCTGGGAGGGGCGGGCACCGCCGCGGCGGCGGGCTCCGGGGGCGGGGGCGGCCGGTGGACGAAGCGGTAGCGGTAGGTGATCCGCACCGGGACCGGCTTGCCCTGGTAGACGCCCGGCTCGAACTCGAACTGCCGGGCCGCCTCCAGGGCGGCCTCGTCGAACCCCTCCCCCGCCGGCGTCAGCACCTCCGCCTTGGTGACCTTCCCCGCCTCGTCCACGTCGAGACCCAGGATCACCTCCGCCTCGCCCCGCGCCTCGAGCGCGGGCGGCGGCGTCGCCTCGACGAACTTGAGCAGCCGGGGCTTCCGGTCGAGCTCCGGGGGCGGGGCGGGGGCGTCCTCACCCGCGGCGGGCGGGGCGAGGGCGAGGGCGAGGAGGAGCGGGGCGAGGCGCCGGGTCATCGGGGGATCTCGAAGTGGAACACGTAGGGGTCGATGACGAAGGGGACCGGGTGGCCGTCGCTCGCGATCGCGGGGGTGAACCGGCAGCGGTGGCGGAGGGCCTCGACGGCGGCCTCGTCCAGGCCGTGCCCCAGCCCCTCCAGGACCCTCACCTCGACCACCTGCCCGCGCTCGTCGAGCGCCACCCGGAGCTTCACCGCCCCCTCGATCCCGGCCCGCTCCGCCTCGGCCGGGTAGGAGACGGTCCGCCCGCAGGCCTCGGTGTCCACGTCCGGCAGGGTGGCGATGGAGAGCGCGCCGCCGGCGCCCGGGCCGGTCCCGCCGCCGGGCGGGAGGGGGCGGACCGGACCCCGGTGCGGGGCGGACGCCGCCGGATCGATCGCGGTCGTGTTCCCGATGGGCACGGCCACCGCGGCGTCGCTGGTGGTCGAGTCCATGGTGACGCCGAAGACCGGGCGGACCGGCTCCGGCCGGGCCTCGCTCGGCGGCGCGGCCGGGGCGGGAGGGGCGGGCGAGAGTCGGACCGGCAGGTGGCGGGGCGGGAGAGGGGGCGGGAGCGCCGGAGACGGGACCGGCACGGGCGCGGCCCGCGGCCCGTGGAGCTCCACCTCGATCACCGGCCGGCGGCGCGCCGCCGGGGGCGGGGCGCGGACGATCGCCCAGCCCACCAGCGCGTGGGCGGCGAGGGCCACCGCGGTGGCTCCGAGATCGGCGCGGGTGAGCAAGCGTCCTCTCCCCGGCGGCTAGCGGATCGGCTCGGTGTCGAGGGCGAACTTCCGCACCCCGAGCGACCGCACCAGGTCGACCACGTGGACCACGTCCCCGTAGGCCACCCCCTGGTCGGCCGCGATCACCGCCTGGAGCTCCCGGTCCCGCGAGAGGAGCGGGGGGACGGCCCGGCGCACCGCCTCGTCGTCGCCGGGCGCGCCGTTGAGGAAGAGCCGGGAGCCGCCGGCCGGCTGGCGCTGGAGGGTGAGCGCCAGCGTCACCCGTCCGGTCTCCTCGCCGGTCGCGGCCTTCGGCAGGTCGACCTTGATCGACGGCACGGTCACGATGAGCGGCGCCGCCACCATGAAGATGATGAGCAGGACGAGCGTGATGTCGACGAGCGGGGTGACGTTGATGTCGGCGAGGAGCCCGCCCTCGTCCGGACCCTGGCCTCCGCCGGCCACGGTCAGCGCTCCCCGCCGGGCGCGGAGGCCGCCAGGCTCTCGGCGCGGAGCTGGCCCACCGCCAGGTGCGCCTTCCAGTCGACCTCTACCATGCGCGTCCGGACCCGCCGGCTGAAGGCGTTGTAGGCGACCACCGCCGGGATGGCGACCAGCAGCCCGACCGCGGTCGCCACCAGCGCCTCGGAGATCCCCGCCATCACCACCGACGGTCCGCCCGCCTGGCTCCCCGCCAGGTCGTGGAAGGCCTTGATGATCCCGAGCACCGTCCCGAACAGGCCGACGAAGGGGGCGTTCGAGCCCAGCGTGGCGAGGTAGGCGAGCCCGCGCTCGAGCCGCATCCGCTCGCGGGCCTTCGCCCCCTCCATCGCGCCGGCGAGCACGTCCTCCCCGCCCGCTCCGGCGGGCGGGGTGGGCTGCGCCCGGAGGAGGGCCCGCATGTCGTCCGCCAGGCGAGCGAGCTCGACCCGGTGGTGCGCGTAGTACCAGAGCCGCTCGAGCATCACCGCCACGCTCGCCACGCTCAGCCCGATGAGGAGCCAGAGCACCCATCCGGCTCCCAGGAGGGTGAACGCCAGGATCCTGCTGGTCACGTCCATGCGCCGGTTCCTCCGAGGGTCGAAGCGCCGCGGGAGGCGGCAGGTTCGAGGGGGAGCATGATGCCCCGGTGAAGGGCAGGTGAAGAAGTGTGACGTTGGAACAATCGCCGGCGGCGCGGCGATCCGGCGCGCCGAGACATGGGGAGGGGGGCCCCAGCGCACCTGGGGGAGGGGCGCCGCCCCTCCGTCGCGGGCAGCCGCGCGCAGCCGCGAAGCGGCGAGCGCCGCGCAGGGCCCCGCGTAGCAGGGGTGGCGACCCACCGGCGGGCTTCGCCGGCGGGGCGGGGCGGCACGCCCCGTTAGACGTTTCGGAAGGCGCGCTCCGCCTTGAGGATCGCCGTCCCCAGCGGGAGGTCGTAGGGCCAGGAATCGTGGACCAGCCGCCCCAGGGTCTCGCCGCGCTCCCGCTTGGGCGGAAGGGCGTCCCCGTCGAGGGCCACCAGGTAGCCCTGGAGCGTGGCACGGCAGGCGCCGAGCTGGTCGGGGCGGAGCTGGCAGGTCGGAGCGGCGAGCTCCCTCTCCACCTCGCCCAGGGCGGCGATCAGGAGCTCCCGGGCGTGGCAGCGGCGATCGGTCATCGGGAGGGCAAGCCTAGCGCAGTTCCGTGACGGCAGGTGAAACGATCAACGCTCGCCGAACAGGTCCCCTACCACCGCGGGGGTCTCGGGGTTGGCCTGCCGGTAGACCCGGAGGAAGGTCTCGACCGCCCGGAGGCCGGCCTCGCCCAGGTCGACCGAGAAGTCGTTCACGTACAGGTCGACGTGCTGGCGCATCACCTCCTCGTCCATCTCCTGGGCGTGGCACCGGACGTAGTCGCTGAGGAACGGCCGGCGGGCCAGGGCGTGCTCGACGCTCCGGCGGACGAGGCCGTCCAGCCGGCGGCGGAGCGGGGCGGGGAGGGTCCGCCGGGCGACGATCGCGCCCAGCGGGATGGGCGCCCCGGTCTCCCGCTCCCAGTGCTCGCCCAGGTCGAGCACCTTCTCGAGCCCGCGGGCGGCGTAGGTGAAGCGCCCCTCGTGGATGATCACCCCGGCGTCCACCTCTCCCCGGAGGACCGCGCCCTCGATCTCGGAGAAGACCAGGAACCGCTTGTCGGCGGCGCGCGGGCAGGCGAGCGAGAAGAGCAGGTGGGCGGTGGTGTTCCGGCCGGGGATGGCGACCCGCGCCCCCTCGGCGCGGAAGGGCCCCGCCCCCGGGCGCGCCACGAGCAGCGGGCCCACGCCGCGCCCCAGCGCGCCGCCGGAGCGAAGGAGGGAGTAGTCCCGCGCCACCAGCGGCAGCACGCCGTAGGAGAGCTTGGTGACGTCGAGCCGGCCCGCGAGCGCCCACTCGTTGAGCGTCTGGACGTCCTCGTGGACCACCTCGAGCTCGAGGCCGCCGGTGTCGAGGGCGCCGTTCACCAGGGCGTCGAAGATGAAGGTGTCGTTGGGGCAGGGCGAGATGCCGAGCGTGAGCTTCATCGGGTTCCCGGGGCGCCGGTTCCGGGGACTCTTACCCTTCAACGAACATTGAAACAAGTCGGCAGAAGGAGTAAGGATCCGCGCGCCATGGCCTACCGCTCGCTGCGCGAGTTCCTCGATCGGCTCGAGAGGGCGGGCGAGCTCGTCCGCGTGGCCGAGCCGGTCGATCCGGTGCTGGAGATGGCCGCCCTCGCCGACCGGGCCGCCAAGCAGGGCGGGCCGGCGCTGCTCTTCGAGAACCCGGGGGGGGCCGGGCCGGGCGCCATCCCGGTGGCGATGAACCTCTTCGGCACCCGCCGCCGGACCAGCTGGGCGCTCTCCTGCGAGGACTTCGAGGACCACGCCAGGGAGCTCCGCTCCCTCCTCCGCATGGCGCCGCCCCAGGGCTTCTGGGAGAAGCTCAAGCTCCTCCCCAAGCTCGGCCGGCTCGCCTCGATGACGCCGAAGCAGGTGTCGTCGGGCGCGGTGCAGGAGGTGGTGGACCGCGAGCCCGACCTCCGCGCGCTCCCGGTGCTCACCACCTGGCCCCTCGACGGCGGCCCCTTCCTCACCCTCCCGCAGGTGATCACCCGCGACCCGGAGACCGGGATCCGGAACGTCGGCATGTACCGGCTCCAGGTGCTCGGCCCGCGCCGCCTGGCGATGCACTGGCAGCTCCACAAGACCGCCACCACCCACTACCGCGGCTACAAGAAGCGGGGGGAGCGGATGCCGGTGGCCATCGCCCTGGGCGGCGATCCCTCCCTCACCTGGTGCGCCTCGGCCCCGCTCCCGCCCAACGTGGACGAGTACCTCTTCGCCGGCTTCCTGCGAGGCGAGGCGGTCCACACCGTGAAGGGCGTGGCCACCGACCTCCAGGTGCCCGCCGACGCCGACCTGGTGATCGAGGGCTTCGTCGACACCGCCGCGCCGCTCGTGCGGGAGGGGCCCTTCGGCGACCACACCGGCTACTACTCCCTCGCCGACGACTACCCGGCCCTGGACGTGGCGGCGATCACCCGCCGGAAGGACCCGATCTACCCGGCCACCGTGGTCGGCCCGCCGCCGGTCGAGGACCTGTGGATGGGAACCGCCACCGTCCGGCTCTTCCTCCCCATGCTCCAGCTGGTCTTTCCCGAGATCGTCGACATGGCGATGCCGGCCGAGGGGGTGTTCCACAACCTCTGCCTGATCTCGATGCGCAAGGAGTACCCGGGCCACGCCAAGAAGCTGATGCACGGCCTGTGGGGCTCGGGGCAGATGGCGAGCACCAAGACCATCGTGGTCTTCGACGAGGACGTGGACGTGCAGGACACCTCCACCGCCGCCTGGCGCGCCCTCGCCAACGTGGACGCGAAGCGCGACCTGGTGGTGGTGGACGGGCCGGTGGACATCCTCGACCACGCCGCCCCGCACCTCGGCCTGGGAGGGAAGATCGGCGTGGACGCCACCCGCAAGTGGGCGGAGGAGGGCGGGCGCGAGTGGCCCGAGCCCTGCGTCCACCCGCCCGAGGTGCTGGCGAGGATGGACGCGCTCTACCAGCGGCTCGTCCCCGGCGCCCCGCCCCTCCACCGCCCGTCGATCCCGCTCCCCGCCGCGGCCGCCTGGCTCCCGAAGAAGGGGGCGGCGTGAGCGCGCCCGCCGGCGAGGGGCACGTCCCGCTCCCGGGCGAGGGGCCGCGCGCGCCCGCCGTCCGGGCGATGTTCGACCGGATCGCCCCCTCTTACGACCTCCTCAACCGGGTGATGACCCTGCGGGTGGATCAGGCCTGGCGGCGCCGGCTCGTCGGCGCCCTCGCCCCGCGGGACGGCGAGGCGCTGCTCGACCTCTGCGCCGGGACCATGGACGTCGCCGCCCTCGCCCGGCGGCGCGCCCCCGGCCTCCGGATCGCCGCCGCCGACTTCTCCTTCCAGATGCTGGCCCGCGGGGTGCGGAAGACCGGGCTCCCCGCCAGCCAGGCCGACGCCCTCGCCCTCCCCTTCCGCAGCACCGCCTTCGACCTCGCCACCGTCACCTTCGGGATGCGGAACCTCGACTCCTGGGAGGTGGGGCTCCGGGAGCTCGCCCGCGTCCTCAAGCCGGGCGGCCGGCTCGGGGTCCTCGAGTTCTTCCGCTCGGAGTCGCGCGGCTCGCGCCTGGTCCACGGCGCCTACAACCGGCTCGCCCTCCCGGTGCTGGGGCGGATCCTCTCCCCGGACCCGGAGGCCTACCGCTACCTGGTGGCCTCGATGGAGCGCTTCGCCTCGCGCCCCGAGTTCGAGGCCGGGGCGCGGAAGGCCGGCTTCACCGAGGTGCGCGGGGCGACCCTCTTCCCGGGCGTGTGCGGGCTCGTGACCGCGGTGCGCGCATGAGGCTGGTGGTGGGGATCTCGGGCGCCTCCGGGGCGCCCTACGCCAAGCGGCTGCTCGACTTCCTCGCCGCCGAGGGGGCGGCGCAGGGGATCTCCGCCGACCTGGTCTTCACCCAGACCGGCAAGCAGGTCTGGAAGCAGGAGCTCGGCGAGGAGCCGCGCACCCCCTTCAAGATCTGGAAGAACCAGGACTTCACCGCCCCCTTCGCCTCCGGCTCCGCGCTCTACGACGGGATGGTGGTGATCCCCTGCTCCGCCGGGGCCCTCTCCCGGATCGCCTACGGGATGAGCGTCGACCTCCTCGGCCGGGCGGCCGACGTGATGCTCAAGGAGCGGCGCCGCCTGGTGCTCGTGCTCCGCGAGACGCCCATCAGCCTGATCCACGCCCGCGCCATCACCCAGGTGATCGAGGCCGGGGCGTTCGTGATGCCCGCCTCGCCCTCCTTCTACTCGGGGGCGAAGACCGTGGACCAGCTGGTGGACACGGTGGTGGCCCGGGTGCTCGACCGGCTCGGGCTCCCCAACGAGCTGATGAAGCGCTGGACCGGGCTCGCGCCGCGCGCGCCGGAGCCCACGGAGGACCCGTAGATGATCTCCACCCTCGCCCACCGCGCCCTGGAGCGCGACGGCCTCGGGCCGATCCGGGACCGGGTGCTCGCCGGCCAGCGGCTCTCCGAGCAGGACGCGGTCCGGCTCTTCGAGGCCACCGACCTCGCCGCCCTGGGAGCGCTCGCCAACCACGTCCGCGAGGCGCGCCACGGCGACCGCACCTTCTACAACCGGAACGTCCACCTCAACCCCACCAACGTCTGCGTCGCCTCCTGCAAGTTCTGCTCGTTCGCCCGCAAGGACGACCAGCGCGCCTCCGAGGGCTACACCATGTCCCTCGACGAGGCGGTGGAGAAGGTGCTCTCCCGCCGGCCCCTCGGGATCACCGAGGTGCACATCGTCTCCGGGCTCCACCCCGATCTCCCCTTCGACTACTACACCGAGCTCCTCTCCCGGATCCGCAAGGCCTGGCCCGAGCTGGCCATCAAGGCGTTCACCGCCATCGAGCTCCACTTCTTCGCCGAGAAGTTCGGGATGAGCTACGAGCAGGTCCTCCGCCGGCTGATGGCGGCCGGGCTCGACACCCTCCCCGGCGGCGGGGCCGAGATCTTCGCCCCCCGGGTGCGCCGGAAGATCTGCGACGACAAGGCGACCGCCGAGCAGTGGCTCGAGATCCACCGCACCGCGCACCGCCTGGGGGTGAAGACCAACGCCACCATGCTCTTCGGCCACATCGAGCGGCTCGACGAGCGGGTGGACCACATGCGCCGGCTGCGCGAGGTGCAGGACCAGACCCACGGCTTCCAGGTCTTCATCCCCCTCGCCTTCCACCCCGAGCACAACATGATCGGCAAGGCCTTCCCCAAGCCGACCGGCTACGACGCGCTCCGGACGCTGGCGGTGGCCCGCCTCTACCTCGACAACTTCGACCACGTGAAGGCGTACTGGGTCTCGCTCGGGGACCGCCTCGCCCAGACCGCCCTCGCCTTCGGGGTGGACGATCTCGACGGCACCGTCCTCGAGGAGCGCATCTACCACATGGCCGGGGCGACCGTGCCCCAGGCGCTCTCGGAGAAGACCCTGCACCAGCTGATCCGCGCCGCCGGCCGGGTGCCGGTGGAGCGCGACAGCCTCTACCGGATCCTGAGGGTGCACGGGCCCACCGCCGCGCCCTCCCCCGTGGCCGTCTCCGCCTGACCCGCCTCCGCCTCACGCCTCACGCCGCAGGAGCACCGATGCCTCAGAAGATCCGCGCCGCCGCCGTCTCCTTCCTGAACGCCTGGCCGCTCACCGCCGGCCTGGAGCGGTCCGAGCGCATCGAGCTGGTGCTGGCCGAGCCCTCCCGCTGCGCCCAGCTCCTCGAGGCCGGGGAGGTCGACCTGGCGCTGGTGTCGGTGGCCGCCCTCACCAAGGGCCAGTACGACATCGTCCCTGGGATGGCGATCGGCGCCGACGGCCCGGTCCAGACGGTGGTCCTGGCGGGCGAGCAGTCCCCGGCCATCTGGGACGAGGTCTTCCTCGACACCGCCTCGCGCACCTCGCACGTCCTCGCCAAGCTGGTCCTCGACGCCATGGGCGTCCACCCGAAGTTCACGCCCGCCGCCGCCGAGGAGGGGCTGGCCAGGGCCAAGGGGACCAAGGGCGCGCTGGTGATCGGCGACCGCGGGTTCGACGTCCGCGCCAACCACGTCCTCGACCTGGGGCGGGAGTGGACCCAGCTGACCGGCCTCCCCATGATCTTCGCCCTCTGGGCCGCCCGGCCCGGGGCGGTCTCCCCGGAGGACGTCCAGGAGCTCACCCGGGCCGCCCAGCACGGCCTCGGGATCCGCACCGAGCTGGCGCAGAAGTTCGCCGCCCTGAAGGGCGGGGACCCGGAGCGCTACCGGCGCTACCTGACGCAGCGGATCCGCTACGGCCTGGGGCCCTACGAGCTCCAGGGGCTGGAGGCCTTCCTCGAGCGGGCGGCGGAGAAGGGCTTCCTCCCCCCCATGCCGCTCCGCTTCGTCGACGACGTGGTGCGCAAGCAGCGCGTCCGGCGGGCGGTCTCCCTCGACACCGCCCTGCAGAAGGGGGCGGACGGCGAGCGGCTCGACGCCGACGAGGCCGAGCTCCTCGACGAGAAGGCCCCCATCCTCGACCTGGGGCTGGCGGCCGACATGCGCCGCCGCGCCCTCCACCCCGAGGGGCTCGTCACCTACATCGTCTCGCGGAACGTCAACTACACCAACGTCTGCACCACCGCCTGCCACTTCTGCGCCTTCTACCGGCCGCGCGGGCACAAGGAGTCGTACGTCCTCACCCGCGAGGAGCTGACCCAGAAGATCGACGAGACCGTGGCGCTGGGCGGGATCGAGATCCTCCTCCAGGGCGGGCTCCACCCCGACCTGGGGATCGAGTGGTACGAGGACCTCTTCCGCTGGGTGAAGGCGAAGTGGCCGGTGATCAACCTCCACGCCCTCTCCCCCGAGGAGATCTGGCACATCGCCCGGACCAGCGAGCTCCCCCTCGAGACCACCATCGAGCGGCTGATCGCCTCCGGGCTCGACTCGATCCCCGGCGGTGGGGCCGAGATCCTCGACGACGAGGTCCGGCGCCGCATCGCCCCGCTCAAGTGCTCCACCGACGAGTGGCTGACGGTGATGGAGGCCGCCCACCGCCAGGGGCTGAAGAGCACCGCCACCATGATGTTCGGGGTGGGGGAGGAGCCGCGCCACCGGGTGGCGCACCTGCTGCGGCTCCGGGAGCTGCAGGACCGGACGAAGGGCTTCACCGCCTTCATCTGCTGGCCCTTCCAGTCGGCCAACACCCGGCTCACCCCGGGCGACGGGAGCGCCCACGCCTACCTGCGCACCAACGCCCTCTCCCGGCTGGTGCTCGACAACGTTCCCAACCTCCAGTCGTCCTGGGTGACCATGGGCGGCGGCGTCGCCCAGGCCGCCCTGCACATGGGCTGCAACGACTTCGGCCAGGTGATGATCGAGGAGAACGTGGTCTCGGCCGCCGGCACCACCTTCAAGATGGACTCGGAGGAGGTGGAGCGGCACATCCGCGACGCCGGCTTCCGCGCGGCCCGCCGCAACATGCGGTACCAGCTGGTCGAGGGCGCCCGGGAGTGACGATCCGGGCGTACAGCGCCCCCTGGGTGCTCCTCGGCCGGCCCGGGTCCGGCGCCCCGCCCGCCGGGGCGGGAGCGGACGCGATCCGCGACGGCGCCGTCGCCCTCGACGGCGACGCGGTGGTGGCGGTCGGGCCGCGGGCCGAGATCGAGCGGCGCCACGGCCCGGCCGAGCGGCTCGAGGCGGTGATCCTCCCCGCCCTGGTGAACGCCCACCTCCACCTCGAGCTGTCCCACATGGCCGGGCGGGTGGCCGGTGGCGAGGGGCTCGCCGCATGGATCCAGCTCTTCGTGGCGGCGCGGGCCGCCCGGGCGGACCCCTTCGAGATCGAGCAGGCGATGGTGATGGGGGCCGAGGACCTGCGCCGGTTCGGGGTGGCGGCGGTGGGCGACGTCACCAACACCCTCGGCTCGCTCCGCCCGCTCGCCCAGGTGGGCCTGGCGGGCACCCTGTACCACGAGGTCTTCGGCTTCACCCCGCGCCGGTTCGAGGCCTCCCTCGAGGCGGCGGGCGCGGCCCGGGCCGCGGCCGGCGATCCGCCCCCCGGGCTGCGGATCGCGCGCTCCCCGCACGCCATCTACTCCACCCAGGCGGCGAACGTGCTCGGCCTGCTCGACGCCGGGCCGGGCTCGCTCCACCTGGCCGAGGATCCGGACGAGCGCCGGCTCTGCCATGACGGGGCGGGCGCCTTCGCCCGCATGCTCCAGTCGCTCGGGGCCCGCCTCGAGGAGCTCCGGCCCCGGGCCCGCTCGGCGGTGGCCCTGGTGGCCGAGCACCTGCGCCCCCACCACCTGGCCGTCCACTGCGTGGACCTCGACGACGAGGACGTGGCCCTCCTCGCCAGGAGCGGCGCCACGGTGGTCCTCTGCCCGCGCTCGAACCGCTACATCGTCGGCCGCCTCCCGCGGCTCCCCGCCCTCCTCGAGGCCGGCCTCCCGCTCGCCGTCGGGACCGACTCGCTCGCCTCCTCCCCCTCGCTCTCGCCCCTCGCGGAGCTCGCCCTCCTCCGGCGCGAGTTCCCCGAGGTCCCGGCCCGGCGCCTCCTCCCGCTCGCCTGGAACGGGCCGGCGGTGGGCGCCCCCGCGGTGGGCCGGCTGGCGGCGGGCACCGCCCCGGGCGTCCTCGCGGCGGCGCTGGCGGGCGCCCGGCCCGAGGACCCCTTCGAGTTCCTCCTCGGCCTGGGCGACGCCGAGCAGCCCTTCGCCTGGCTCGCCCGCCACCTCCCCACCCCGGAGCGCCGCTCGTGACGGCCACCTCTCCCGCTCCGGAGGCGAGCCCGTCGCGGCCGCGCCTCCTCGTCTCCTTGGCGCGGATGGTGCGGCTCAGCCACTCGCTCTTCGCCCTGCCCTTCGCCGCCGCGGCGGTGGTCCTGGTCGCCCCCCGGGCGGCGCTCGACCCGCTCCGGCTCGCCCTGGTGGCGGTGGCGGTGGTGGCCGCCCGGACCGCCGCCATGGCGATGAACCGGATCGCCGACCGTCGCTTCGACGCCCACAACCCCCGCACGAAGCGGCGTGAGCTGGTCACCGGGGAGGTCTCCGTCGCCGCGGCCTGGGCGCTCCTCCTCGGGAGCGGGGCGGCCTTCGCCGCCGCCGCCTGGGCGATCTCCCCGCTCTGCGGCCTCCTCGCCCTGCCGGTCCTGGCGATCCTACTCGGCTACTCCTTCGCCAAGCGCTTCACCTGGGCCTGCCACCTCTGGCTCGGGGTGGCCCAGGCGCTCGCCCCGGTGGGCGTCGCCATCGCCCTCACCGGCGGGGCCCCGCTCGCCTCGGTGGTCCTCGGGGTGGGGGTGGGCGCCTGGATCGCCGGCTTCGACGTCTTCTACGCCATGCAGGACGCGGAGTTCGACCGCGGCCACGGGCTCCTCAGCATCCCGGCGCGGTTCGGGATCCCCGGGGCGCTCGCCTGGGCGCGCGGGCTCCACGTCCTGGCGGTGGCCGGGGTGATCCTCGCCGGGGTCCTCGCCGGGCGCGGCCCGGCCTGGCTCGCCGGCAGCGCCATCCTCGGAGCGGTGATCCTCGCCGAGCACCTCTACGTGGCGCCCCGCGGGACGCTCCGGCCCGAGCGGATCGGGGTCGCGTTCTTCAACTACAACGCCATCGCGTCGATCGTCTTCGCGCTCTTCGCCCTGGGAGACCTGGCGATCCACTAGAGGAGGAGGGGGACCTTCCATGCCCGTCGCCGCCACCCGCACCCCGTCGCGCCCCGCGCCCACCTCGTTCGCCCTCCAGAAGGCCGACCTCGCGGTGGCGGACGCGGTCGGGGCCCTGATGGAGCTCTGGGGCTTCCGCCGCCAGCTCGGCCGCATCTGGGCGGTCCTCTTCCTCTCCGACCGCCCCCTCGCCGCCCCGGAGCTCTGCGACCGCCTCCAGATCTCGACCGGCCTCCTCTCCATGAGCCTGGCCGAGCTCCGGCGCTGGGGGGTGGCCCGGAGCGTCGAGGTCGCCGGCGACCGCAAGGAGCACTACGAGGCCGAGACCAACGTCTGGAAGATGGTCTCGCGCGTGCTGCGGGAGCGGGAGAAGCGGGCGGTGGGGGACGCCCTCGCCATCTTCGAGCGGGCCCTCGCCGAGCTGCGGGCCGCGCTCGCCGACGTCGACCCGGCGGTGAAGAGCCTGGCTCGCTTCAAGGCGCGCCGGCTGGAGGTCCTCGCCGACCTCTCCCGGGCCGCGCTCGCCATCCTCGAGCTGCTGGTCCAGTCGGCCCGGGCGGACGTCGGGCCCATCAAGGCCCTCAGCGAGGCGCTGGGGCGGCGGGGCTGAGCGGGGCGAGACGCCCCTCGACACCCGAGCACGGACGGATCGCCCCTGTCGCGCGCCCGCCAGTTCCCGCTGGCGGGATGGCCGGAGGTGCCCGATTGTTCTCGCGAGGATGGGCCCGGTGAATGCCATCCCCCCCTCGCCCGTCCAGCGGGAGTGCCCCGGGTCTGCCCCGGGCGCAGGACCTCGGGCGGTCCGGGCCACGCCGGCCGCCGAACGGACGTCGAAAGGAGTGGGCAACATGAGGAGGCTCTTCGCCGCGCTCGGGCTGTGCTGCGCGACCGGCTGCGTCGTGTACGAGTACCGCCCACCTCCGGCCATGCCGCCGCCCCCGGTCGCGGCCGCGCCGGAGTCCCTGCCGCCGCCCCCGCCGCAGGAGGTGACCTACGAGGCCCCTCCGGACCCCGAGCCGGCCGAGGCCGTCTACGTCGAGCCGCCCGTCGCGCCGCCGCCGCCCATCGCGGTCCGCTACCTCCCGCCCCCGATGCGCTACGAGCCGCCGCCGGTCATGCCCGCCCCCGGGATGCACTGGGTGGGCGGCTACTGGATCTGGGACGACGGCCAGTGGGTCTGGATGTCGGGCCACTGGATGATGCCGCCGGGGCCGGGCTGGGCGTGGGTGTCCCCGTACTACGAGACGCGCGACGACGTGGTGATCTTCGTCCCCGGCCACTGGGGCCCGCCCGGCTACGTCTTCCGGCCGCCGCCCCCGACCCTCCAGATCACCATCGTGGAGGCCCGGCCCCGCTACATGGGCGTGCTCGTGGTGGCCGCGCCCGAGCATCACCGCGGCTGCTTCGTCCCCGCCCCTCCCGGCTCCCGGCCCGGGCTGTTCGTCCCGGCGCCCATCGGCACGCCGCCGCAGGTGGTGGCCAGCGCTCCGCCGGTGGTCCGTCCGGGCATGATGGTGCGGCCCGCCCCGGCGACCAACGTCACCGTCGTGAACAGCGTCACCAACGTCGCGAACGTCACCATCATCGCGCCCGCCGGGGCCACCCGGAACGGCGAGGGCTTCCAGTCGAACGTCCCCGCCCGTCCCTCGCTCGCCGCGGCGCTGCCGCCGAGGGCCGCCGTCGCCCCGCCGCCCCCGCCGCCGCAGGCGGTCGCCGCGCATCCCGCCGCGTTCTCGCCCGTGGCGGTGCGACCGCCGCAGGCCGGCCAGCGCCAGGCGCTCCCGCCCACCGTCTCGCCGCACCCCACGCCGGAGAGCTTCCAGCCGCAGCGCATGGGCCAGCCCCAGCCCCCCGGGCACGGCGGCGCCCTGCCTCCCGGCTCCGGCCAGCCCGGGAACGCACCTCACCCGATGGAGCCGCAGGGCGTGGCGCCGCCCCCTGGGCGCGCCGGGCAGCCCTTCCAGCCGCCCGGGCAGGCGAGCCCGGGCTTCCCCCCTGGGAACGGCCACCGCGGTGACGAGCCGTTCCAGGGGTCGCACGAGCAGTTCCAGCCGATGCGCGGCCCACAGCCCCAGGTGCCGACGCAGGCCGCTCCGCAGGCGGCTCCCCACGAGCCGATGGGTAACCGCGGCCCTCCGCCTGCCCCGCCCGCCCCGCAGGCGCAGCCCCTGCCGCGCAAGGAGACGCCGGCGAACGCCCCGCGGCCCCCGGCCCCGGCCGCCGCGCAGCCGAAGCCGCAGCCGGCCGCCAAGCCGCCGCCCGGCGAGAAGAAGTCGGAGAAGCCCAAGGGCGAGCAGAAGCACGAGAAGGGCGAGCACAACTAGCCCAGCCTCCCCGGGGCCGGCGGGAACCCCGCCGGCCCCGTCCCTCCCCCGGCGAGGAGCCGGTCGAGCGAGGGCGCCTCCCTCCATCCGGCGCGCGCCGTGCGGTACCCGGTGAGAGGGCTCCGGGTGGGGGGACCCCAGCGTGCTCATGGGCCTCCCGGCCGCCAGCCGTAGACTCCCGCCTCGTCGGGAGGCTCCATGGCCAGGCTGACGCTGCTCGTGAACGGGAAGAGCCACGCGGTCGACGTCGCGCCCGAGACGCCGCTCCTCTGGGTGCTGCGCGACACCCTCGGGCTCACCGGCACCAAGTTCGGCTGCGGCATCGCCCAGTGCGGCGCCTGCACGGTCCTCCTCGACGGCGACGCGGTCCGCTCCTGCCAGACCTCCGCCAAGGAGGCGGCCGGGCGCCGGATCACGACCATCGAGGGGCTCTCCGAGGGCGGCGACCACCCCCTCCAGAAGGCCTGGCGGGCGGAGGAGGTGCCGCAGTGCGGCTACTGCCAGTCGGGGCAGATCATGTCCGCCGCGTCCCTGCTGGCGAAGAAGCCCCACCCGACCGACGCCGACATCGACGAGGCGATGTCCGGCATCCTCTGCCGCTGCGGGACCTACAACCGGATCCGGCGGGCCATCAAGGCCGCCAGCGAGGGCCGGTCATGACCGCGATCCACAAGGCGGGGCGGCGCGAGTTCCTGAAGCTCACCGCGGGCGGCGGGGCGGGCCTCTGGCTGGCGTTCCACCTCCCCGCCCGCGCCCGGGCGGCCGAGCCGGCCGCGCTCGAGCCGGACGCCTACCTCCGCATCGATCCGAGTGGCGAGGTCACCGTCTTCCTCGCCAAGTCGGAAATGGGCCAGGGGACCTACACCGGCATGGCGGTGCTCGTCGCCGAGGAGCTCGAGGCCGACTGGAAGCGCGTCCGGGTGGTGCAGGCCGACGCCGACCCGAAGCGGTTCGGCCAGATGAGCACCGGCGGCTCGCGCAGCGTGCGGCAGTTCTTCGACCCGCTGCGAAAGACGGGGGCGACCGCCCGCGAGATGCTCATCGCGGCTGCGGCCAGGAAGTGGGGGGTCGATCGCGCCGCGTGCCGCGCCGAGCTCGGCGCCGTCGTCCACCCGCCCTCGGGCCGGAAGCTCGGCTACGGGGAGCTCGCCGCGGCCGCCGCCCGGGAGGAGGTCCCCCGGGATCCCCCGCTCAAGGCGCGGACGGACTGGCGGCTCGTCGGCACCAAGGTCCCCCGCCTCGACACCCCCGACAAGATCCGCGGGCGCGCCCGCTTCGGCATCGACGTCCGCGTCCCCGGGCTCCGCTTCGCGGTGGTCGCCCGCCCGCCGGTGGTGGGGGGCAAGGTGGCGCGCTACGACGCCGCCAAGGCGAAGGCGGTGCCGGGCGTGCGCCACGTGGTGGAGGTGCCGAGCGGCGTCGCCGTGGTGGCCGACTCGACCTGGGCGGCGATGCAGGGGCGCGAGGCCCTGGGCGCCGCCTTCGAGGGCGGGCCGAACGGCGCCCTGGACTCGGCCGGCCTGGCGAAGCTCCTCGCCGAGGCGAAGGTGGAGGCGCCGGCGCGGAGCGAGGGCGACGTGGAGAAGGCGCTCGCCGCCTCGAAGAAGCGGCTCGAGGCGGTCTACGAGCTGCCGCTCCTCGCCCACGCCACCATGGAGCCCATGAACTGCACCGCCCAGGTGAGCGCCGGCTCGGCGGAGCTCTGGGCGCCGACGCAGGCGCCCACCTGGGCGCAGTCCGAGGTGGCCAGGGCGCTCGGCATCGACGAGGGGCGCGTGAAGGTGCACGTCACCTTCCTGGGCGGCGGGTTCGGCCGGCGCGCCATCCCGGACTTCCCGGTGGAGGCCGCGCTGGTCTCGAAGGCCGCGGGCGAGCCGGTGCAGGTGGTCTGGACGCGCGAGGACGACATGCGGCACGACCGCTACCGGCCCGCCGGCCGGAACGAGCTCTGGGCCGGCCTCGACGAGAAGGGGAAGCTCCTCGCCTGGCACCACCGGGTCCGGACGCCCTCCGTCGGCAAGCAGCTCTTCGGCTCGGCCGCCCGCTCCGGCGGCCACCCCGACGTGCTCGAGGGAGCGATCGGCTTCCCCTACGGCGCGGGGGCGGTGCGGATCGAGGCCGCCATGCCGGAGGTGGGGCTGAACTTCGGGTGGTGGCGGTCGGTCTACTCGTCGCAGAACGCCTTCCCCGAGGAGTGCTTCATCGACGAGCTGGCGGCGGCCGCGGGGAAGGACCCGCTCGCCTTCCGGCTCGACCACCTGCCGGCGGCGAGCCGGCTGCGCGGCGCGCTCCAGCTGGCCGCCGACCGGGCCGGCTGGGGGAAGCCGCTGCCCGCGGGCCGCGGGCGGGGGATCGCCTGCCACAGCTCCTTCGGCAGCCACGTGGCCGAGGTGGCCGAGGTCTCGGTGGAGAAGGGACGCCCGCGCGTCCACCGGGTGGTGGCGGCGGTGGACCTCGGCGTCGCCCTGAACCCGGACAGCGTGGAGCACCAGGTGGAGGGGGCGATCGTCTTCGGCCTGTCGGCGGCGCTGCGGGGCGAGATCACCCTGGCGAAGGGTGCGGTGGTGCAGGGCAACTTCGACGACTACGAGCCGCTCCGGATGGACGAGATGCCGGCGGTCGAGGTGCACCTCGTGCCGAGCGACGAGGCGCCCGGCGGCATCGGGGAGCCGGGCCTCCCGCCCATCGCCCCGGCCGTGGCGAACGCCCTCTTCGCCGCCACCGGAAAGCGGATCCGCCGGCTGCCGATCGGCAAGGTCTAGCCGCCCGAGCGGAGCAGCCGCCCCGCCGCCTCGCGCGCCCGGGCGGCGATCTCGGCCTCGTCCGCGCCCAGGAGCCGGCCCTCGCGGAGCCGCACCTCGCCGCCCACGATCGCCCAGGCGATCGGGGCACCCGCCCAGAGCAGGGTCAGGTCGGCCTCGGCCACGTCCGGCAGCGGCAGGGGGGGCCGCCAGTCCACCACCAGGAGGTCCGCCGCCGCCCCCTCCACGAGCCCGCCGATCTCTGCCCCGAAGGTCTCGCTCGCCAGCCGGGCGGCGGCCGGGAAGGCGACCCGGGCCACGAGCCCGGCCCCGGCGGAGGCGTTCCGCTCGGCCTGGCGGTGGGCCATCAGGGCGGCCACCGCCTCGCAGGCCAGGTCGGGGAAGAGGCCACCGGTCCCGAACCCGATCCGGACCCCGAGCGCGGCGAAGGGGAGCAGCGGGGGAAGGGGCGCCCCCCAGAGCATCGCGGCCCGGGGCGCGACCGCGAGGAGGCTCTGGGACTCGGCCAGGGCGAGCCCCTCGCCCTGGATCGCCGTCCCGGCGTGGGCCACCACCGTGCGCGGCCCGAGGAGCTTCCGGGCGGCGAGGACCTCGACTGGCCGGGCCCCGAAGCGCTGGAAGGCGTGGGCGAGATCGCCCTCGTCCTCGCCCACGCTGGCGTGGAGGCCGAGGGCGGGGACGTGCGCCGCGGCCGCCTCCAGCGCGGCCTCGCTCGCCTCCGCCACCCCGTCCAGCCCCGGACAGCCCCGCAGGCGCGGATCGCCGGCCCGCGCCCGGGCGAAGACCGCGCCCGCCTCCACCTCCGCCGCCCCCTCGGCCCCGCGCGACCCGAAGGAGAGCGAGGCGCGGAGCCCGACCGCGGACACGCCCCGGGCCACCGCCTCCAGGGCCTCGCCCGCGGCGCCCGGCCGGCCGAGGACCAGGTCGAAGGCCGTCGTGGCGCCGCCCCGGAGCGCGGCCAGGGCGCCGGCGCGCGCCAGCGGCTCGAGCTCCTCCGGCCCGGCCCGGTCCTCGAGGCGGCGCCGGAAGCCGAGCCGGAGGTCGGAGAGGGAGGCCGGGGCGCGCCCGGGTAGGCCGGCCAGGCGGCTCAGCGCGCCCAGGGCGAGGTGGGCGTGGCAGTCGACGAGCCCGGCGGTGACGAGCCGCCCGTCGGCGTCCACGTCCCAGTCCCCGGGGCGAGGGTCGATGGGCTGGCCGGGGCCGAGGAGCGCGGCGATCCGGACGCCCTCCACCACGACGGCCGATCCGGGACCGAGGCCCGGAACCACCGCGTTCCGGATGACGATCCGGGCCTCCATGGGCGCATCATCCCCTCCCGCGCCGGAGGGGTAAAGACGGGACCGAGCCTTGCCGCCCCGCGCGGGGAACGGTAAGAAGTCCCCCCCATGCTGTCCCCGGACGTCCTCAGGAAGCTCGAGACCATCGAGCAGCGGTTCGAGGAGCTGACCGCGCTCCTCTCCGATCCGGCCGTCGCCTCGAACGGCGATCGGTTCCGCAAGGTCTCGAAGGAGCGAGCCGCGCTCGAGGCGACCGTCAACGCGCTCCGCGCCTACCGGAAGCTGGCCCAGGACCTGGCGGACAACGAGGCCCTCCTGGCGGACCCGGAGCTCCGGGAGATGGCCAAGGAGGAGCTGGCCCAGCTCCGCCCCCAGCTCGAGCCGGCCGAGGAGCAGCTCAAGCTCTACCTGGTCCCCAAGGACCCGAACGACGAGAAGGACGTGATCGTCGAGGTGCGGGCCGGGGCGGGGGGCGACGAGGCGGGGCTCTTCGCCGCCGAGGTGCTCCGGATGTACCTGCGCTACGCCGAGCGGCGGGGCTGGAAGGTGGAGCTGGCCGACACCTCCCCGGGGGCGCTGGGCGGGATCAAGGAGGCGGTGGTCAACATCGCCGGCGACTCGGTCTACTCCTCGCTCAAGTACGAGTCGGGGGTGCACCGGGTGCAGCGCGTCCCCGCCACCGAGGCCCAGGGGCGGATCCACACCTCGACCGTCACCGTGGCGGTGATGCCCGAGGCCGAGGACATCGACATCCAGGTGAACCCGGCCGACATCGAGATGGACGTGTTCCGCTCCACCGGCTCGGGCGGCCAGTCGGTGAACACCACCGACTCGGCGGTGCGCCTCACCCACAAGCCCACCGGCCTGGTGGTGAAGTGCCAGCAGGAGAAGAGCCAGCTCAAGAACCGGAACATGGCCATGCGCATGCTGCGGGCCAAGCTCTACGAGATCGAGCAGGAGAAGCAGCGGAGCGCCCGCGACGCCGCCCGCAAGTCCCAGGTCGGGACCGGCGACCGGTCGGAGAAGATCCGCACCTACAACTTCCCGCAGGACCGGCTCACCGACCACCGCGTCAACTACACCCGCCACAACCTCCCGGCGGTGATGGACGGGGACGTGGAGGACGTGATCCAGGCCTGCCGGACCTTCTACGCCGCCCAGGCGCTCCGCGAGGCCTCGCGCGCGGAGCCGGGGGCGGAGAAGCGGGCGTGAGCGAGGAGCGCTGGACCACGCTCAAGCTCGTCGCCTGGACCCAGGACTTCTTCTCGCGGAAGGGGATCGACGCCCCCCGCCTCACCGCCGAGGTCCTCCTCGGCCACGCCCTCCGCTGCGACCGGGTCCGGCTCTACCTCGACTTCGACAAGCCGCTCGGGGAGCCGGAGCTGGCCGCCTTCCGCGAGCTGGTCCGGCGGCGGGCCGAGGGCGAGCCGACCGCCTACCTCACCGGCGCGCGGGAGTTCTACGGGCGACCGTTCCAGGTCGACCGGCGGGTCCTCGTCCCTCGCCCCGAGACCGAGGTGGTCCTCGAGGCGGCCCTGGCCGCCCTGCCCGCCGGGGGGCGGGCCCTCGACCTCTGCACCGGCTCCGGGATCCTCGGGATCTCGCTCGCCCTGGAGCGGCCGGGCGCGGCGGTGGTGGCGACCGACCTTTCCGCCGAGGCGCTGGAGGTGGCGGCGGCCAACGCCCGGGCGCTCGGGGCGGCGGTGGACCTCCGGCCCGGCGACCTCTGGACCGCGCTCCGCGAGGGGGAGCGCTTCGACCTGATCGTGTCCAACCCGCCCTACGTCCCCCGTGGCGAGCTGGACACGCTCTCCCGCGAGGTCCGCCGGGAGCCGCGGCTGGCGCTCGACGGCGGCCCGGACGGCCTCGACCTGCTCCGCCGGATCGCGGCCGGCGCGCCGGCGCGCCTCTCGCCCGGCGGGGCGCTGGTGCTGGAGATGCACGAGTCCCACCGCGAGGTTCTGCCCCGGCTCTGCCTCGAGGCCGGCTTCGCCCGGGCGGAGGCCCGGGCGGACCTGGCCGGCCTCCCCAGGCTCACGGTCGCCCACATGGCGGCCGGGGCGGAGCCGACGTAATATCCGCCGCGCCTTCCCCGCTGTACCGCTTCTTGCAATGAGGACGCGCGCGCCGGGACGGACCCGCACGCGATCCCCGGAGCCGAACGTTGGACAAGATCGTCGTCGAGGGAGGCGTGCCGCTCCGCGGGAGCGTGGACGTCTCCGGCGCCAAGAACGCCGCCCTCCCCATCATCGCCGCCACCCTCCTCGCGGAGGGCGACCACGCCGTCCGCAACGTGCCGGACCTCGCCGACGTCCGCACCCTGGGGCGCCTCCTCGGCCACATGGGCTGCCAGGTGGAGCGCGGGGCGATCGACCGCCGGGCCCTCGGGATCCGCGTCCCCGCCGCCGTGAGCCCGGAGGCGCCCTACGAGCTGGTGAAGACCATGCGCGCCTCGGTGGTCGTCCTCGGGCCGTTGGTGGCGCGCTGGGGCCGGGCCCGGGTCTCCCTCCCCGGCGGCTGCGCCATCGGCGCCCGCCCCATCGACCAGCACCTCAAGGGGCTCGCCGCCTTGGGCGCGGAGCTGCGTCTCGAGCACGGCTACGTGCACGCCAGCGTCCCCCGCGGCCGGCTCCGCGGCGCAGTCTTCACCTTCGACGGCCAGACCGTCACGGGCACCGAGAACGTGATGATGGCCGCCGCCCTGGCGGAGGGCGAGTCGGTGCTCCGGAACTGCGCCCGCGAGCCGGAGGTCCGGGATCTCGCCGACGCGCTCCAGGCGATGGGGGCGCGGATCGAGGGGGCGGGGACGGACGAGATCTGGGTCGAGGGGGTGGAGCGGCTCCGGCCCATCGAGCACACCGTGATCCCGGACCGGATCGAGGCCGGGACGTTCCTGGTGGCCGGGGCCCTCCCCGGCGGCGACGTGACGGTGCGGGGGGTGGTGGCGGCCCACCAGGAGGGGCTGATCGAGAAGCTCCGCGCCATCGGCGCGACGGTCTCCGAGACGGGGGGCGGGCTCCGGGTCGTGGGGGACGGCCGCCCGCGCCCGGTGGACGTGCGGACCGCGCCCTACCCCGGCTTCCCCACCGACATGCAGGCCCAGATGATGGTGCTCCTCTGCCTGGCGGAGGGCTCGTCCAAGATCACCGAGACCGTCTTCGAGAACCGGTTCATGCACGTCCAGGAGCTCCAGCGGCTCGGGGCGGACATCGCCGTCGACGGGAAGGTGGCGCTGGTGAAGGGCGTGCCGGCCCTCTCCGGCGCCCCGGTGATGGCCTCGGATCTGCGCGCCTCGGCGGCCCTGGTCCTGGCGGGCCTCGCGGCGCAGGGGACGACGGAGGTCCTCCGCGTCTATCATCTGGACCGCGGTTACGAGCGGATCGAGGAGAAGCTCGCCCCCCTGGGCGCGCGCATCCGGCGGGTGAAGGCGTGAGCCCGGCCCGGCGCGGCGCGGTCCGGGAGCGGGCGAAGGAGCGTCGAATGGCGGCGGAGCTCATCACCGTGGCGGTCCCCAAGGGGCGGCTGCTCGAGGAGTCGTCCCGGCTCTTCGAGCGGGCGGTGGGGGTCTCCCCCCAGCGGCTCCTCGAGGGGACCCGCAAGCTGGCCGCCGACGCGCCCGAGGCCGGGCTGCGCTTCATCTCGATCCGGGCCGCCGACGTGGCGAGCTACGTGGAGCACGGCGCCGCCGCGGTGGGGATCGTCGGGCTGGACATCCTCCGGGAGGAGCCCCGCGACCTCTACGAGCCGCTCGACCTGGGGATCGGGCGCTGCACCGTGATCGTGGCTCGGCCTCGCGGCGCCCCCCCCCTCCCCCGCGGGGTGGCCCCGCGGGTCGCCACGAAGTACCTCTCCCTCGCCGCCCACCACTTCGCGAAGAAGGGGCTCCCCGCCGAGATCATCCCGCTCCACGGGTCGATCGAGGTGGCGCCCTCGCTCGGCCTGGCCGACGCGATCGTGGACATCACCGAGACCGGGGAGACCCTCAAGGCGAACGGCCTGGTGGTGGAGGAGGACGTCCTGCCCGTCTCCGCCCGCCTGGTGGTCAACCGGGTGGCCCTGAAGCTCCACGCCGAGCGGCTCCGGCGGCTGATCGACGCCCTGCGCAAGGCCATCGCCGGGTAGGGGGCGTCCCGCCCGCAAGGCCGTTGAAACGGACCGGGTGTTCTGCCTACTATTTCCGCCGCACACCCTCCGGTTCCGGCTTGAACCCCCGTAGAGAGAACTCCGTCTCGTAGGTCCCGAGGAGGACCTCCTTCGTCATGGATTGCCCGCGGTGCAGCGTCGAGATGACCGAGATCGCCCATGAGGACAGCACGCTCCAGCGCTGCGCCGACTGCGGCGGGCTCTGGGTCGTCGACCCCGCCGATCTCAACAAGCTCCTGCTGCACGCGAACCTGCCCGCCCTGTCGGCGCTGGGCGGGTTCGTGAACACCGACGAGATCGCGGGCATGTGCCCGGCCTGCAACGTCGACCTGGTGGTGGTCGAGGGGGGCGAGAAGAAGTCGCTCGCCTACGACACCTGCGAGTCCTGCGGCGGGGTTTGGGTCGAGGGCGAGGAGGACGAGCCCGCGGCCGAGCTCGACTGGGGCGGCGCCACCGGCCAGGTGGTCGGCTTCTTCAAGCGGTTCGCGAAGAAGAAGTAGCCGGGCCCGCGCCCCCCGGCGCGCTCACCACATCCGGTCGTCGCGCCACGGGTAGGCGGTGTTCGAGTACCCGCGGATCTCCCAGTAGCCGCGCCGGTCCTGGGGCAGGAGCTCCAGGCGGCACACCCACTTCGCGCCCTTCCAGGCCCAGAGCTGCGGGACCACGATCCGGACAGGCCCGCCGTGCTCCCGGGGGAGCGGCCGGCCGTCGACGGCGTGGACCAGGAGGACGTCCGGCTTGAGCGCCTCCTCCAGGGGGAGGTTGGTCGAGTAGCCATCGTGGGCGTGCGCCATGAGGTGGGTGGCCGCCGCGGTCGGGCGGGCGAGCGCCAGCACCGTCTCGAGCGGCACCCCGCGAAAGCGGAAGTCGAGGATCGAGAAGCCGGTGACGCAGTGGAAGTCCTGGTCCTGCTCTTCCTGGGGGAGGGCGAGCAGGTCGGCGAACCCGAGCTCGAGCGGGACCTCCACCGCGCCGTCCACCTTGAGCTTCCAGCGCTCCGCGGCGACGTCCGGCGTCTCCAGCCCCAGGTCGAGGACCGGCCACTCGGCCTTCTCGAAGACGTTCTGGCCCGGCGGCTCGCGCGGCATCCCGTGCCGGTTGGGCGGCCCCTCGCCCTGGGGCGCCGCGTCGGCCAGGGAGGGCGTGGCCTTCATCTTCTCGCCGAACCGGGCGCGGAGTTCCCGCCGCCCCGCCTCGATCCGCGCCAGGATGTCGTCGCCCAAGGCCGCCCCCTCGCCCCCGCGCCCGCGCCGGGGGCAAGAGCTTAGCGCCCGGCCCGGGGCCCCGCAGCCCGGCGTGCGGGAGCCGGGGGCCGGGTCGCCACGACCGCCCGCGCCGCCGCCGGGCCCGAGGGGGCGGGGGCGGGGAACCCCTTGACTCCCGGGCCCCTTCACGGCAGAAACGACTCGCGACGCGGGAATAGCTCAGTTGGTAGAGCATCAGCTTCCCAAGCTGAGGGTCGCGGGTCCGAATCCCGTTTCCCGCTCCATTTGGCAGGGGTTCCGCTCACCGGCGGGACCCCTGCTTTTTTTTGGACAAGGAATCAGACAAGGATCCAGGCCACCGCCTCGTTTCTCGTGGCCTACCCCACGTTGGCCGTGGGGGTCTTGACCGCGACGGACGACGCGGCCTCCTTCGTGGGCCCCACGGACGGCCGCCGAGGGGCACTTCCCGCGCGACTCGCCTGTGCAGCTACCCGTGCCCTCATCCGTCGGCGCGTAGCCCGCGGCCCGATGGGCGACGGGATGTTCACCGCATTTCGAGCCCGCCGGAGGTGGTCGAGCCGTAGATGAGCGTAGAGCCTGGTGACGGCGGTGTCGGAGTGCCCCAACACCTCCGCAAGCAGAGGAAGGTCCGGTTGCTTCTTGAGGAGGTTGCTTGCGCAGGTGTGACGCGCGCAGTGCGGACCGCCGACTAGCCCAGCCTTCACCTTCTTGTCCTTCATCTTCCCGGTTGTTTCGCCGCCCAAGTACGGGGACGCGCTGAGGTACTCCTCTAGCAGAGGGCTTTGGAAAGCATGATGCTCGCTGCCACGTCAGCTTCGTGAGCGCACCTTCAACGGGGAATGAGCCCAGCGGTCCAGAGAGCGAGGACGACCTCCATCTGGCCGTTGGGCTGCTTCCACTCGCCGCCAAGAACGTTCACCCAAAGGGTGGCCGGGTTCGGAACGGTCCCGGCAGGAAGACGGCGCAGGATGCTCACGGCTCTCACCGCGTAGTCCTTGTTCTTCTGCGACGCGGTGTAGGAACCAGCAGGGGCGGCCGGGACCCCGCTGACGAGGCCCTCCTCGCACAGCCCAAGGAACGCGCCCTTGGGGCATGGCTTCACCTGGCTGGAGAGGCTCGGGCAACTCAGCGCCACCGCTCTGCGCCACGCCTCGGGTGGCTCGAGCCCGTCCTTCACCATCTTCGTGGCTGCGAGCGCCGCCATCGCGTAGGCGGTAGTCATCCCGACCCCCTGCTCCACCGCGCTTCGACCTGCGGTGTCGGCGGAAGCATACACGCCCCGCCTTGACTGGGGGTGGGCCCGAATCCGGATCGATCATCGGGGCCTGGCTTCTGACAGCCGTGGAGGGGACTGGTGGTGTCCACACCTGCTAGCCTCACTCGGCTCCTGCCGGTGCGCTCGCTGCGCTCGGGTAGAAACCCGCGCGGCCATCTATGCGGTGGCCCGAAAAAGCTCGCCCTCAAGGGCAGGCTCACCGGGGAGCAAGTTCAAGAGCCTGCGGCCGACTATCTCGCCGGTGGCAGGGCGCTGCCGACTCAGACACACGATGAAGTTGGCGCCCTCGGCCTCGCGCGTCTGGGTGGAGAGCATGATGAAGACGAGTTCCGCGAGCGGATCGCGCTTGTTGAAGTGGCGCGGTTGCCCGTAGCGCTTCCGGAGCAAGCGCTCGACCATGACAACACTGAGAGAGATCGGCGGCCTGCGGGGCGTCACTGTTGGCTCATCGCGGTCGGCTTGAGTCGTCGCCGCAGAAGTGCCTT
>Ga0335076_10000494_pt1 | contig 36508 bp, 34 predicted proteins | sample Lox_Sample_25_FD_206717 | JGI IMG/M metagenome (GOLD analysis project Ga0335076, IMG submission 206717) | Soil microbial communities from Loxahatchee National Wildlife Refuge, Florida, United States - Lox_Sample_2.5 | ecosystem: Environmental > Terrestrial > Soil > Wetlands | place: USA...
AGCATCAGAGCTTTTTCCCAAATTGAAAATTGGCGTTCTTGGGCGGGGAAGAAGGGGGATACCCCCTCCTTTTTTTGTAAGTGTTCATTTTGAAGGGGATTATTTGGGGCGATTTTGGAAGTGTTGATTTCAAACGGGGTTAGAGGCGCAAATTTTGCAAGTGTTGAATCTAAAGATGGATAGCGGTCGTTGACAGGCCGTCCTGGTGGAGGCGGGAGGGCGCGAAGAGCTAAGGCGGGGGAATTTACCGCAGAGCGCACAGAGATAAGAGAAGAGGAGCAAGCGGAGGCCCTGGTAACGGAGTACCCGGCGGGGCCGGTGAGTACGCTGTGGATGTCAGTCGAAAATAACATACACTATTATAACATGGCTGTCAATATATATTGTGGTACCGATCGAGCGGGGAATGGTGAGGGTCGGAGGCCGGGTGGGAGTGAGGCGGGGCTGCCGTGGGGCAAGGCAACCAGTGGTCGTTAGCATTGGCGGACGATTGCCGCTCAAGTACACTTAGTCGGCCCGCAACTCCATTGTTGGCAAGGAGCTGCGGGCCATATTGCTTTCTAAAAGAGCATGAATTGCCGCGGGGCGTCTTCCGCAGGCTTCGGTTTTTTTCCGTGGAACACCTCCATTTTTCCAAACTGGTGGTCGGTTACCGCGAGCAACCGGACCTGCCCGTCCGGGGGGAGTTCGCGCCTGACGAGGGCGCGATGCGCCTGCGCCGCTTCCTCGCCGGTGATGTAGCGCGCGTAGACGGAATACTGCAGGAAGATGAAGCCGTCTTTCAGGAGGGTCTTGCGAAAGCGGGCGTAGTCGCGGCGGTTTAGCCGCGTTTCGACGGGCAAATCGAACATGGCAAAGAGCCACATACCCTGGTAGCCCGAGAGGTTCAGACGACGCATGGCCCTCTCACCTCGGGCAAATCCAGACGCCGCTCCTTTTGGAGGGCGACCTGAGCGAGTCTGGACGCGGCGCGAGCGATGATGTCAAAGAGCGTACGCTGTTCATGGCCGTCCTCGAAGCGAGATTGAAGGGTTCCGACCAGACGGGCCTTGGCTTCCGGGTCGAGAGGTTGCATGGGATCGCGCTCGCGGACCCAGAGAGCCACGGCGCGATCCACGACGGGACGGAAGGGTTCCATCATGTCGGCGGCAAGGGAGAAGGGATCGTAGCGATTCTTATGAGCAATGCCGAGCGAAGGGTGGAGGCCGGCGCCACAGAGGGCGCGGGCAACGATGGCGCGGAGAATGGCGTAGCCGTAATTCAGGTGGCGGTTTTGGTCGGGGGCTTCGCGGTCACGGCGGAATTTTGCGTTCGCGAAGAGCAGAGGCCAATAGCGGCGGGCGGCCTGCGCTTCGATGTTATCTGGATCGCCGCTACGGACGCGGTTCTGGAGGGCGTCCAGATTGCCGTCATCACCGTGCAATTCGTGAAGCAGGCGGGACTGGGCGCGAATTTTGGCCTGGACGATCTGCTGCCAGAGGCGCTTGCGCGTGGGCTCCGACATCTCCACTTGAAGGGACAGCCTTTCGGTTTGCAGGAAGTGGGATTGGAGGGGGAGAAGCATGGCCGCTGGAAGGAAGGAGCGGTCGCAGACGACGACGGAGCCGCCGGCGTTGGCGATCCCGGCCAAGACGGCTTGGGTGAGCTGGGCGGAGGGATTCGAGAGGACGAGAGAGGCAAGCTCGGATATTGGAGTCGTGAAGGGAGGGTTCCCGTCGCGTTCGATGACGAGCTGTTCGTACTTCACATGCAGGCGCGCGGAGGCTTCCGATATTTCGATAATGCGGTCAGTCATTGGCGGGATGCACCTTTCCGAGAACGTCCACGGTGATTTTTCGACAAGCGGCTTTCCGGAGGCTTTCTGCTCCCGGGAACCAAACCTGTTTTGCGGCGCGGATTTCGGTCTGTTTCCTTGCGTCGTTGATTTTGATAAGGGTCATGCGTCCCTCTGACCACACGCTGCACACGAGGAATCGCTCGGGGGCGCCGTTGCTCTGAACTTCGATTACGTCGCCGCCCATTAAGGAGAATTTGAAGAGATAGCCCTTGCCGTGATCGCGTTGGATAACGGGCAGACCTTTTCGCTGGCGATTCTGAGCTTCGAGGGGGCTGACGGGAACGCCCTCCCAACGGATTTCGCTCTCTTTTTCGTCGAGTTGGGCAACGATTTCCATGTGGTGATTATTGTTGGGGGCGACGTGGCGAAGGCGGGGGCCCTCCGCGACGGGGCGAGTGGCGAGGGATTTGCGAATGCGGACTCTGCGGATGGGGATGTGTTCGCCCTTGTTTGAGGTCAGGCAAGGCCGCTGTGTCTCGAGGTTTTTCACGTCGCCAAGTTCGGCGAGGCGGGCTTGGACAGCGGCGCGAACTGCGGGGTCGACGATCTCTTCCACTTCGTTCTTTGAGAGGGCCTCAACGGGCTTTCGAACGTGGACGTAGGGTTTTCCATTTGCTTCATGGGGCGGGCCATAGAGAGTTTCGTCATGGAGCTGGCCGGAGAGCTTGTGTTCGGGGCGGTGGGAGACAACGAGCTGTTCAATGTGCGGACGGATGCTGGGGACGAAATCGTTCCAAGGGGCTTCCGGGCCCTTGAAGGACTCGCGGCCGTTGGCAGCGTTTCGCGAAGCGGCGTCGCTCAAGGCCTTCAGGGCTGAGGGTGTGGAGAGAGCAATGACGATGGCGTCGATCGCATGGTGGCGATGGTCGGAGCGGGCCTTCGGCAGTTTGGGGTCATTTCGCGCGGGATCCGGCTCGCGCAGGATGGCTTCGAGGCCCCAGTTCCGGCGAAGGGAGGCTGTGAGGCCGCCGGGGGTGGCCTAGATGGCGCAGCGGTTCTTCCCGTCAGAGGTGGGCACGTCGCGTCCGCCGTAGATAACGCCGAGATATTGGGCGGCGAGCTTGCTGGAGTAGCGTGTGTCGTTCAACTGGCGGCTGGAAAATTCGTCCAGTTCCTCTTTGGATTTCACCTGAAAGCGGCGAAGCTTGGCGGAATTACTGAAACGGCGAACGCGGCCCAGGATTTCTTCCCATCGGGCGGGGTCCGCGCCGTAGGCTTCCCAAGGAGTGCGGCCACGCTTGACGTTGCGGTTCTCATCCAGGTGGCAGAGGGTTTTGTTGGCGAAGGAGTCGTCGGGGTAGCGGCTCAAGGGCAGGATGTGCTCGATGTCGAAGTGGGCGGAGTCGCTGAAGAGGTTGGCGAAGTCTATGGACTTCCCGGTATAGGGGCAGATGCCGCCGCATTCCTCCCAAAGGAGGGCCTTTTCGATGTCGGTGCGGGTGGGCTGTTGAAGGCCCGTCTTCTTGGTGATTTCCGCGGCGAGCCGCTCGCGGTTTCCCTGGCGTTCGCGGAAAGATTTCCAGAGTTCCTTTCTTTCCTTGCGGGGACGCTTCAGGTCGCGCGCCAATTCGATGTGGATTTCGTGCGGCTTGCCGTAGACGCGGAGGATGGCGTTGACGACTTTGCGAAGTTCGGTCAGGGCGCGCTCGACGGCGGGGTTGCGGAGGGCGGGCAGAGATTTGTGAACAGGTGGCAGCGAGGGTAGGGCGTGCCCGCCAGAGAAATGAACGCCGTAGATTTCCTTCTCGGCCTCTTTGAAGGGGAAGCCTTCTTCCATCATGGGGAGAAGTTTGGCAAGGGCGCGACGCGATAAGCGGGAATAGCCTTCCTCGGGGCTTGCCTGCGCCCATAGCCGGGAGTGCTGGTCATCGAGGCCCCAGCGAGTCGCGCCGCGGCGGACGAGCCATTCCTCGGTCTTCGCGGTGCGCCAGTCTTCGACGATTTGTTGCTGCTGTTCGCGGGACAGTGCGTTCCAGCGGTCATCGAATGCGGCAAGCATCTTGCTTTTTGTGCGGTTGCCGGGGAGCTTCTTTTCTCCGCCACGTTGGAGATTAAACCAGACGTCCTTCGGCAACCCGAGCCGTTTTCTGATGTCGGGGAAGGTGAGATCGCCCTTCGTGTCCAGTTCGGCGAGCAAGCGGGTGCGCTCCTCAGCGGTGAGCCTGCGCTCGCTGTAGTCGGGAAGGATTAGCTTGAGGTCATTCACTTTTTGAAGGAGGCGGAAGCGCTGCGCGTCAAGGCACGCGAGAGGAGCGCGCTTTCGGCCCGGTTCAAGTTCGCACTCGCCGATAAGATGGCTTTGAGCGGCGATGGGGCGCTGGTAAAAGAGGAGTTTGGCAACTTCCTTCTGGAGATTGGGTGTGAGGGTGCCGGGATGGTGTGGAGCTTGAGCGGTCCAGATGGCTTCAAACTCGCTTTCAAACATGGATCGCGCGGTCCAGCGGCGACGAATGGGCTTGGTCAGTGGATTTGTTTGGCTGAAGAACTGGCCCAGGGTTTGGGCCCCACTCTGATTCAGGGATCGGGACAGCTCATCAATGCCTGCTTTGACTTCGCTTTTTTCTTTCTCTTGCTCGGTGGATTTGGAAGTTTCCCGGCGATTGGACTTAAAGCCGCGGCGTTGGATGAGGTGGTAAAGGGCGCGGCCGAGCTCGAACGGCTGGAGCGGCTGGGACAGGGCCGAGGCGCGAAGAAAATAGGGCAGCACGTGGTCTGCGGCCGGGAGCCGGGCGGCCTCCATAAGTGGTTTCCATTTGGTGTGGAGGTCCGCGTCGAGGTCGAGCAGAATTTCGTGCCGGGCGACGCTCTTTTGGGCATTGGTGAAGTGGGGGGATCCGGTCCTTAGCCTCTCTGGAGACGGGGGCAAGAGGTGGTTGCGCTGGAGAAGTTCGAAGAGGTCGCGACGGCGTGCGGCGCGGCGACGAATTTGGCGCCTTTGAAGGCGGGCTTGGCGGCGTTTGACGGCTTTGGACTCATCCTTACCCTGGCGAATGTCGAGGTCCGTGCCGGAAACGCCAGGTTCGAAGATGCGAACCCCGGTGCTCAGGAGCGAATGCGGGCTGTCGGCTTGATCGAGGCCGATGAGCGCCCACCCAATGGAGGCGGAGCCGAGGTCAATGCCCAGGATGAAGGGAGGGTGCGAAGATGAGGACACGGTTCCTCCTTGACTGCGTGATTCGAATGAACTAGATTGCTAAAAGTGTACTTGAGCGGCGATTGCTCTGCTAGTCCTAGTAAGCTTTCGTCGTAAGGCAACGCTTTTATAGCGACCTTCGGGCGCCCCGCGCGGGCGCCCATTTTATTTGCCCGAGTTTTGGGCGAAGAGCGCGTGCGGGACTGTCTTTTTTGCTCGCTGGCCGCGAGACCAAAGCGTGTTTCGCCGCACGCGGCGGAGGACGAAGCAGGAACGGTGGAAGGTGGGGGATGGGGATGGTGACGGGCGGGAATCGGTCGAGTAGGTTGACCGATCCTTCAAAAGCTAAGTGCCAGTCAAGCGCCTCAACAGATTCCCGTGTGGCGGAGCGCGGCGCAGAGGATTGTGGCGGGAAGATTGAACAGCAGATTCCTCACCCCGCTGAACGGGGTTCGGAATGACGGCAAAGAAGGACCCGCACACTTTGCGAAAACCGCGATGCATGCGGCACCCGAGATTACGTATGCATCGGTGGCGGAGGTTGGCAAACCCATCCATTTTGAGCTCCGGGTGCATGGATGGGTTGGAGGAGCGTCCCTAAGAAAGATGCTTCACTTCGCGTGCTTGCAGCTGGCGGGCTAAGAACCACGAGTGTGGAGAGGATCGGGGGTGTGCGTTTGCCGGATTTCGGCGGAAGGAAAGGGGGCATGCTACCATAACGCACGCTTTATGGATTGGAAACGACTGCAATGACCCTGCCCGACGCCGCAGATCACGTTCGTGTGGAACCCCAAGCGGTTGCCGCACCGCTCACTCGCGCGGCAATCTTTCTGGTTCTGAAAATGAATTCCGGGGCCGAGAACGGCGAAACGATTCGTGCGTTTTGCCCGGACCTTTCGGGGATTCTCCGGGCGGTGGATTTCCGCGACGTGGAAGGCGGGCTTTCCTGCGTGATGGGGTTTGGTTCGGAAGCGTGGGATGAACTTTTTGGGGAGCCGAGGCCGGCGGAACTGCATCCTTTTCGGGAGATTCGCGCAGGGGCGAGGCACGCGGTATCCACGCCCGGAGATTTGTTCTTCCATATTCGCGCGAAGCGGATGGATTTGTGCTTCGAACTGGCCATGCAGATCATGGCGAGGATTGGAAGCGCTGTTAGCACGGTTGATGAAGTGCACGGATTCCGCTACTTCGACGACCGCGACCTGCTTGGGTTTGTGGATGGGACGGAAAACCCGCGGGGGAAGACCGCGATTGATGCGGTGCTGATCGGCGATGAAGATGCGACGTTCGCGGGCGGGAGTTACGTCCTTGTGCAGAAGTACGTTCATGATCTGGACGCATGGAACAGACTGACCACGGAAGCGCAAGAGCTGATCATCGGAAGGAAAAAACTTTCGGACATCGAGCTGGACGAGGCAGTGAAGCCAACGTCGGCGCACAGCGCGCTGACGGTGATCGTCGAAAACGGAGAAGAAAAGAAGATTCTGCGGGACAACATGCCCTTCGGTCGCCCCGGGCAAGCGGAGTTTGGGACTTATTTCATCGGGTACAGCCGATCGCCGGGAATTATCGAGCAGATGCTGGAAAACATGTTCATTGGGCGGCCGCCCGGCAACTACGACCGGATTCTGGATTTCAGCCGGGCGCTCACAGGGAGCTTATTTTTTGTGCCATCGGCGACGTTTCTGGACAGCGTGGGTGCGGAGGCTGAAAGCGCGAGGAGTGCGAATGGAGCGGCTGCACAGGGACCGGCGGAATCGGGCGGTGCAGCGAGGGATGGCTCGCTCAAGATTGGATCGCTAAGGGGAGAAAAACCGCATGAATAACCTACATCGCGAGCTGGCACCGATTTCAGATGCGGCATGGGCGCAGATTGAGGAAGAGGTGGCGCGCACGTTCAAGCGATACGTCGCGGGGCGGAGAGCGGTGGACGTGAAAGGGCCGGCGGGAGGGGGATTGTCCGCAGTGGGCACGGGACATCTGACATCACTCGCAGGATCGGCAAAAGGGGTGCAGGCGAGGCAACGCGAAGTGAAGGCGCTGGTTGAACTGCGCGTGCCATTCGAACTGAGCCGAGCGGCGATTGACGACGTGGAGCGCGGGGCGAACGATTCCGACTGGCAGCCCGCCAAGGATGCGGCGCGGCAGATTGCCTTCGCGGAGGACGGAGCGATCTTTGAAGGCTATGGAGAAGCCGGGATTGTGGGAATGCGGGAGGGCACGAGCAATCCGAAGATGGGGCTTCCTTCGGACGTGCGGCAGTATCCGGACGTCATTGCGCAAGGATTGAGCCAGTTGCGGCTGGTGGGCGTGAACGGGCCTTACAGCGTGCTATTGGGCGCCAAGGCTTATACAGCGCTGGCCGAGACGAGCGATCAAGGCTACCCGGTGCTGGAACATGTGAAGAGGCTGGTGGAGGGGAAGATCATTTGGGCGCCGGCGATTGACGGGGCGTTTGTGGTGACGACGCGGGGAGGCGATTTCGAGCTGCATATCGGGCAGGATCTGTCCATCGGCTATTTGAACCACACCGAGGCGGCGGTGCGGCTGTATTTGCAGGAGACGTTCACGTTTCTGCTGCTGACTTCGGAAGCGTGCGTGGCGCTCTCGGCGCCCAAAGCGGCCTCGCGGAAGTAAGAGTCAGTCGTCGTCGCGAGCGGACTTGCGCGACGGGGAACCGGGCGGGAAGACGTGGTGCTGGGGCAGAGGCTCGGGGCGAGAGCCCATGCGGTCCTGCCAGAGGAACTTGTTGAGGACGGCGGTGTCCACGTCGTCGGCGCGGCTGAAGTCCATGTTTTTGCCTTCCTTCCATTCCTTCGTGTTCATTTGATAGATGAGGCGGTTGTCGCGATTGCGATAATCAGTGGAGTAGGGCGGCTGCGTGCCGGGACCGCTGAAGAGCGGAGTCATGACGGCAGAGCGAGAATCGTTGGCGTTCATGGGCGGTACGCCGAGAAGGGCTTCGATGGTGCGGACGACATTGATGGTGGTGTAAAAAGTGCTTTCGACAAAGGGCTTCTTCGAGCCATCGGATTCTGTTGTGGGAAGCGGAGAATACTTGCTGATGACGAGGCAAATGCTGCGGTGGGTGTCCACGTGATCGGGACCGTCCTGGGCGTCGTCTTCGAGGATGAGGAACGCGGTGTCGTCCCAATAGGGGCTGTGGGAAATGGCGTCCACAACGCGGCCGATGGCGAGATCGTTATCGGCGACGGAAGCGGAAGGAGTTGGCATGTGGTACTGGCCGCCGGCAGTGTGGTCATTGGGAAGACGAAGCTGGATGAATTGCGGCATGGTGTCCTCGCCGGCTTTGCGCGAGGCGAGGAACTGGTCGAATTCATTTAGAAATTCGTCGGCGCGGAGCTGATCGGGATAATCGAGCTCGAAATCGGCGGAGCGGGGATCGAAATGGCCGCGGAGTTCGGGAGTGGCGGCGATATCCTTGGCGAGGATGGGGATGGGCCAGGGATAAGGGCTAGGGCCGCCACGGGGATCGCCGACGTTTTTGGGAAGCGGTTGCCCTTGATTGATAACAGTCCGAGGGCAAGAGACTCCCGCGACTTTTGGAGGGCCAGCGGTGGGGAGGCCGTCGGTGGCTTTTTCATTGCACCAACGGCTGACGATGAATTCACCGTAATGGCGATAGGAGACGCCGTGGGTGGCGAAATTTTTCCAGAGGAAGCCGCCGGTGGGCTCTCCTGCATAGGGAAGATCGTCTTCAACGGCGATGCCGTCGAGAAGCGTGCCTTCGGAATCGTAACTATGTTCCTTGCTGCGATAGCCGATGGGCCAGGTTTTTTCGACGTAATCGGAGATGGAAGCGGAATTGGACCAGATGTGGCCGTCGCCGGAGACGTCGCCGCTGTCGTAGAAATTATCGAGAACGCCGAACTGGCGGGCGAGTGCGTGTTGATTGGGCGTGATGTCTTCGCCGTACATGACGAGGGAGGGATCGCCGTTGGCGGCAGAGATGTCGCCGAAGACCTGATCGTAGGTGCGGTTTTCTTTGATGATGTAGATGACGTGATGGATTTTCTTTTCGCCGGAGGAGAAGCGGACTTCGTCGGAATTGCCGCGGAGGGCGTTGGTTTCGGAAACCTGATGCGTATAGGCGGCGAGATTTGCGGGGATTTCCGCGAGTGAAATGCGCGCGAGGGAGCCGTGCATCATGGCGGGATTGTAGGGATAGCGGGGACGGCCATCACGGGTTTTGCCGGTAGAGCCGGGGTTGGGGCCGGAGCCGCGGCCCTTGGCGGTGGCGATGAGGAGATCGCGAGCAGTAGTGGCAACGACGGTAGGATACCATTCGGTGGGAATGAAGCCTTCGGCGGGGAGCGGCGCGCCGAGAGCGAGCTTCGAGAGATCGAAGACGGCGATGGAATCGGAGATGGAGTTGGCGGAGAAAAGGGTTTTTTCGTCGGGAGAAAGAGCGAGATATTCGGGATCGCTGCCGCCGTATTTCTGGCCGGGAAGTTTGGTGGAAAGAGAAGAAATGGTTTTGCCGGTTTTTGTATCCAGGACGGCGATGGCGTCGCGGTCGGTGAGCGCGACGAAGAGGCGGGAGTTATCGCGATTGAGGAGAAGAGCGGTGGGATGAGAGCCCCCGGCAAGAGGATCGGAGGGTTTTTCAAGAGGAATGAGTCGGAGAACGCGGCCAGAGAAGAGATCGAGCTCGGCTACGGTGGAGGCATTCCACAGCGAGACGAAACCGCGCTTGCCGTCGGAGGTGATGACGGCGGTGTAGGGAAGTGAGCCGGGGATGCGCTTGAACGTGGAGAGATCGAAGCGATGGACCACGGCGCCATCGGAAGCATTGAGGAGGATGGCTTCATCGGAATTGTTGCAAGCGACGAGGATGCGCTCCTGGCCACCGCTCATGGCGACGGCCAGACCGGCGGGATAAGTGACGTCCTTGAATTCATCGCGGCGGAGTTTGCGGGAGGGAATTCTTGCGCGCGGAGGAATCGGGATGAAGCGCTCGGGGGTAATCTTCCCGTCGTCAAAGGAGTAGACGGCGATGCCGTTGCCGGTGCTGCCCGGTTTCTTGCCGAGGGGATCGGTGAGGGAGGCCATGGAAGCGTAGAGATGCTTGCCGTCGAGGCTAAAGGCAAGGCCGAGGAAGTAGGATTGGCGGGCGTGCTGGCCGAGGCGGGCATCGGGAAAGTCCGCGAGGTCATTGGTTCCGAGACTGAGGACGGTGAGGGATTGCTTTTCGCCGGAGGTGTAAGCGCCATAGCCGCTATGAAGGAAGACGGCGAATTTTCCGTCGGGAGAAAACGCAACGGCGGTGGGAAAATTGTTGATCGGGCGAGGACTGCCGGGAACCTCGCCGAGAAGCTTGCCATTGGGGAGTTGCGTGGGCGGGGGAGCGGTTTGCGGCAAAAGGAGGAGCGGGAAGAGCAAGAAAGCGGTGGAGGGAACGATGACTTTTGCGCGCAAGATGCGATTTTTCATGGTCCGAGGGCATCCTCCCGAGATGACAGAAGTGTGAAGCAAAGGCGACTCGATGTTACCGGAGGGCGCGAAGATGAAGAAGAGAAAAAGAAAATTGGAGGCGGGGAAAGAGGCGAGAAGAAGGGCGCGCGCCTCCGGGTTGAAACCGGGAGCGACGCGGATGATTGCGGATAAGCGGTTGAAAGGCGAGAAACACAAGAAGAGGTGGGTGGAAGAGGAAAGTTGAAGATCAAGAGTTGACAGTCGAAAGTTGACAGTCGAGGGCCACGGAGTTGAAGACAACGGGCACGGATTGATTGTGGGCGGGTTTGTGGGTGTGGGAAGAATGAAGGGAGATTCTTCGCTACGCCTGCTTGCGCAGACGGGCTCAGAATGAGCGCCTTTCTCCCGGGTGAAAAGGTCCGACCGGACCTAGTTTTTGGAGCCTCAACCGGGACGGTTGGCGGGGACGGACTCGGTGGAGAGGAAAAGCGGAGCGCGGGCGATTTTGCGGCGGTCGGCGAGTATGTTGGCGATGGATTCGAGATCAGCTTTGACGAAGCCCATGGAGCTGACTTTGACGCTGCCGTCGGTGTCCACGAGGAAGACGGTGGGGACGTTGGTGAGGCCGTAGGCGTTGGAAGCGGGATAGCCCTTTTCGTCGAGGAGGACGGGGAAAGTGACGCCGTATTCCTTGACGAAATCCCTGGTGTCGCGCGCGTCGTTCTGGGAGACGCCGAGGAAGATGACCCCTTCGTTGCCGTAGCGTTGGAAGAGACGCTCGAGAAAAGGAAACGTGAACTGGCAAACGGGGCAAGAGATTTTGAAGAAGGCGACGACGGCGGGACCTTTTTGGAGAACGGATTTAAGAGAGTATGGCTTGCCGTCGAGAGATTTGAGGGCAAAGTCTGGCGCTTTGCTGCCTGCAAGGATGTTGGTCATTCCGTGGTCGGCTCCAAACCAGCGAGAGAGCTGGCGAAATATGGACATAGAAATAGTCTAGCTTGCAGGACGCGATGGTACAAACTGGCGTGCAGCAGGGCCCTCGCGCCTCTGGACTCCTAAGTCATATCAAAGCCGCCCAAAGCCAATTTCACCACAAGCGCTGAGATAAAGCAGAGTACAAGACCTGCAATAAAGGCAAGAACTCGCGCGCTCCCGCGCAAGGTAAAGAGAGACGTTCCTACGGCGATAACGACAAAAATTAGCCAAACAAGAAGAAGTGCTGCCAGACCTGTCGAAGAGAAATCAACACCGAGACCGAGGGCAGAAATGAAGATCGAAATGGAGAGTGGAATCAGCCATTCACAAAAAAGGGTGATGATGACCGCCAACCCGAAGGCGGATGGCCGAGGAATGTCCGAAGATTTGCGAGCTTTAACCCAGTCGCGAAGCGAGAAAGCGAGGAGCATCGGAACAGCAACGAGAGGCGCGAGCGTAATGGCTAGTAAGAAGTCCATAAGTTGATGAGCATATTCGATGTGAATATTGAAGTCCGGATTCTACGCGAAACGCATCATGGATAGAGAAGAGTTTAAGCCAGTCCCCCGCAATTCGAAGGCGCAACATGCTGGGCCCCTACCAAAGCTACCCTTTTAAGCGCTTAGTGGATGTGGCGGGTTTTGCGCTGGAGGAAATCCATGAGGAGATACTGGCCGAGATTGTAGGGAGTGGTGAAGTAGGCTTTGCCGCGGCACATCTGGGTGATTTTCTGGACGAAATTGACCAGGGAATAATCGGTGGCAAGCATGAAAGTATTGATCATGATGCCGGCGCGCTTGCACTTGTTTACTTCCTCGAGGGTTTCGCTGACGACGAAAGGATCGAGGCCGAAGGCGTTCTTGTAGATGCGGCCGTCCTCGAGAGTGAGAGCGGAAGGCTTGCCGTCGGTGATCATGACGATCTGGCGCATGTCTTTACGCTGGCGAAGGAGAATGCGCTGGGCCATGCGAAGACCCTCGCGCGTGTTGGTGTAAAAGGGGCCAACCTGGACGCGGGCCAGCTCGTTGAGAGGGACCTCTTCAGCGGAATCGTGAAAGAGGACCAGATTGAGCGTGTCGCCGGGATACTGCGTGCGAATAAGATGGGAAAGCGCCATGGCGACACGCTTGGCGGGTGTGAAGCGATCTTCGCCGTAGAGAATCATGCTGTGGCTGCAATCAAGGAGAACGACGGTGGCGCAAGAGGATTGATATTCGCACTGGTGGACCATGAGGTCCTTGTACTGGATGTCAATGGGGACTTTGGCGCCGTCGCGGCGCACGGCGTTGAAGAGCGTTGTGGCGACATCGAGATTGAGCGTGTCGCCGAATTCGTAGTTGCGAGAGACGCCGCTCGTTTCGACGCCGGTGGCGAGGTCGCGCGTGTCGTGGCGGCCGAAACTGCTGCGGCCGAGTGAGCCGAGAAGATCCTGGAGGGTTTTGAAGCCGAGGAAATCAATCGTTTTGTCGGTGATTTCGAAGCGAGCTTTGGTGTTGCGATCCTGGGGCTGGCCGACGCTGCCGCGGGCGGAGGATTGCGGCGGCGGAGTGACCTGAGGAGGCTGCTGGGGATTGATGAAGCCTTCCTGCGACATGCGCTCAATGAGCTTGTTGAGGAGCTCCTGAATTTCCTGGCGATTGATGGCTTCGGGGTCGTTGAGGAGATCACGAAGCTCGTCGTCGAGAGCGCCATCGGGGAAGAGATCGCCTTCGCGCAAGGCACGGAGGATGGCTTCGCGGAGAGCTTCCATGGAGCGCTCCGGATCGAATTCGCAGATGCCGTAGTATTGCGATTCGAAGCCGCTCTGGAGGAAGAAGTCGCCAAGGCGCTTGACGAGCTCCTCGAGGTCAATCGCATCGGCAGGCTCGCCGATATATTTGCCGTATTTGATGAATTTCATAAGGCGAGCCTCAGTTGTATTGACGACGCGGCGGGCGGCCGGGAGCTTCGCGGGGATCAGGCTGGCGAGGCTTTTCCGCGTAGAAGCCGCGTTCCTCGCTTCGGCCGATGCGGCGATGGGCCCACAAGCCTTCCAGAATCATTTCCGCCGCCGCAGCTACGGCGGCGTGATCTTTCTTGTCCGAGGCGCCGAGACGACCGACGTGGTCGAGAAGATCCTTGATGTTGGCGAGCTGGCGGTAGCGATCGGGTGTGGAGGCGATTTCCGCGAGCTTCAGTTCGCCGCCGAGTTCGAACCACTGGATGACGGGCTGGAAATTGACGTCGGCAAAGTGTTTGCTGAAAACGCGGCCAACGGCGGTGCGAATGAGTTCGCGGGCGACGGTATCGGCGCCTTTGAGTTCGCCTTCGTATTCAAGTTCGAGTTTGCCGGTGATGGCAGGAAGAGCGGCATAAACATCGGCGACGCGGGCGACGGCAGATTTTTCACCAATGCGAGCGGCGCGCTGCTCCGCGCTGCTCACCACGCTTTCAAGAACGGAGATAGGGAGGCGCTGGCTGACGCCGGAGCGCTTATCCACGCGCTTATCTTCGCGAGCCTGAAAGGCAATTTCCTCGATGAGCTCGCGCAGATAGTTTGGGACTTCAACTGCGCGGCCAGAGTCGCGGGAGGTCCAGGCTTCCTGGGCGGTGATGGCCATGCCTTCGCCAACTGTGGAGGGATAGTGAGTGCGGATTTCAGCGCCGATGCGGTCCTTGATAGGAGTGATGATTTTGCCGCGGGCCGTGTAGTCCTCAGGATTGGCGGAGAAGACGAGGAGCACGTCGAGCGGGAGGCGGAGAGGGTAGCCCTTAATTTGGATGTCTCCTTCCTGCATGATGTTGAAGAGGCCAACCTGGATTTTTCCGGCGAGATCGGGGAGCTCGTTAATGGCGAAGATGCCGCGATTGGCGCGGGGGAGCAGGCCGTAGTGAATCGTAAGCTCGTCGGAAAGGTCGCGGCCGCCACGCGCAGCGCGGATGGGGTCCACGTCGCCGATAATGTCCGCCATGGTGACGTCAGGAGTGGCCAATTTCTCAACGTAGCGGAGGTCGCGGGGCATCCAGGCGATGGGTGTGTTGTCGCCTTCGGAGGCGATGCGGTCGCGGCAAGAGCGGCAAATGGGACGAAGCGGGTCGTCGTTGATCTCGCAGCCTGCGACGACCGGAATTTCCGGATCAAGGAACTGGGCGAGGCCGCGAAGGATCCGGCTCTTGGCCTGACCGCGGAGGCCGAGCAAGATGAAGTTGTGCCGGGAGAGAAGTGCATTGACGATTTGGGGAACGACGGTGTCTTCGTAGCCATGAACGCCGGGAAAGAGGGTCTCATTGCGCTCGATGGCGCGGAGGAGATTGGCGCGCATTTCGTCCTTTACGGAGCGAGTGGCTGTGCGCGCGTCAAAGTCCGGGATGCGACGAAGCTCGCCGAGAGTTTTGGGCTTGGCGCGTCCTCCCGAAGCATGCAGGGTGGTTGCTGTGTTCATCTGGGCCCCCGAACCGCGCGGGTTAGAGTGCCGCGCGGAGAAAAACTAGTTCAGACCATGGCCGTTGCCGCCTTCACTCCGGCGCGCGGCTTCTACCTTCTGTAGATGCGGCGCCCACTCCCGAAGATAGGCCACCAAGCGTTCCTGGCGCTCGGTTTCCGTGCGCAACTCCAGAATGCGCTGTTTCCAGACGAGATCAAGAGGAAGTTTATCGGCGATCAGATAAGAAAGCTCTATCTCGGACTCCTCCTGCGTATCACGCGGGTAATCGCCGAATACGATGGTGTGGCAAGTCTCGTAAAGCTCGAAAAGTTGGCGGCGAATACGAACCTCGATCGGGGAGGGTCGGTCTTCCAGATAGTCTACATTACCCTCGATGAGCGGATCATCGTCAAAGAGTTCGACGACGCGGAAGGGTGCGCGCCCCACGGTGACAATGTCCAGGCGGCCGTCATAATAACGGCGAGAGACTTCAAGAATTTCTGCGGTGCATCCGGTGCCAGCGATGCCGTTCGGAATCGCGAGGAGCATGCCGAATTCGGATTTGTTTTCCACGCATTCGTGGATCATGCGGCGATAGCGCGGCTCAAAAATGTGCAAGGGAAGACCGGCGCCGGGGAAAAGAACGACGTTCAGGGGGAAAAGCGGAATCCGATCAGGCCGCATGCGTCCCAATGCAATGATACCAGAGGTAAAGCTACCAACGGCGGATGATCACAACTCGGCCAGGAGAGATTCCATTTCGGAACGGGCATGAGAGTTGCCTTGTTGCGTCGCGGCCTGGATGCCAGTAGTGAGAATGCGACGGGCCTCCTCCGGATGGGATTCGCGGACGAGAAGTTGGGCATACATGAGGTAAGCCGGGACGTAAGAGGGATTGCGGCGAAGAAGTTCGCTGAAATGGGCTGAGGCGGAGCCGGAGTCGCCTGAGTTCATGCATTCAAGAGCCAAGCCGTAGCGGGAAAAGGAATCATCGGGCTTTTGGGCGACGAACTCTTCCAGCACTTGGCGGCGGGTTTTCTTTTGATCCGGCATGGAAGCACTCATAGTATAGCGAAAGGCCGAGGAAGCACGAACCTGGCAGCGAAAGAGGCCGTGGATGAAGCAAAAACCAATGAGAAACTTGACTGGAATGCAAGGAAAGAGTTTGAAAGGCAAGCCTGTCAGCGCATCGCGATCGGAGATGGCCGAAGTGGTGCTGCCGGCAGAGACGAATCCGTTGGGGAAACTTCTTGGCGGACAGGTGATGCACCTGGTGGACATGGCAGCGGCGATGGCGGCATGCCGGCACTCAAATAGCTACGTGGTGACGGCTTCGGTGGATTACATTGACTTTAGGAATCCTGTGAACCTGGGTGAATTCGTAATTCTTCAATCGCAAGTGAACCGCGTCTTTCACACTTCGATGGAGGTTGGGGTCAAAGTGTATTCGGAAAACGCCCTAACAGGAGAGCGGAAGCACACCACGACGGCTTACGTGACTTTTGTAGCGATCGACGAAATCACGAAACTGCCAAAACCCGTGGCGCCGTTGATCGTGCGCACCGCCGAAGAAAAGCGAAGATGGAGAGAGGCGGGCGAACGCCGGAAGGTAAGGCTGTCGGTGCGATTCAAGAAGAAAAGGGAATAGACAGAGCGCAGGGCGCGCAGCCGAAGCCCGAGAGGATTGTGCTAAGAGATGGATCCCATCCACATGGGGGCACCGGTCGGTTGGGAGCTACCTCCCGCAGGTTCCTCGGTAATTGCCAGCCACTGGGTGTTGTGCATGTCCTCCGGAGGATGCGCAACGACCACGTACAAACTGCCGTCCTGATTCGGCCGGACGGTCATCAGAGGCATGGGTTTACTTCCAGGAGTTTTTGGCATCAACCACAATTCCAAGGTGCGGTTGCTTTTGGGCATGGGGATTTCATGGCCCATCACGCACAAACCATATTCGTCATGCCACATGGCCTTCATTTGTGGCCAGTCCTTCTCACTTGCCGGAAGGGCAAAAGTTTGGGATTTGGGATCGGTCATGATCATGGCCTGAAGTTTGGCTTCCTGGAGCTGCGAGCGAAGCTTTTCCCGATCCTGCATGGTTGCAGCAGTGGTTTTCTGCAAGCTCGCGATTTTTTCACGAAGCACGTAAGCTTCGCGAGCGTTGTAGAGCGCAAAAACGAGCACGGCCGCGGCAGCGGCCCAGAGCCAGATGGGGGTGCGCGACTTCGGGCGGATTGAGACAGTCTCTGCACGGGCGGTTTGCATCAATCGTCCCTTCAGAATGTCCGAGGGGGTCGCGTCCGGAGCGAGATAGGCGAGGCGGGTGACGAGCCAGCGCGCCTCTTCGAGTGCCTGGGCACATTCCTGGCACCCGGAGCGAAGATGCTCTTCCATCGCGGCCTGAACGGCGGCGTCGAGCGAGCCCAAAGCGTATGCTTCAACCAGCTCCCGATATTGGTCCTGAGTACTCACGGTGTCGCCTGCAATCCTTCCTTCAAACGCATAAGCCCGTTGCGAATCCAGCTCTTCACGGTGCCGAGTGGCTCCTGGAGCGATTCGGCGATTTCCGAGTGGCTGAGGCCCTCAAAGTAGGCCAGTTCGATGGCGCGGCGCTGCCGAGGGTTTAACAGGTTCATGAGAGAACGAACGCGTTCGGCTTGGCGTTTTTCGTCGAGAGCGCTTTCATAGTCCGGAGCCGAAAAAACCGCCGGAGGCTCTTCGGCCTGATCTTCGCGGCGGCGTTGCCGCTCACTTTTGAGGCGAAGTTGATCCAGAGCTCGATTGCGAGCCAGTGTGAGAAGCCAGGGCAAGAAAGGCCCGCGAGACGCGTCGTAGCGGGAGGCATTGCGCCAGAGTTGCAGAAAAACGTCCTGAACGACCTCCTCGGCCGTGGAGGCATGCTGAAGGATGCGCAAAACCAGCGAATAGACGGCGCGCGAATGGCGATCGTAAAGCTGTTCGAACGCGTTCACATCCTGCCGGAGAAGACTGCGCACGAGCGCCGCATCGGGCGACACTTCGCGGGAATCCGTGGGTGTCAGGACCGCCAGGAACACGGGCTCGTCTTCTCTTGCTCCCGAAGTGAAATACGGCAACTCGCCGGAAGCGGATGAGCGGAACGGGGCCGCCCAAAAGCCTTAAGAGTTGTAGCTCAATCGGACCTCTTCGGCAACGGAGAGAGCCGATTCAATGCAGGAGCCGATGGCGGGACCGCAGAAGTAATTGCCAGAGAGCCAGATACCGCGGGATGCGGCGCGGGCGGATTCAATGGCAGTGAGGCGGTGGGTATGGCCGAGGTTGTACTGCGGGATTGCACGGCGATAAATGGTGACGTTTGTGATTGCAGGGTGCTGCCGGAAGTCGAGGACGGCCGAAAGCTCGCGATGCACCAAAGCGGCTAGATCCCCGGGAGAGAGCTCGATAGCAGCCGGATCGGTGGCCCCGCCGACGAAGCTTGTGAGAAGTACATGATTCTGGGGCGCACGGCCGGGAAACAGCGAAGAGTTCCAAACCGTGCCGAGGCTACGCAGCTCCGCGGAACGTGGAACGAGAAAGCCAAACCCCTCGAGGGAATGGCCGACGTCGGAACGCCGATAGCCGAGAGAAACAACGGCTACGGGGGCATAGCAAATTTCGTTGAGGCTTTGTTCGCAGCGGGGAAGAGAGTTTTTTAGAAGGAGGGAGGAAACAAAAGTCGGTGTGGCCAGAACAACGCGGCTGCCCTCGAATTCGAGTGCGCCGCCCGGCGATTGTGCGGCGACGCGGAAAGAATCAGCGCCCGTGTGCAGGATTTCGCGGACTTCGACATCGTAATGCAGGGATGGTCCAAGCCTGTCGGCGAGAGCGCGAACAAGAATTTCATTGCCATCGTGGAAGCTGAGGAGCAGGGGGCGGTGACGAGGTTCCTTGCGCGCTTTTGCGGCACGCATCATGCCGCGAAGCAGGCTGCCCGCGGACTTTTCCGCTGCGTGAAGTTGGGGAAACGCGGCGCGAAAGCTGAGAGTTTCGGGATCGCCGGCATAAATGCCCGAGACGAAAGGACCGGCGAGCCTGTCGAGCAGCTCCGGAGTGAATTTGCGTCGGACGAAATCGGCGACAGATTCATCGGCACCCGGCGGACGCGTAGAACCAAAAGGCTCCCGAAGGATGGACCATTTCGTGCTGAGGCTGAGGAGCGAAGAAGCTAAAAGGGCCTGAGGAGAGAGAGGAACGGGCCTGAGCTTTCCGTTGATGAGAACGTAGCGAGGGGCGCGGGGAGGCGCTTGGACCAACTGGTGATCAAGGCCGAGTTCGTGGATGAGTTTTAGGAGTATGGGAGTGGAGGAAAAGCTCTGCGGACCGCATTCGAAGAGGAAACCATCGCGCGCTTCAGAGCGGATTACGCCCCCTGCGCGGGAGGAAACCTCCAGAAGAATCGTGTCAATCCCCTTGTTACGAAGTGCGTAAGCACATGCTAAGCCGGAAATGCCACCGCCGACGACAAGAGTAGGGAGACGAGATGTCACGGATCAGAGCGTCTTGGAAAAGAGCGGCTTTGCGTCGAGCTGCTGCTTTTCGAGGTAAGGGTCGAAGTACATGGCGAGATTTCGAATGAAAATCCGGCCAAGCCAGGTGGTGCGGATTTCGCCGTTCTCGATCAGAAGAAGGCCGTCGGCGCGGGGAATTTCGAGGCGGCGCAATTCCTCGGAAAAGTATTCATCGAAGTCGATTCTGAAATCCTGCTCAATTTCGCCTTTTCGTACGACAGTGTGGCAAAGCAGGCGGCTGATGACGGCTCGACGAATTTGGTCGTCCTCGGAAAGGATATAGCCGCGCATGGTGGCGAGGCCGCATTCGTTGACGGCCTTTTCCCAAGTGGGCAGATCGCGAAAGTTTTGAGCGTAGGCACCGGGAAAGCCGCTGATGGCGGTGATGCCCATGCCGTAGAGAGCAGCGCCTGCCTTGGTAGTGTACCCCTGAAAATTTCGGTGCAAGGTGCGGCGTTGCTGGGATACGGCGAGTTCATCACCGGGCTTTGCGAAATGATCCATGCCTATGTAAAGGTAGCCCGCCTCGATGAACTTGAGGAGGCCGGTGCGGAAGATCTCAAATTTCTGCATGCCTTCCGGCAAATGTGTGGCGAAGGAGCCCTGCTGCTTCTTCAGCCAGGGGACATGGGCGTAGCTGAAAAGCGCGATGCGATCTGGACCGATGCCGACGATCTGCTCGACGGTATGATCGAAAGATTTGGCGGTTTGATACGGAAGGCCGTAGATGAGATCCACATTGATGCTATCGAAGCCGAGATCGCGGGCGGACTCAATGAGATCGCGCGTCATTTCGAGCGGCTGAATGCGGTGAATGGCTTTCTGGACTTCGGGCTCGAAGTCCTGGATACCCATGCTGAGGCGATTGAAGCCCAGGCGTCGCAGTGTCTCCAGATGTGCACGAGACGTGACGCGGGGGTCCACTTCAATGCCGATTTCAGCGTCTGGTGCGAACGAGAATCGCTCGCGCGTGAAGGCGAAGAGTTCGTCCATTTGCTCGGGAGACAGATAGGTGGGGGTGCCACCGCCCCAATGAAATTGCACGACGGGACGATTGGGCGAGACGCTCCGGCTGACTCGCTCGATTTCCTTCTTTAGCGTCTCCAGATAGGGAATGGCCGCGCGCTTGTCCTTCTGAATGATGACGTTGCAAGCGCAGAAAAGACACAGGCTTTCGCAAAATGGAAGATGCATGTAGAGCGAAACAGGAGTTCGATCGAGCTCGGCGAGTTCATGAACCTTTTCGAGGTCGGCAGGGCCGAAAGCATCATTCCACACAGGGGCGGTCGGATAGCTCGTGTAGCGCGGGCCGGGGCGGTTGTAGCGAGCGAGAAAATCTTCGCTGATACGAAGCTCTCCGCGCATTTGTTGCAGGCTTGGCTGAACCAAAGTCACTCTCCAAATCCCTTAGACGGCCGAACCGGCGCAATCGCGTAAAGTCGAGTTCTGCCCGGTCTCGATGAAGATTTTCGCATTTTCCACCGGAGTAGTGGGCATGATGCCGTGTCCCAGATTCAGAATGTGGCCTTCGCCGCCGAGTTGCGCAAGGATACCCCGGGTTGCGCGAGCAATCTGTTCCGGCGGCGCGAAAAGCAGCGCGGGGTCAAGATTGCCCTGCAGAGCAATCGTTGGCCCAAGCGTCTTGCGGAGGTCAGCAAGATTCACGCGCCAGTCCACGCTGAGAACATCGGCGCCAGACTGGGCGATTGCGGGCAACAGGTGGTGCGAGGCCTTCGTGTAATAGATGACCGGAGCGAGGCAGCCCATCGAGGAAATAACCTCTTGAACGGCCGGGAGAGCGAATTCGCGGTAGTCAGAGAGATTGAGTTCGCCGCACCAGGTGTCGAAGAGCTGCACCGCGGAAGCTCCCGCGGCGATCTGCGCTTTGAGATAGGGAATGGTGGCCTGCGCAATACTATGGAGCAGTTCGCGAAATGCCCCGGGATCGTTGTACAAGAAAGATTTGACCGTAGAGAAACCTTCTTTGGTGCGGCCCTCGACCATGTAGCAAGCCAGCGTCCACGGGGCGGCCGCAAAACCGAGGACCGGAACGTCGGGGCCAAGTTCGCGCACGATGCGCCGAATGGCTTCAGGAAGAAAGCCGGTATCGCACTCGGGATCGAAAGAGTGAAGCTTGCGGACATCCGCAACTGAACGAACGGGTTCGGGAAGATTTGGACCCGCGTCGCCAAGCTCAACGGGAAGGCCCATGGCTTCTGCGGGAATGAGAATGTCGGAAAAAACGATGACTGCGTCAACGCCGAGCCGGCGAAAAGGCTGCAAGGAGACTTCGACGGCGAGGTCGGGCGTCTTGCAGACTTCGAGGAAGGAATGCTTTGCACGCAGAGCGCGATATTCGGGGAGATAACGGCCCGCCTGGCGCATCATCCAGACCGGAATGCGAGGAAGGCATTCACCGCGGCAGGCGCGGAGAAAGATGTCTTTGCGGTTCAGCGAAACAGCTGTTGGGCACATGAGATTTCTGTACAGAGGATAACAAATCCTTCACGGACTTGCAGATCAGTGACGTTTCGTGTGACTCACCCAATCTGTGGGCTATACTCGATAGTTAGGATTGCGTCCCGACCAAGTGGATTAGGGGTTGCGGGAACTGGCGGACGCGGCCGGGTAGCGCCTGGAATGGACCGACTGTTCATCTATATGACGATCGCTGTCTACCTGCTAAGCCAGGTGTTCTACCTCAGGTTTTTGTATACGGGGAAGGCGATGAACGGGCGGTTAGGAACGATCTTTCTGGCGTGCGGATTGGCTTTGCACTATTTTGCTCTGCTTGAGCGGTCAGTGGGATTGAACAAGGTTCCGTATCACGATCTGTATGGGGCAATGTCTTTGTTCGCGTGGTTACTTGCGCTGACGTATCTCGGATTGGAACTGTTTCACAGGCAGCGAACCGTAGGCGCGTTTGTGGTGCCGATCATTCTGGTGTTTTTCATGGCGGCTCATCTGGCGCCCGCGGACCGCATGCCCGGACCCAAGGCGCAGGGCGTGGCCTTCGCGTTTCATGTGACGCTCAGCATTCTAGCGTATGCCGCGTTCGCCCTTTCCTGCGTGATGAGCTTGATGTTTCTTGCGGAAGAGCGGCTCCTGCGCAGCCGGAGATTTGGCGGCATGGTCTGGCGGTTACCGCCGCTGGATCTGCTCGAGCGTATGAGCCGGAGCAGCGTCCTGGTCGGACTGGTATCGATTGCCATTGGAATGTCGCTTGGATTTCTTCAGGTGGACCGGCTTATGGGCCAGGTCTGGCATTACGATCCAAAGTATGCGGTTACGCTGATCGTGCTCATTCTCTACATCGCGTATTTCTTTCTGGCTCGCCGGACGGCCTGGAGAGGGGCCCGGGCATCGAAGCTCTGCGTCTTCAATTTCGTGATCGTCATTTTCAGCTTTACCGTGGTGAATCTGTTCCTTTCGCATTCGCACAGATTTTTTTAGGAGAGCGCGATCGACAGCATGGAGATCGTACTCGTTGGCTTGAATCACCGTACAGCGCCCGTGGAGGTGAGGGAGCGGGTGTCATTTACGGCAGAGCAGGCACAGAGAGCTTCCGAGGAACTCCGCGCAAAAGGAATCCTGGAAGAGACGCTTGTGCTGTCCACCTGCAACCGCAGCGAGGTCTACGGAGTGCCACCCGAGGCGGTGCGGGAGAGCGCGGGAGTCCTCTCCGACTTCCTGAGCGCATTTCATTCTGTGCGGAATGACGTCCTGCGAGGTTCGCTTTATCACCATTACGACCGGGAGGCAGTACGACACCTTTACCGGGTGGCATCCGGGCTGGATTCCATGCTGCTTGGAGAAGCGGAAATCCTTGGGCAGGTGCGGGAGGCTTACCGCTTGGCACATGATGCCCGCGCGACGGGACCGGTGCTTAACCGGCTGTTTCAAGGCGCGCTGGAAGTCGGGAAGCGCGTGCGGTCCGAAACGGAGTTGGGAACGCGGCCAATGTCGGTCGCTTCGGCGGGCGTCAAGCTCGCGGAGCGCGTCTTCGGAAAATTAAAGGAACGCGCGGCGCTTGTTCTGGGAGCGGGGACGATCAGTGAACAAGTTGTTTCGCAATTGTGCGACCGCAATATTGCACATCTTTATGTAATGAATCGGTCGCGGGAGCGCGCCGAAGCGCTGGCGAACGAATTCGGCGGCAAGGTGATCGCCTGGGGGGAGTGGGACACCGCGCTGGCGGCACCCGACCTGATTGTGTCGTCCGTTTCAGCCGAGCAGACTGTGCTTACCCGGGCAGCCCTGGAGCAGGCTATGACGGCGCGCGGGAACCGGACGCTGTTCGTGATGGATTTGGGTTTGCCGCGAAACGTGGAAAGTGCAGCCGCACAACTTTACAATTTGTACCTCTACAACCTGGATGACCTTACGGAGATCGTGCAGCAAAACCGGAATGCGCGTGAGAGCGAGATTCCAAAAGCGGAATTGCTCGTGGACGAACATGTTGCGAAGTTTCTCTCCTGGCAAGCAAGCGTGGAATTGGTGGATGTACTCGCGGAGCTGCGGTCGCGCTTAAAGGATGAGCGTGAAGCCTTTGTGCGGGAGCGGCTCGATGGCATGTCGCATCTGTCCGCCGAAGAACGCGCGAAAATGGAAGCGTTGATGGATGGATTGCTCGAAAAACTGCTGCTTGCGCCTGCGGAACGTCTTCGAGGCGAAAAAGAGTTGCGACGGAAGATCCAGAACGTGGAAGCGCTGCGGGAGCTCTTCCTTCCGAAGAAGGATAAATCATGAAAGCGTTGAGGATCGGAACTCGCGGCAGCTTGCTGGCAAAATGGCAGGCGGAGCATGTGCGGAAACTGATTTTCCAGAAGACGGGAACGGAAGCCGAAATCGTCATCATCAAGACTTCCGGCGACAAGATGCTCCAAACCCCCTTTGCGCAGATCGGCAGCAAGGGAGTGTTCATTAAGGAATTGGAGGAAGCGCTGCTTGAGGACCAGATTGACCTCGCGGTACACAGCGTGAAGGACATTCCGACCGATGTACCCTCGCGACTTTGCTTTCCGGCGGTGTGTAGGAGAGAAGATGTGCGGGATTGCCTGGTATCGCCGAAAGGAGGGAGCCTGGCCTCATTGCGCGAAGGCGCACGAATCGGGACCAGCAGCGTGCGGCGGCAGGCGCAGGTGCGGCATCTTCGTCCGGACCTGGACGTGCGCGAACTGCGTGGAAATGTAGATACCCGCCTGCGAAAAGTGGAGAGCGGGGAGTACGAGGCCATCATGCTGGCCAAAGCCGGACTTGATCGGCTGGGACTCGCAGGGCGCATCACCGAGATTTTGTCGCCGGACTTTTGCATGCCTGCCGTGGGGCAAGGCGCGATCGCCGTGCAAGCCCGTTTGAGAGATGAGGAATTGGGAGATGCGTTGGCAGTTTTGGACCATCCCGAAACGCGGCAGGCCATCATGGCCGAAAGGGCGCTGCTAGCGACGCTTCAAGGTGGCTGCCAGGTCCCCTTGGGAGCTTGGGCGCGAATTGAGCGCGGTGAGTTGGTGATGGATGCAGTGGTTTGTTCCGCCGATGGGCAACAATACGTGAAGCAACGAAGCACCGCGCCGCCGGATCAGGCAAGGGAATTGGGACAACGATTGGCCCAGATGTTACTCGTGAGCGGAGCGGAAAGCATCCTTGAAGAGGTGAGCCGCTCGCGTGGATGAAAATGGGACAGCACCGCTTTCCGGGCGAACTATTCTGGTCACGCGAGTCGCGGAACAGGCCGAACCGCTTTGCCGGGCCTTGGAGCTGTGCGGAGCAACGGCGATAGTTCTGCCCATGGTCGAATTCGCCGCTCCAGATGACTACGCGCCGCTGGACGCCGCACTGAAAGGAATTGCAGAGTTCCGGTGGCTTTTTCTTACGAGCCAAAATGCAGTTCGGGCACTGGCCGAAAGGTCTGCTGAGCTGAACATTTCGCTGCCGGGCGCTGCTCGCGAAGTGCGCATTGCAGCGGTGGGCCCGGCGACGGCAGACGCAGCAACGAAGGCGGGGTTGCGGGTAACCTATACAGCCTTGAAACACCGGGGGACTTCTCTTGCTGCGGAGCTAGCGAGCGAAGTTCCGGGATGGCGCGTGCTCCTGCCGAGGAGCGACCGGGCCAATCCCGTATTGCCTGAAATGCTGCGTAAGATGGGCGCTGAAGTTGTGGAAGTGATCGCGTATCGTACAATAAATGCCGCCGAGACATCAGAAAGCCAGCGAGCGCTTTCCGGTTCGCTCATTGGAGATGTGGACGCAGTGGTCTTTTTTAGCCCCTCGGCGGTGGAAGCGTTTATTCAGCGCGAACATGGCGGAGATATCCTGAGTGCCGCGGCGACTCATCAGGATAAGTTCGCGATCGTGGCCATCGGGGAGGTGACTGCCACCGCCCTGCGCAAAAGCGGGGTTCATCGGCCGATTGTCGCGGCAGACACGAGCGTCGATGCGGTGATGAACGCACTTAAAGATTTTTTTGCTGCACAATCCGAATTCGGGTCCGAGGGGATTGCGAAACCATGAGCTTTCCGGCGCATCGGCCGCGACGCTTGCGGCGCACGGAATTGTTGAGAGATCTCGTCCGTGAGACCCGGTTGTCCACCGCCGGGCTCGTGTACCCGATGTTTGTTTGTCCCGGAAGCAACACGAGGCGGGAAGTGGGTTCGATGCCTGGGGTCTTCCAGCAATCTGCGGATCAGGCCGTCGAAGAGTGCAGGGAGGTCGAGAGCCTGGGCATTCCCGGCGTGATACTTTTTGGATTGCCGGAAACGAAAGACGCGCGGGGAAGCAGCTCGATTTCTACGACAGGCGTGGTCCAGAAAGCAATTGAGGCCATTCGCAAAGCGAACTTGAAATTATTGGTCATCACGGACGTCTGCCTGTGCGAATACACGGACCACGGGCACTGCGGAGTGATCGAAAATGGCGAGGTCGCCAATGATCCGACGGTCGAGATTCTGGCAGAACAAGCGCTATCGCATGCGCGCGCGGGGGCGGACATCGTCGCGCCTTCGGATATGATGGACGGAAGAGTCGGAGCCATTCGCAAGAAGCTGGATGAGAGCGGCTTTCAGAACATTGCGATCCTCTCCTACGCGGCGAAGTACTGTTCGGGATTTTATGGCCCGTTTCGCGAGGCGGCACATTCTGCGCCTCAATTTGGCGACCGCCGAAGCTACCAGATGGATTCCGCAAACGCGAGAGAAGCGCTGAAGGAAGTGGCGATGGATCTGGAAGAAGGGGCGGACATGGTGATGGTGAAACCCGCGCTGCCGTACCTGGATATAATTCAGCGGGTGCGCGAACGATTTGACGTGCCGGTTGCCGCGTACAACGTGAGTGGTGAATATGCGATGGTCAAGGCCGCTGCCCAGAAGGGCTGGATTGACGAGAAGCGCGTGGTGCTGGAAATCCTGACGGGAATCCAGCGCGCCGGGGCAAACGCGATTCTGACCTACCACGCTAAGGATGCTGCGAAATGGCTGAAGGACTGACGGGGAAGGCACCTGGAAATGCATGCGATGCAGCCATCGCCTAAGCGCGAGAGAAAGCGTTCCAAAGAAATCTTCGAGCGTGCCGAGAAAATTCTTGTCGGCGGCGTGAATAGCCCTGTCCGGGCATTTCGCTCTGTCGGCGGTGAGCCCCTGGTGATCGAACGTGGCCAGGAACAGTATCTCTACGATGCCGATGGCAACCAGTTGCTGGACTACGTTTGCTCCTGGGGTGCGCTGCTTTTGGGGCACGCAAATCCGTCGGTTTGCGCTGCGATTGCGGATCAAGCGTTGAAAGGCACGAGCTTTGGAGTAACGACGGAGCTGGAGTGCCAACTGGCGGAGTTAATCACCCGAGCGATCCCGTTCATCGAGAAAATCCGCTTCGTTTCCAGCGGGACGGAAGCGACGATGAGCGCCGTTCGCTTGGCGCGCGGGTTCACGAAGCGCGATTTCATCGTGAAATTCGAGGGCTGCTATCACGGTCATGCAGACAGTTTTCTATCGCAGGCCGGTTCCGGGCTCGCCACACTGGGGATTGCGGAGTGCCCAGGCGTTCCGCTGGCGTTCGCGGAACTCACTCTCAATGCGCCTTACAACGATTTGGCCGCGGTTGAGAGGATCTTTGCTGCGCACTCCGGGAAGATTGCGGCGGTAATCGTCGAACCTATCGCCGCGAATATGGGCGTTGTGCAGCCTCAAGAGGGGTTCCTTGCAGGACTTCGGGAGATTACGCGAAAGCACGGAACCCTGCTGATCGTGGATGAAGTCATCACGGGTTTTCGTCTGCGCTATGGATCGATACAGCCCCTCTATGGGATTGAAGCAGATCTTACGACACTCGGAAAGATTATTGGCGGCGGGCTACCCGTCGCCGCGTACGGCGGGCGATCAGAAATTATGAATTCTGTGGCGCCACTGGGGCCGGTTTATCAAGCGGGAACGCTCTCCGGGAATCCTCTGGCCATGCGCGCGGGGATTGAGACGCTCAAACAATTGTCTGCCGACCTCTACGAAAGGTTGGAACGTTCCGCCGCGAGGCTGGCCGAAGGGCTGCGCCAAGCCGCCGCGTCAGCAAAAGTGCCCGCACAAGTGAATGCCCGGGGTTCGCTGGCGACGTTGTTCTTCATTGACCAGCCCGTGCGGAACTATCAAGACGCAAAGAGGTCAGATACAAAGCGGTTCGCAAGGTATTTCCGCGAGATGCTCGATCGCGGCATTTTTCTCGCGCCATCGCAGTTTGAAGCGGCTTTTGTATCCGCGGCGCATACCGAACGGGACGTGGATCGTACGTTGGAAGCCGCGCGAGAATCGCTCGAGGCGGTGGCGGCGGAGGCCAATCATTAAGCCCCCGATCTCTGCCGATTTTCGGGAGCCTGACGTCTGCGGTTGATCAGGCGCTGGCCGGTGGGCTCGCCGTGCGAAGGCGGACCACCTCTTGCGTGAGTTTATCCAGACGACTTACAAGCTCAGAGTGGCGCGCTTCGTCCGTGCCAGGCTTCTTACCGAGAAACGAGATCGTCCCTCCGGGTTCCAGGACGCACTGGAGTACGTCAGATAGAGAATCGAAGCCCTGCTTGCGTGCCGCGGCTTCAAGCTGCGCCATGGTGATGAGCTCCTTCTTGAGGTTACGCGTCCTCACTTTTCCATCCTCAATCAGCACATCCGCGCGGCCCTCAACCACCTGATCCAGCTTTCGGTGGTTATAGAGGAAACGGACCACGAGGTAATTCACAATCAGAAGGGAGGTCGCGCCAATAATGCCGCCCGTGACGCTGTTGTCGTCGCCAATGATGGCGTTCTGCACCGTGTTGGACAGCGTCAGGAGAACTACGAGGTCAAATGGATTGAGCTGCACCAGTTCGCGTTTGCCCGAAAGACGAAGGCTGATTACGAGAAAGGCGTACACGAACACGGGCCGCAGGATCTTTTCCAGCAACGGGAGACCTAGGACGAACATGTCTTTCCACATGCCATGCATGAACTCACCCCTCCTCCGGGAAGCCCCGGTATTTGACGGAGTAACGCTCTCAGCGAGCCGCAGGGCAGCGTAGCACGCAAGTCAACTCCGTAGTAAGTTCAGCCCTGTCCTAAAGTACAGTCATCCATTCGCGACAAATGACGGCGGTCCGCAGCCATTTTTTAAGGAATGCGGATAATCTAGTGCTGGTCATTCGTTCGTTGATCGGATCGAGCTTCTCAAGCAAGAAAAATTCATGGTGGAGGCTCCAGTTGGCGAAGCCGGGAGTGTCCGTCCTCGCCTGACAGATTTCTGAAGCTGCGATCCTATGTCATCACACACTTCGCCCGCGCCGGGTCTAGTGGACGGCACCTGCCAACTGCAAACACTATTGGACTCCACCCAAGATCTCCTCGCCTTGCTTGACGCGAGGGGCAAGATTCAATATGCAAGTCCAAGCTTTGGAAGAGTCTTAGGATTTGAACCGGAGGAACTCGCCGGAAGATCGCTTTCGATGTTGCATCACCCCAGCGAAGTCGGGCTATTGCAGAGAAGCTTCGGGAAAATTGCCCGCCGCTCAGGCGACAGTTGGACAGGACGCTGCAGCCTCGGAACGAAGAGCGGTACGCGGCGATGGTTTGATGTTTCCATCACGAATCACCTTTCCACCCTCGGAGTAAACGGGCTCGTAGCCGCTTACCGGGATGTGACCGACCTTCGCCGGATGGAGTCGGAAAGACATGTGATCTCCGACATCGTCCATGCTCTAAACCAGACTTCCAACCTCGATCAACTGCTCCAGGAAATCCACGAAGCACTGACGAAGGTGGTTTACTCCGAAAACTGTTTTGTCGCGCTCTACGATCGCAGCGCCGAGGTGTTCCGGTTTCCGTTCTTTGTGGACCAGTTCGACCCGCCGCCCGCGCCGTTGAAACTCTCCCGCTCCTGCATGGCCTATGTCTTCCGAACCGGGCGCGCTAGGCTGATTCCTCAAGACGAATTTGATCGCTTGGCTGCGGAAGGTGAAGTGGAACTTGTAGGATCACCCTCTCCCGCGTGGTTGGGTGTTCCGCTCAAAACTCCGACCGAGACAATCGGTGTCCTGGTGGTCCAGCACTATCAGAACAAGAACGCTTACGACCAGCGCGATCTGGAATTTCTCGATTCTGTTGGCGGACACATTGCACTCGCGATTGATCGCCGGCAGCGAGAAGAAGATCTTCGCAAAAGCGAATCCATGTTTCGGCTGTTGTTCTCTCAGACCCCGCTGCCCACCTGGGTGATTGATCCCGAGACGCTCAAGTTTCTTCAGGTCAATGACGCGGCAGTGCGCCAATACGGGCATTCACATGAGGATTTCCTGAGGATGAGCCTCGCGGACATTCAGCCCAAGGAGGACTCGAAGTCCTTCGAGAAGAGAATGGGCGAGTGGGCAGTTACGGACCGGCACCAGGGTCACTGGAGGCACAAGAGCAAGGACGGCCGCGTCTTCGAAGTGGATGTCATTTCTCACCGTCTGGACTACGCGGGCCGGTCTGTGCGTTTGGTCGTTGCACAGGACGTCAGCGATCGGCAGTTGCTGGAGGAACAGCTACGCCAGGCTACAAAAATGGAGGCGGTCGGAAGGCTGGCGGGAGGGGTGGCGCACGACTTTAACAATCTGCTCATGGTCGTCAAAGGCCATACGGAGCTTCTGCTCGACACGCTTCCCTTGGGCGATCACGTCACACGAAAGATTGAGCAGATTGACCGCTCGGCAGATCGCGCAGCCACACTGACGCGGCAACTACTTGCCTTCAGCCGAATGCAGGTGCTCCAGCCGCGCGTCATCAAGCTCAATTCAGTCGTTGAGGAAATGGGCAGACTGATCCCCAGGTTGATCGGAGAGGATATCGAGCTTGTGGTGCGTTGCGCGCCGGATCTTGGCATGATTCGCGCAGACGCCAGCCAGATGGAGCAAATCATCATGAATCTGGCGGTGAACGCCCGGGACGCCATGCCAAACGGAGGACGCCTGATGATTGAGACCTCCAACGCCGATCTAGACGCGGCGTACGGAGCGTCACATCCCGTCGTTGAGCCTGGCAGGTATGCATTGCTCGCGGTCACCGACACGGGAATAGGGATGGATGCAAAGACACAAACGCATATTTTCGAGCCGTTCTTCACCACCAAGGAAAAAGGCAAGGGAACCGGGCTGGGCCTTGCCACTGTCTATGGAGTGGTCAAACAGAGCGGCGGATACATTTGGGTCTACAGCGAATTGGGGAAGGGAACTTCGTTCAAAATCTATCTGCCTCTTGTGAATGAGCCAGCGGACAAGATCGCACCCGCTCTGACATCGTCGCAGCTCCCGCGCGGGACGGAGACGGTTTTGCTAGCGGAAGACGAACAGGATGTGCGCGAAGTGGCCCGAGAGTTTCTGGAATCCGCGGGATACACCGTACTCGAAGCCCATGACGGCGCCGAAGCTCTTCGCGTTGCTGCCGCGCACTCCCTTGCGATTGACGTCCTGGTGACCGACATGGTTATGCCGGGGATGTCCGGCCAGGAGCTCGCTCGCCATCTCCGGCAGCAGCGCGCCGGACTTCAAGTGATTTATATGTCCGGCTATAGCGAACAGGCCGCCGGAGAATCGGCGAAAGCGGACAAAGCTTCTTTGATCCTCACGAAACCGTTCAGCCGGGGGGCGATCCTGCGCGCCATCCGGGAGTCCCTCCGCAATCACCGGACAAGCTGATTCTGCTCCTTCGCTTGCTTTTGGTGTCTGTCCACCCAGACCACTCAGGAAAGTTTCGGATGCTTGCGGTGCCACACCGTTTTTTGCTGGAAGGCCTCTGCCGCACGGATCACCGCAGCGTCGTTTCCCGCCTTGGATACGAATTGCAGACCCACGGGGAGACCCTTTTCGGTAAACCCATTTGGGACTGAGAGCGCGGGAAGCCCACAGAGATTTCCTATTCCGCCCAGTGGATCAGGAAAGGCCAAATCCGTCTCCAGATTTGTGCTCAGAGGAGTGGCGGCAACAGGCTGCGACGCCGCAACCAGCACGTCCACGGAGTCAAATAGTTCCGTCATCTTGCGTTGCAGGATCTCGCGCACTTGCAACGCACGGACATAATCCGCTCCGGAAATCTGCTCATTGACGTAACCCGCGATGCGGCCGAGCGGGTCATTCAATTCCCCCACCTTGCCGGAACGAATCAGCTCCCGGAAAGCCGCGGAACCCTCCGCGGCAATGACCACCGAAGCGGCATCCTCAAAAGGCCCTTCGGGCAAGGCAACATGCGTCATGCCGGGAAAGATTCTGTGCAGAAGCCGCTCGGCCGCGTAAGTTGCTTTCTCCACTCCCGGCTCGAGTTTCTTCCACGCGTTGCTCAGCCATCCTAGCCGCAAAGGCCTCGCCGTCAGCGTCAGCGAAGGTGAATAGGTGAACGCGGCAGTGTCAATGGCCAGCGTACTGCGGTCGTTAAAGTCGTGTCCTGCGATGGCCGCGAAGACGCGTGCGCAATCCTCCACGGATCGTGCCAGTGGCCCGATTTTGTCCATCGAGTAGGAAAGTGCCATCGCCCCGTAGCGGCTGGCGCGACCATAGGTCGGCCGCAAACCGCTCACGCCGCAAAATGCGGACGGACAAATTATCGAGCCCCACGTTTCCGTTCCGAGCGCAAAGCCAGCCAGACCGGCAGCGACGATCGCGCCGGAGCCGGATGAGGAACCACAGGTCCAACATCCAAGATTCCAGGGGTTCTTCGCTTCGCCTTGCAGCGAAGCAGAAGCAAAGCGGTAACCCATCCCTCCAGCGAGCTCGATCATGGCCGCCTTGCCGAGGAGCACGGCGCCCGTATGGCGGAGATGTTCAATGACTGTGGCGTCGTAATCGAACACCTGCTCCGCGTAGGGCTTCGCTCCCCAGGTCGTGGGAACTCCCTTTACAGCCAACAAATCCTTAGCGGCATAAGGAATTCCATGAAGCGGGCCCCGGTAGTGCCCGCGGTCAATCTCTTTCTCCGCCGCCTCAGCCTGGGCCAGGGCAATGTCGGGGGTGAGTGTTGCGTAGGCGTTGAGCCGTGGACCGTACTTCTCGCTGCGGTCCAGATAAGCCTTGGTCAGTTCCAAAGGAGACAGCTTTTTCGCGGCGATGCGTTTCGCCAATTCACTAAAGGGCAGAAAGAGAATCTCTTCGCTGATCATCCCGCGCCCCTGTTAAGGCTTCTTTGTTTTGCCCGAAAATTTCGGTGGCGACACAACCCTTCTCTCACGCTCCGCAATCGGCTTCAGGTAGAGAGCGGGACTGTCGCCATTTTCGATGGCATAGGAACGCAGACGGTCCAGGGGCGGTTGAATGGCGTAACACAGGCGACGCAGATCTTTCTTTTCTGCGTCCGTGAAGCGGCCCGGATACTCGCGGAGAATCGCATCGAAGCGCACCTCCGCTTCAGCGTGGCTCTGCGAAGAAAGCTTTGGAAAATCTTGAGGAAGATCAGAGGCACTCGTGGACGTCTGCGTTTGCGCGCCAAGAAGTGCTCCAACAGGAGCGAGGGTTCCCGCCGCGGAGGCAAAGACGGCGCGTTGCGCGAACTCCCGGCGCGAGAGCTTCGATCGCTTTTCGGACATGCGCTGTCCCCCTCAATGCCGGTCTGAATCGGCGCACCGGCAGGCTACTGAATCGTCCTTCGTGCGTCAACTCTCCAGCCGGATTGTTCGTGCCGCACCAGCAACAAATCAGCTATTCGGAACTGATACCGGTAAGGGTGCGAACGTGGAGCTCGAGTGCCTGATTATATTGGCGCTCGATCTGAAGCTCTGTTTGCAGCTTTTTCACCAGGAGCTCCAGCCGCACGATTTCCCCGCGCAGTCTCTGCATGTCTGCGATACTCGGAGAAGGTTTTGCACCAGGGGTTTGCAATGGCACCGGAACCCCGGACTGGCGTGGCGCAAAAGCCTCGGCAAGGGCTCCCGGCCAGGGGCTTTGCGGAGTTCTCGTCTCCGCGGGATGCGGCAGCGCTGGCGAGCCATATCCAGCCGGCGGCGCAGCCACCGCGGCGGGCGCAAAGAGACTGCTGAGAGCGGAATTAGCCGTCCCGGAATCGGCCGACCTCTCATCAATTGCCGGTTTCGGTTCCAGCAAACTCTTCACTCGTGCGATCAACTCCTGCGGCTGAAAAGGTTTGCGGATCAGTTCGTCCGCCTGAACGGAAACAGCCTTGTCCGCGACACTCTTATTCACCACGCCGGACATCAAGATCACCGGGGTGCTCCCGAATTGCGGGTGTTGCTTGATCTCGCTGCAAACCGAGTAGCCGTCCTGGTCCGGCATGATCACGTCGGTGATCACTGCATCGGGGGGATTTTCATCAAATTGAGCAAGGGCGGAAGCTGCGTCGCCGCACGTGATCACATTGAAGTTTTCCCGCCGAAACGCAATCTTGATGACTTCGCGCATGGTGGCGCTGTCATCAATAAAGTAGACCGTTGGCGTGCGCTTTTCTGGCGCGCCGCTGACGGGGGGAAATGGCATGGTTTCGCTCATAGCGCTTCCTTGTCCGCCATGTCACGCAGGCCTTCGTCGTATTCGCGCATGGCATCGAGCATCAGATCCGTGGCCGAACGCAGCACGGTTCGCTGCGTTGAAGTCATGCCGTACACAAATTTGTAAACGCCTTTCCCGCCTTGCACGCAGCTCTTCAGGATGTGGATGACCGCTTCGTCTCCGAAGAGGTTTCCACACTCCGCATGCGTTACTTCGCCGGCGTCAAAAAAAAGGACGCCATCGGTTTCTCCCGCATTTATATGCAATGCGCCCGTCTGGTGGGCGTGTCCGAGCATTTGCATTACGCCCGGAAGATCGTGATGCGTCAGGCTGCCGCTCAGGCTGGTGTCTGCTTGCGCCAGCATCTGTGTGGGCTGGAAGCCCTCCGCCTTGCTGACAATGATGTTTTTTACATGTGTGGCAATCACGGCGGGGGTCCCGTGCCGGTCAATGTAGTCGTCGCAGCCCGCCTGAAATGCCTCCATCAGAGCCCGCTGAGTGCCATCGCCCAGTGCGATGATCGGCAAAGATGCATTTTTGGAGTCGGCGTGCACGATTTTTGCGATTTCCGCAGCGCCCATTTCACGGATTCTCATCCCGCACAAAATCGCTGAAGGCGCGTCGTATTCGAGCGTAGTCAGCGCGAAGGATGGTTGAGTGCTGCAGACCACTTCAAATCCCTCTCGTTTCAGCGCGTCGCTCAAACGCTTGGAAAAGTAGACGTTCGTGTCAATCAGGAGAATCTTTGCAGGACGCCCCGCCAGCATCATGGCCGAGCCTCCTGAGCTGCGCTGACTTCGGGGTGGTGCGTGGAGAGGGTGCCAGGTCCGGGCGTCAGTGCCTCCAGATCAAGCACTTCAATGACTTCGGCCCCGTGCGAGAGCCATCCCGCCACGTGGTTCGAGTCCGATTCGCCCGCCGGCATCATTTCCGCGTTGATCAACTCGCACTCCCCGCTAACTGGCAGAGCGACCCACTCCGTGTGTTCGCCGTACTTGCGCGCCGCGAGCAAGTAAAACCTGCGGGACGTCAATTTATTCCCCAGGAGCCGCTCGGAGACGTCGCACACGGGAACAATCCGCCCACGCCGCAAAATAACCCCTTCAATTTCCTTCGTTTGCTGCGGGAACCGGAAAACCCGGCTCGGAGCAACAAGTTCCGCGATCTCTCGAGCCGCGAGTGCGAAGCGCCGTTCGCCCAGCCGCAACAGGACGTAAGATTGCAGTTCGAGTTCGGCCGCCGTTTTCATTGGCGATAGGTCTCTCCTGCTTCACTTCCCAAATTTCTCGCTTCCATTGCTTTTTCCAGCAGACTGAGTTCTTCGAGCGACAGAAACCCACTCGGATCCACAACCGGGACAACCGTCTGATCCAGCGCCGTCAATCCCCGGTACCAGCGCCGCTCCTCGTGGCAAAATGCATGCGACATCGCCTGCAATTGCGTCATAGAGCTCATTCGGTCAATTCCATCCACGAGCAAGGCGACTCGCGTATTTCTCAGGAAAAACACCAGTGTCGCTGCGGAAGGAGGTAATCCGAAATGAACGCCGCCGTTCACCACATACAGTGTGCCTTCTCCCCGCCGCACGCTGTGGCGCACCTTCCGGATCGTGCTGAGCGGAATTTCCTGCGCCATCCCCGCTAGGCTGTCCACTCCGCGGACTTCCTGCACCGAAGCCGAGGAGACAGCGAACAATTGGCCGCTGATGCGGAACAGGATGATTTGCTCCGCCCGTGGACCGCGAATCTTTGCGTGCGCCGAAAGCTGCATCAGCGTGTCCCCACCAGCGTTGCGCGGGTAAGATCAAGTACGCGTTTCTCGATGGACCCGTAGATATCGTCAATGCCCAAAACCTGTTCCACGGCCCCCGCTTTGATTGCTTCCGCCGGCATTCCAAAAATCACGCTGGTGGCTTCGTCCTGCGCCAGCACGTAACCGCCGGCACTTTTGATTGCTTTCGCGCCGCTGGCTCCATCGTTTCCCATGCCCGTTAGCACGACGCCAATGCTCATCGGCCCGGCCATGGCCGCCACGCTCTCCATGGTCACGTCCATGTTCGGCAGATAACCGTTGATGCGGCCCGACTTGCCGTCCAGTTGAATGCGGCCTGTGGGCATCAGGCGCAGATGCTGTCCTCCGGGACATAGATACAGCGTTCCCGGCTGAAGGGATTCATTTGCTTCTGCTTCCTTTACGCGAATCTCTGTAAACTCCGCGAGCTGA
>Ga0335076_10000495_pt1 | contig 36439 bp, 32 predicted proteins | sample Lox_Sample_25_FD_206717 | JGI IMG/M metagenome (GOLD analysis project Ga0335076, IMG submission 206717) | Soil microbial communities from Loxahatchee National Wildlife Refuge, Florida, United States - Lox_Sample_2.5 | ecosystem: Environmental > Terrestrial > Soil > Wetlands | place: USA...
CGAGTTGCCCCTGCGCGACGGCGTTGCGGAGCGCGGTCGCGCCGCCGTCGTCGTGCAGCTCGATCTGCGCGCCCGCGTCGAGCAGGACGTCGAGCGTCGAGACGCGTCCCGCCTGCGCGGCGAGCATCAGCGCCGTCCGGCCGTCGCCGTCGCGCGCGTCGATGCTCGCCCCGTTCTTCAGCTCGGCGATCACCGTCGCGTCGTTGCCGCGCTCCGCGGCGATCATCATGTCGGTGCGCTTGCCGCGCGTGCCGCCGCGCGCGGCGTGCGGCGTCTTCTCGGCCTCTTCGAGCGTCGAGGCGATGCGCTGGAAGCCGCCTGCGTTCGCGTAGTCGCGCGCGGTCTTGTTGGACGCGCTCTTCCTGGTCGGGTCGGCGCCCGCGTCGATGAGCAGCTTCACGATCTCGAGGTTCCCCGCGGCCGCGGCGCCCATGAGCGGCGTCTGCTTCTCGGCACCGTACGGCGCCTCGACGCCCGAATGGTGCGCAATCAAGAGCCGCAGGATCTTCACGTAGCCGCGCGTGGCCGCGTGCGTCAGCGCGGTGGCGCCCTCGTGGTCCGTCGCATCGACGTCGGCGCCTGCGCTCAAGAGCTCCTGCGCCGCCTCCACGTGATTCTGGCCCGCGGCGACCATGAGCGCGGTGTGGCCCTCGTCGTCGGCTGCGTCGACCTCCGCGCCGTCGGCAATGAGCGTCTTCACGTAGCGGTGCAGACCGAGCGACGCCGCGAGCATGAGCGGCGTGCGCTGGTGCGCGTCGCGCGACTCGACCTCCTGCTTCGAGAAGATCGGCCCCGAGCGCACCGACGCGAACACGCGCGCGACGTCCTCGTGGCCCTCCTCGAGCGCGAGCACGATGGCCTGCATGCCCTGCGCGTTCGCCCTGCGCGGGTCGCCGCCGGCGTCCATGAGGCGGAGCGCGATCTCGGCGTCGCCTTTCCGCGCGACGGCGTGCATGGCCGTCTCACCGCCCGTGCCGGCCTGGTTCGCGTCGGCGCCGGCGTGCAGGAACGCGTCGACCAGATCGCGGTCGCTGTTGCGAACCGCGAAGATCAGCGGCGTGGCGCCGTCGGCGCCCGCGGCGTTGACGTTCGCGTGGGCCTCGATGAGCTGCTTCACCACATTGGTGCGACTCTTCTTCGCGGCGATGACCAGCGCCGTCGAGCCGTCGCGCCTACGCACTTCTGTGTCGGCCTTCTTGGCGAGGAGCTCCTTGGTGACGTCGTCGTGACCTTCCAGCGCAGAGATGATGAGCGCCGTCTCGCCGTTCCGGTCGGTCGAGTTCGGGTTCGCGCCCGCCTCGAGCAGCGCGCGCACCACGCCGGCGTTGCCGCGCGCGGCGGCGCGCATGAGCGGGGTCGCGCCCGATTGATCCGGCGCATCGACGGCGGCGCCAGCGGCGAGCAGCGCCTCGGTGAGGTGCGGATCTTCCTGCGCCGCGGCGAGCGCGAGCGGCGAATCGCCGCGTGCGCTCTTCGCGTTCGCATTCGCGCCGTTCTTGAGCAAGAGCTGCACGGCGTCCAGGCGGGCCGCGGCCGAGGCGTACATCAGCGCCGTCCAGCCGTCGCGGTCCGGCAGCTCGACGGGCACGCCGCGCGCGAGGATCCGGCCCAGCTCCGGCAGATCGCCGGCGCGCGCCGCGCGGTCGAGCAGCTCGACGTCGGAGTCGCCCAGCGCCTTGGGGTCTTTCGCGTCCGCTGCGCGCGAAACGAGCGGCAGAGCGGCGAGCGCGAACAGCAGGGCTGCGAGCGTGATGCGGCGCATTTGCGTTCCGTATCGGAAGCTGGAGGTGGCGGCAGCGGCCCGCGCCGGCGCGCGGGCGAGCGCACAGCCTAACAAAGGCCTAGCGCGAGCCCAGCGACTGCGACACGGCCTCGCCCACCTGGCGCGTCGCGGCGGCCAGCGCGTCGCCCAGCGCCGCCGCGATCGCCTCGGGCGAGTCGCCTTGGATCGGGCGCGCCACCTCGAACGCGCGGTCGAGGAGCACGTCGCGCTTCGCGTCGACGAGCTGCACGTCGAGCGACACGACCGCCTCGTGCGCCGGTGCCAGACGCTCGTCGAACGACTCCAGGCTGGCCTCGAGCGCCGGCGCCACCGCCGAAGTGGTGGGCTGGAAGCCGCGGCGCTCGTAGAGCTCCGTCTCGAGCGCGTCCTGCGCATAGCGCGACGGCGACTCCGTCCAGCGGTACAGGTCGTAGAAGCCGATCTCGACCCCGCGCCGCCATACCATGCGTGCGCGCAGGTAGGCCGCGGCGCGCACGCGCCGCAGGCGCAGGACCGGACCGTCGGCGGAGTGCGCGGTCGCCGCCGGCTCCGGATCCCCCGCGCCCGGCGTGAAGTAGCGCGGCTCGGCGGGCGGCTTCGGCAGCAGACAGCCGCACGCGAGACACGCGAGCGCGAGCGCGAGCGCGAGGCGAAGTCTCACGGAACCGGGCCCCTCGTGCTCGTGACCGGCGCGCGCCCCCGCACGATCGACGCCGGATCGCGTTCGAGGTAGTCGGTGAGCGCGCGGATGGAGTCGAGTGTCTCCTGCAGGGCCGCGAGTGAGTCGCGCGCGTCGTCGGCGGTCGCCGACACGTCGCTCGAGAAGCCCATGACGGAAGCGGACGCGTTGCGCAGCGCGGTCGTGGTCTCGGCGATCTTCGCGCCGTGCACCTCCTGCTCGAGCACGGCCGCCGTGCGCTCGAACTGCGCGCCCGTGCGCTCGTACTGGTCGAGGACGCGCACCACCACGCCATCGTCCGCGAGCAGCGGCTTCACGGAGTCCTTGATCTCCTCCACCGAGTCCGCGAGCCGCTGCAGGGTCTGGCTCGCGCGCATCGTCAGCTCGGGCAGCTGCATGCCGACGTCCACCGCCGCCTCCTCTATGCTCTTGAGCGTCGACGGCGTCGATGGCAGGTAGTTCGGCCCGGGATCGAACGGCAGCTTCTCGACGGGGAAGCGCTTGGCGTCGAAGAAGTCGATCTGCAGGAACTTCACGCCGGTGATGCCGGTCGACGTGAGCTGGATGCGCAGCACGCGGCCCTCGGTGGGGCCCTCGCTCGGACGGAAGCTGCCGCCGCTCTGCGCCAGGCCCAGCCGGCGCAGCACGTTCTCGTACACGAGGCTCGTCACGCGCACGTGGCGCAGATCGGACGCGACCGAGATCTCGTGCACGGTGCCGACCGACACGCCGCGGAACTTGATGGGCGAGCCGACCTCGAGCCCCTGCACCGACTCGTCGAAGTACGTCGTGACCGTCTCCGTGCGGCGGTTCCAGTTCGCGGCGCCGAGCCAGATCAGCACCCCCAAGCCGAGCAAGACCCCGCCCAGCACGAATGCTCCGAGCTTCCAGTAGTTCGTCGGGTTCATGGGTGCGCTTCGCCTCCCGAAGGCCTGCGGTTGAAGAAAGCGGACACACGCGGGTCGAGGCTCTCCGCGCGCAGCTGGCGCGGGTCGCCGAGCGCGATGGCGCCCTTCGCCGCGGTGTCGAGCAGGATGCAGCGCCGGGCGATCGCGAAGATGCTCGGCAGCTCGTGAGTCACCACGACGAGCGTCGTGCCGAGCCCGCGGTTGAGCGTGAGCAGCAGATCGTCGAGCTCGGCCGACGTGATGGGGTCGAGCCCGGCGCTCGGCTCGTCCAGGTAGACGAGCGACGGCTCGAGCGCGAGCGCGCGCGCGATGCCCGCGCGCTTCTTCATCCCGCCGGAGAGCTCGTCCGGCATGTGGTTCTCGAAGCCGCCCAGCCCCACCAGCCGCAGCTTGCTGTGCACCACGGCGTCGATCTCGTGCGGCTTCAGGTCCGTCCACGAGGCCAGCGGCAGCGCGACGTTCTCGCCGAGCGTCATGGAGCCGAGCAGCGCGCCCGACTGGAACAGTACGCCGGCCGTGGGCGCGCCGCCGTCGAGCTTCGGCTTCGCGCCGTCGACCTCGATCTCGCCACGGATGGGCTCGGCCAGCCCGATCAGATGGCGCAACAGCGTCGACTTGCCGCTGCCGCTGCCGCCGAGGATGGCGAAGATCTCGCCGCGGCGGATCTCGAAGTCGAGGTTCTCCAGGATCGGCACGCCGTCATAGCCGACCGCGAGATCCGACACGCGAATGTGTAGCTCAGACGTCCCAGGCATTGAACAGCACCGTGAAGGCGGAGTCGATCACCACCAGGAAGAACAAGGTCGAGACCACGGCCGAGGTCGTGGAGCGCCCGACGCCCTCCGCGCCGCCGCGCGTCGCGAGGCCCCACTGGCACGCGATCATCCCGATCGCGGAGCCGAACGCCACCGACTTCGAGAGCCCCGTGAGGACGTGCGCCAGCGTCAGCGCCCGCCGGGTCTCCTGCATGTAGGCCGAGAACGTGAGGTCGAGCCCGACCACGCCCACGAACGCGCCGCCGAGCACCGCGACGAGGTCCCCGAGCAGCGTGAGCAGCGGCACCATCGCGGTCAGCGCGAGCACGCGCGGCAGCACCAGGTAGCGGAACGGGTCGAGCCCCATCGTGCGCAGCGCGTCGACCTCTTCCGACACGCGCATGGTGCCGAGCTCGGCGGCGAATGCGGCGCCCGAGCGCCCGGACGCCACGATCGCGACCATGAGCGGGCCGAGCTCGCGAGTCACTCCGATCGCGATGCCGTCCGCCACGAAGATGTCGGCGCCGTACTTGTGCAGCGTGATCGCGCCCTGGAATGCGCTCACCATGCCGACCAGGAAGCTGATGAGCGACACGATCGGCAGCGCGTCGGCGCCCGTCCGCTCCATCACCTGCGTCACCACGGGCCACGGCACCGTGCGCGGCTCGCGCACCGCGGCGACCGCGGCCGCGAGCGTCTGCCCCGTGAAGTCGAGCACCTGGCGCGCGAACGCGACTCCGCGCGCCGTGGCCTCGCCGATCTGCGACACGATGCCGGGCGGCGCGCTGCGCCCGCGCGGCGGGCCGCCGCGCGGGCGAGCTTCGACCAGCTCGAGGATCGCGCGCACGCGGCCCGAGGCGCCGCCGAGCTCCACGGCTGCGCCGGCGTGCCGCAGGTCGTCGCACAGCTCGAGCAGCACGGCCGCGCTGGCCGCGTCGAGCGCCTCCAGGCGCTCCAGCCCGACGCGCACGCGTGCCGGCGAGTCGTCCAGCAGCGCACGCATCCGTCTCACGGCCGCGTGCGCGCAACGCACCGACAGCCGGCCCGACAGCTCGAGGTCGGCGCGATCGCCCTTTCGATCGGCTCGCTCGACGTTCCAGCCGGTCGCGTCTGCCGGGAGCGAAGCTGCGGAGAGATTCGCCGTCAGTACCTCTTCTCCGCGGCGAAGGCTGCCCAGTCGGCCGACGAGCGTCAAGCCGGGCGCGCTGCAGCGCCGCGCCGTTCCCGGTAGCATGGCAGCCGACTGCAGGAGGAGAGCGCGTTGTCGGAGCGAGTCAAGCTCGAGTTTCGGGACGGTGTCGCGGACGTGCGGATGTGTCGCGCGGACAAGATGAATGCGATCGACAGCGCGATGTTCAGCGCGCTCGGCGACGCGGGCCGCGCGCTCGCCGCGGACAAGAGCGTGCGCGCGGTGGTGCTGTCGGGCGAAGGCCGCGCCTTCTGCGCGGGGCTCGACATGGAGAGCTTCGCCGCGATGGCCGGTCCGCGCAGCGGCGGCAACGCCGACCCGAAGCTGTTCGAGCGCTCGACGAGCGGTGCGAACCGCGCGCAGCTCGCGGCGTGGATCTGGCAGGAGCTGCCCGTGCCGGTGATCGCCGCGGTGCACGGCGTCGCGTACGGCGGCGGGCTGCAGATCGCGCTGGGTGCCGACATCCGCATCGTCGCGCCCGACACGCGCCTGTCCGTCATGGAGGTGAAGTGGGGCCTCGTGCCCGACATGTCGGGCACGCAGACGCTGCGCCGGCTGGTGCGCCAGGACGTCGCCAAGGAGCTCACCTTCACGGGCCGCGTGATCTCGGGCGAGGAAGCCGTGTCGCTGGGCCTGGCGACGCGCACGTCGGCGAAGCCGCGCGAGGACGCGCTCGCGCTCGCGGCGGAGATCGCGGGCAAGAGCCCCGACGCGGTGCGCGCGGCGAAGAAGCTCTTGCAAGAGGCGTGGCAGGGCACGGTGGCCGAGGGCCTGCAGCTCGAGGAGGCCCTGCAGCGCAGCTTGATCGGCAAGCCCAACCAGCTGGAGGCCGTGAAGGCGAACTTCGAGAAGCGCGCGCCGAAGTTCGCCGACTAGCTAGCGCAGCCCGGACTCCTCGGCACGATGGTCGAGGTAGGCGCGCAGCTTCGCGACGTCGTCGTCCTTGAGCACGTCGGCGAAGGCGGGCATGCCGTTGGCCTTGAGTGCGCCCTTCAGCACGATCTCGGCCAGCGCGGTGCGCGTCTCGGGCGAGAGCTTGCGCAGGTCCTTCATGCCGACCATCGCCACGGCGGCGGCGCCGTGACACGCGCTGCAGTACTTGTGGTACGTGCGCTCGCCGTCGTAGACCTCGCCCGGCGCGGTGATGCGGTCGAGCACCGTCTGCACGGCCGGCGCTTCGCCGCTCGAGAGCGCGAACGTGAGGAGCCGCCCCTTGCCGTCGCCGCCCGCGCCGCGCGCGGCCTCGCCGCCCGCCAGGCCGAACGCGCCGCCCCAGCCGGCGAGCACGGACACGTACTGCTTGCCGTCCAGCACGTAGGTCACGGGCCCGGCCATCACGCCCGTGCCCGCGTGGTCCTCCCACAGCGGCGCACCGTCGGTCGAGCGGTACGCGACGAAGCGGCCGTCGGCCGTGCCCTCGAACACCAGGTTCCCGCCCGTCGACAGCACGCCGCCGTTCCACGGAAGTGCGTAGGGGTGGCGCCAGACTTCCTTCTGACTCACCGGGTCCCAAGCCACGAGCGCGCCCGACGCCGAGTCGGGGTCGAGCAGGCTCTGCACGTTGAAGTCGATGCCCGTGTTCCAGCGGCCGGGCTGCAGCTTGAAGTCGTCCTCGTTGCGGTACACGCCGAGGATCTCCTGCGTGGGGATGTACACGAGCCCCGTCTTCGGCGAGAACGACATGGGCTGCCAGTTGTGCCCGCCGAACGGCGAGGGGCGCACGAGCGCGAGCCCGTCGCGGTAGTCCTGCCCGCCGACCTCGATGGGCCGGCCCGTCGAGCGGTCGATGCCGGCCGCCCACGTGACGCCCACGTACTTCTCGGCGGAGAGGAGCTCGCCCGTCTTGCGGTCGAGCACGTAGAAGAAGCCGTTCTTCGGCGCCTGCATGAGCACGGCGCGCGTGCGCCCGCCGAGCTTCAAGTCGGCGAGGATCATGTGCTGCGTCGCGGTGAAGTCCCAGCCGTCGCCCGGCGTGGTCTGGTAGTGCCAGACGATCTCGCCCGTGCCCGGATCGAGCGCGAGGATCGACGACAGGAACAAGTCGTCGCCGCCGTCGGGGCTGCGCTGCTTGCGCGACCACGGCGAGCCGTTGCCGGTGCCCACGTACAGGAGCTTCAGCTCGGGGTCGTACGCGAACGAGTCCCAGGCCGTGCCGCCGCCGCCCGCCTGCCACCACTCGCCCGTCCAAGTCTTCGCGGCCGCCTCGAGCGCCTTCGACTCCTGCGGCTTGGCGGGATCGCCGGGCACGGTGTACGTGCGCCAGGCCAGCTTGCCCGAGTCCGCTTCGTAGGCCGACACATATCCGCGTACGCCGAACTCGGCGCCGCCGTTGCCGATGATCACCTTGCCGTCGACGACGCGCGGGGCGCCCGTGATGGTGTACGGCTGCGTCTGGTCGATCGTCCACGTCGACCACTTCGGCGTGCCGGTCTTCTCGTCGAGCGCGACGAGCCGACCGTCCAGCACGCCCACGTACACGCGCCCCTGATACAGCGCGACGCCGCGGTTCACGACGTCGCAGCACGCCTTCGCGGCGACGAGCTTGTCGACCTCGGGGTCCCACCTCCACAGCTGGCGGCCCGTGCGCGCGTCGACGGCGAACACGACGCTCCACGAGCCCGTGAAGAAGAGCACGCCGTCGTGGACGAGCGGCGTCGCCTCGTGGCCGCGCGCGAGCCCGGTCTCGAACGTCCACACGCGGTGCAGGCGCGACACGTTCTCGGCCGTGATCTGGTCGAGCGGGCTGTAGCGCTGCTCGCCGTAGGTGCGGCCGGTGGTGAGCCACTCCGCGGGATCGGCGTCGGCGCGGCGCAGCTTCGCGTCGTCGACGTCGCCCGGGCTCGGCGCCGCGGCTTCGGCCGGCGCGGCCGCCGCCGGCTCGCCGGCGCGCTCTTCCCGGCCGCGGCTGCACGCGAGCGCGAGCGCCGCCGCGCAACACACCGCCGCGCCGAGCGCTCGCCCCCGCATGAATCCCCCCCGCGAACGGTCTCCCGCTAGGCCAGGAGACGCGCCAAGATCTCGCGCAGCCGCGCCGGATCGGCCTTGCCGCCCGTCGCCTTCATCACCTGGCCGACGAAGAAGTTCAAAAGCTTGGTCTCGCCGCCGCGGTACTTGGCGACCTGCGCCGCGTTGGCCGCGACGACGTCGCGCGCGTGGCGCTCGAGCTCGCCCGCGTCGGACACCGCCTCGAGCCCGCGCGCACGCACGATCGCCTCGGCGCGCCCGCCCGTGCGCGCCATCTCGGCGAACACCTCGCGCGCCGACGCCGCGGTGATCCGCCCGGCGTCCACCAGCTTCAATAGCTCGACCAGGTGCTCCGCCGTGAGCGGCAGCTCGGCGAGCGGCTTCTGCAGCTCGGTGGCCGCGGCGAGCACGTCGCGCATGACCCAGTTCGACACGAGCTTCGGCTGGCCGTAGAGCGCGACGGCCGCCTCGAAGAACGCGGCGACGTCGCGGTCGTCGGTCAGCACCTGGGCGTCGTAGTCGGGCAGGCCGAGCTCCGCGCGGTAGCGCGCGCGGCGCGCCTGCGGCAGCTCGGGCAGCTTCGCACGCTGCGCGGCGAGGAACGCAGCGTCGAGCCGGAGCGGCGGCAGATCGGGATCGGGGAAGTAGCGGTAGTCGTCCGCGTGCTCCTTGCCGCGCATGGCCGACGAGCGGGCCGCGCGGTCGTCCCAGTGCAGCGTCTCCTGCTTCACCTTCCCGCCCGACTCGATCTGCTCGACCTGGCGCTCGATCTCGTGCGCGATGGCACGCTCCACGAAGCGGAAGGAGTTCAGGTTCTTCAGCTCCGTGCGCGTGCCGAGCTTCGGATCGCCGACGCGCCGCACCGACACGTTGGCATCGCAGCGGAACTGCCCCTTCTCCATGTCGGCGTCCGACACGTCCAGGTGTCGCAGCACCTGGCGCAAACTGCGCAGATACGCACCCGCCTGCTCGGGCGAGCGGATCTGCGGCTCCGAGACGATCTCGATGAGCGGCGCGCCCGCGCGGTTCAGGTCGACGTGAGTCACTCCGCCGCCGGTGACTGCGTCGTCGTGGATGTTCTTCGCCGCGTCCTCCTCCATGTGGATGCGCGTGAGACCGATCGCACCGTCGTCGAGCGGCACCGCCCCGCCCTTCGCGAACGGCTCGTCGTACTGCGAGATCTGGTAGCCCTTCGGCAGGTCGGGGTAGAAGTAGTGCTTGCGCGCGAAGGTCGAGACGGGCTGCAGGCTGCAGCCGAGCCCGAGCGCCGCGCGGACCGCGAGCTCCACGGCGTGCTCGTTCAGCACGGGCAGCACGCCCGGCAGGCCGAGGTCGACCTCGGTCGTCTGCGTGTTGGGCGGCGCGCCGAAGGCGTGCGGCGCCGAGCTGAAGAGCTTGGTGTGCGTCTTCAGCTGCGCGTGCACCTCGAGCCCGATCACGGCTTCCCAGCCCGACGGCATCTTGAAGGCGGCCTCGGCCACGGCGTGCGAAGTTATCTCAGCGCGCCGGGTTTTCGAGGAGTTCGCCGTAGTCCTGGATCACGCGCGCGAGGCGGAACTCCTCGGGCAGGCGCGCGCGCGGCGGCGGCTCGGGCCCGAGCGCGCGCGCGATGGCCTTGGCCAGGCCGCGCACGTCGCCGTCGGCGACGAGCTGCGCGCCGGGGATCGCCGACACGATCTCGCGCGTGCCGCCCGGGCAGTCGAACGCGGCGAGCCGCGCGCCCGCGGCCGCGGCCTCGAGCACGGCCACGGGCAGGCCCTCACGCCGCGAGCTCTGCACGAACACGTTCGCGAAGCGCATCCACGCGTAGGGCTCCGGCTGGAAGCCGGCGAAGTGCACGCGCGCCGCCACGCCGAGCTCGGCGGCGCGCGCCTGGAGCGCGGCGCGCTCGGGCCCGTCGCCCACGAGCCACAGCTCGGCGGCGATGCCGCCGTTCACCACCTGCGCGAACGCGTCGACGAGCCGGTCGTAGCCCTTCACGGGCGCGAGCCGGCCGACGCCGACCACGTGCGGGCCATCGGTCGGAAACGGCGAGCGGCCGCTCGCGAGCACGGCCTCGAGCTTCGGCTCGTCGATCGGATTGCGGATCATGCGGATCTGCGCAGGCGCGAGATGGAAGCTCGCCACCAGGTCGTCGGCGATGGCGTGCGAGCAGGCGACGATGCGGTCCGCGCGCGGGTACAGCCAGCGGTATGCGGCGTGCCACAGCGCGGGGCGCGACTGCTCGGCGACTTCGGCGGACAGCGTCGTGTGCTCGATCGGCACGACGGCCGTACCGCGCGGCAAGAGCGCGCGGCCGGCGAGAATCGCCAGGTTCAGATAGCCGAGGTTCGGCACGACGACGTCGGGCCGGAGCGCGCGCGCGAGCCTGGCCACCGGCACGAGCGCGCGCCGCACGCGCTTCGCACCGAGGTCGTGCACGCCCACGTCGGGCGGCAGCTCGGCGAGGAACTCGCCCGCGGCCTCGACGAGCCCGACGTGCAATTCGAAGCGGTCGCGCGGCAGCTCGCGGAGCAGGAGCGCGACCACGCGCTCTGCACCGCCGAGGCGCAGGCTCGGAATCAGGAACAGCACGCGGCGTTTGCGGCTCACGGCACCAGGTTGATCAGGCGCCCCGGCACGTAGATCACGCGGCGCGGCTCGCGTCCGCCCAGGTGCTTCGCGACGTTCTCGTCGCCGAGCGCCGCGGCGCGCGCGGCCGCTTCGTCGGCGTCGGCCGGCACGCGCACGCGCCCGCGCAGCTTGCCCGCGACCTGCACGGTGATCTCCACTGCGTCGACGGCCAGGAACTTCGCGTCAGCCTCGGGCCACTTCTCGTAGGCGAGTGACTGCGAGTGACCCAGCTTCTCCCACAGCTCTTCGGCCAGGTGCGGCGCGAGCGGCGACAGCGCGAGCACGAAGGGCTCGACCAGCGCCCGCGTCACGGGCGCGTCCTTCTCGACGTCGCGCACGAAGACCATGAGCTGCGCGATCGCGGTGTTGAAGTCCAGCGCCTCGCAGTCGGCCGTGAGCTTCGCGAGCGTGCGCGCGAGCAGCCGCCGCTGCTCGTCGGTGCCCGGACCCGGCGCGAACGCGCGCACCCGGTCGCCCGACTCGTGCTCTTCCATCACGAGGCGATAGGCCCGGCCCAGGAAGCGCGCGACGCCGGCAATGCCCTCGATCGTCCACGGCGCGGCCTTCGCGAGCGGCCCGATGAACATCTCGTACAAGCGCATCGAATCGGCGCCGAACTCCTCGATCACCTCGTCGGGGCTCACCACGTTGCCGCGGCTCTTCGACATCTTCTCGATCACTTCTTCGAGGTCGACGTCTACGTTCGGCGCCAGCGCGCGCTCGCCCTGCCAGCGCACCTGGTCGGGCTCGATCCACTCTTCGGCGAGCTCCGCGCCCGAGCCGACGTGCACGGGCGTCTCGCCGTCGAAGCGCACGTCGGCGCGCGAGTAGTACTTCGGCGTGCCTCCCGCGTCGTCGCGGAAGAGCCGGTAGCTCTTGCCCTGGATCATGCCGGGGTTGAGGAGCTTCTGGAACGGCTCCTTCGTGTGCACGAGGCCCAGGTCGTACAGCACCTTGTGCCAGAACCGCGCGTACAGGAGATGCAGCACCGCGTGCTCGGCGCCGCCCACGTACAGGTCGACGTTCATCCAGTAGCGCTCGGCCTCGCGCGAGAACGGAGCCTGGTCGTTGTGCGGATCGCAGAAGCGCAGGTAGTACCAACAGCTGCCGGCCCACTGCGGCATGGTGTTGGTGTCGCGCAGCGCGCGGCGGCCGGTCTCGGGATCGGTGGTCTCGACCCAGTGACTCGCACGCGCCAGCGGCGGCTCGAAGCCGCCGCGCGGCTTGTAGTCGTCGAGCTCGGGCAGCCGCACGGGAAGAGCCGACTCGGGCACCAGCTTCGCCTGGCCATCGACGTGGATCACCGGGAACGGCTCGCCCCAGTAGCGCTGCCGGCTGAACAGCCAGTCGCGCAGCTTGTACGAGACGGCGCGCTTGCCGACGCCGTGCTCCTCGAGCCAGCCGACCATCTTCTCCTTGGCTTCGGGCGTCGGCAGACCGTCGAGGAAGCCGGAGTGGACGGCCACGCCGTCGCCTTCGAACGGCATGTCGCCGCCGAGGACGACCTGTACGATCGGCAGGCCGAACGCCGTCGCGAACTCGTGGTCGCGCACGTCGCCCGACGGCACGGCCATGATCGCGCCGGTGCCGTACGACGCGAGCACGTAGTCGGCGACCCAGACCGGAATGCGCGCGCCGTTCACCGGATTCGCGGCGAACGCGCCCGTCGCGACGCCGGTCTTCGCGCGCGCGTCGGCCGCGCGGGCGCGCTCGCTCTTGCGCGCGGCAGCTTCGACGTACGCGCGCACCGCCTCGCGCTGCGCGGGAGTGGTGATCCTCTCGACGAGCGGGTGCTCGGGCGCCAGCACCATGTACGTGGCGCCGAACAGCGTGTCGGGCCGCGTCGTGTAGACCTCGATCGATTCGCCCGGCAGGTCGGGCAGCGCGAAGAACACGCGCGCGCCGACCGATCGGCCGATCCAGTCGTGCTGCATCTTCACGATGTGCTCGGGCCAGTCGACGAGCTCGAGATCCTCGATCAGCCGGTCGGCGTACGCCGTGATGCGCAGCATCCACTGCTTGAGCGGCACGCGCACGACGGGGTGACCGCCGATGTCGCTGCGGCCGTCGCGCACCTCTTCGTTCGCCAGCACGGTGCCGAGCTCCGGGCACCAGTTCACCGGCACCTCGGCTTCGTACGCGAGCCCCATTTCGAACAGCTTGCGGAAGATCCATTGCGTCCAGCGGACGTACTTCGGGTCCGTGGTGTCGATCTCGCGCTCCCAGTCGTACGACAGACCGAGCGCCTGCAGCTGCTCGCGGTAGCGCGCGACGTTCCGGGCGGTCGTCACCGACGGGTGTTGGCCGGTGCGCACCGCGTGCTGCTCGGCGGGCAAGCCGAAGGCGTCCCAGCCCATCGGGTGCAGCACGTTGAAGCCGCGCATGCGCTTGTAGCGCGCGTACACGTCGGTGGCGACGTAGCCCTTCGGGTGGCCCACGTGCAGGCCCTCGCCCGACGGGTACGGGAACATGTCGAGGACGTAGAACTTCGGCCGCGCCGGATCGACCTCGGCGTGAAAGGTTCGTCGCTCGAGCCAGGCGCGCTGCCACTTGGCTTCGAGCCTGCGCGGCTCGTACGGCATGCGGCGGATGGTAGCAGGCGACTCGCGCGTGACACCGGGACTTTGCGACGCCCCCGAGACGCCGTAGAGTGGCGAGCGGAATGGCCGACCCGAAGCACGACGCGCAGGCGAGCGAGTGGCCCGAGCCGGAGCTCACACCCGAGGAGCTCGCGCGCAAGGCGGAGTTCTTCGCGCAGCGCGTGCGCGCGCCGGCGCCGAGCCAGACGCGCACGGTCGCCGATCTGGTGCGCGCCTACGCGGGCATGAGCATCCAGGCGCGCAACCTCGGCAGCGCCTACGAGGTCTTCGAGGCCATGCTGCGCGACCCCGAGCGGCCGACGATCCTGCTCGGCATCGCGGGCCCGCTCATCGCGGGAGGTCTGCGCCAGGTGATCCGCGAGCTCGTCGAGTTCAACCTGGTCGACGTGGTCGTGTCGACCGGCGCGATCCTCTACCAGGACATCTACCAGGCGCGCGGCTTCGCGCACTACCGCGGCTCGACGCACGCCGACGACGCGGAGCTGCGCGAGCTGTACGTGGACCGCATCTACGACACGTACGTGGACGAGGTCGCGTTCGCGAACACGGACACGTGGATCGGCAAGATCGCCGACGGCCTGCCGCCCGGCGCGTATTCGAGCCGCCAGTTCATGGACGTGCTCGCCGACCGGCTCGACGACCCGCTCTCGATCGTGACGACCTGCCGGCGCCTCGGCGTGCCCATGTTCGTGCCCGCGCTGAACGACAGCTCGATCGGCATCGGCCTCACGGAGCACCATCACCGTTCCGTGTCGCAGGGGAAGCCCGGGGTCGTGATCAGCTCGATCCAGGACAACTACGAGCTCGGCCAGCTCGTCGCGCGCTCGCCCGCGACCGGGGCGTTCTTCGTCGCCGGCGGCGTGCCGAAGAACTACATCAACGACGCCGTGGTCACGAGCTACGTATTCGGCCGGCCCGAGCAGGCGCACCGCTACGCGCTGCAGATCACCACGGCGATCACGGCCGACGGCGGGCTGTCGGGCTCGACGCTCGAGGAAGCCGAGAGCTGGGGCAAGGTCGCGCACGGCGCCACGCGCGCGTTCGCGTGGGTCGAGCCCACGGTGTCGCTGCCGCTGCTCGCGACCGCGGCGATCGAGGAAGAGCTGTACAAGGGCCGCCCGCGCCTCTCGCTCGGCTGGAACGGCCAGCTGCTCGAGCGGTTCGAGCGCGTCGAGGCCGGCTGAGTTGCCGCTCCTCGTCGAGCCGGCCTGGCTCGAGAGCCGGCTCGCCGACCCGCAGCTCCGCGTGATCGACGGCAGCTGGTATCTGCCGGCGATGAAGCGCGACGCGCGCGCCGAGTACGCGGCCGCGCACGTGCCCGGCGCGGTGTTCGTCGACCTGGCGACCGACCTCGCCGACCGCGGCGCGGCGCTGCGCAACACGATCGCCTCACCCGATGCGCTGGCCCGCGCGTTCGCGGAACGCGGCGTCGGCAGCGACCACCGCGTGGTCGTGTACGACGGCCTGGGCGGCTATTCGGCGGGGCGGATCTGGTGGAGCCTGCGCTACGCCGGACACCAAAATGTGTCAATCCTCGACGGCGGCTTCCCGCGCTGGCGCGCCGAGGGCCGGCCCGTCACGTCCGAAGTGCCGCGCCACCCACCCGCGCGTTTCGCCGCGGCGCCGCGCCCCGAGCTGCTGGCCCGCAAGGCCGACGTGCTGCGCATCGCGCGCGAAGGCGGCGCGCAGCTCGTCGACGCCCGCTCCACCGAGCGCTTCCGCGGCACCGGCGAGGAGCACACCCGGCACGTCGGCCACATCCCGGGCTCGAAGTCCGTCCCCTACGACCGCAACCTGGCCGGCGATCCGCAGCGCTTCCGCTCGCCCGCCGAGCTGCGCGCGCTCTACGAAGAAGCCGGCGTACGCCTCGACCGCCCGATCGTCACCACGTGCGGCTCGGGCGTCACCGCCGCGCTCGACGCCTTCGCCCTCGCGCTCGCGGGCCACCCCGACGCCGCGGTCTACGACGGCTCCTGGGCCGAGTGGGGCGACTCCGACGACGTGCCCGTTGCGACGGGCGAGGGCTGAATCGCCCGCTGCGACGCAGGCTTAGGACGTGTACACGGTGTGGCTGGGCCGGCCCTCGAGGATGTTCTGGGCGCCCCAGTTGGTGACCTTCTTGAAGGCGTCCGAGGCGACGAAGTCGCGGAACGCCTGCTCGCTCGACCACACGGAGACGATCAGGTATTGGCGCGAACGCGGGCCGACTTCGCGGAACAGGTGCGAGTCGGAGTGGCCGTCGATGCCGCGCATGGTCTCGATCACCCGCGTGCACGCGTCCTCGAAGATCTGCTCCTTGCCCTCGCGCACGCTGTAGTTCATCCCGATGGTCACCATGGTTTCGCTCCCCACTCTATGATCCCGATTCCGTGATCCCGATCCAGGACACCGTTCGCGCCGAGCGCTGGCCCGTGGTGAACGTCGCGCTGATCGCGCTGTGCGGCTGGGTGTTCTGGCTCGAGCTGTCGGCGGGCGCGGACATCGACACGTTCGTGACGAGCCACGCGCTCATCCCCCGCAACTTCATGGCGCTCGCGCACCGGGGCGGCCTGCGCGCCAGCCTCTTCGCGCCCGTGTTCTCGTCGATGTTCATGCACGCGAGCTTCGCCCACTTCGCCGGCAACATGCTGTTCCTCTGGATCTTCGGCGACAACGTGGAGGATCGCATGGGACACGTGGGCTATGCGCTGTTCTACCTGGCGGGCGGGCTGGCCGCCGCGGCGGCGCACGTGCTCTCGAACCCGGGCTCGACCGTGCCCACGGTCGGCGCGAGTGGCGCGATCGCGGCCGTGATGGGTGCGTACCTGCTGCTCTACCCCGGCTCGCGCATCCGCACGCTCGTGATCGTCGTGTTCCTGGTGCGCACGATCGACGTGCCGGCGTACGCGTGGCTGGGGCTGTGGTTCGTGTTCCAGCTCTTGTCGAGCGCGGCCGCCGCGCCCGCGGGCGACCAGGGCGGCGTGGCGTTCTTCGCGCACATCGGCGGCTTCGTGTTCGGCGCGGCCGTCGTGCTGTTGCTCGGCTTGCGCGGCCCGCCGCGGCGCGCTTGGGTGTAGGCGTGCGCGCACCCGCGATCGACTGGTCCGCGATCGACACGCTGTTCCTCGACGCCGGAGGAACGCTCATCTCGATGGACTTCGACTGGATCGCCCGCGAGCTCGACGCGCTGGGCGCCCGCTGCGAGCCGGCGCGAATTGCGCGCGCGGAGGCGGCCGCGCGGCCGATCGTGTCGCGGGCCATCGCGCGGGGCGGCTCGACCGAAGCGCGCGACACCTTCTCGGGCTACGTCGAGCTGGTGTTGCGGAGCGCGCTCCCGCACGTCGCGGAGCCCGACCGCGAGGATCTCGCGCGCCGGCTCGTGCCGCGCATCCGCATCCCGGGCCGCGCGCTCGAGCTCTGGTCCGCGGTGCTGCCCGGCGTTCCCGAGGCACTCGCGCGGCTCCGCGCGGCGGGCCTGCGCCTCGTCGTGGTGTCGAACGCCGACGGCACCGTCGAGGAAGGACTCACCCGCGCGGGCTTGCGCCCGTATCTCGACGCCGTGGTCGACTCGCACGTGATCGGCCACGAGAAGCCCGACCCGCGCATCTTCGCGCACGCGCTCGGGCTGTTCGGCTCGTCGGCCGCCCGGACGCTGCACGTGGGCGACTTCTACGCGGCGGACGTCGTGGGCGCGCGCGCGGCGGGCGTGCACGCGCTGTTGCTCGATCCGTACGGCGACTGGGGAGAACTCGACTGCCCCGTCGCGCGAGACGTCCCCGAGGTCGCCGAACGGCTATTGTCCGTGAAATCGAGGGAGGGCCGAGGATGACGACTCCGTTCTGGTGTCTGTTCGTGGCGGGGCTGTTGCCCTACGTGTGGGTCACGATCGCGGCGGGTGAGCGTCGCAAGCAGTTCGGCAAGGCCGACAACAAGCTGCCCCGCCTGCAGGAGCAGCAGCTCACCGGGCGCGGCGCGCGCGCGATGGGCGCGCACAACAACGCGTTCGAGACGTTCCCGTTCTTCGCCGCGGCGGTGGTCGTCGCGCACCTGGCGAACGCCGATCCCGCGTGGTCGGCCGACTTCGCGATCGCGTACGTGGTGCTCCGCATCGCGCACGGCTTCCTCTACCTCGCCGACATCGACGTCGCGCGCAGCCTGGCCTTCGGGCTCGGCCAGGTCTGCTCGATCGCGCTGTTCGTGCTGGCGATGCGCGCCTAGGCGACGCGCTCGGCTTCGAGATCGACGTCGCGCACGCCGCACAGGCGCGCGCGGACGAGCTCGCCTGGCTGCGCGCCGGCGCGCAAGAGCACGCTGCCGTCGACGTCGGGCGCCTGCGACCACAGCCGGCCGACGGCGCGGTCGCGCCCGCCCGAATCGACGAGCACGTGCGCGAGCTCGCCGACCTGCGCCGCGAGCTTCTCCCGCATGATCTCGCGCTGCGCGGCCATGAGCTCGCGGTGGCGGCGGCGCGCGATGGAGCGCGGCACGCGGCCCGGCAGCGCGTGCGCGGGGGTGCCCTCTTCGTCGGAGTAGCGGAACACGCCGACCCTGTCGAAGCGCGTCTCGCGCACGAACGCGAGGAGCTCGGCGAAGTCGGCGTCGGTCTCGCCGGGGAAGCCGACGATGAACGTGGTGCGGAGCGCCGCGCCCGGCAGCCGCGCGCGCAGCCTGCCCACGAGCTTGCGCTGCCGCTCGGCGGTGACGCCGCGCTTCATGGCGCGCAGGAGCGAGTCACTCGCGTGCTGCAGCGGCACGTCGAAGTACGGCAGCACGCGCTTCGCGCTGGCGAAGGCGTCGAGCACGTCGTCGGACAGCGCGCTCGGGTACAGGTACAGGAAGCGCAGCCAGTCGAGCCCCTCCACGCCGTCGAGCGCGCGCAGCAGCTCGGCGAGCTGCGGCCGGCCGGCGCGGTCCTTGCCGAACGACAGCGTGTCCTGCGAGACCACGTTCACCTCGCGCACGCCCTGCTCCGCCAGCATGCGCGCCTCCGCGACCACGGATCCGATCGGGCGGCTCTGGAACTTGCCGCGGATCGCCGGGATCGCGCAGAACGCGCACACGCGGTCGCAGCCCTCGGCGATCTTCAGGTAGGCCGAGTGGCGTGCGCCCAGGAGCAAGCGCGGGCTGTGCTCGTCGTACAGATGCGTGCGGCCGGCGTCGACGTACACGCCGCGCGAGCGGCCGGCGCGCGCCTCCTCGAGGATGCGCGCGATGTTCTGGAACTCGCCCGTGCCGACGAACGCGTCGACCTCGGGCAGCTCCCTGGCCAGCTCCGCGCCGTAGCGCTGCGGCAGACAGCCCGCGACGACGAGCGCCCCGAGCGCGCCCTGCTCGCGCGCGTCGGCCAGCTCGAGGATCGCCTCGATCGACTCTTCCCGCGCGCTCGCGATGAACGAGCAGGTGTTCACGATGGCGACGTCCGCGTCGGCCAGCTCCTCGGCGATCGCGCAGCCCGCGAGCGCCAGCTGTCCCAGCATGACCTCCGAGTCCACCTGGTTCTTCGCGCAGCCGAGCGTGCGGAAGTAGACGCGCGGCGGTGTGGGGGCGGAAGTCATGGGCGCGAGAGGTTAGCATGAGGTGCGGGGGGTCTAAGCGATGTTGCGCAGGTTCGCGGGTCCATACGCCGCGGGGGCGCTGGCCGCAGTCCTGACCTCGGTCGTGGTCTGGATCGCGGTGCGCGCGAAGCTCGGCGCCCTGGTCGACGTGCAGCTCGGCAAGCTCTTCCCGGGCGAGCTCGACCTGCACGGGTTGGGCTGGCGGGTGTTCGAGGGCAGCTTGTTCGCGCTGGCGTGGCCGCTCGCGCGCGGGCGCGGTCTGTCGCCGGTGCGCGCGGGGCTGCTCGTTTCGCTGTTGCCGACGGCCGACATGCTGTTCCTCGAGCTGCCGCGCTCGGGCTACGGGATGCTGGGCGTGCAGCTGGGCGCGCTCACGCCCGTCGTCGTGCTGGCGGCGAATGCCCTGTGGGGCTGGTTCCTCGGCTCGCTGTCGGGGCGCGTCGGCGCCGAGAGCGGCGGCTAGCGCGTGTTACCCTGCCGCGCATGCGCGTCGGGGTGATCAGTGACACGCACGACAACGCGCGCAATGTCGCGCGCATCGTCGAGGTGCTGCGCGGCGCGCGCGTCGAGCGCGTGATCCACACCGGCGACATCACGCGGCCCGCGACGCTGGAGCTGCTGGCCGAGCTGGCCGTGCCCGTGTTCGGCGTGTTCGGCAACAACGACACCGAGCGCGACGCGCTCTCCGGGGTCGCAGCGCGCCACGGCTTCGCGCTCGCCGACCCGCCGCTTCACCTGCACTGGGCCGGCCGGCACGTCACCGTGGTGCACGACCGCGCCGCGCACCCCGAGCTCGCGGACGGCGGCCGCGACGTGCTGCTGCACGGCCACGACCACCGGCGCTCGCTCGAACGGCGCAACGGCGTCCTGATCTTCAACCCCGGCGAGTGCGCGGGCTGGCTCGAGGGGCGGAACGCCGTGGGCGTGCTCGACCTCGTCCGGCTCGACGCCGACGTGCTGCACTTCTAGATGCGCCGCGAGCTGCTCGCCATCGCCGACGAGGTGCGCGCGATCGCGACGACCGGGCTGCACTACACCGAAGGCCCGTTCGACCGCGAGCGCTACGACAAGCTGGTGCAGCTCGCCGCGCGGCTCGCGGCGCTCGGTGCCGCCGAGGCGCCCGCGGAGCTCGAGCGGATCTACCGCAGCGCCGACGACGGCTACGTGACGCCGAAGCTCGACGTGCGGCTCGCGCTGTTCCGGGGCGACGAGGTGCTGCTGGTGCGCGAGCGCATGGATGGCCGCTGGTCGTTGCCCGGCGGCTTCGTCGACGTGGGCGACAGCCCGTCCGAAGCCGCGGTGCGCGAGGCCGCCGAAGAGGCCGGCGTGGCCGCGCGCGTGGAGCGGCTCGCGGGCGTGTTCGACACGCGGCTCCAGCCCGACTGCCCGCCGCATCTCTTCCACATCCACAAGCTGGTGTTCGTCGGCCGGCTGCTCGACCCGAGCGCCGAGCCGCGCGCCGGCAGCGAGGCGACCGACGCAGGCTGGTTCGCGCTGGGCGCGCTGCCCGAGCTGTCGCTCGGCCGCACCTTGCCACTGCACGTGCGCGAGGCGGCGCGCGTGGCACGCAACCCGAACGCCCTGCCCTATCTCGACTGACTCGCGGCTCCGGTCTCACGCCTCGCGGCGGCGCGCCAGCTCGAGCTCGTAGGCGCGCATCATGTCGCGGTAGTCGAGCAGGCCGGCGATCCTTCCGCTGCGCGGATCGTCGCTCCCCTCGACGCCTTCCATCACGGGCAGCTGCGGGCAGCTCGACTGCCGGAACAGCTCGAGGGCGCGGTACAAGTCGTCATCGGGCTGGAGCGCGAGCGGCGGCGCTGCGAGGTCGCTGGCGACGACGAAGCCGTCGAGCTGCCGCTCGTCGAACACCGGTCGCAGCTGCTCTGCGGTGACCAGCCCGACCAGCCGCCCGCCGGCGTCGACGACCGGCACCGTGGCCTGCTCCGACGCCAGCACGATCTCGCGCAGCTTCTCGAAGCGCGTCGAGGGCGACACCGTTCGCACGCTCGCGAGCTTCCGGTACACGTCGCCGACGCGCATCTCCTCGAGCACGTTGATCGTCAGGTCGGCCACGTGCGCGGGCGACGAGAAGCGGTCCTTCACCTGGTTCTCGTAGATCGAACGGCCGCGCATGAGGATCATCGCGAGCACCGACACCAGCACCAGCGGCGGCAGCAGCGCGTAGCCTCCGCTCATCTCCGCGACCATGAGCATGGCGCCGATCGGAGCCGAGGCGACGCCCGCGAAGAAGCTCGCCATGCCCACCAGCACGTACGCGGCCGGGTTGGGGAACAGTCCGGGCGCGAGCGCCGAGCCGGCGTAGCCGACCAGCGCGCCGAGCATGCCGCCGATGAACAAGGTCGGGCCGAACACGCCGCCGCTGCCGCCCGAGCCGATGGTGAGCGACGTGGCGACGATCTTCGCCGCAACGATCACCGCCAGCATACCGATCACGACGTGCCCGTCGAGCGCGCGCTGCAGCCAGCCCCAGCCCGTGCCGTACGCCTCGGGCACGGCGAGGCCGATCGCCCCGACACACAGCCCGCCGAGCATCGGCTTGAGCGGCTTCGGGAGCCGCAGCTTCGCGAACACGCGGTGGCGCATCGCGTGGAAGAGCCAGATGTACGCGCGGCCGACGGGCGCCGAGACCAGCGCGAGCAGCAGATAGCCCGGGATCTCGATCGGGCGGAACGGCGCGAGCGCGGGCATCGCGAAGATCTGCCCCGCGCCGATCACGAGCGTGAACACCACGTACGCCGTGACCGACGAGATGACCGCGGGCACGAGCGCCTCGGCCTCGAAGTCCTCGCGGTACACGACCTCGACCGCCGTCAGCGCCGAGCCGAGCGGCGCGCGGAAGATCGCGCCGAGTCCGCCCGCCGTGCCCGCCAGCAGCAGCACGCGGCGGTCGCGTGCGTTCAGCCCGAGCGCGCCCGCGACGAGCGAGCCGATGCCGCCGCCGACCTGCGCGACCGGCCCCTCCTTGCCCGCGCTGCCACCCGTCGCCAGAGTCAGGATCGTCGCGAGCGCCTTCACGAGTGGCGCCCGCGCGCGCATCATGCCGCGCGCGCGGTGGAACGAGCGGATCATCTCGTCCGTGCCCGTGCCCTCGGCTTCGGGCGCGAGCCAGTACACGACCGCGCCGGCCGCCAGCCCGCCGAGCGCGGGCAACAGGAACACGAGCCAGGGGCGCGGCGGTGCGTCGCCCGCGGCCACGGGCTCGAGCCAGGCGTCGCCGGGCGGCGGCGCCGGCAGGTGCGCGTGCGCGAGCGTGCCCAACGTGAAGCGCGTGGCCAGCTCGAGCGCGGCGAAGAAGAGCGCGGCGGCGAGGCCCGCGCACACGCCGACGACGATGCCGTAGGCGATCCAGCGCGAGCGCAGGTGGGAGATTCGTGCGACGAGACTGCGGATGACGGGACCTCGCGCGCGGAGTCTAGCAGCGCTCGCGGCAGCGGCGCGCCGCTGCCATACTGGTGCGAGCGAGGGCCACGTGGACGCTGCAACCGACCTGCTCGACCCCGACGCGTACGCGCGCAACGGCTATCCGTGGCAGACGTGGGCCGAGCTGCGCCGACACCAACCAGTGTCGAAGCAGCGGCACGGCGAGGCGGTCGAGTACTGGGCGCTCGTGCGGCACGCGGACGTGGTGGCCGTGTCGCGCCGGCCCGCCGACTTCCTGTCCGCGCCGCGCCTCAACATGCCGCCGCGGCGCGTGCACCCGGGCCAGCCCGCCGACTTCCTGCCCGAGACCATCATCACGATGGACCCGCCGCGCCACGCACGATACCGCGCGCTGACGAGCCGCCACTTCACGCCGCGGGCGCTGTCGGCCTTCGAGCCGCGCATCGCGGAGCTCGCGCGCGAGATCGTGGCGCGCGCGGTCGAGCGCTTCGGCGACGGCCGCGAGTTCGACTTCGTGGACGAAGTCTCGGCGCGCCTGCCGCTCGCCGTGATCATGGAGCTGCTCGGGGTGCCGCGCGCGGACTGGGAGACGCTGCTGCTGTTGGCGAACCAGACCGTCGGCTCGGGCGACCCCGAGTACAACAAGAGCGGCGACACCTCGATCCAGACGGCCCTCGCCGCGACCAAGTCCATCTTCGAGCACTACGCGAGCTACATCACGGAACGCCGCGCACGGCCTCGTGATGACCTCATGAGCGTGCTGCTGCGCGCCGAGCTCGATGGCCGCCGGCTCGAGGACTCCGAGGTGCTCGGCTACTGCTTCCTGCTGACCGCCGCAGGCAACGAGACCACGCGCAACGCGACGAGCGGCGGAATGCTCGCGCTGCTCGAGCACCCCGCGCAGCTGCGGCGCCTGCGCGCCGAAGGCGGCTGGCTGCGCGCGGCCGACGAGATCGTGCGCTGGGTGTCCCCCATCATCCACTTCTGCCGCACGGCCGCGGTCGACGCCGAGCTCGGCGGACAGCACATCCGGCGCGGCGACACGCTGACCCTGTTCTATCCGTCCGCAGCGCGCGACGAAGGCGCATTCGCCAACCCCGAGACGTTCGACGTGGGCCGCTCGCCGAACCCGCACGTCTCGTTCGGCATCGGCGAGCACTACTGCCTGGGCGCGCGCCTCGCCCGGCTCGAGCTCGCGGCGATCGTGCGCGAGTGGGTGACGAAGCTCGACGCGTACGAGCTCGCTGCGCCGGTCGAGCGGCTGCGCTCGATCGTGATCGGCGGCATCAAGCACATGCGCGTGCGCATCGCGCCTGCGCGCTAGCTAGTCGGACGGCCAGTCGTTCGTCTTGCAGTTCGCCGCGTCGATCGCGCTCACCACCTGCAGGTAGCCGGGCCAGCCGAAGCCCGGGATGAAGCCCAGGTAGAACTTGCGCTTCGGCACCTTCGCGAAGCCGCCGCCGGCGTTGCGGCCCTCGCCGAGGCCCGGGTGCGCGATGGACAGCCACATGGCCTTCTTCGGCTCGCACGTGCGCGCCGTCGCCTCGGACAGCGCGGTGCGGAGCTGCTTCTCGTTGGCGACGGGGTAGTACGTGCCGCCGCCGCCCTTCGCGACACACTCCAGTGTTCCCCGCTCGCCGGACGCGACGTCGAGGCCCACCACGTGCACGCGCACGTCGATGCCCGTCGTCTGGCGCACCTGCTGCGCCACTGCGCACGGATCGCTGCCGCAGGTCTCGGTGCCGTCCGACACGAGCACGATCGTGGAGCGCCCCGGCAGCTCCTTCAGCGCTTCGGCCGCGCGCTCGAGCGACGCGCCGATCGGCGTCATGCCGTGCGGCGCTACGCGCGCCAGCGCCGCGTCGATCGACTGCGCGTTCACCTTCTCGACCGGCTGGATCAGGTCGATGTCTTTGCAATCGCGCTTCGACACCGCGGAGTGTGACCCGTACACGAGCAGGCCCACGTTCATCTCGGCGGGCATGTTGTCGACCAGGTCCTTCACGACCCGCTGGGCGAGCTCCATCTTGACCTGCCCGTTCATCTTGCCGGCCATGCTGCCGGAGGCGTCGAGCACGATGAGGATGTTGGAGCTGTCCTGCGCGAGCGCGGTGCTCGCGACTGCGAACACGAGAACGGCCGTGGCAAGGGCGTGCTTCATGGCGCGATCTTAGACTGTGCGCCCAGCTTGTCCCACATGAGCGACGAAATCGCCGACCCGATGCTCGGGCGCCGCGTGCGCGACTTCGAGATCCGCGAGCGGATCGGCCGCGGCGGAATGGGCGCGGTCTACAAGGCCGAGCACCTGCTGCTGCACGAGCCGCGCGCGCTGAAGGTGATCCGGGCCGAGCTCTTCCGCGCCGTGCCGCAGGCGCTGGAGCGCTTCGAGCGCGAGGCCCGCATCGCCGTGCGGCTGCGCCATCCGAACCTCGTGCTCATCCACGATTTCTTCGTCGAGTCAGGCGACCACTTCCTCGTCATGGAGTACGTGGTCGGGCAGAGCCTGTCCGAGCTGCTGCGCACGCGCGGCGCGCTGCCCGTGGACGAGCTCTGCCGCATCGGCGCGCAGTGCTGCGCCGGTCTCGCGCACGCGCACGAGCTCGGCATCGTGCACCGCGACCTGTCGCCCGAGAACGTGATGCTGACGCCCACCGCGAGCGGACCCGCCGTGAAGATCATCGACTTCGGCGTGGCGCGCGCGGCTTTCGGGGGCGAGGAGACGCAGCGCATGCGCGACGCGACGCTCACGCGCGCCGGCGACTTCGTCGGGAAGCCGCGCTACGCGTCGCCGGAGCAGGCCGGCTCGCTGCGGCCGGGCGAGGACCTCGACGCGCGCAGCGACGTGTACTCGCTCGGGCTCGTGTTGTACGAGATGGCGACCGGCTCGCTGCCCTTCCACTCCGAATCGGCGGTCGGCTTCCTGGCGCTGCAGCTCTACCAGGCACCGACCGCACCGTCCCAGCTGCGTCCGGAGCTCGAGATCCCGCCCGCGCTCGAGCGCGTGATCCTGCGCTGCCTGGAGAAGGACCGCGCGCGGCGCTTCGCGAACGTGCGCGAGCTCGGCCTCGCGCTCGAAGAAGTGGCGCGCCAGGAGGCCGAACGCACCGCCCGCGCGCGGCGCAGGCGCTCGTCGGCGCCGGCATGGCTCGCGGCCGCCGCGGCGGGAGTCGTCGTGCTCGGCGCGGCGGCAGCGTGGTGGCGCCAGGCGAGCCTGCCTACACTGGAAAGTGTCAGCAGCGAGCCCGCGGCCGCAGCGCCCGCGGCCCCGCCCGCGCCCCAGCCGGTGCCGGCGCCCGTCGAGCCCGAGCCGGTGGCGCGCGCGCCCGAGCTCACGGCTGCGCCGACTCCCGCCCCGACTGCCGCGCCCGCTCCGCTCGCCGAGGCCGAGGCGAAGCCCGCGGCGCCTCCCGCACCGCCGGCCCCCCACGAGGCGCCCCCCACGCACTCCGCCCGCCGCGCCGAGCCCGCGCCCGCTGCGAGCTTCGCGAACGCGGGCGAGATGCAGAGCGCCTTCGACGCCGCGGTCGCGTACGAGGCCAGCCACCGCCCCGCCGAAGCCGTCGAGAACTGGAAGCGCTTCCGGCGCCGCTCGCCCTCGCACGAGCTCGACGAGTCGGCCAAGCGCCACATCACCGACCTGACCCTGGGCGGAATGCAGAGCTTCCCGTGAGCTGACAATTCGAGCGATCACTCTTATAGTGATCGCGTGAAGTATCGGATCGAGCAGCTCGCGGCAGCCTCGGGCGTACGGGCGGAGACGATCCGCTTCTACCAAGGCCGCGGCCTCCTGCCGCCGCCCCGCCGCTCCGGCCGGATCGCCCTCTACGACGAGTCCCACCGCAAGCGCCTGGCGCGGATCCGCGGGCTGCTCGACCAGGGCCTGACCCTGGCGCTGATCAAGCGCCTCTTGGACGGCGGTGCGAGCGCGCGCGGCGTCGAGCCGCTGGTCGACGCGCTCGCGCGCGAGAAGGTCGGCGGTCGCACGTACAGTCGGAGCGAGTTCGCGCTCGCGACGGGCATGCCCGAGGCGCTGGTCGCGTCGATCCAGCTCGCCGGCCTGTTCGAGCCCATTCGCGTCGGCGACGCCGACCACTTCGGCGAGTCCGACGTCGCCATGGCTCGCGCGGCGCTGCGGATCCTGGGCGCCGGCTTCCCGCTGCACGAGCTGCTCGAGCTCGCCGTGTCGCACGCGAACGCCACGCGCGATGTCGCCGAGCGCGCGATCGACTTGTTCGACCGCCACGTGCGCGCGAACGCGCCCGCCGAGGGCGACGCCGTGGAGGCCGCGTTCCGCGAGCTCCTGCCCGAAGCGACTCGCCTCGTCGCGCTGTACTTCCAGCGCACGCTGGTGAGCCGCGCGCTCGCGCGGCTGCGCGGCCACGGCGAGAGCGAAGCACTCGCGCGCGCCGTGGCCGCGACGGAGTCCGCCGATCTCGAGGTCGCCTGGAAGTGACTCCGCTCCCCGCCGGCGACGCGAAGAGCGCGCTCGTGCGCGAGATGTTCGAGCGGATCGCGCCGCGCTACGACCGCCTAAACCGGCTGGTGTCGCTGGGCCTCGACCAGCGCTGGCGGCGCGCGGCGCTCGAGGCGATCGGCGTCGGGCCCGGCGACCGCGTGGTGGACCTGGCGTGCGGTACCGGCGATCTCGCGGAGCTCGCCCAGCGACGCGGCGCGCGCGTAGTGGCGCTCGATCGCGCGAGAGAGATGTTGCGCAGCGCGAAGCGGCGGCGCGTCGCGGGCCTGGTGCGCAGCGACGTCGAGCAGCTGCCGCTGCGCGACGGCTGCGCGAGCGCCGCCACCTGCGGCTTCGCGCTGCGCAACTTCACCGATCCCGCGGCCGTGCTGCGCGAGTGCGCGCGCGTGCTCCGCGCGGGCGGCCGGCTCGCGCTCGTCGAGGTCGGCGTCCCCACGGGCGCGCTCGCGCGCGCCGGCCACCGCGTGTGGTTCGAGCGCGTGGTGCCGCTGCTCGGCGGGCTGCTGTCGGACCGCGAGGCGTACCGCTACCTGCCGCGCTCCGTCGTGTACCTGCCCCGCGAAGCGGAGCTGCGCGAGCTGCTCGAGAGCGTGGGCTTCGCAGGCGTGCGCCGAGTGCCGTTCCTGTTCGGGGCCGTGCAGCTCTACACCGCCGTGCGCACGAGTGCGCCGTGAGGTTCGAGCTGCGCCGCGAGCCGGCGCCCGCGGGCGACCTGTGCGCGCGGCTCGCGCAGACACGCGCGCGCACGCGCTTCTACTGGCGCAGTGCGGACGGGCGCGTCGAGCTGCTCGGGCTGGGCGAGGCCGCGGCGGTCGAGACGTCGGGACTGGAGCGGTTCGCGCGCGCGGCGGAGCGGGTGGCCGAGCTGTGGCGCTCGGTGGCGTGCACCGGGCCCGCCGCGCCGCCGGAGGCGGGCCCGGTCCTGCTCGGCGGCTTCGCCTTCTGGGACGAGCCGAGCGAGGCCCCGGTGTGGCGCGGCTTCCCGCCGCTGCGCTTCTGGCTGCCCGAGGTGCTCCACGCGCGCGTCGGCGAGCACGCGTGGTGCACGCGCGTGGTGGCGCCGGCAGCGGAGGCGCCGGCCGAGCTGGAGACGCCACGGCGGGCGCACCACTGCACACCGAATGGTGTCGATTCCGGCTTTCGCGCCTGCCCCGAACCGTCGCGCGCCGAGTTCGCGGCCGAGGTCGCGCGCGCGACGCGCGCCATCGGCGCGGGCGAGCTCGCGAAGGTCGTGCTCGCGCGCGCGTGCACGCTGGTGCAGCCCGGTGGCTTCGACGGCCCGCGCGTGCTCGCGGCGCTGCGCGACGCGCAGCCCGGCTGCACGGTCTACGGCGTGGGGCTCGGCGGCGCCAGCTTCGTCGGTGCGTCGCCGGAGCGCCTGTTGCGCCGCGACGGCGGGCGCCTGCACGCCGACGCGCTGGCCGGCTCGGCGCCGCGCGGCCGCACGCCCGAGGAGGACCAGCGCAACGCCGCTGCGCTGCTCGCCAGCACGAAGGAGCGCGAGGAACACGAGATCGTGCGGCGGGCCGTGCTCGACGCGCTGGCGCCGCACTGCGCCGAGCTCGCCGCCGACGCGGTGCCGGGACTGCTCCGGCTCGCGGGGATCCAGCACCTACACACTCCGGTGTCGGGACGGCTGCGGGCGGAGCGCGCCGCGAGCGTGCTCGAGCTGGCGGCCGAGCTGTTCCCGACGCCCGCAGTCGGCGGCGCCCCGCGCGCGGCTGCGCTCGAGTTCCTGCGCCGCCACGAAGCGGCGCGGCGCGGCTGGTATTCCGGCGCGATCGGCTGGCTCGCGCCCGGCGGCGACGGCGAGCTCTGCGTCGCGCTGCGCAGCGCGCTCTTGCGCGGCGACGCCGCGACCATGCACGCGGGCGCCGGGATCGTGGCGGGCTCGACGCCCGAGGCCGAGCTGGCGGAGACCCGCTGGAAGCTCGCGAGCGCGCTCGGCGCGCTGGTCGAGATCTGACGTGGACGCTTCGAGCGCGCCCAATCGGAACCTCGCCTGGGCGGGCGCGCTCGTGGACGAGCTGGCCCGCGCGGGCGTCCGACACTTCTGCGTGTGCCCCGGCTCGCGCTCGGCGCCGCTGGCGGCGGCGCTCGCCGCGCTGCGCCGCGAGCGAGCCGACGTGAGGCTCTGGCCGCAGATCGACGAGCGCGCGGCGGCGTTCTTCGCGCTCGGTCTCGCGAAGGCCGCCCGCGCGCCCGCCGCGCTGGTCTGCACCTCGGGCACCGCAGCCGCGAACTTCCTGCCCGCGGTCGTCGAGGCGAGCCTCGCCGGCGTGCCGCTCGTCGTGCTCACGGCGGACCGCCCGCCCGAGGCGCGCGAGTGGGGCACCGCCCAGACGATCGACCAGCTGCGCCTGTTCGGGCCGCACGCGCGCTGGTTCGCCGAGCTCCCCCCGCCCGAGCCGAGCGAGGCGCTCTTGCGCCACGTGCGCGCCGTCGCCGCGCGCGCCGCCGCGCTGGCGGGCGGGCGCCCGCCGGGCCCCGTCCATCTGAACGTGCCCTTCCGCGAGCCGCTCGAGCCGGAGCGCAGCGCCGCGGACGCGGCGGCGCTCGGGGTGGTCGGCGATCTCGTGGCTCACGGCCGCGGCGAAGCGCGCGGGTGGACCCGTGCGGAGACTCCGCCTGCCCGACCCGACGCCGCGCTCGTCGAGCGCCTCGCAGCACGGATCGCATCGACACCGAATGGTGTCATCGCGGCCGGTCCCCTCGACGCCGGGCCCGGGCTCGGCGCCGCCGTCGCTCGGCTCGCGCGCGCCGCCGGCTGGCCGCTCGTGGCCGAGCCGACGTCGCAGCTGCGCCGCGGCGCGCACGTGGCCGGCGCGCCCGTGATCGCCGGCTACGATCTGTTCCTGCGCAACGCGGCCCTCGCGGAGTCGCTCGCGCCTGCGCTCGTGCTGCGTCTCGGCGCGCCGCTCACGAGCAAGGCGTTAGCGAACTGGCTCGCACGCCACGCGGACGCCGAGCTCTGGCTGGCCGACCCGGCCGGGCGCTTCGCGGACCCGACGCACCGCGCCGCCGAGATCGTCCGCGCGGAGCCGGAGCTGCTGTGCGGCGCGCTGGCGGACGCGCTCGAGCGTACGCGCCACCGCGCGGATTCCCGCTGGTCCACGGAGCTCGCCGCCGCAGACGCACGGGCCCGCACCTCGCTCGCGCGCGGGCTCGCGCGCGACGACCGGCTGCTCGGCGTGCGCGCGGTCGCCGAGCTCGCGGAAGCGCTTCCGCCCGGCGCAGCGCTCTTCGTGTCGAACAGCCTGCCGGTGCGCGACGTCGACGCCGTGTTCGCCGTCTCGCCTGCGCCGCTGCACGTGTTCGCGAACCGCGGCGCGAACGGCATCGACGGGATCGTCTCGACCGCGCTCGGTGTAGCGGCCGGCGGCACGGCGCCGCTCGTGCTCCTCACCGGCGACCTCGCGCTGCTCCACGACCTGGGCGGGCTCGCCGCCGCGAAGCGGCACGGCTTGTCCGCCGCGATCGTCGTCCTCTCCAACGACGGCGGCGGCATCTTCTCGCAGCTGCCGATCGCGAAGCACGGCGAGGCGGTCGACTTCGAGGCGCTGTTCGCGACGCCGCACGGCCTGGACTTCGCGCACGCAGCCGCGCTGTTCGGCGCGAGCCACGCGCGGGCGACGAGCGTCGAGGCGTTCCGGGTCGCCCTGAAGGACGCGCTCGCCTCGCCGGGCCTGTACCTCGTCGAGGTGCCGTTCGACCGCGAGCTCGACGTCGCCGTGCGCCGCGAGCTGTTCGAGCAGGCGGCGCGCGAGGCGGCGCCATGAGCGGCCGCGAGCGGCGCAGCCTCGACGTGGGCGGCGCGCAGCTCTCCGTCGAGCTCGCGGGCTCGGGCCCGCCGCTGCTGCTCCTGCACGGCTTCACCGGCTCGGCCGAGACCGTGCGCGGCCTCGCCGACGCTCTGTCCGGCGAGTTCTCCACGATCTCCGTCGACCTGCTCGGCCACGGCGAGTCCGACGCGCCGCGCGATCCGAGCCGCTACGCACTCGAGTGTACGGCGGGCGACCTCGCGCGCCTGCTCGAAGCGCTCGGCCACCCGACCGCCCACGTGCTCGGCTATTCGCTCGGCGGCCGCATTGCGCTCGGTCTCGCCGCACTGCGGCCCGGCCGCGTGCGGTCGGCCGTGCTGATCGGCGCGTCCGCCGGGCTGGCCGACCCGAGCGAACGCGCCGCGCGCGTGCGCGCCGACGAAGCTCTCGCCGAGTCGCTCGAACGCGACGGCCTCGAGGCCTTCGCCGAGCGCTGGCTGGCGCAGCCGCTGTTCGCGACGCAGGCGCGGCTGGGGCCCGAGTTCCTGGCGCGCGCGCGCGCCCAGCGCCTGCGCAACCGCGCGCACGGCCTCGCGGCGTCGCTGCGCGGCATCGGCACCGGCGCACAGCCGCCCCTGCACGCCCGGCTCGCGCGCCTCGCCGTTCCGCTCCTGTTCGTCGCCGGCGGCGACGACGCGAAGTTCTCCGCCATCGCGCGCGAGCTCGCGGCGCTCGCACCGCGCGGCGAGTGCGCGCTCGTCCCCGGCGCGGGCCACGCCGTGCACCTCGAAGCCCTACACCAAACGGTGGCGCTCGTGCGCCGCTTCACAGGAGAACACCGCATGTCCCTCCCCGACTGGAAGAGCCTCGCCCGCTACGAAGACGTCCGCCTCGAGAAAGCCGAGGGGATCGCGAAGCTCACGATCGCGCGGCCCGAGGTGCGCAACGCGTTCCGCCCGGAGACGATCCGCGAGCTGCGCGACGCGTTCGCGCGCGTCCGCGATGACGCCGAGATCGGCGTCGTGCTCTTCACCGGCGAAGGCGACGAGGCGTTCTGCTCCGGCGGCGACCAGCGCGTGCGCGGCGAAGCGGGCTACGTGGGGGGCGACGGCGTCGCGCGGCTCAACGTGCTCGACCTGCAGCGCGACATCCGCACTCTGCCGAAGCCCGTGATCGCGCTCGTCGCGGGCTACGCGATCGGCGGCGGCCACGTGCTGCACCTGGTGTGCGACCTGACGCTCGCCGCCGACAACGCGCGCTTCGGCCAGACCGGTCCGCGCGTGGGCAGCTTCGACGGCGGCTACGGCGCGTCGTATCTCGCGCGCGTCGTCGGTCAGAAGAAGGCACGCGAGATCTGGTACCTGTGCCGCCAGTACGACGCTCGCGCGGCGCTCGACATGGGGCTCGTGAACGCCGTGGTGCCGCTCGCGCAGCTCGAGGCGACGGGCGTCGAATGGGCGCGGCAGATCCTGCACCACAGCCCGCTCGCGATCCGCTGCCTGAAGAGCGCGTTCAACGCGGACTGCGACGGCCAGGCGGGTCTCCAGGAGCTCGCCGGCAACGCGACGCTCCTGTTCTACATGACCGAGGAGGCGCAGGAAGGCCGCGACGCGTTCCTGCAGAAGCGCGCGCCCGAGTTCGAGCGCTTTCCGTGGCGGCCGTGAGCAAGTCCGCCGCGTGGCTCGCCGCCGCGCGCCCGCGCACGCTGCCGGCCGCGCTCGCGCCGATCGCCGTCGGCACGGCCGTGGCTGCGGCGCAGGGTGCGGCGCGTCCCGGCATCGCAGCGCTCGCGCTCGTCACCGCGCTCGCGCTCCAGCTCGCGGCGAACTTCGCGAACGACCTGTTCGATTTCGAGAAGGGCGCCGACACCGAAGCGCGCAAAGGCCCGCCGCGCGCGGTGCAGTCGGGCTGGCTCACGCCGCGCGAGATGCGCGCGGGCATCGCAGCCGCCTGCGCGCTCGCGCTCGGCGCGGGCGGCGGGCTGGTCGCGGCGGGCGGCTGGCCGATCGCGCTCGCCGGCGCGCTCGCGCTGGCGGCGGCGCTCGCGTACACCGGCGGGCCGTGGCCGCTCGGCTATCACGGCCTGGGCGACGCGCTCGTGTTCCTCTTCTTCGGCGTGGTCGGCGTCGCGGGCTCGCACTACGTGCAGGCGCGCGCGGCGTCGGCCCTCGCGCTGTGGGCGTCGGTGCCCGTGGGCCTGCTCGTCACGGCGATCCTCGCGGTGAACAACCTGCGCGACCTCGACACCGACGCGCACGCGGGCAAGCGCACGCTCGCCGTGCGGATCGGCGCGCCCGCCACGCGCGCGTACTACGCGGCGCTTCTGGCGCTCGCGTTCGCCGTGCCGCCCGCGCTCGTGGCGGCGGGAGCGCTGTCTCGCGCGGCGCTGCTGCCGCTCCTCGCCTCGCCGCTCGCCGCGGTTCTCGCGGTGCGCGTCGCGCGCGCGCGCGACGCGGACACGTGCAACGCGGCGCTCGCGGGCACGGCGCAGCTCGCGGCGCTCTTCGCGGGGCTGTTCGCGCTGGGCATCGCGGCAGGGAGCGCCGCGTGAAGCTCGCGCGCGCCCGGCTCACTCCGTTCGCGCTGCCGCTCCGCACGGCGCTCACGACGGCGCACGGCGCCGAGACGGCGCGCCGCGGGGTGCTGGTCGAGCTCGAGACCGCCGACGGGCGGGTCGGCTGCGGCGAGGCGACGCCGCCCGGCGGGTTCGGCGCCGAGACGGCGGACGTGTGCCTCGCGCGCGGCGCCGAGCTCTGCCGCGAGCTGCTGGACGCAGGGCCCCGGCCGGCGGAGCTGCACCTGGCGCGGCTCGACGCCGCCGCGGCCGGTCCGTGCACGCGCTTCGCGCTCGAGACGGCGCTGCTCGACCTGTGCGCGCGCAAGCGCGGCGTGCCGCTCGCCGACGTCCTCGCGGGCGGTCGCGCGACACGCCGGAGTGTCGCCCTGAACGCGCTTCTGTCCGCCGCGACGCCCGAGCACGCGGCGGTCGAGGCGCGGCGCGCGCTCGCGGAGGGCTTCGAGACCTTGAAGCTGAAGGTCGGCTCGGGCTCGCCCGCAGCGGACTGCGCGCGCGTGTCCGCGGTGCGCGCCGCAGTGGGCGACGAAGCGGAGCTCCGCATCGACGCGAATGGCGCGTGGGACGTGGACCTCGCCATCTCGATCCTGCGCGAGCTCGACGCCGAGGAGCTCGAGCTCGCCGAGCAGCCCGTGGCGGCGGGCGACGTCGCCGGGCTCGCGCGCGTGCGCGCCGCGGTGCTGGTGCCGATCGCCGCGGACGAGTCGGCGGCCGACCCCGCGCGCGCCTCGGAGCTGGTCGAGCGGCGCGCGGTCGACGCGCTCGTGCTCAAGCCCGCGGTGCTCGGCGGGCTCCGCGCTGCGCTCGCCCTCGCCGTGCGCGCGCGCGCCGCCGGCGTGCGGGTATGGGTGACGAGCGCGCTCGACGGCGCGATCGGCCGGGCGGCCGCGCTGGCGCTCGCCGCTGCGCTGCCGGGGCCGCTGCCGGCGTGCGGGCTCGCGACGGGCGCGTGGCTCGCAGCGGATCTCGGCCACGGCCCCGAGCCGAAGGACGGCTGCCTCGACTTGTGCGAGGAGCCGGGTCTCGGCGCGGCGCCGGATCGCGCCGCGCTCGCGGCGCTCGCGACGGGCCCGGCAGTCGAGCTGGTACCGTGAACCTGCCCGTCTTCCTGGCCGCGCGCGCGGCGCTCTCGCCGGCGAGCCCGGCGCTCGCCTGCGGCGAAGCGCGCCTCGACTTCGCCCAGCTGTTCGCGCGCGCGAATGCCATGGCGCGCGGACTGCGCGCGCTCGGCGTGCGCGAAGGCGATGGCGTGGCCGCGCTCTTGCCGAACGGCGTCGATCTCGTGGCGCTGGTGCACGCGGCGCAGCTCACCGGCGCAGCGCTCGTGCCGCTGAACCTGCGCCTCGTCGCGCGCGAGCTCGCCTTCCAGCTGGCCGACGCGGCGCCGCGCGTCCTCGTGCACGGCGGCGGCGAGCTCGCCGAGCGTGCCCGTGCGGCTTCCGCCGGCCTGCCGGGGCTCCGGCGGGCACCTACACCGATCTGTGACGCGTGCCCGGGCGCGGACGTCCCGCTTCGCGACCAGGTCGATCTCGCCGCCACCGCGGCCGTCGTCTACACCTCGGGCACGACCGGCGAGCCGAAGGGCGCCGAGCTCTCGCACGGCGCGTTCCTCTGGAGCGCGCTCGGCTCCGCGCTGCACCTGGGCCATCTGCCGGGCGACCGCTGGCTCGCGTGCCTGCCGCTCGCGCACGTGGGCGGCCTCGCGATCCTGTACCGCAGCGCGCTCTCGGGCACGGCCGTCACCGTGCACGAGCGCTTCGACCCGGTGCGCGTCGCGAAGGAGCTCGACGACGGCGGCATCACGCTCGTCTCGTTCGTGGCGAGCATGCTCGAGCGCGTGCTCGATGCGCGCGGCGACCGCCCCGCCCCGCCCGAGCTGCGCTGCGTGCTGGTCGGCGGCGGCCCTTGCCCCGCACGGCTCCTGGCCCGCGCGCGCGCACTGGGCTTTCCGATCGCCACCACCTACGGGCTCACCGAGGCGGCATCGCAGGTCGCGACCCTGCCGCTCGAACGCGCGCGCGAACCGGGCGACTCCACCGGCCGGCCGCTCTTCTGCACGGAGCTCCGCATCGTGTCACCCGATGGTGTAGAGCTGCCGCGCGGTGCCGAAGGAGAGATCGCGGTGCGCGGCCCGACCGTCATGACGCGCTACCTGCGCCGGCCCGAGGCGACCGCGCACGCGCTCCGCGGGGGTTGGCTCCACACGGGCGACGTGGGGCGGCTCGAGCCCTCCGGGGATCTCGTGGTGCTCGACCGCCGCAGCGACCTCGTCGTGTCGGGCGGCGAGAACGTGTACCCGGCCGAAGTCGAGGCGGCGTTGCGCGAGCACCCGGCCGTGGCCGATGCCGCCGTCGCGGGCGAGCCGGACCCGGCGTTCGGCGCGCGCGTGGCGGCCTGGTTGGTGCTGCGCGCGGGCTGCTCCGCCGGCGAGGCCGAGCTGGTCGAGTTCTGCCGCGCGCGTCTGGCGGGCTACAAGCTGCCGCGGCGCATCCGGTTCGTGCCGGCCCTGCCGCGCACGGAGAGCGGCAAATTGTTGCGCCGGGCTCTCCTCGGCGACTTCGTTGGTTAAGCTCCCGCGCCGGTGGGAGTCGGCGAGAAGCACTACTGGACGATCGCGCTGTGTCTGCCCGCGCTGGTCGGGGCCGCCCTGGCTTCCGACGCCGCGGCCGCGGGCTGCTACGCCACCTGGATGAGCTGCTTCAGCATCTTCGACCCGAACACGTTCACGAAGCGCGCGATCCTCTGGACGGCGCGCTACCTGCCCTACGCGCTGCCTGCATACGCGCCCGTGGCGCTCTACGGCTTCGCCGTGCTGCTGCGCCGCGGCGTCGGCGCCTTCGAGCGCTGGCTGTGGCTCGCGCCCGTCTTCCTCGCGGCCGCGCTCCACGTGTCGTGCACCGTCTTCTCGAGCTGGGTGATGCCGGCGCGGCGGCTCGGGCCGTCGCTGCTCCTCGACCTGCAGACGCTCGCGGGTGCGTACGCGTGGATCGCGCTGCTGCGCGTCGCAAAGCCCGGGCTCGTGCGCGCGCCCGGCTTCTGGGACCCGCCCTGAGGCGCGCCGCCTGGAGCCATTGCCGGCAGGCCTGCGGAGTCCGCGAGCGCGCGACGTGTCGAGTGACTGCGCGAGAGCAGTCACTGCGTTCCCTCCGCATCCACGCGCCTGCGCTTCTCCTGCGACGGGCGCTTCGCGCCGACGAGGCCGGGCGCGCCGTTGGCGCGAGCC
>Ga0335076_10000496_pt1 | contig 36431 bp, 29 predicted proteins | sample Lox_Sample_25_FD_206717 | JGI IMG/M metagenome (GOLD analysis project Ga0335076, IMG submission 206717) | Soil microbial communities from Loxahatchee National Wildlife Refuge, Florida, United States - Lox_Sample_2.5 | ecosystem: Environmental > Terrestrial > Soil > Wetlands | place: USA...
AGCGTCAGCCGGGGGGAGGGCGCAGTCGCTCCGCCGCGGGGCAGCTGCGCGCAGCCGCGAAGCGGCGAGCACGGCGCAGGGCCTCGCGATGCATGGGTGGGGACCCCACCGTCGGGCTTCGCCGACGGGGCGGGGCGGCACGCCTCGCCAGATCAGATCAACCCACGCGACCGGCGGAGCAGCTCGACGGTCTTCTGGTACTCGACGTCCCAGGCGCTCGTCCCCTCCTGCAGGTGCTTCAGGCGGGCGCGCGCCTCGCGATCGATCTCGTCGTCGACGTCGAGGTGCTTCTTGAAGATGCCGAAGACCTTCTTCCGGAGGACGTGGTCCTCGGAGTAGACCTCCTCCACGTTCCGGGAGATGAGGAGGAACTCGATCATCTGGCCGATGACGTACTCGATCCCCTCGTCCCCCATCTTGAAGCCGCGGACGTCGGCCATCTCGCGCTTCACCTGGTTGAAGCGGGAGTGATCGTACCCGCGGCGCTCGAGCGCCTCGCGGGTGGCCGCGTTCACGCGCTCCTCGGCGGCCAGGTACTCCTTCATGATCGCCGCCATGTCCATCTCGGCGTCGGCGATGCGGAGGGTCTCCACCTCGACGTCGCCGTCCTGCATGAGGGTCTGGATGACCTCGCGGGCGATCGTCGGGATGACCTTCGGGTAAAGCCGCATGGAGTGTGTCCCTCGCCTCGACGCCCGCGGTCCGGGCCGGCGGCCTATGGCCGGCGCGAAGATCGCGATACGAAAGGTAAAGCCGTATAAACCCCGCCCGCCAGGAGTGGCAAGAGAAAACGACCTCTGCTGGCATGTTCCATGCTGCTCGCGGCGAGCGCATCGGCCCCCTCGGGCTCGGCCCCTCACGGGCCCGGGTCGCGCGCCCGGTCCCCGGAGCGCGCGACAGGGCGCCCACGAACGGCGAGGGCGGCGCCCGCTGCGGCGCCGCCCCGGCGCTGCGCCCCTCGGGTGCCGCGCCTCAGCTCGCGTAGATCTTCATCACGTCGGCGAGCAGCTTGAGCGCGTCCGCCTTCGGCCGCTGGAAGGCGTTGCGCCCCATGATCGAGCCGAAGGCGCCGCCTTCCTTCAGACCGCGGATCTCCTCCAGCACCGCCTCCGTCCCCTTGGCCTCGCCGCCGGAGAAGATCACGATCCGCTTCCCGTTGAAGGCGCTCTGCACCACGTGGCGGACGCGGTCGGCCAGCGTCTTGATGGGGATCTTCTGCTCCTCGTAGACCTTCTTCGCCTCGGGGAGCTCGACCATCTCCTTGGGCGGCTTCACCTTGATGACGTGCGCCCCCATCTGCGCGGCGATCTGGGCGGCGTAGGCGGCGATGTCCACCGCGGTCTCCCCCTCCTTCGAGACGCCCGAGCCTCGCGGGTAGCTCCACACCACCACCACCAGGCCGTGCGCCTTGGCCTCCTGGGTCAGCTCGCGCAGCTCCTGGAGCTGCGTGTTCCGGGCGTCGGAGCCGGGGTAGATGGTGTAGCCGATGGCCGCGCAGCCGAGCCGCACCGCCTCCTTCACCGAGCCGGTGACCGCCGAGCAGGGCGCCCCGCCCAGCTTGGAGAGCGAGTCGGAGTTGTTGAGCTTGAGGATGAGCGGGATCTGGCCGGCGAACCTGGCCGCCCCCGCCTCGATGAAGCCGAGCGGCGCCGCGTAGGCGTTGCAGCCGGCCTCGAGCGCCAGCTCGAAGTGGTAGTCGGGATCGTAGCCGGCCGGGTTCTTGGCGAAGGAGCGCGCCGGGCCGTGCTCGAAGCCCTGGTCCACCGGGAGGATCACCATCTTCCCCGTCCCTCCCAGCCGGCCGGCCATGAGCATGCGGTGGAGGTTGGCCAGCGTCCCCGGGTTGTCGGACGCGTACCAGGACAGGATCTGCTTCACCCGCTCGGTGGTGTGCTCGGGCATCTTCGGCTCCGGAGGCAAGGGGTCTGTGTTCTCGGTCGCGGCGCGTGAGGTCGCCGGAAATCTTGGAACCGGCGTCCTGGGGAGGCAAGCGAAAAACCCGACGCGCCGCCAAGATGCGGCCCCACCGCGGGAGACCCAGGTGACCGGGCAATCGGGGCGCGGCAGCGGGACGCCTCGCCGCTCGCCCGCCGCCTCAGGGACGCGCGCTCCGGAAGCAGTGCCGGACGAAGCCGCAGCCCTCCGCCCGGCAGCGCCCCTCGTCGCGCCCGAGCCGCTCGGGGCGCCGGTCGCCGCCGCCGCGGGCCGCCTCGCGGGCCAGCCGCGGCGCGGCCTGCTCGAAGCGGGCGAGCTCGGCCGCCGCCGGCGTCAGGTCCACGGCGCGGTGGTCGCCGCGCAGGAACTGGAGCCGCGCCCGGACCCGCACGCCGGGGAAGGCGCGGGCGGCCGCGGCGGCGTAGGCGAGGAGCTGCAGGCGGTAGCGCTCGGCCGCCCCGGGGCGCGGCGTGGCGTACTTGTAGTCGACCACCGTCACCTCTCCCCGCCGCTCGCGCACCAGGGCGTCGATGGCGCCCACCAGGTAGGCGGCGCCGCTCCCGTCGCCCGGGCCGGGCTCGCCCACCCGGAGGAGGAACGGGACCTCGCGCGAGAGGCGCCCCTCCCGCGCCGCCAGCGCCAGCGCCCTGCCGCCCGGCGCGTCCGCGAAGCGCGCCACCTCGGCCAGGATCCGGCGCACCGCCGGGCTGGCGGGATCGTAGCCGCGCCGGGCCGCGGCGGCGGCGAGCTGGGCCCGCCGCTCGAGCGGGGGAGCGCCCAGGTCGGCCTCGGCGAGCATGGCGTGCGCGAGGGTGCCGCGCGCGGTGGCCCGCCCCGGGTCGTCGCCCGGCGGTACCCCGGTTGCGCCCTGCGGCTCGGGGATCCCGAGGACCGCCCCGAGGAAGTGGCGCCGGGGGCAGCGGGCGTACTCGGCGAGCGCGGTCACCGCCAGCCGCACCGCCGGGAGCGGCGGCGGCCCGGCCAGGCGCGGCGCGGCCGGCGCGGGGGCGGGCGGCGGCAGGGCGATCGGCCCGGCCGCGATCGCCGGGCCGGCGGCCGCGGAGGAGGCCTCCTCGAGCGGGACCCGCCTCACCAGCTCCGGGCGCCCGGCGAGCCCCGCCTCCACCAGCCCGCGCCAGGTCTCGGCACCGTTCGCCGCCTCGCCGGAGAGCACCAGGTGATCGCGGGCCCGGGTGAGCGCCACGTAGAGGAGCCGGCGCGACTCGGCCGCCGCGGCGCGCCGGTCCCCGGCGCGGGCGGCGCGGACGGCGGCGGTCTCGAGCACCTCCTCGCGGGCGGGGTCGACCAGCGCGGCGCAGAGCCGGCCGGCGCCGTCGAGGAGGGCCCGCCGGCCGTCGCCCCTGGGGCGGGCGCCGAGGTCCGGGACGAAGACCACCGGCCACTCGAGCCCCTTCGCCTGGTGGACGGAGAGGAGGGCCACCGCGTCGCCCGCCTCCAGCTCCGCCTCCGGCTCCCGGGGCGGCCGCGCGGCCATCGTCCGCAGGTGCCGGGCCAGCTCGGCTGGCCCGCTGCCGTCCTCGCCGAGGCGCGTCGCCAGGGCGAGCGCCTTCTCGAGGTTCACCGCCCGCCGCTCGCCGTCCGGGGCGGCGAGCAGGGCGGCGTCGAGGTCCAGCGCCTCGACGGCGCGGCGGAGCAGCTCGCCGGGCGGGACGCGATCCCGGACCGCCTCCAGCGCCCGCCAGGCGGCGAGGAACCGGTCGAGCCGCGCCGACTCCTCGGCCGGAGCGCCGGGCAGCTCGGCGGCGAGCGCCGCAGCGGGGAGCCGCGCCAGGCGCGGGAGCCCGGCCCGGGCGAGGACGAGGAGGGTGGCGTCGGAGATCGCGCACAGGGGCGAGCGGAGGAGCGCCGCCCAGGCCCCGGCGTCGCCGGGATCGGCGAGGGAGGCGAGGAGCTCCCCCAGGTCGCGCACCTCCGGCGCCTGGTAGAACCCGCCGCCGCGCGCCAGCCGGCTGGGGAGGCCCGCCTCCCGCAGCGCCCGCTCGTAGGGCGCGAGCTGGGTGAGGCGCCGGAAGAGGATCGCGACGTCGCCCGGCCGGGGGCACCTCGGGGCCCGGGCCCCGCGGTCGCGGACGGCGACCCCGGCCGCCCCCGACACGAGCGCCCGGATCCGCTCGGCGATCGCCCGGGCCTCCCGGGCGCGCCGCTCGGCCGCGCTCCCGCCCCCCGCGTCGACGAGCAGCTCGCAGGCCGGACGCCCTCCCTCGGGGAGCGTGGCCACCAGCCGGTCGCGCTCGCCGAAGACGACCTCGTCGTCCCGGGGGGGCCCGGGCTCGGGGCGGAAGGCCCGCGCCGAGACCTCGTTCACCAGCTCGAGCAGCGCCGGCGCGGAGCGGTGGTTCTCGGAGAGGTGCAGCACGCGGCCGGCCCCGCCCCCGAAGGCGCGGAGGAGCCGGGCAAAGACCGCCACGTCCGCCCCCCGGAACCGGTAGATGGACTGCTTCAGGTCCCCCACCGCCACCAGGACCGGCCCACCCCCGGCCCCGTCGTCCGGCGCCAGGCCGGCCGGGGCGAGGAGCGCGAACAGCTCCTGCTGGACCGGGTTCACGTCCTGGTACTCGTCGACGAGGAGGGCGCGGTAGCGCCCCCGCAGCTCGGCCCGGAGCGGAGCGTCGCGCCGGAGCAGGTCGCGGGCGCGCAGCAGGAGGTCGTCGAAGTCGACCGCCCGGGCGGCCGCCTTGCGCGCGGCATAGCGGCGCTCCGCGTCCTCCGCCAGCGCGGCCCACTCCGCCTTCTGGGGGCCGGCGAGCACCTCGGCGGCGAGGGGACCGAGCGCCTCCCCGCCCTCCGCCAGCCGGGCCCGAGCGTCGCGGAGCGCCTCCCCGTCCGCCTTGAGCGCCCGGCCGGCCCGCACCGCGTCGGCCACCGCCAGGAGCCGCGCCAGGCCGGGGGCAGAGAGCGGGCCGTCCCGGTCCTCGCGCTCGAGCCTCGACAGCGCCCGGCCGACCGCCTCCGCCATGGCCCGCGCCCCGGGGCTCACGGCCGCGCCGGCCGCCGAGCCGACCGCCGCCGCCGCCGCGAGCAAACGCTCCCGGGCCTCCCCGGCCGCCGCCTCGTCCCCCGGCGCGATCGATACCGGGCCACCGTCGCCGCGGGTGGCCCGCTCCCGAACCAGGGCCGCCAGGGCGGGCGCCAGGCCCCCCCGCCACCCCGGGCCGAGCACGGCCGCCAGGGCCCGGGCCGCCGGCCGCCCGGCGTCGAGCGCCGCCACCACCGCCGCCTGGGCGGCGCCGAGGAGCCAGGCCGAGGCCCGCTCCTCGTCGACGACGGAGAACTCCGGATCCAGCCCGGCCTCCGGGGCGTGCTCCCGCAGCAGCCGCCCGCAGAAGCCGTGGATGGTCCCGACCGCCATCCGGTCGAGCCCCTGGAGCCGGTCGAGCCAGGCCTGCCCGTCCGCGCTCCCGGCCGCCGCGCGGGCCCGCTCCGCCACCGCCGCCCGCAGGCGCTCCTCCAGCTCCTCGGCCGCCTTCTCGGTGAAGGTGATCGCGGCGAGCTCCCCGGGAGCGCAGGGGGTGCCGAGCGCGCTCCCCTCGAGGAGGCGGACGCAGAGCTCCACCAGGGCGGTGGTCTTGCCCGAGCCGGCCCCCGCGGAGACCGCGGTCGGGCCCTCGAGGGCGAAGAGCGCCCGCGCCGCCTCGCCGAAGACGACCGGCCGCCTCACGGCCCCCCCTCCACGGAGGCCTCGGCCGTCCCCTGGAACCGGCAGACCGCGCCGTGCGGGCAGTGCTCGCAGCCGCGGGAGGCGATGGGGAACTCGCCGGCCCGGATCCGGCGCACGGCCTGGACCACCGCGGCGGCGAAGGGGCGTGCCCCGGGGGAGGCCGCCGGGGCGGCGGCGGCCAGCACCGGATCGCCCGCCGCCAGGCCGACCGGCTCGAGCCGCTCGGCCCGGCGGAGGAGCGCGTAGGTCGCCTCGAGGTGCGAGCGCCCGGGGAAGGCCCGGGCCGCCGCCATGAGGTAGGCCGGGATCTGGAAGCTGGTCTCGCCGAAGGCCTCGGGCGAGAGCTCGCCCGCGTAGACCTCGCCGTTCCGCGCGTTCTTGTAGTCGACGACGCGCAGCCGGTCCGGCCCGGCGTCGATCCGGTCGATCCGGCCGCGCAGCAGCACCTCCTCGCCCTGCCAGGAGAGGGCGAGGGGCGGGGCGGGCGCGCCTCCGCCGAAGCGGTGCTCCACCGCCGCGGGCACGAGCGCGTCGGCGCCCTCCGCCTCGGCCCGGACCAGCCGCTCGACGCGTGCCAGGATCGCCTCCCGGCGCGGCGCCCAGGCGGCCGGGTCCCCCACCCGCCCCTCGCGCTCGAACCGGGCCAGCACCCCCTCCGCCGCCGCGCGCGCCTCGGCCAGGTCCTCCGCGCCGCCCGAGGGGGGCCAGGCGCGCCGCGCGATCCGCCCTCCCACGAACTGCTCCAGGATGGCGTGGAGGAGGCTCCCCTCGTCCCGCGGGTCGATGTCGAGGTCCGGCGCGGCGGCGTCGGGCAGGCGCGCCAGCACCCGGAGGAAGGCGCGGAACGGGCAGCGGGCGTAGAGCTCGAGCTGGGTGGGCGCCCACTCCTCGGGGAGCGCCGCGGCGAGCGCCGCCGCGCCCCCCTCCCCGATCCGCCCGGCGTGAGGGGCCGCCGCCCTCGCCAGCACCGCGCCTCCCCGCTCCACCTCGATCGCCCCGCGGCGGAGGGCGTCCCTGGCCCGGGCGGCGAGCGGGCTCCCCTCCAGCGCCGCGAGCGCCGCCGGCCCGAGGCGCGCGGCCGCCCGGAGCGCCGCCCGGGCGGTGCGGGCCGCTCCCAGCCCGGGCTCGGGCGGCGGCCCGGCGGGCGCCGCCAGCCCGGCGGCCGCCCGCGCGTCGGCGCCGGCCGGGGCGGGCGGTCCGCCGCCGCCCGCCGGGCCGGGGGCCGGCCACGTGAAGGCGATCGCCTCGCGCCCCGCGGCGGCCGCGGAGAAGGCGCGGTGGAGCGCCTCGGCCCGGCGCGCGGCGGCCAGCGGCACGGCGGCCCGGCGGAGGAGGCGGTTCAGGGCGAGCCGCTCCGGCTCGCGCAGGAGCGGCTCGGGCGGCGGGGGCGCGGGGAAGGCGCCCAGGGCGCAGCCGGCCACCACCGCCGCCCGGACCGACAGCCCGGGGGCCTCGTCGAGCCCCCAGAGCTCGACCGCGCCCGCGGCCGGCTCGGCCGGAGGGGGAAGCGCCGCCCGCTCGATCGCCACGCCCAGCCGGGCGCGGAAGGCGTCCGGCGCCAGCCGCTCGCCGCCGCGCCCGAGCAGGGCCTGTGCCCGCACGACCTCCTCGGCCGCCTCCTCGAGCCGGGCCAGCGCGGCGAGGTCGGCCGCCGCCTGCTCCGGCTCCCCGCGGGCCGCCCGGCGGCGGAGCCCGGAGCGATCGAGGAAGGCGGCGAGGCGGGTGGCCTGCTCGCGGGCGGTGCCCGGGACGGCCAGCGGCCGGAGGGCCGCCGCGAGCCCCTCGAGCGCCTCGGCCGCCCGCACCAGGGACCGCCGCTCGCCGGAGGGCGCGCCCGCCCCGAGGCTCGCCGCCCGCCGGCGGAGCGCCGCGGCGGCGGGGAACCGGCCCTCGATCGCCCCGGCGCGATCGAGGAGCGGGCCCGGGGCGCCGAGCCCCGGGGGCGCCAGCCAGCCCGATCCCAGCAGCCGCTCGGCCGCCTGCCGCCCGACGGCGCCGGCGGACTCGAGGGCGGTGCGCACCGCGCGGACGAGGGGAAGCCCGTCCAGGCCGGGACCGCGCCCCGAGGCGAAGGGGATCCCGAGGGCGCCGAAGGCGCGGGCCAGGGCCGGGCCGGTGCGCCGGGGAGCGGGGACGACGACCGCCACCTCGCCCGGCGCGAACCCGGCCTCGAGCAGCTCGGCCACCGCCGCGGCGACCGCCGCCGGCTCTCCCTCCTCCCCCGCGCCGGCCCGGGCGAGGACCCGCCCCCCGGGGGAACGGGGCGGGGCGCGCCCTCCGGCGAAGGCGGCCAGGAGCGCGGCCGCCGCCCCCGCGCGCCCCTCGCCCTCGAGCCGGGGGAGGACCACCTCGAGCTCCCGCCGGGCGGCGAGCTCGTGGAGCCCCTCCAGGCGGCGGAGGAGCGGCTCCGCCGGCGACGACAGCTCGGGACGATCGGGGAAGAAGGGCACGTGGACCCGGGTGCGCGCCGTGCGGGCGACGAGGGCGGCGAGCAGGTCCCACTCGGCCGGCGCGAGGGCCACGATCCCGTCCACCACGAGGAGGTCGAGACCGGAGGTCTCGGGGGAGGAGGCCCCCCGGCGCGCGACCGCGGCGGCGGCGCGCGTCGCGCCGGCCCGGTCGTGGGCGTCGAGCGCGTCGAGCCGCGCCTCCCAGGCCTGGAGCGCATCGGCCAGCGCCCGGAGCCGCGCGGCCGGTGCCCCGCGGAGCTCCTCGGCGGCCCGCCGGGCCTCCCCGGCGCTCACCTCCCCCCGGCGGAGCTCCGCGAGGGCGGCCGCCAGGGCGGCCGCGAGCCCGGAGTCCGGGGAGAGCGCGGCGAACGAGCCGCCCGCCGCCGCCCCCGCCTCGGCGGCCAGCAGCCGCTCGGCCAGGGGGGTGAGGATCGCGCGCCGGTCCCCGCCGGCGGCGAGCAGGCCGGGGAGGAGCCGGTCCAGGGTCGAGACCGCCGGCCCGAACAGCACCCCGCCCTGGGCGTCGCACAGCCGGCGCGCCGCGCGCGCCGCCGCGAGCGGCGTCGGGACCAGGCAGAGGGCGGCCACGGCGCGGAGGATACCGGGGGCGCCTGACGCGCCGCGGCCGGGCCGGGCGCGCGGCCGGGGTCACTCCTCCCGGTACACGGCCAGCGAGCCGTCGTTCTCCCAGACCTCGACCCGGGCGACGGTGACCCGCCCTCCCTCCCGCTCGGCGAGGAGGCGCGACGTCTCCGCGTAGAAGAAGCGGGCGAGGAGCTCGGCGGTGGTGTTCACCTCGTCGAAGGGGGGGACCTCGTTCACGTTCCGGTGGTCGAAGCGCGCCCCGACCTCGGCCACCAGCCTCTGCAGGTCGGCGAAGTCGATCACCATCCCGATCCGGTCGAGCTGCGAGGCGCGGGCGTGCACCCGCACCCGCCAGTTGTGGCCGTGGAGCCGCTCGCACTTGCCGCCGTGGAGGCGGATCTGGTGCGCGGCGCTGAAGACGAAGTCCTTGGAGATCTCGAAGACGGGGCTGCCCATGAGCGGGCGTATATACCCGACCCGGCGCCGGAGCGCACCGACGCGGGGCGGCGAGCGAAGGCCGCCACCCGGGCGGGCGTCAGGGCGCGGCGGCGAGGAGGGCGCGCACCGCCGCGGCCGGATCCGGCCCGGCCAGCCAGGCCCGGATCGCCGCCACCCCGGCAGCGCCGGCGGCGATGGCGGCGGGGGCGTTCTCCGCGTCGATCCCGCCGAGGGCCACCAGGGGGAGGCCGAGCGCCGCCGCCCCCCGCAGCGCCTCGAGCCCGACCGGCACCCCGTACCGCCGCTTGGAGGGCGTGTCGTGGACCGGGCCGAAGGTGGCGAAGCTCGCGCCCCCGTCGCGGGCGCGCCGCACGTCCTCCGCGCCGTGGCAGGAGACGCCGACGAGGGCCCCCGGACCGAGGAGCCGCCGGGCGTCGGCCGGGGACACGCCGGCCGAGGGGAGGTGGACGCCGTCCGCCCCGGCCGCCAGGGCCACGTCGAGCCGATCGTTCACCAGCAGCGCCTGTCCGGCGGCGTGGCACACCGCGCGGAGCCGGCGCGCCAGGGCGAGGAGCTCGCCGCCGGGGAGGTCCTTCTCGCGGAGGTGGAGCGCCACCGACCCGGGCGGGAGGCCCTGCAACGCAGCCTCCGCCCGTCCCCCCAGATCGCCTGCCAGGGTGCGGTCCGTGATCAGGTGGACAACCGGGACGCCGCTCCGTAATCTCGCCATCCGACCGACGATCCTGCGCGAGGAGTGGCACCGTGTCGAGCGAGCTCCAGGGTTTCCTCGCCTTCCTCGAGGACCAGAAGGCGAGGCAGGCCCGGCACTTCCCCACCGTCAAGTACGACAAGGTGCTCTCGTTCATGGGGACGACGAGCCTCGCGGGGACCTTCAACGCCGTCACGGTGAACCGGGTGCAGAAGCTGGAGCCGGGGCCGACCGGCCGCGAGCTCCGGATCACGCTCGCCGGCCCGCTCGCCCGCCGCCTCGGCCGCGGGGAGTGCGCCACGGTGCACCTCACGCGCGTCGAGCAGTACCAGGGGTTCCAGATCAAGACCCGGCCCCTGGCCCTGAACGTGGTCGAGTCCGACCTCGTCGAGGACACGCCCGCCGGGATGGTGGTGAAGGGGACCTCGATCTTCACGGTCCACCACAGCCCCTACACGCTCAAGTTCTTCGAGAACGTCCCCTTCGACGAGCTGATCGAGATCGTGGGTCAGGTGAGGTACGCCCTGGTGGGCGTGGGGGAGACCGCGAACCTCTCCCCGCGGTTCATCTTCCACCACGAGCTGAAGAACGGGCGGCTGGTGCTCTACCACGGTGACGGTCTCGCCCTGAAGACCTACATGAACCTGAAGTCGAACCGGAACGAGAGCCGCGTGGTGGTGGACCTCGACTCCTTCCGCGGGTACGTGGCCCGCGGCGTGGTGGAGGAGTTCGCCCCCCACCAGCACCCGGAGGCCTACGACAGGATCTGCCGCGGCTTCACCGCCGGCAGCTGGGGCCGCCCTTCGCGCGTGTTCCGGCACACGGTCGACGAGGTCGTGCCGCTCGAGCCGATCGGCTAGAGCGCATCCCATCGGATGCACTCTGGCCGGCCGTGCGGCCGCTACGATCCGATGAGGCCGGTCATCGGCGAGGAGGCCGAGGCGTGCAGCTTCATGGGGATGCGGCCGGCCAGGTAGGCCTTCCGCCCCGCCTCGACCCCGGCCCGCATCGCCTCGGCCATCAGGACCGGCTCCCTCGCCCCGGCGATGGCGGTGTTCATGAGCACCGCCACCGCCCCGAGCTCCATCGCCAGGGCGGCGTCGCTGGCCGTCCCCACCCCGGCGTCGACCAGGACCGGGACCTTCACGGTCTCCATGATGATCCGGAGGTTGTAGGGGTTGCGGATCCCGAGCCCCGAGCCGATCGGCGCCCCGAGCGGCATGACCGCGGCGCAGCCCGCGTCCTCGAGCTTCTTCGCGGTGACCGGGTCGTCGTTGGTGTAGGGCAGGACCGTGAAGCCCTCCTTCACCAGCGTCCGGGCGGCCGCCACCAGCCCCTCCACGTCCGGAAAGAGGGTGCGCTGGTCGCCGATCACCTCGAGCTTCACCAGGTCGCCCATCTCCAGCTCGCGGCCCAGGCGCGCGGTGCGGACCGCCTCGTCGGCGGTGAAGCAGGCGGCGGTGTTGGGGAGGAGCCGCATGCCCTCGGGGATCCACTCGAGGAGCGACTCCGGTCCCTTCTTGGAGAGGTCGAGGCGGCGGACCGCCACCGTGACCAGCTCGGAGCCCGAGGCGACCAGCGCCTTCTGCATGGTGGGGAAGTCCGGGTACTTCCCGGTCCCGACCAGGAGCCGGCTCTTGAACGCGTGCTTCCCGATGGTCCAGCCGTCGGACATGGCTACCCTCCTCCGACGAAGGCGACGATCTCGACCGAGTCCCCGGGGCCGATCCGCTGCTCCGGGTAGCGATCCTTGGTCACCACGGCGTCGTTCACCTCCACCGCCACCCGTGGCGCCTTCACCCCCAGGTGCGCGAGGAGGGCGGCGACCGTCATCCCCTCCGGGATCTCCCGGAGCTCTCCGTTGAGCCTGACCTGCATGGTGGCCCATCTAGCAACGGCGCTCGTCCGACGTCAAACGGGGCCTCCGCCAGGCTAGGATCCCTCCGTGGACGCCCCTCGCGACCTCTCCATCCGCCCCCTCGGCATGGCCGAGGTCATCGACCGCGCGGTGGCCCTCAGCGTCCGCCACTTCCGCCCCCTCTTCCTCGCCATGCTGGTGCTCCAGGCGCCGGCCCTGGCGCTCGCCCGGGTGCAATCGGCCCGGGCGGCGGCGGTGGTGGCGGCGCTGGGCGACCCGGCCAGGGCGGCCGCGCTCCTCGCGGAGATGGGGCCGGGCTTCGCCCTGCTGCTGGCGGCGCTGCTCCTCCTCCAGCTCGCGGCGACGGCGGCGGCCGCCGCCATCGTCGCCCCCTCGCTCGATCCCCGGCCGGGGGGCGAGGGGCCAGGCGCCGGCCGGCGCGCCGTGGCGGCGGCGAGCGCGGTCCTCGTCCACGCCCTGGTCCTGCTCGGCGCCCCGGCCCTGGCGGCGGCGCCGGGCACGCTCCTCGCCCTGCGGGCCCGCTCCCCCGCCACCGCCGCCGCCGGGCTGGCGGCGGCGATCCTGGGAGCGCTGGTGGCCTTCCTCGTCGCCCTGATCCGGCTGGTGCTCGCCCCCGCCGCGGCGGCCGTGGAGGGGAGGGCCGGCCTCGGGGCCCTGGCCCGCTCGGCGCGCCTCATGGCGCCGCGCCGCGGGATGCGCCTCGCCGACCGGCCGGGGATCCGCGCCTCGCTCGTGCTCCTCGCGATGTTCCTCCTGGCGCTGGCGGTGAACGGCCTCGCCGGCCTGCCCCGGGCGATCGCCCTGCGCGCCGGCGTCGGCCAGGGCGGGCTCGCCCTCCTCGGCGCGAGCCTGCCGCTCTGGGTGGAGGTGCCCCTCTCCCTCCTCGAGGCCGTGGCCGGCGCCGCCCTCCAGCCCTTCAGCCTGGTGGCGGTGGCGGTGCTCTACTTCGAGCGCCGGGCCCGGGTGGAGGCGCTCGACGCCGAGATCTGGGCTGGGCGCCTGGAGGGCGGCCGGTGATCGCCCTCGCCGTCGCCCTGGCGCTCGGCGCCGCCCCCGGCTGCCCGGCGGCGCTGGCGGAGGCGGCCGCCCTCCCCGACGAGCGGCTGGCCGCGGCCGCGCCCGAGCTGGTGGCGCGGCTCGAGGCGGCCGGCGCCGGCGGCCCCTCCCTGGCCCTGGCCGCGGCCGCCGAGGGGGCCGACGGACCGCCCGCCGATCGCGGGGCGGCCTTCCGAGGGGCGCTCGCGCGCCACTGCGCCCTCGCCGCCCTCCCCGCGCGGCCGCCGGCGAGCGCCGAGGAGCGGGCGGTGCTGGCGGGCATCCTGGCCGGCCCGGAGCTGCGCCGGGCCCGGATCGACCCCCGGGCGCTCCGGCAGGCGCTGCTCGGCCTCTGGGACCGGGTCCTGGCCCTGCTCGGAACCGCCGAGGCCGGGCGCTACGCGGCGGTGGGGCGGACCCTGTTCCTCGCCGGGGCGGTGGTGGCCGGCCTCCTCGCCCTGGTCGCCCTCCGGAGGCGGCGCCCTCCCCCCTCCCCCGGCCGCCCGCTCGAGCGGCCGGCGCGCCCCGAGCCGCCCGACGACCCGGCGGCGCGGACGGCGCGCGCAGAGGCGGCGCTCGCCCGGGGGGACGGGCGGGCGGCGGTGCGGGAGGCGCTCCTCGCGGCGCTCGCCGCCCTGGAGCGGGCCGGGCGCGTGCCTCGCGGGCGAGCGCTCACCAACCGGGAGCTGGTCGCGGCCGCCCCGCCGCCCCTCTCCGCCGATCTGGCCGCCCTCGCGACCGCCTTCGACCGGGCGGTCTACGGGGCGCGCCCGGTGGCCGCGGCGGAGGCGCGGGGGACGCTCGACCGGGCCCGGAGCGTGGTGGAGCGGGCTCGCGGAGGAGGGCGATGAGGCGGCTCGCCCTGGCGGTGGCGGTGGGGGCGGCGCTCGCGCTGGTGGCCGCCGGCGCGGCGGTCGGGCAGCGGCGGCAGCGGGAGGCGGAGGCCTCGCCGCTCCCGTCGATCGAGAACACCGGCCCGCGCGGCCTCGCGGCCGCCTGGCGCTTCCTCGCGGCCACCGGCCGGCGCCCGCTGCGCCGCGGCCCGGGCGACCCGCCGCCGCCCCGCGGCGCGGCCGTGGTCCTGGCCGCCCCGCGCGCCGCGCTGGCCCCGGCGGAGGTGGAGGCGCTCCTCGCCCACGCCGCCGGCGGCGGGACGCTCGTCCTCGCGCTCGGCGCCGCGCCGCAGCCGGTGCTGGAGCGGCGGCTCGCCCTCTCCCGGGGAGCGGCCGCGCCCTGGGCGTCGGTCCCGCTCGCCCCGCACCCGCTCTTCTCCGGCCTGGTCCTGCCGTCGGGCGGGAGCGCGATCGCCTCGGGCCTGCCCGGGGCCCTGCCGGTCGCCGGAGCGCTTCGCGGCGCCACCGCCCTCTCCCTCCCGCTCGGCGCCGGCGAGGTGATCGTCCTCTCCGGGCCGGAGGCCCTGGAGAACGAGCGGATCGGGGAGGCGGACGCGGTCTCGTTCCTGGTCCGGCTCGGCGGGCGGGGGCCGCTGGCGATCGACGAGCGCTTCCTCGCCCCCGCGGACGGCCCCGCGCCGCCCTCCCGGCGCGCCCTCGCGCTCCTCGCCGCCCAGGCCCTCCTCGGCGCAGCCGTGCTCCTCGCCGCCCTCGCTCCTCGCCTCGGGCCCATCCGCCCCCCGCCGCCCGAGGGCGGGGGCCGGAGCACGCGCGACTACCTCGCCTCGCTGGCCGCGCTCTATCGGCGTGCGGGGGCCGAGCCCGAGCTGGCCCGCTCCGCCTGGCGGGCGTTCCGGCGCCGGCTGGAGGCCCGCGCCGGGATCCCGGCCCGGCTCCCCGACGCGGAGGCGGCCCGGCTCCTGGCGGCGCGCTCGAGCCCGGCCGCCCGCGCCGTCCTCCGGGGGAGCGTCGCCCTCGGCCGGCGGCGCCCGCTCCTGGCGGTGGGGCAGGCGGCGGCGGAGGCGGAGGAGGCCCTGGGGTTCTGGCGGAGGCGGTGAGGCCCGGCAGGGACCTTTCGCCCGGCCGCCGTTCGCGCGATCGGTGTGGGCCGGAGGTCTCCATGCCCGTGCGCCCCATCCTCGCCGCCACCTTGCTCGCCGCCCTGCTCGCCATCCCCGTCCGCGCCGCCGACGCCCCTCACCCCGGCGCCGACGCCATCCTCCTCACCATCTTCCTGCGCCACGACCAGTCGCGGCCGCTCGGGGAGCTCGAGGCCCAGCTCGACAAGAACGGCTGGTTCACGAGCTTCCCGCCAGCCGGCACCGAGGTGGTGAGCTGGTACGTGATGATGGGGATCGGGCAGGTGGTCACCCTGCGCGTCCCCCCGGGCCAGCTCCGCGCCGTGAACCTGGCGGTGGAGCGCGGCGCCTGGGGCGCCTACCGCACCGAGTTCTACCCGACCTACGACTACCAGAAGCTCTGGGAGGAGCAGCGGGCGCGCCACCAGAAGCCGTAGCCGCGCTACCTCGGCACCTCGACCCCCTCGAGCAGCTCGCGGACGAGGTCCTCCGGGGTCGCCCCCTCGAGCTCCGCCTCCGGCCGCAGGACGAGCCGGTGGCGGAGGACGGGCGCCGCCAGCGCCTTCACGTCGTCGGGGTCGAGCCACTCCGCCCCGCGGAGCGCGGCGCGCGCCCGGGCGGCCGCCAGGAGCCCCACCCCGGCCCGAGGGCTCGCCCCGAGCCGGGCTCGCGGCAGCTCGCGGCTCGCCCGCACCAGCCGCGCCACGTAGTCGACCAGCGGCGGAGCGGCGGGGAGCGCCCGGGCCCGGGCCCGCAGGGCGAGGAGGTCGTCGCGCGAGAGGACCGCGGCCACGCCGGCCGCCGCCAGGTCGTGCGCCTGGAAGCCGGCCGCGGCGCGCCGCAGGATCTCCGCCTCCTCCTCGGCGGCCGGGTAGTCGATCCGGATCTTCATCAGGAACCGATCGGTCTGCGCCTCGGGGAGCGGGTAGGTCCCCTCGTACTCGAGCGGGTTCTGCGTGGCGATCACGAAGAAGACGTCCGGGAGCGGCTGGCGCTGGCCGTCGATGGTGGCCTGCCCCTCCTCCATCGCCTCGAGCAGGGCGGCCTGGGTCTTGGGCGGCGTCCGGTTCACCTCGTCGGCGAGCAGCACCTCGGTGAAGATGGGGCCGCGCCGCAGCTCGAACTCCCCGCGGTCGGCCCGGAACACGCTCGTCCCCAGGACGTCGGCCGGCATCAGGTCGGGGGTGAACTGGATCCGGCCGAAGCGGAGGTCGAGCGCCCGGGCGAGGGTCTTCGCCAGCAGCGTCTTGGCGACCCCGGGGACGCCCTCGAGGAGCACGTGCCCGCCGGCGAGGAGCGCGGCGAGGAGCTCGGCCACCGGGCCCCGCTGCCCCACGACCGCCTTGCCCACCTCGGCCTCGAGGCGGGCGGCGGCGCGGGCGAGGTCGGGCGCGGGCATGGCCCGAACCTACCACGCGCGGAGGGCGCGCTGGCCGCTAGAGCACTCCGGCGGCCCGGAGCGCCTCGACCAGGGCGCGGCTGGCGCCGGCGTGGGACGCCTTCCACTCCGCGTGCGCGCCAGGCCCGACCCGGTTGGCGACCGCCAGCGCCGCGGCCACCGGGACCCCGGCGGCGTGGCAGGCGGCGAACACGCCCGTCAGCTCCAGGTGCTCGGCGGAGGCCACCCCGGCCAGGGCGCGGGCCTCGCCGGCCCCGAGGGTGATGGCGGGCGGGACCGCCACCGGGTGGGCGGGGAGCGGCAGCGCCCAGGTGGCCGGCCAGCGAGCGCGCTCCACGCCCGGGCGATAGGCCCGCCCTGCCACCTCCTCCACCGAGGTGGCGATCGCCTCCGAGGCCGCCAGCAGGGTGCCCGGGGGGAGCCGATCGTCGTACGCGCCGCAGGTCCCGAGGAAGAGCACGCGCTCGGGGTGGTGGCGCGCGAGGAGCCGGGCGGTCTCGACCGCGGCCGGCACCGCGCCCACGCCGGTGAGGGCGGCGACCCACCCCGGCGGCGGCGCGGCGTCGAGCCCGGCCAGCTCGGGCGGGAAGGCGGCGAGGAGGAGGCGGGGGGCCATCGCGGCGGATGGTACGACGGCCGGCCCCCCCGGGGCACGCCCGCAGCGGCGGGACCTCGGTGCCGCCCGCCCCGGGCTGCGCTACCCTCGGGGCGGTGCTCCTCCCCTCCCCCCGCGCCGCCCTGCTCCTCTTGCCCGGCCTCGTCGCCCTCCTCGCCGGCGCGCCGCCTGCCGCGGTCGCGGCCCTCGACCTCGCCCTGCTGGCGCTCGTGGCGCTGGACGCGGCGCAGGCGCCCCGCCCGGACGCGCTCCGGGCCACCCGGCGGGTGCGCGAGCCGCTCTCCGCCTTCGCGCCGAACCGGGTGGTGCTCTCCCTGGAGAGCGCCTCCCCCCGCCCGCTCCGGCTGGCGCTGGTGGACGGGGTGCCGGCGGGGTTCACCTCGAGCGGCCACCGGCGTGCCCTGGTGCTCCCGCCCGGCGCGTCGGCGGCCCTCGAGTACGCGGTGGTCCCCCGCGCCCGGGGACGGGCCATCTTCGGCGACCTCCACCTCGAGGCCGAGGGGCCGCTCCGGCTGGGCCGGCGCCGCTGGCGGCTCCCCCTGGCGCACGAGGTGGCGGTCTACCCCGACCTGCGCGGCCTGGCGGAGCCGGCCGGGAAGGGCGCCCCCGGCCCGGGGCGGGTCCGGCCGCGCGGGCTGCGCGAGGGCCGGGAGTTCGCCGCCCTGCGCCCCTACCTGCCCGGCGACGACGTCCGCGCCATCGACTGGAAGGCGACCGCGCGCCGGGGGACGCCGGTGGTCCGGGAGACGCAGCCGGAGCGGAACCAGACCCTCTGGCTGCTCCTCGACTGCGGGCGGCACCTCTCCGGCCGCCTGCCCGACGGACGGACCAAGCTCGACCACGCGGTCGACGCGGCCCTGGCGCTGGCCCGGGCGGCCGCCGGCCGGGGCGATCGGGCCGGCGCGATCCTGTTCGGCGCCGAGGTGGAGCGGATCGTACCCCCGGGGGCCGGCCGCGCCGCCCTCGGGCCGCTGGCCGAGGCCCTGCACCGGGCCGAGCCGCGCTTCGAGGAGCCGGACTGGACGGCCGCCTGCGAGGCGCTCCTCGCCCGGCAGCGGCGGAGGGCGCTGGCTGTGCTCCTCACCGACCTCGCCGACCCGGACGCGAGCGCGGCCCTCCTCGCCGGGGTGAGGCGCCTGCGCCGCCACCACCTGGTGCTGGTGGCGGCGGTGGCCGACCCGGAGCTCGCCGGCGCCGCCCGGGCCCGGCCGGCGGACGAGGCCGGGGCCTTCGCCCGGGTGGCGGCGGAGCGGATCCTCGAGGAGCGGGAGGCGACGGCCCGCCGGCTGGCGGCGGACGCGGTCCGGGTGGAGAGCGCGCCGGCCCGCGACCTGGCGGCGGCGGTGGTGGGCCGCTACCTGGCGGTGAAGGCCCGGGGCGAGCTGTAGCGGGTCACGATCCCGGTCCTGCGGTCTCGCGCCCCCGGCCGCACGCCGTCCTTGCCCGCCCCCCGCCCGCGTGCTTTCGTCCCCCCGGCGCCTCGCCCTGCGGCCTCCACCGGCCGGCGGCGGGCCTGCCCCAGGAGAGCCCGATGCGCACGCGACTCCTCCCCGCCCTCGCCCTGGCCGCCGCCCTGGGCCGCCCGGCGCTCGCCGCCCCGGCGGCGAGGCCGGCCCCGGCCCCGAAGGCCCGCCCCTCGACCGGGGACGTGCTCCCGTTCCAGATGACGGAGCGCACGCTGAAGAACGGCCTCAAGGTGATCGTGGTCCCGACCGGCTTCCCGGACCTGGTCTCGGTCCAGATCTCCGTCCAGACCGGCTCCCGCAACGAGGTGGAGAAGGGGAAGAGCGGCTTCGCCCACTTCTTCGAGCACATGATGTTCCGGGGGACGAAGGACTACCCGCCCGAGCGGTACCAGGAGGTCCTCACCCGCATCGGCGCCCGGCAGAACGCCTACACCTCGGACGACCTCACCAACTACCACACCACCTTCGCCAAGGAGGACCTGGCCAAGGTCCTCGAGATCGAGGCCGATCGCTTCCAGAACCTCGACTACCCGCTGCCCGCCTTCCAGACCGAGTCCCGGGCGGTGCTCGGCGAGTACAACAAGAACTCGGCCAACCCGCTGCAGAAGCTCTCCGAGGTCCAGCGCGCCGCCGCCTTCAAGGTCCACCCGTACCAGCACACCACCATGGGCTTCCTCGCGGACATCGAGGCCATGCCCGGACAGTACGAGTACTCGCGGACCTTCTACGCGCGCTGGTACCGGCCGGAGAACGCCACCCTGATCGTGGCCGGGGACGTGAAGGCGGAGCAGGTCCTTCCGATGGTGGAGAGGGCGTTCGGCGGCTGGAAGCGCGGGACGCAGACGGTCGAGATCCCCGCCGAGCCCCCGCCGGCGGGGCCGGTCTACGCCCACGTCCCCTGGACCACCCCCACCCTGCCCTGGGTCACCGTCGCCTTCCGGGGGCCGGCCTTCTCCGAGACCGCCAAGGACTGGGCCGCGCTCGACCTCCTCTACGACCTGACCTTCGGGGAGACCTCCGACCTCTACCGGAAGCTCGTGGTCGAGGAGCAGAAGGTGGACGAGCTCCACACGCGCACCGGGCCGAACCGGGACCCGGCGCTCTTCACGGTGCTCGCCCGGGTGAAGCGGCCCGAGGACGCCCTCTACGTGCGCGACGAGATCCTGAAGGCCTTCGCCGCCGCCAGGGCGGCCCCGCCCACCCCGCGCAAGCTCGCCGACCAGAAGGCCCATGCCCGGAACGCCTTCATCCGCCGGCTCGACTCGACCGAGGCCATCGCCGGGAGCCTGGCCCGCTTCGCCGCCTTCAAGCGGTCGGGCCAGACCCTGAACCAGCTCTTCCGCACCGTGGCCACCCTCCAGCCCGCCGACCTCCAGGCCGCCGCCCGGAGGTACCTGACCGACGCGGGCCTCGTGGTCACGACCCTCTCGCGCGAGCCCCTCCCGGTCGGGGTCGAGACGCTCGCCCCGCTCGCCCCCCCGGCCCCGGCCGCGCCCGCGGCCAGGCCCGAGAAGCTGGCGGTGCTCCGCCTCCCCTCCCGGCTGCCGGTGGTGACGGTGAAGCTGGTCTTCCCGGCCGGCAGCGCCCGGGACCCGGCGGGCAAGGAGGGCCTGGCCTCGCTGGCCGCCGACATGCTCGCCGACGCCGGCTCCGAGAAGCTGCGCATCGACGAGATCCGGGAGGCGCTCCACCCGCTGGCGGCGAGCTTCACCGCCCAGGTGGACAAGGAGCTGGTCACCCTGACCGGCGTCTTCCCCGCGGACGGCTGGCAGCGGTTCGCGGAGGTGGCGCTGCCGCAGCTCACCGCCCCGGGCTTCCGGGTGGAGGACTTCCGCCGCATCCGCGACGGGCACCTGAACGCGCTGGTCCAGGACCTGCGCGAGTCGAACGACGAGGAGCTGGGGAAGGAGCGGCTCCAGGCGAACCTCTTCCCCGATACGCCCTACGGCCACCCGGCGCTCGGATCGGTGGCGGGGATCCAGGCGGTGACGCTGGAGGACGTCGCGGCCTTCGTCCACGCACAGTACGTCCGGGCGAACGTGAGCATCGCGGTGGGCGGAGACGTGCCCGACGCGTTCCTCGACCGCCTCCAGGCGGAGCTGGCCAGGCTTCCGGCCGGCACCGCCTTCTCGCCCCCGGCGGTGCACGGCCGCCGCCCCCAGGGGATGGAGCTCGAGATCGTCCAGAAGGACACCCGGGCGACGGCCATCTCCTTCGGCCACCCCCTCTACGTCCTCCGCGGGCAGCCCGACTTCGCCGCCCTCTGGGTGGCCCGCACCTGGCTGGGCGAGCACCGCTCCTCCACCTCCCACCTCTACCAGCGGATCCGCGAGGTGCGGGGGATGAACTACGGCGACTACGCCTACATCGAGGCCTTCCCGCGAGGCATGTTCCAGTTCTTCCCCGACCCGAACCTCGCCCGGCGGGCGCAGCTCTTCGAGATCTGGCTCCGGCCCGTCCAGCCCCAGAACGCCGCCATGGCCATCAAGATCGCGGTCCACGAGCTCCGCCAGCTCCTCGCCAAGGGGCTCACCGAGGAGGACTTCCAGGCCACCCGCGAGTACCTGATGAAGAACGTCTTCGTGATGACCTCGACCCAGGACGCCCAGGTCGGGTACGCGCTCGACTCCCGCTGGTACGGCATCCCCGAGTTCACCCGCTACATGCGGGAGGAGCTGGCGAAGCTGACCCGCGACGACGTCACCCGGGCCCTGCGCAAGAACGTCTCGGCCGACGACCTGTCCTTCGTCGTCGTGACCAAGGACGCCAGGGCGCTCCAGGACGCCCTCCTCTCGAGCGAGCCGACCACCGTCAAGTACGAGTCCCAGAAGCCGCCCGAGCTCCTCGAGGAGGACAAGCAGATCGGGGCGCTCCGCCTCGGCTTCCGGCCGGAGGCGATCCGCGTCACCCCGGCCGCGGACGTGTTCGCGCGCTGAGCGGGCCCGCGGGGCCTCGCGACGCGATCCGCCAGCGGGCCGTCGGCTCTCTAGGGCGCGGTCCCGCTGCGGCCGAGCACGACCGGCACGCGGACCCCGACCGAATCGCCCTTGAAGGGCGGCACCCGGACCTGGGAGGCGACCCGCTTCAAGCAGGTCCCGAGCCCGGTGTCGTCGATCGCCACGTCCTCGACCGCGCCCTCGGCGCGGCCGCTCGGCCCGATGAGGAGGAGGAGCCCCGTCCGGCGGCCGGCCAGGTTGGCCGCCTCCGGCCCGGCCAGCGCCTCGCGCACGCAGGCGTCGAGCGCCGGGCGGACGCGCGCCACCGCCGCCTGCACCTCGGCCGGATCGGGCGCGGTGCGCGCCTCCGCCGGCGGCTCGGCGGGCGGCGGTGGGGGCGGCGGCGGAAGGGTCGGCGCGGCCTCGGCCACCGGGGCCGGCGGGGGCGCGGCGGGCGGCTCTGCCTCCACCTTCTCCGCGGCGCCCGCCGGCGGCGGGACCGGGGCGCGCTCGCGGGGCGGCGCGGCCGGCGCAGGGCGCGGGGCGGCGCGCGCGACGTGGCTGACCGGGGCCGGCGCCGCGGGGCGCACGGGGGGCGGCGGCGGAGTCGGAGGAGCGGCGTCCGCCTCGCGGGGAGCGGCGGCGGCCGGAGCGGGCGAGGGCGGCTCGACGGGCGCGGGAGGGGCCACCGGAGGGGCCGGGGGAGCGGCGACCGGGGCCGGCTCCGGCGCGGCGACCTGCTCCGGGCGGGACCCGGGCGCGGGGCGGGTCGTCCAGACCACCGCTGCCGCGCCCGCGCCGACGCCGATCACCGCCGCCACCCACAGCGGAGCCCTCGACCTGCGCGGCCGCGGGGGGTGCCCCGGAGCGGCCATCTCGGCGGAGACGGAGAGCTCGATGGAGGCCTCTTCCTCGTCCTCGGCGCGGACGGCGGGGACGGGCCGCGCCGGCGCGGCGGCCGGCCTGCGCGGGACGGGAGCGGCCGCGGCCGGCGCCGGCTCGGGCCCGACGGGCTCGGGCGGAGCGAGGAACGGATCGATCTGGAGCGCGAACGGATCCGGCCCCGGGGCGAAGGGGTCGGGCGCGGCGGGCGGCGCCACCGCCGCGAACGGATCGAGCTCCGGAGCAGGCGGCGCCGCGAACGGATCGGCCGCCGGGGCGGGCGCCGCGAGCGGGCCGGACACCTCGTGGACGCCCGGGGCCGGCGGCTCGGCGGCGAAGGCGTTCGCCCAGGCGGCCGGGCTCGCCGGAGGCGCCGGCTCCGCGGGAGAGGGGGGCGAGGACTGCTCCGCGGCGAAGGCGCTCGCCCAGGCCGACTCCGGGATGCCGGCCGGCGTCGCCGGCTCGGGGAGGACCAGGTCCGAGGTGGTGACCAGGTGCGGGGGCGTGGTCGGCGCCTCGAGCTCGAGCTCGGGCAGCGGCTCCAGCTCCGGCACCGGCTCCGAGCCGGGCGCGCCGGCCGACGGGGGCAGCGGCGGCGCCAGGCTGGCGAAGCGCCCGGGCGAGGCCGGATGGGAGGGCACCGCCGGGGGAGCCGGCGCGGGCATGGGCGGCGGGCGAGCGCGGGGAGAGGCGACCGGGGTCGGCGTCGGCGGAGCGGCCTGCGGCGGAGGAGGCGCGAGGCGGGCGCTCCTCGCGGCGGGGCGAGTGCCCGGTCCGTGACCCGCTCCGTCCAGCACGATCACGTGCCCGCAGCGGCACCGGATCCGATAGACGCGTCCCGGCACCGGCTCGTCGGTGCTCGCGTAGCGCTTTCCACACTGGTCGCAGGCGAACTTCACGTCCGGCTGCCCCTCGGATCGAGTTTCCTGTAGGATACCTCTCTCCGTATCGTGGGATACGGGCGATCGCGTCTGGATCGCTGGGTCGGGGCGCCAGGGGCGCCATCGGGCGGGTCGGGAGGCGTGGAGGATGGGCGGGGTGTCGCGGGTCGCGTCGCGTCCCGGTGAAAACCGGCGGCAGCTGACGCGGTTCCACCAGCGGATCGCCGCCGAGGCGCTCACCGCGCGCGGCGGCGCGGGAGCGTCGCGGCTCGCGCCGGCGCTGGCCCACTCCGCCGTCGATCTCAACCCGCACCAGATCGAGGCGGCCGCCTTCGCGCTGGCGGCGCTCCCCACCGGCGGCGCGGTCCTCGCCGACGAGGTGGGGCTGGGGAAGACGGTCGAGGCCGGGCTGGTGCTCGCCCAGCTCGCGGCCGAGGGGAAGGGGCGGGCCATCGTCCTGGTCCCGGCCTCCCTCCGCGCCCAGTGGCGCGAGGAGCTGCGCTCCAAGTTCGGCCTGGACGCGGAGGTGGTGGACGGGGACTCCTGCCGCGAGCGGGAGCGGCTCGGGCTCACCACCAACCCCTTCGACACCGGCGGGATCGTGATCTGCTCCCACCCCTTCGCCGCCCTGCGCGCCTCCGAGGTGGAGCGGGTCCCGTGGGAGGTGGCGGTGATCGACGAGGCCCACCGCCTCCGGAACGCCTACCGCAAGGACCACCGCACCGGCCAGGCCCTGCGGCGCGCGCTCCGCCGCTGCCCCAAGCTGCTCCTCACCGCCACCCCGCTCCAGAACGACCTGATGGAGCTGCTCGGGCTGGCCGCCTTCATCGACGACGCCCTCCTCGGCAACGAGGAGGCCTTCCGGCTCCAGTACGCCGCGGGCGAGCTCACCGAGGACCGGGCCGCCGACCTCAAGGCCCGGCTGGCGCCGGTGGTGGTCCGGACCCTGCGCCGGCAGGTGAAGGAGTACGTGAAGTTCACCTCCCGCCGGTCGATCGTCGAGGACTTCGCCCCGACCGCGGCCGAGCAGGAGCTCTACGACCGGGTCTCCGAGTTCCTCCGGCGGGACGACACGTACGCCATCCCGCTGGCGCGCCGGGCCCTCTTCGTCCTCGTCTACCGCAAGATCCTGGCCTCCTCCTCCTTCGCCCTGGCCGCCACCCTGGACCGGCTGGCAGACGGCCTCGACCAGAAGATCGCCGGGGTCGAGTGCGCCGCCCAGGCCGACCTGCTCCTGGAGATGGACGGGTTCTCCGAGGAGGCGGAGGAGCTGTTCGACGAGGAGGCGGCCCGGCCCCGGCCCAGGGGGGCGCCCGCCCTGCGCCGGATGAACGACGAGCTGGCCGAGCTCCGCGCCTGCGCCCGCCTGGCCCGCGAGATCCGCACCAACGCCAAGGGCGACGCCCTGGTGCGCGGCCTCGACCGCTGCTTCACCGTGGCGAAGGCCTGCGGCTGGCCGGAGAAGGCGGTGGTCTTCACCGAGTTCCGCCGCACCCAGGACTACCTGGCGCGGCTGCTCGAGGCGAAGGGCTACACCTGCACCCGCCTCTCCGGCGACGTGGGGGGGACCGACGCCCGGCAGGCGCTGGTGGAGGAGTTCCGGGACCGGACGCAGATCCTGATCATGACCGAGGCGGGGGCGGAGGGGCTGAACCTCCAGTTCTGCAACCTGGTGGTGAACTACGACCTCCCCTGGAACCCGCAGCGGGTCGAGCAGCGGATCGGCCGCTGCCACCGCTACGGCCAGCAGCGCGACGTGCTGGTGCTCAACTTCCTCAACCGGGCCAACGCCGCCGACGCCCGGCTCTACGACCTGCTCTCGCAGAAGCTCGCCCTCTTCGACGGCGTCTTCGGCTCCTCGGACGAGATCCTGGGCGCGCTCGGGACGGGCATCGACTTCGAGCGCCGGGTGCTCGACATCTACCAGTCCTGCCGCTCCGGGGCGGAGATCGACCAGGCCTTCGACACGCTCCGCTCCGAGCTGGACGGCCGGATCAGCGCCAGGCTGGCCGCCGCCCGGGCGCTCCTCTTCGAGCGCTTCGACGGCGAGGTCCGGGGCCGGCTCCGCCTCTCCGAGCAGAAGGCCCGGGAGGCGGTGGCCCGGCGCGAGGAGGAGGAGGAGGCGCTGGTGGCCGCCGCCTTCGAGGAGGAGGCGCCGCCCGAGCCCCCCGCGCCGGAGGGGCCGGCCCGCGGCCGCTCGCGCCGCGCCAGGCTGGTGCAGGCCGCGGCGGAGCGGATCCGCGCCCGCCCCCAGGACGCCGTCTCCTTCCTCGAGGTGCCCAACCGCGCCCTCCCCGCCTCGCTGGGCAAGCTGGCCGGGCGGGAGGGCTGGTGGTTCGTCTACAAGTACGGGCTGGAGGCGCTGGTCTCCGAGGAGCGGGTGGTCCACCTCGTGCTCTGGCTCGACGAGGACCGCTTCCAGGTCCTCTCCGACGCCGAGGGGGAGGCCTTCGCCGCCCTGCCCGCCACCGAGGCCAAGGCCGGCCCTCGCGGCGCGGCGGTGTCGATCGGCCCGGCCCAGGAGGAGGCGCTGGCGGCGCTCCACGCCCGGCTGGTGGCCGGCCTCCAGGAGCGGATCGGCGACGCCTTCGACGCCTCCCGCGACCGCTGGGACCGGGCGGTGGAGGACGCGCTCGCCGCCCCCCGCAAGGCGACCGAGGACGCGCGCGCCGCCTGGGTCCGGGCGCGCGCCGGCCTCCACGAGCGGTCCGAGCTCCCGCTCCGCGATCGCCGCGCCCTCCTCGAGCGCGCCGAGCGCGACTACCGGCGCCGGCTCGACGACCTCCGCGCCACCGAGGCGCTCCGCTACGGCGAGAAGGACCGGGCCATCGCCGACCTCAAGAAGCGGGCGGAGGTGAAGGAGCGGCGGACGCTGGTGGCCACCGCCTACTGGCGCGGCGTGTAGGGCGGGGTCGGTCCGGCGCCTCCTGCCGGCGCAGGGCGGGGGTGGCCTCCGGCCGCCGCCTGCCGGTAGGCTCGGGCGCATGACCCGCTCGATCCCGGCGCTGGCCGCGGCCCTCCTGGCCGCCTGCGGCGGCGGCCTCTCCCCGCCCCTGCCCCCGCCCCCGCCGCTCGCCTGCGCCGGCCACGCCGTCCCCGGCCTCGCCGACCACCTGCTGGTCGGGCTCTCCATCTCGGTCGACGAGGCCGTCCCGGCGAGCGGAGGCTTCGACCTGCGCTACACGTACATCGCGGGCGGGATCGCGCCCGGCGCCGGGCCCTGCACGGCCTGCGACGCGACCTGCGGCTCCTGGTGGGGGTGCTGGCAGTACTGGCCCGATCCCCCAGGCGAGTTCGTCTCCTCCTTCGTCGCCACGAGCGAGAAGGAGGGGCTCCTGCCGATGATCTCCTACTACCAGCTGCTCCAGTCCTACCGCGCGGCGGCGTACGGTGGCTCCGGCTTCCAGGAGGGCACGGCGGAGGCGACGGTCGCGGCGGACGACGCCGCCTTCATGACCGCCTACCTGGCCGACTTCCGCTTCCTGCTCCAGCAGATCGGGAGCCACGCCGCCCTGGTCCACGTCGAGCCGGACTTCTGGGGCTACGCGCAGCGGGCCGGCTCGGACCCCCACGCCCTGCACGCCCAGGTCGCCGCTGCCAACCCCACCGACTGCGGCGGCCTGGAGGACTCGATCGCCGGGCTGGGCCAGTGCTTCCACGCGATGGGGGTGAAGTACGCGCCTGCCGCCCGGGTGGCGCTGCACGCCTCGCCCTGGGCGACCGGGTCCGACGCCGGGTCGAACACCTGGGCGGGGCTCGACGTGGCCGGCGTCGGCACCTCCACCGGAACCTTCCTCGCGGAGTGCGGGGCCGCCGGTGCCGGGCTGGTGGTGGCCGACATGGCCGACCGGGACGCCGCCTGGTACCAGCTGGTGGCGGGCCAGCCCGGGCACTGGCTCGATCCCACCGACACGAAGCTCCCCGACTTCGTGCAGCTCTTCACCTGGTCGCGCGCGGTGGCCGGCGCGGCGACGGTCCCGATCCTCTGGTGGCAGGTGCCGGTGGGGAACATGTCCCTCCCGAACACCGCCAACCACTACCAGGACAACCGCCTCGACTACCTGCTCTCCCACACCCAGCGGGTGGCGGACGGCGGCGCGATCGGGGTGGCCTTCGGCGCGGGCGACGGCGCCCAGACCACGCCCGACACCGACGGCGGCCACCTGTACGCGATGGCGGCCGCGCTCGCGGCCCGCGGGGACCAGCCGCTCTGCAGCCCGTGAGCGGGCGCGGCCGGCTCAGCCCTTGAACCCCGACACCCGGTGGGTGCCGTCGCAGAACGGCTTCCGCCGCGAGTGCCCGCACCGGCAGAGGGCGGTCCGGTTCCCCTCGAAGAGCAGCGCCCCGTCCGGCCCCCGGATCTCCAGGCTTCCCGCGAGGACGAGCGGCCCGTCCGGCGCCACCGAGATCCGGATCCGCGCGCCCGCGGACGGAGGCGCGGGCGAGGCGGCGCGCTCCCCCGCGCCGGCGCGGATGAGCTGGAGGGCGCCGCTCGGGCAGCGCCCCACCACCTCCGCGATCCGCTCGATCGGCGCCGCCCCGGGGCGGACCCATGGGCGGGCCTTGGCGTCGAAGACCTCCGGCAGGCCGCGGACGCACTCGCCCGCGTGGCTGCAAGCGCCCGGGTCGTAGGTCACCTCGAAGCCGTCGCCCGCGTACACCTGGAGGTTGGCCATCCCCGGGGTGTAACCGGGCGGCGCGGCCCGCGCAGGGGCGCTCAACGGCCGACGCGGAAGCGGAGCGCCCCCGGGAGGATGGTGAAGCGCGCCGGGAGGCTCCCGGGCGCCTCGCCGTCCGCGTCGATCCGGACCTCGGCCCCCTCGAGCGGCTCCGCCTCCACGGTCCGGGCGCGCAGGACGCGGGTGTTCCGCAGCCGCACGTGGGTCCCGTCGTAGAGCATCCGCTTCTTGGTGATGAAGTCGCCGAGGCCCAGCTCCTTCCACACCACCACGTCGAACGCCCCGTCGTCCATGCGCGCGTCCGGGGCCACCAGCATGCCCCCGCCGAACCAGCGCCCGTTGCAGACGGAGAGCGCGGTGAGGCGCTCCTCCTGCCAGGGCCCGCCGTCGGCCCGCCAGCGCACGGGCTGGTCCGCCCAGCCGAGCAGGGCCCGCGCGCTCGCCAGCATGAAGGAGAGCTTGCCGCTCGGGAGCTTGAGGCCGCGGTTCACGAGGTCCGAGACCACCCCGGAGACCCCGAAGCCGGCCACGTTCGCGAAGTGCCGGACCACGCGCCCGCCGTCCCGGCCAGCGAGCTCGATCCGGCCGAGGTCGACGACCGCCACCTCCCCGCGCGCCAGGGCCCGGGCCGCCCCCTCGACGTCGCCGTCCAGGCCGATCGAGCGCTTGAGGTCGCCGCCGGTGCCGCGGGGGATGAAGCCGAACTGGACCGCCGGGTCCTGGAGCGGCCCGCCGGTGAGCCCGTCGATGACCTCGCTCGCCGTCCCGTCCCCGCCCACCGCCACCACCAGCCGGCCCCCGGCCCCCACCGCCTCGCGCGCCAGCCGGCACCCGTCGCCCCGCGCCCTGGTGAAGGCGCACTCGAACTCGCCCAGGGCGGCCCGCACCGCCCGCGCGATGGCGTCGAAGTGGCGCCCGGTCCGGCCGGCGGCGCTGGCCGGGTTGACGATCAGGAAGGGCTTCACTCAGGGGAGGATAGCAGGCTCGCCCGCCCGCGACCGCAGATAGACGATCAGGCCGGCGATGGGGACGCCGGTGGGGCAGAGGGCGGCGCAGCCGGCGCAGCCGGCGCAGGCCTCCAGGACGGCGGCGGCGAGCGGCAGGGAGGTCCAGTTGCGCGCGTAGAGGCGGAAGGCGGCGTGGAGGCCGAGCGCCCTCACCTGGGGGGTCGCCTCCGCGAGCTCGCACCCGGTCTCGCACAGCCCGCAGGCGATGCAGGCCGAGGCGGCCTGGCCGGCCTCCCGCTGCTCGACGGTCGTCGGGCCCAGGCCCTCGGAGACGTAGGCCGCCCGGAACCGCTCCAGGCCGCTGCCGCGCGCCCGGAGCCGCTTCAGGGGGTGGGCGACCAGCGCCCGCCACGCCAGGTAGGCCATCGCGCCGACGCGCGCCATGGCGTCATTGTAGGGCGGATCGCCCGCCCCCGCCTCACCCCACGCGCTGGATGCTCAGGCGGCCGCGCTCCCCCCGGCGGAAGGCGTAGGTCCCGCCCTCCGCGCCGAGCCGGGCGAGGAGCTGGAGCGCCTCCTGCGCCTCGCCCGAACGGGCGGCGAAGGCCGCCGGGTGCACCACGTCGGGCGCCCCGGACAGGAGGCCCGCGCCGCGCGCCCCGGCGAGCCGCGGGTTCCGCTCGACGCCGGTCGGGTCGGCGAAGAGGAGGCAGTTCTGGCGGTACCAGTACTCGACCTGGTCGTCCGCCCAGAGGGCGGGGCGGACGACGTCGAAGGGCTCGTGGCCGTGGGCCCGGAACCGCTCGATCCAGTAGCTCGGCCAGCGCTCGTTGACGTGCTGGTTCCCCCCCTGCTGCGGGACGGCGGCAGAGAAGAGGACCACGTGCCCGTGCCGGCAGAGGCTGGCGACGAACCCGTCGGCCCGCTCTGGCGGCACGTGCTCCGCGACCTCCAGCGAGACCACCAGGTCGAAGGTGCGGCCCAGGTCGAACGGGTGGGCCACGTCGACCGGCCGGAAGCAGGCGGGGTCCACGAGCAGCCGGTCGCGGGGCACGTAGTCCCCGTCGATCCCGAGCACCTCTGCGGCCCCCGCCTCCTGGAAGGCCCGGAGGAAGGCGCCCACCCCGCAACCCACGTCGAGCACGGAGGCGGCCCCCACCCACTCGCGCACCAGGGGCACGATCCGGGCCGCGGCGCGGCGGGAGCCGTCGGCGGTGGCCCCGTAGAACGCCTCGTCGTACGGCGAGGGCGCGGCCGGCGCCGCGGGGGCGGCGGGCGCGGAGGCCTGCCCGGCGTCCGCCTCGGCCGCCTGGCTCCCCTGCAGGACCTCCGCGGCGGCCGCCCGCTGGGCCTCGGAGAAGAGCGCCGGGTGGCGGAGGGCGATCCAGGCGCGCAGCTGGCGGTCGTGCCGGTTCGCGGTCGTGATCATGCTCTGCGACTTCACCCGGTAGAGCAGGAGCGGCTCCGGGACCCGCCGGGCGCGGAAGCCGCGCTCGGCGGCGGAGATCCAGAAGTTCCAGTCCTCGTAGCCGGCCACCGGCATGTCGGGCGCGTAACCGCCCACCGCCTCGAAGACCTCGCGCCGGTAGAGGGAGCAGTAGGCCTGCTGGTTGCCGACCAGGAGCACGGGGAGGGGCGCCTCGGGGTTGGCCGGGATCACCCCCTCGGCGGCGCCGAATTTCGCCAGGTCCGTGGCGACGATGGAGATCCCGGGCTCGCGCTCCAGCACCGCGACCGTCTTGGCGAGGAACTCCCGGTCGATCCCGTCGTCGGCGTCGAGGGGGAGGACGTACCGCCCGCGGGAGGCGCGGATGCCGGCGTTGCGGGCCTCCGCCAGGCCGCGGTTGGGCTGGCGGAGCAGGCGGATGCGCCGGCCCGCCAGCTTCTTGATCAGCTGCCGGGTCACCGCGGCGGTGTCGTCCGGGCTCCCGTCGTCCACCACCACGATCTCCCAGTCCCTGAAGGTCTGGAGCGCCACGCTGGAGACGGCGAACGGGAGGTACTCGGCCTGGCGGTAGCAGGGGATGACCACGCTCACCGCCGGCGGGCGGCCGCCGGGGGCGGGGGGGGGCTGGGGGTCGCGGTCCACGGTCACCTCGGAGGGGGGAGCGGCTGCTTCCAGCGGATGGCGTCGAGCGGCGCGGCCGGGTGGCGCTCGGGCAGCACCGGCCGCCCGGCCTCGTAGGCGAAGGCGCCCCGGGGCGGCGCGAGGAGCAGCTCCTTCAGGACCTCGAGCTCCTTCGGCTGGTACTGGGCGAAGTCCTTGGCCTCGCGGTCCGGGGCGCGAGGCGCCTCCACCAGCCCGTGCATGGCGCCGAGCAGGGCGAAGAGCTGGAGCGGGTCGCCGGTGCGCCGGAAGGCCTCCGCCTTCCGCCGGAGGTCCCCGGTCACCAGGTTCCAGACCTTGACGTCCTTCTCGTACATCGTCTTGTAGCGGAGGTAGATCGACTCGGGCGTGTAGAGGGTCCCGTGCAGGCCCATCACCTCGGGGAAGAGGATCCAGCGGCCGCCGCGGTCGCAGAGCTGCTCGAGCAGGTCGATCTCGCTCGCCCGACGGTCCCGGGCCTCGAGCCCCCGGAAGAGGGCGGTCCGGTAGATCTTGATCCCCTGGATGACCCGGTCGCGGTCCTCGTCGAACAGCGGGAAGCAGATCATCCCCACGTCGTCCGGGGCGGCGGCCAGCACCTGCTCCATCCGCCGGACCGCGTGGGGCACGAGGATCATGTCCTCGTCCACCTGGATGAAGAACTCGGTCCCGGCGCGCCGGATCATCTCCTGCGCCGCGCGGTGGAAGGGGCGCACGTTCCGGATCGGGTCGACGAGGAACCCGCGGACGTCCTGGCGGGCCAGCGCCTCCTCGCAGCGGGCCAGCACCGGATCCCCGATGGTGAGGACGAACACGGTCGTCCGCGGCGGCGCGGCCGCGGGCGCCTCGGCGGGCGCGGCGCGGCGGGCCACGAGCTCGAGGTAGAGCGCCTCGTAGGCGTCGGCGATCCGCTCCCAGGCGGCCTCGTCCGGCGCCCGGGCGGGGATCACCCGGCCGTTCACCACCCCGCGCCGGACGGCGAGCCGGGCCTCCGGCCCGTCCTCGGCGGCGTAGACGCAGGCGTCGAAGCCCGCGAGCAGCCCGGGGAGCACGCGCCGGTAGTAGCCCTCGAAGGCGGGAGCGCGCGGCGCCAGGTCGGGCCCGAGCCCGGGATAGCCGCAGGGGACGAGCACGTTGACGCGCCGCGCCCGGGTCGCCTCGAGCGCCGCGAGGGCCACGTCGGTCGACCACCGTTCGGCGCCGAGGTGCGCGGCCACGTCGAAGCCGCCGCCCTGCAGGAAGCCGGCGTACCGCTCCAGGTCGGCGCCGGCGAGCCCGCCGGCGAGGCCACCCTGGACGGCGAAGGTCCGGACCTCGACGCCCGGCCCGAGCGGCAGGCCGGAGACCTCGGGGCCCGTCGCCAGCGTCACCCGGTGGCCGCGGCGCGCCAGGCGAGCCGAGAGCTCGCGGGCGAGGGGGCCGGCCGGCTCGGCGTCGCCGAGCCCCGCCGCCGTGTGCAGGATGTGAAGCGCGCGCCGATCCTCGCGCCCGGTCCTCTCCATGGGGTCGCTCCTGGCCCGCGCCGGGCGTGCCGGCGGGCCGTGTCGCGGGAGGCGTTTGCAACGGCGGCGCCAGGGGGACCGCCGGCGAATGGGCCGGAATCCCTGGGCAAACCGTCCAGGCCCGACCGCCAGCGCCTTGACGCCGCCCTCCGCGCCGCGCTGCCGTCAGGCCGCTGGCGGGCCCCGAGGCGAGTGGGAACGGCCGGTTGCGAGACCCCTCGGGCTGGCGCGCCGGCTGCACCGCCGGGGGGCGGATCGCCATGCCCAGCCTCCGCCCCCACGCCGACCGCCTGTCTCCGCCCGAGCCTCCGCCGCCGGCGCACCGCGCCGACGACGTCTGGTCGAGACCCGTTCCCCCCCGCCGCCCCCTCGACGTCACCTACGTCCTCCCCCACCACCACGTGACAGGGGGGATGAAGATCCTGGTCGAGCACGTGCGCCGCCTGCGGGCCCGCGGCCACCGGGTCCGGACGGTGATCCGGAGCCCGGTCGCGGAGCGCGCCCTCCCCCCCTGGACCGACGTCGCGGCCGACGAGGAGATCGTCCTCCGCGATCCGGGGCAGCGGGCCCGGAGGGCGGTGCCGCACACGGACGTGGTGGTGGTGGGCTGGTTCCAGAACCTCTTCGAGTGGGCGGTGGCGGGCCACCCGGTCCTCTCCTTCGAGCAGGGGCACGAGCTGGTCTTCGGCGACGTGCCGCCGGGGCCCCGCGGGGCCGAGCTCGAGGCGCAGTTCGACGCCGCCCTCCGGCTGCCTGTCCCCATGGCGGCGGTCTCGCCCCACGTCGGCGGCCTGCTCGCTCGCCGGTCCGGCCGCCGGATCGGGGTGGTGGTCAACGGGATCGACCTCGAGGCCTTCCGGCCCGACGGCCACCCGCGCCGCCAGCGCGTGCTCCTGGTGGGAAACCCGTCGCTCGGGTTCAAGGACTTCCCCACCGCCCTGGAGGCGGTGCGCCGGGCCCACGCCCGGGTCCCCGGGCTCGAGCTCACCTGGGTGAGCCAGGTGCCGGTGCGGATCCCGGCCGCCCCCTTCCCCTTCGCGAACGTGGTCTCGCCGCCGCAGGGGGAGCTGCCCGCCCTCTACCGCGCCCACGACGCCTTCCTCTTCACCTCCCGCTACGAGTCGTTTCCCCTGCCGCCCATCGAGGCGATGGCCTCGGGGGTGCCCGTGATCACCACCGACTGCGGGGGCGTCACCACCTACGCCCGGCCCGGCTGGAACTGCGCCATGGCCCCCCCGGGCTCGGCCGCCGCCCTGGGGGACGCCCTCGCGACCGTGCTCCTCGATCCCGCCTGCGCCCGGACCCTGGCCGAGCGGGGCCGGGCCACCGCCGAGCGATTCTCCTGGGACGCCGCCCTCGACCAGCTCGAGGCCGCCCTGCTCCGCACCACCCTGCTCCGCCGCTGACCGGACGCGAGAGGAACCCCATGCCCCACCCCGCCCCCGCCGTCTCGATCGTCGTCCTCGCGGACGGCCCCTGGGACGAGACCTTCCGCTGCCTGACGGCGCTCCGCGAGGGCGCCGCCGGGGTGGACCACGAGCTCGTGGTGATGGACGACGGCACGGCGGACGAGACCCGGCTCGCCCTCCCGCGCCTCCCGGGCGTGACGACCGCCCGGAGCGACGAGCCGCTCGGGCTGGCGCGGGCCGCCGGCGCCGCCCTCGGGATCGCCCGCGCTCCGCTGGTCGCCTTCCTCCACGCCGACGCGGAGCCGAACCCGGGCTGGCTCGCGCCGCTCGCCGCCGTGGCCACCGGGGACCCGGCGGTCTCGGCGGTCGCCAGCCGGCTCGTCACCCCGAGCGGCCTGGTGGAGGCGGACGGGATCCTCTTCGCCTACGCGGCGCCCTACCCCATCACGCCCGTCCCCCACGGCGCCGGCGACTGCGCCCTGCCGGCCGCCGATGTGCTCTCCGTCCCCGCCGCGAGCCTGGCCGCGCTCCTGGTCCGCGCCGACGCGGTCCGCGCCGCGGGCGGCCTCGACGAGACGCTCGGGCCGGCGGCGGTCGGGCTGGACCTCTGCCTGCGGCTGCGGGCCGCCGGCGGGGAGGTGCTGGTGGCCCGGGAGAGCGTGGCGATCCACCGGGCCCGCTGCCCGGGAGACCTGTCGGACGCCGACGCCGCCCGGTTCACCCGGCGCTGGCTGGGGAAGGTCCCCCTCCTCGACCGCGCGGGGCTCCGCGGCCGGCCTGCGCCCGCCCCCCGCGCCGGACGCGCTCCGCTCTCGGTGATCGTGCCCGCGCGGGACGCCCTGGCCACCATCGCCCCCTCGCTGGAGGCGCTCGCCCGCGGCCTCGGGCCGGACGACGAGCTGATCCTGGCCGACGCCGGCTCCGGCGACGGCACGCGCGAGTTCGCCGCCCTCTTCGTGGGAGAGCGGGGCGGAGGCGCCCGGCTGGTGGACGCCGCCGCGGGAGGCCTGGAGGGCGCCCTCCGCGCCGGCCTCGACGCCGCCCGGCGGCCGCGCGCGGTCCTCTTCCACCCGGTGGCGGAGGCGCCCGACGGGTTCCTCGACGCCCTCACGCTGCTCCTCGACCGGCCTGGCGCCCCGAGCGCCGCCGCCACCCCCATGCCCCCGGCCGGCTGCTGCGTGGCCGGCCCCACCGCGCTCCTGCGCGAGGTGGGCGCGGCGACCCCGGCCGCCTTCCTCTCGGCCGACCCGACGTCCCTCGGCGCCGCCCTCGCCGCCCGGGGCGCGGCGCTCGGCCTGGTGGAGCAGGCCGGGGGCCACTAGCCCCCCCGCGTCCGGCCGGCCCTGGGCGGCCGCTGCGCCGGCGCCCGGGCCGGCTTAGGCATCCGGCATGTACGGAGAGCGCGAGGGGGACCTCGTCGTCAGGGACTTCCGGTTCCAGAGCGGCGAGACGCTCCCCGAGGTCCGGCTCCACTACCTCACCCTGGGGGAGCCCCGCCGCGACGCGGCCGGGCGGATCGACAACGCGGTCCTCCTCCTGCACCAGACCGGCGGCACGTCCAGGCAGTTCCTTGCCCCGACCCTCGCGCCGGAGCTCTTCGGCCCGGGCCAGCCGCTCGACGTCGCCCGCACCTACGTGATCCTGCCCGACGGGCTCGGCCGGGGTGGCTCGACGAAGCCGAGCGACGGGCTCCGGGCCCGGTTCCCGCGCTACGGCTACGGGGACGTGGTCCGCGGCCAGCACCTGGTGGTCACCGAGGGGCTGGGCGTCGAGCGGCTGCGCCTGGTGGCGGGGACGTCGATGGGCGGGATGCACTCCTGGATGTGGGCCGTGCGCTACCCGGAGGCGATGGACGCGGTGATGCCCATCGCCTGCCAGCCGATCGCCATCTCCGGGCGGAACCTCCTCTTCCGGAAGATCCTGACCGAGTCGATCCGGAACGACCCGGGCTTCCGCGGCGGGGACTACCGCGAGCCGCCGCGCCACTGGCTCCACACCGCCCCGCTCTGGGCCATGATGCTGGAGAGCCCCGCGCGCCTGCAGGCCGAGGCGCCCACCCGCGCCGCCGCGGTGGCGCTCTACGAGCGGATGGTCGCGGAGGCGTCCCGCTGGGACGCGAACGACTTCCTCTACTGGGTCGAGTCGTCCTGGGACTACGACCCGCAGCCGGAGCTCGGGAAGATCCGGGCCCGGGTGCTGGCGCTCAACTTCGCCGACGACGCCATCAACCCGCCGGAGCTCCCGCTCGCGGCGGAGCTGATCCGGGGCATCCCGGGGGCGAGGTTCGTGCTCGTGCCCGCCTCCGACGACGGCGGCGGCCACCTGGCCATGACGCGCGCGGCGGTGTGGAAGCCCTACCTGGCGGAGCTCCTGCGCTCGATCGCGGGCGCGCGCTGAGCGCCCTGCCCGGCCGATCAGCCGGCCGCCGCCGCCCGCCCTGCCAGCCAGCCGGTGAGGATCGCCACCCCGAGCCCGGTGCCGTCGCTCGCCTGCTCGTGCCCGCCGATCACCGCCCCGGCGGCGAAGAGCCGGGGGTGGACCGGCCGGCCGCGCTCGTCGAGCGGCCGGAGCGCCGCGTCGACCCGGACACCGGCGGAGAGGAGCGGCTGGGGGGCGCGCCGATCGCGGACCGTGAGGGAGGCGGCCGGGCGGTGGGCGAGGTGGACCCCGGCCTCGCGCCCCTCGGCGGCCTGGACCGGGAGGCCGAGGGTCGGCTCGAGCAGCCGCCCCTGGCGCGCCACCCCGCCCCCGACGAAGCGGCCCGAGGCGAGCACCCAGCTCCGGGCGCGGATCCGGCACCCGCCCGCCTCCGGCCAGGGCGGAGCGGAGCGGCCCGGCGCGGCCGCCGCACCGCCCCGGGGGAGCGGGACGGCGGCGGCCCTACCGCGGCTCGTAGGTCGACTTCACGTACAGCTCGCGCAGCTGGCGCACGTCCACGTCGCCGGG
>Ga0335076_10000497_pt1 | contig 36423 bp, 38 predicted proteins | sample Lox_Sample_25_FD_206717 | JGI IMG/M metagenome (GOLD analysis project Ga0335076, IMG submission 206717) | Soil microbial communities from Loxahatchee National Wildlife Refuge, Florida, United States - Lox_Sample_2.5 | ecosystem: Environmental > Terrestrial > Soil > Wetlands | place: USA...
ATTAACCGCTCAATTGTCCCCTGTCAAAGCTCCAGAAAAAGGCGAGCGGACGGGGCGGCCTCCCTGGCCGCCCCGTCCCGCCTGCCAGGAACGACAGCTACTTGATCTCCACCTTCGCGCCGGCGGCCTCGAGCTTCTTCTTGAGCTCCTCCGCCTCCGCCTTGGGGATGCCGCCCTTGACCTCCTTCGGGGCGCCCTCGACGAGGTCCTTCGCCTCCTTCAGGCCGAGGCCGGTGATGGCCCGGACCTCCTTGATGACGTTGATCTTGTTGGCACCGGCCTCCGCCAGGACCACCGAGAACTCGGTCTTCTCCTCGGCGGCGGCCGCGGCGGCACCGCCCCCGCCGCCGGCGACCACCACCGGCGCGGCGGCCGCGCTCACGCCCCACTTCTGCTCGAGCTGCTTCACGAGCTCGGCGGCCTCCATCACGGTGAGGCCGGAGAGCTGGTCCACGATCGCATTCAGGTCAGCCATGACTTCTTCTTTCCTTTTCGTCGCCGGCGCTTCTTTTCGCGCCGAGCGGTAGGGCCCGCGCCCTTCGGGTCGCGAGCGGGTTCAGGGTCCGACTACGAGGCCTTCGAGAGTTGGTCCTTGCGGGCACCGAGCACCTGGGCGAGCTGCTGGCCCGGGGTCCCAATGAGGCGCGCGAGCTTGGTCGCGGGCTGCAGGAGCATCCCCGCCAGCTTGGAGCGCAATTCGGGGAGCCCGGGCATCTTGGCGAGGGCCTGGATGCCCTTCACGTCGATGACCTTGCCCTCCACCACCGCCGTGCGCAGGGCGAAGTTCTCCCGGTCCTTCGAGAAGTCCGAGAGGATCTTGGCCGGCACCACCACGTCGTCGTACGACATGATGAGCGCCGTCGGTCCCACGAACTGGCTCGCCAGCGGCTCGAGCGACGTGCCCTTGGCGGCACGGATGGCCAGCGTGTTCTTGACGACTCGGTACTCCACCTTGGCGTCGCGGCACTTCTTGCGAAGCTCGGTGACGGTGGCGACGTCGAGGCCCTTCGGCTCCGCCAGGATGGCGGCCTTGGCCTTGGCCATCTTCTCGTGAAGCCGATCGATGACTGCCTGTTTTTCTGTCCGGTTCAAAGCGTTCTCACCACCTTCCGTGGCCGGCCGAGAGTCGGCGCGGCGTTCTGTTGGGCCCTCGAACCGGACGACCGGCGCGCTGACCCCCTGGCCAAGCAGGGGACGCTCTCGAACAGAGCCACTTCCCGTCTCGGCGGGTCGGGCGACTTGCCCGCTTGGCCGCTCCGCCCCTTTCGAAGTCGCACCGGGGCGGCGCGGGCCCGCTGTCTTGGACCAGAAAACCGGGGGCCCTTCTCGCCCCCTTCTAGAAGTAAGGAACCCTTCCCTATGCCACGGCGTGCTGCGCCGACAACTCGGCGGGGTCGAGCTTGATTCCCGGCCCCATCGTGGTGCTGACGGTCACGCCCTTCAGATAGACGCCCTTGGCGGTCTGCGGCCGCGCCTTGAAGATGATCTCCATGATGGCGTTGAAGTTCTCCCGCAGCTTCTCGGGGGGGAACGACGCCTTGCCGAACGGAACGTGGACGATGCCCGCCTTTTCCACCCGGAACTCGACCTTGCCAGCCTTCTGCTCCTTGACCGCCCGCGCGACGTCGGCGCTCACCGTTCCCACCTTGGGGTTCGGCATGAGGCCGCGAGGGCCCAGGATCTTCCCCAGCCGGCCCACCACGCCCATCATGTCGGGGGTGGCGATGACCTTGTCGAAGTCCATGAAGCCGCCCTGGATCTTCTCCGCCAGGTCCTCGGCGCCGACGATGTCCGCTCCGGCGGCCTCCGCTTCCTTCGCCTTGTCGCCCTTGGCGAAGACCGCGAGCCGCACGCTCTTGCCCATCCCGTGGGGGAGCACGACGGCACCGCGCACCACCTGGTCGGCGTGCTTCGGGTCGACGCCCAGGTTGATGGCGGCGTCCACGGACTCGTCGAACTTGCGGACGGCCGAGTGCTTCACGAGCTGCAGGGCCTCGTCGAGCTTGTAGCGCTTGGTGCGATCCACCTTCTCGAGGAGCTTGTTGTACTTCTTTCCCGCGTGAGCCATGTGGTCGTTCCTCCGGGCGCTAGACGATCTCGATGCCCATGGACCGGGCGGTGCCCTCGACGGTGCGCATCGCCGCCTCCAGGGTGCCCGCCGTCATGTCCTGCATCTTCAGCTTGGCGATTTGCTCCACCTGCTTCTTCGTCACCTGCCCGACCTTCTCCTTGCCGGGCTTGTGCGCGCCGGAGCCCTTCTTCTTCTCGGTGTGCAGTCCGGCCGCCTTCTTCAGAAGGATGGAGGCCGGCGGCGTCTTCAGGACGAAGCTGAAGGACCGATCCTGGTAGATGGTGATGATCACCGGGATGATGAGGCCTTCCTTGGCCTGCGCCTGGGTGGCGGCGTTGAACTGCTTGCAGAACTCCATGATGTTGACGCCGTGCTGACCGAGCGCCGGGCCCACCGGGGGTGCCGGATTCGCCTTGCTGGCCGGGATCTGCAGCTTGACCTGGCCCGTGACCTTCTTCATGACCGCTCCTCGCGTGGTTCAGCCGAGCGTCCTCGCTCTCCCACGCCACGTTGTCCCACCGCGCCGGGCCGCCGGCGCGGAGTGTTCCTTCCCTACGTCTTCTCCACCTGCATGAAGTCCAGCTCGACCGGCGTGGCCCGGCCGAAGATGGACACGAGCACGCGGACCTTGCCCTTGTCGGGCTTGACCTCCTCCACGGTGCCGTTGAAGTTTGAGAAGGGCCCGTCGATCACCCGGACCGGATCTCCCTCCTCGAACTGCACCTTGGGCTTCGGCTTGAGCGTTCCCTCGGAGATCTGGCTCGTGAGGCGCGCCACCTCCGCCTCGGAGATGGCCGGGACGTCCTTCGGGACCTTGGCGCTCCCCACGAACCCGGTGACCTTGGCGGTCCCTTTGACGAGGTGCCAGGTGCGCTCGTTCATCTCCATCTGCACGAGCACGTAGCCGGGGAAGAACTTCCGTTTGGAAGTCTTCTTCTCGCCCTTCACCATCTCCACCACCTGCTCCATGGGAATGAGGATCTCCCCGAACAGGTCCTGGAGGCTCTCCTGCCGCACCCGCTCCTCGAGAGACTTCTTCACCTTGTTCTCGAAGCCCGAGTAGGTGTGAACCACGTACCACTTCTTCGCCATGCCTTCTCCCGTCCCCGGCTGCGCCGCGCCCCGTCCCCTGGAATCTGCGGCCGTGCCGAGTGGGCGCGACCTCCCCGGCCGCGCCATCCGCCCTAGTAGACCAGCGCCGAGAGCCTCGACCAGACCATGTCGAAGATCCCCAAGAGGAACGCCGCGACGAAGCTGAACACGATGACCGCCATGGTGGAGGCCCGGGTTTCGCGCAGGTTGGGCCAGCTCACCTTGCCGAGTTCCTGGGCCACCTGCAAGGCCACGGCGTTCACGCGCGGGGTCCGCCAGGCCACCACCGCCGCCACTGCCGCGACGGCGTAGCCGAGCAGGGTGGTGACCGTCCAGTCCTCCCCCAGCACGGCGATGTCGTTCCACCGCAGGTACGAGAAGACGATGGCGAGGACCCTCTCCAGGAAGATCCCGACCACCACGGCCGCGATGAAGAAGAAGATCGCGACGATGCGCTTCGGGTCGACGCCCGGGCCCTTTTCCATGCCACCCTTCCCGCTTGAACTGGCAGGCCAGGAGGGATTCGAACCCCCAACCCGCGGTTTTGGAGACCGCTGCTCTACCGTTCGAGCTACTGGCCTGTGAGATGAGCTACTTCGTTTCCTTGTGCGGCGAGTGCTTGCGACAGCGCGGGCAGTACTTCGAGAACGCCAGCTTGTCCTGAGTCTTCTTCTTGTTCTTGGTGGTGCTGTAGTTGCGCTCCTTGCACGTGGTGCACTCGAGCGTGACGATCGTTCTGTTGCCGGCCATGGGTCCCGGTCCTCACTGGATGACGTCCGCGACGACACCGGCTCCCACCGTGCGGCCGCCCTCGCGGATGGCGAACCGCAGCTCCTTCTCCATGGCGATGGGGGTGATGAGTTCCACCTCCATGGTGATGTTGTCCCCGGGCATGACCATCTCCACTCCGCTCGGGAGCTGGATGCTGCCGGTGACGTCGGTGGTGCGGAAGTAGAACTGCGGTCGGTAGCCGTTGAAGAACGGCGTGTGGCGCCCACCCTCCTCCTTGGTGAGCACGTAGACCTCTGCCTTGAACTTGGTGTGGGGGGTGATGGAGCCGGGCCGGGCGAGCACCTGGCCGCGCTCCACCTCCTCGCGCTTCAGGCCGCGCAGGAGCGCCCCGATGTTGTCGCCCGCCTGCCCCTCGTCGAGCAGCTTGCGGAACATCTCCACCCCGGTGACCACGGTCTTCTGGGTGGCGCGCAGCCCCACGATCTCCACCTCTTCGCCCACCTTGACGATGCCGCGCTCGATGCGCCCGGTGGCCACCGTGCCGCGGCCGGAGATGGAAAAGACGTCCTCCACCGGCATGAGGAAGGGCTTGTCGATGGAGCGCTTCGGGGTGGGGATGTAGCTGTCCACCGCCTCCATGAGCTTCAGGATGGAGGGCTCGCCGAGATCCCCCTTGTCGCCCTCGAGCGCCTTGAGCGCCGAGCCCTTCACCACCGGGATCTCCTGCCCGGGGAACTCGTAGGAGGAGAGGAGCTCTCGGACCTCGAGCTCGACGAGTTCGAGCAGCTCCTTGTCGTCCACCATGTCCACCTTGTTCAGGTAGACGACGATGTAGGGCACCCCCACCTGGCGGGCGAGCAGGATGTGCTCGCGCGTCTGCGGCATCGGGCCGTCCGCCGCCGACACCACCAGGATGGCGCCGTCCATCTGCGCCGCCCCGGTGATCATGTTCTTCACGTAGTCGGCGTGGCCCGGGCAGTCGACGTGGGCGTAGTGCCGGTTCGCCGTCTGGTACTCGACGTGGGCGGTGGCGATGGTGATGCCGCGCTCCCGCTCCTCCGGCGCCTTGTCGATCTGGTCGTACGCCATGAAGCTCGCGAGGCCCTTCTGGGCGAGGACCTTGGTGATGGCCGCGGTGAGCGTGGTCTTGCCGTGGTCCACGTGACCGATGGTGCCCACGTTGACGTGGGGCTTGTTGCGCTCGAACTTCTCCTTGGCCATCGCTCTCGATCCGACGCCGGCCGCCTTGGGCCGGCTCCGCCTCCTCCACGTGAAAGACTGGAGCCCTCTTCCAGGATTGAACTGGAGACCTCGTCCTTACCAAGGACGCGCTCTACCGACTGAGCTAAGAGGGCGTTACCTTTTCCTTTCGTCGAGCCTGGAGCGGGAAACGGGGTTCGAACCCGCGACATTCAGCTTGGAAGGCTGACGCTCTACCAACTGAGCTATTCCCGCGTGTCCTCGAGCAGCATGTGGAGGGGGGTGGATTCGAACCACCGAAGGCGGATGCCGGCAGATTTACAGTCTGCTCCCTTTGGCCGCTCGGGAACCCCTCCGAACCTTTCCTCGTCCGACCTCGTCCACGTCGAAGCCAGCTTTCGCAGAAGAGCTGGCGGTGGGATTCGAACCCGCGACCTGCTGCTTACAAGGCAGCTGCTCTGCCGACTGAGCTACGCCAGCGGATCCTCGATGTTTTCTTCCTCTTGTCCGGAGCGCGAAGACACGGCTCCCTTCGCGCCGGAGCGGGGTCTTGTATAGGACGCCCGGAAGCTTGTCAAGGCCTCTTCCTCTCAGGGGATTCACGCCGCTGGCGGCCGGCCTCGTAGAGCGCGATGGCGGCCGCCACGGAGGCGTTCAGGCTCGAGAGCTCGCCCCCCATGGGGATCCGGGCCGTGTAGTCGCAGGTGCGACGGACCAGGTCCCGCACCCCCGCCCCCTCGCCGCCGACCACGAGCGCCGTCGGCCCGGTGAGGTCGACGTCGCCGAGATCCCTCTCCCCGTCGGGAACGGCCGCCACCGACCACACGCCTTTCTCCTTCAGCTCCTCCAGGGTGCGGGCGAGGTTCGTGACCCTCGCGACCGGGCAGTGCTCGACGGCGCCCGCCGAGGCCTTGGCCGCCGCCGGGGTCACGCTCGCCGAGCGGTCCTTCGGCACGACGACACCGTGGGCGCCGAGGGCGTGCGCCGAGCGGACGATGGCGCCGAGGTTCTGGGGGTCCTCGACCCCGTCGAGGAGCACGAGGAGCGCGGGCTCGGAACGCCGCCGCGCCCCCTCGAGAAGGTCCTCGATCTCGGCGTAGCGGTAGTCGGAGACGACCGCCACCACCCCCTGGTGGCCCGCCGCGCCGGCGAGCCGGTCGAGCCTCGCCCGCGGGGCCGCGCGCACCTTCGCCCCCACTCCGCCGGCGAGCCGCTCGAGCTCCGCGAAGGCTCGCGGGCGCTCCGCCCCCTCGGCGAACCACAGCTCCGCCACTCCCTCCCCGCCGGCGCGGAGGAGCTCCCGGACGGGGTTGAGCCCGTAGACGACGCGCAAGGGCCCCTCAGCGGACCTGCACCGGGACGGCGACGGTCCTCGCCTGCTTCACGCACCAAGAGTCGGAGCAGACGAAGAAGTCGAGGAGCAGCTTCGCCTCCTGCGCGCCGGCCGCCACCGCCACAACCGGCACCTCGAAGCGCGGGCTCTCCGACTTCGGATCGGTCGCGTCGGCGCGGCCGAGCGACGCCTTCTCGGCGCGCAGCCCGGGGGAGGCCTCGACCTTGATCTTGAGCGGGGCCCGCGGGTCGACGTGGACTCCCTTCTCCACCGGCACGAAGCGCAGGACGACCCTTCCCTTCTCTCCGATCCGCAGGGAGGCGGTCGACCCCTCGGTCTCGAGGCGGTAGCTCTTTGCGGCGTCGGCGGCCACCTCGGCGGCGGCCGGTGCCGCGAGCGCGGCAGCGAGCGACAGGGCGATGGCGCGTGCGAGCATGGGCACTCCTCCCCTCGCCGCATTCGATAACACGGGGGCCCGCCCCGGGCGCGGGGATTCGGCCCCGGACCCCGGCTCCCCCTCCTCAGCCTCAGCGCTCCGCCCCGCTCTCCAGGGGCCTCGCTGAGGTCTGGCGGAGCGCGACGGCCCGCTCCACGATGGCCCCCGCCACGTCCACCCCGCAGAGCTCCTCGGCTTCCCGAATGCCGGGCGAGCTGTTCACCTCAAAGACGCGCGGCCCGCCCTTGGCGTCGAGCATGTCGACGGCACACACCTCGAGGCCGACCACCCGTGCCGCCTCGAGGGCGACGCGGTCCCAGGCGGGCTTGGCGGGGGCGGCCTCGAAGCGGGCGCCCTGGCGGAGGGAGCGCGCGAGCCTCCCCACCCGCGGCCGGCGGCGCAGGGTGGCGAGCACGCGTCCCCCCACCACCAGGACGCGGATGTCGCGCCCGCGAGCGTCGTGCAGGTACTCCTGCACCACCGTGTTCTGGCCCAGTCGCAGGATGGCCTCGAGCGCCGACTCGAGCGCCTGGCGCGTCTCGCACACCATCACGCCCGCCTTCTCGTTCGGGGAGAGGAGCTTGAGGAGCACCGGCACGCCTCCCACGAGCCGAACCATCTCCTTCAGGCCGGAGGGGCCGGAAGCCATCACCGTGTGCGGGACGCGGACGCCGCTCGCCGCCAGGAGCTGCAGCACCCGCATCTTGTTCCGGCTGGCGCTGATGGCCCGGGCCTCGTTCAGGACCGGGATCCCCATGAGCTGGAGCTGGTTCACGACCGCGAGGCCGTACTGGTTGATGGACAGCCCGATGCGGGGGATGACCACGTCCGAGCGCGGGAAGGGGCGGCGCCGGTGGTAGAGCGCCGGCCCTTCGCCCCCGAGCTCGAGCTCGACCTGGAGCGGATCGATGACCCGGGCCCGGATCCCCCTCCCCCTCGCCGCCTGCACGATGCGGCGCGTCGTGAAGATCTTCGCCGAGCGAGAGAGGACGGTGAGCTGCATCGGCGAATGCTAAGGGCGGGGCCGCGAAAAAGCGAGCCGCCCCAGCCTGATCAACGTCACGCACCGTTCACGCGCGGCGCCCCGAACGAGAGAGGGCCACCCGGCGGGCGGCCCTCTCTCGTGGGCGCTGGCCTCGTAAGAGGCCTCGGTCACACCTGCTTGAACTCCGCATCCACGACGTCGTCGCCCTTCTTCGCCTGCGGCTGCGCCGCGCCGGCGTCGGGCCCCGGGCCGGGCGCCGCGGGACCGGGGGTCGTCCCGGCCGCCCGGTAGAGCTCCTCCGCCGCCTTGTGGCTCGCCCGCTCCAGCTTCTCGAGCGCGGCCTTCACCTCTTCCGAGGTCCCGCGCTCGCGCACCCGATGGGCCTCGGCCACCAGGTCCTCGACCTCCTTGGCGGTAGCCGCCGCGAGCTTCTCCTTGTTCTCCTTGAGGAGCTTCTCCATCTGGTAGGCCAGGTTCTCGGCGCGGTTCCTCAGCTCTACCTCCTCGCGGCGCTTCTTGTCGTCGGCCTCGTGCGAGCGGGCATCGGCCACCATCTTCTCCACCTCGTCCTTGGCGAGGCCGGACGAGTGGGTGATGGTGATCTTCTGCTCCTTGCTGGTCGCCTTGTCCTTGGCGGTGGCGTTGAGAATGCCGTTCGCGTCGATGTCGAAGGTGACCTCGATCTGCGGCACGCCCCGCGGAGCCGGCGGAAGGCCCTCTAGATGGAAGCGGCCGAGGGTGCGGTTGTCCTTCGCCATCTCCCGCTCGCCCTGCAGCACGTGGACCTCGACCGAGGTCTGACCGTCGGCGGCGGTCGAGAAGGTCTCGGACTTCCGCGTCGGGATGGTGGTGTTGCGCTCGATGAGGCGCGTCATGATGCCGCCGAGCGTCTCCACCCCGAGGGAGAGGGGGGTCACGTCGAGGAGCAGAATGTCCTTCACGTCCCCGGCGAGCACGCCGCCCTGGACCGCCGCCCCCACGCTCACCACCTCGTCCGGGTTCACGCTGCGGTTCGTGTCCTTGCCGAAGAACTTGCGCACCGTCTCGTCGATGAGCGGCATGCGGGTCTGGCCGCCGACCATCACTACCTCGTCGATCTGCGAGGGCTGCAGCCCGGCGTCGGCGAGGGCCTTCTTCACCGGCTCGACGGAGCGATCGACGAGCGGCTGCACCATCTGCTCGAGTTTGGCGCGACTCAGCTTGACGGCCAGGTGCTTCGGCCCGGTGGCGTCGGCGGTGAGGAAGGGCAGGTTGATCTCCGTCTCCATCGTCGAGGAGAGTTCGATCTTCGCCTTCTCGGCGGCGTCCTTGAGCCGCTGCAGCACCATCTTGTCCTTGGAGACGTCGATGCCGGTGTCCCTCTTGAACTCGGCGATGAGCCAGTCCATCACCACCTGGTCGATGTTGTCGCCGCCGAGGTGGGTGTCGCCGTTGGTGGCGAGGACCTCCACCACCTTGTCGCCCACCTCCAGGATGGAGATGTCGAAGGTGCCGCCACCGAAGTCGTAGACCGCGATCTTCTCGTTCTTCTTCTTGTCGAGGCCGTAGGCGAGCGCCGCCGCGGTGGGCTCGTTGATGATGCGGCGCACGTTCAGTCCAGCGATCTCGCCGGCGTCCTTCGTCGCCTGGCGCTGGGAATCGTTGAAGTAGGCGGGGACGGTGATGACCGCGTCGGTCACCTTCTCCCCGAGGTAGCTCTCGGCGGCCCGCTTGAGCTTCAGCAACACCTGGGCGCTCACCTCCGGCGGGCTGAGGAGCTTTCCGTCGACGTCGATGCGAGCGTCTCCGTTCGGTCCCGCGACGACCCGATAGGGGACTCGCCGGGTCTCGTCCTGCACCTCCTCGAAGCGCCTCCCCATGAAGCGCTTGATGCTGTAGATGGTCCGCTCGGGGTTGGTGATGGCCTGGCGCTTCGCCACCTGCCCGACCAACCGCTCTCCCTCCTTCAGGTAAGCGACGACCGAGGGGGTGATGCGGGAGCCTTCCTCGTTCGTGATGACGACGGGGTCCCTGCCCTCCATCACCGAGACCACCGAGTTGGTGGTGCCGAGGTCGATGCCGATGATCTTTCCCATGGTTTCCAAAGCCTCCGTTGCGTCGAAAGCTAAGTCGCGCCAAGGCCCTGTCAAACGCGACGGAGCGCCGGCCGGGGCAGCGTGCGGGGTCGGCTGGCGGGGGGGCGCGAGCACCAGTTCAAGGGGCCCCATTCGGGCCCCCGGGGTGCCGGGCCGAGCCGGTGAGGTGCGTAACTCTTTACGCGATCCGCCACCCGCGCTTCTCGCTGTGCGCGTCCGACCCAAACGTGTCACCGCGGCGTAACAACCCGGATGAAGTCCATTTTTTCACAGGGCCGACACATGGCACCCCGATTGCTCCTTTCCGCGACGCCGTTGTCAGACCCTGGAAGCGGGGAACACATTGGCGACAGACCTTGAGCAGCACGCACCCGAGCAGATCGCAGTTTTGCTGAACGCGAACGCGAAGCAGGTGAACACCCGCATCCGCGCCGATCTCTCGGGGCTCTTGCCGCCCGAGAACCTGTTCCTCTCGCGCAACCACGCGGAGGCCGACCGGATCGCGGACACGGTGGTCAACCGAGGATTCGGGACGGTCTTCACCGGTGGCGGGGACGGCACCTTCATGACCTGGGTGAACCACTTCCTCGACCGCACCGAGACGCGGGCGGCGGCCATGCCGCGCTTCGGCGTGCTCGCGCTCGGGACGGGAAACGCCGTCGCCGAGTTGGTGGGGGCCGGGCGCCCGGTCGAGGACCTGCGGCGGTACCTGCGCGGGGAGGTGCCGCCGGCACGCCGGATCGACCTCGTCACCTGCGAGGGGAGGCGGACGCCCTTTGCCGGCGTCGGGATCGACGCCGCGGTGCTCGCGGACTACAACTGGCTCCGCCAGAAGCTCGGCGTGAAGCTCGGGGCCGGCTTGAAGGGCTACGGGCTCGCCATCGCGCTCCGCTCCGCCCCGCGCCAGGTGTTCCGCCGCCCCACCTACTGCGAGATCGTGAACACCGGCGGCCTCGCCTGGCGCCTCGACGCCGGGGGAGAGCGGGTCGGCCGGCCGGTCGAGCCCGGCGAGTTGCTCTACGCCGGGCCCTGCATGCTCGCCGCCGGCAGCACCGTTCCCTACTACGGCTTCGGGCTGCGCGCCTTCCCCTTCGCCGGCCGCCGCCCGGGCGTGATGCAGGTGCGCGTCGCCACGCGCATTCCGGTCACGGCGCTCATCGCCAACGTGCCGCGCATCTTCGCCGGCGCCTTCACCCACCCCGGCTTGCTCGACTTCGAGGCCGAGCGCGTCTCCATGAGCTTCGACCAGGAGATGCCCATCCAGGTGGGCGGCGACGCCGAGGGGCTGCGCAGCGAGATCTCGCTCGGCATGGCGCCCCGCGGCGTGGAGCTCCTCGACTACGCGGCCGCCCCGCGGCGGCTCGCCGCCTGAGGACTCACAGGTAGTAGACCACGCGGGCATCGCCGGCGAGCGCCCGGTAGACGGCCTGGCGCTCCTCCTCCCGGACGAGGCGCACCTCGATCGACACCGAGTGGTACTTGCCCTGAGAGCTCGGGCGGACCGTCACCTCCAGGGGGGTGAGCCCGGCGGCGGCGAGGAGCCCGCGCACATGGTCGGCGAAGTCCTCGCCGGCGAGGCCGATCACCTTGAAGACGTAGTCGAGGGGGTAGGAGAGGAGCGGCCCGGCCGGCCCGCGGGGGGCGCCGGCTCCGTCCGAGCTCCGGCTCACGGGCGCGCTCCGAGCGGCGGCGTCACAGGAGGTTCGCCGCCAGCTCGGCGAGCGGAGAGCGCTCGCCCTTCGACATGGTGACGTGGCCGGCGAGCTTCTCGCTCTGGAACCGGTTCACCACGTGGACGAGGCCGTTGTTCGTCTGGTCCACGTAGGGGTTGTCGATCTGGTAGGGGTCGCCGGTGAGGACGATCTTGGTGCCGTCGCCCACCCGGGTGATGATCGTCTTCACCTCGTGGGGTGTGAGGTTCTGCGCCTCGTCCACGATCATGTACTGGTTGGGGATGGAGCGGCCGCGGATGTAGGTGAGGGGCTCGATCTCGAGGAGCCCCAGGTCGACGAGCTCGTGGTACCCCCGCCCCAGCTTCTTCTCCGCCCGGGAGAGGTTCATGAGGTACTCGACGTTGTCGAAGATGGGCTGCATCCAGGGGTTGAGCTTCTCCTCCACGTCGCCGGGCAGATAGCCGATGTCGCGCCCGAGCGGGAAGATGGGTCGCGAGACGAGCAGCTTCTGGTAGGCGCTCTCCTCCATCGACTTGTGCAGCCCGGCGGCGATGGCGAGGAGGGTCTTCCCCGTGCCCGCCTTGCCGACAATGGTGACGAGCCGGATGTCGTCGTTGAGGAGCAGGTCGAGGGCGTAGGATTGCTCCTTGTTCCGGGGGCGGATCCCCCAGATGCCCTCCTTGGGCAGCTTGATGAGCGGCACGTAGGCCTGGCGCGCGGCGTTGTACTTGCCGAGGGCGCTGTGCTGCGCGTTGACCCGATCGCGCAGCACCACGAACTCGTTCGGCGGGGGCGCCTCGCTCCCCGACACCGGCACCGCCCCCTGGCTGTAGAACTGGTTCACCGCCTCGGGGTCGACCTCCACCTCGGCCACGCCGCTCCAGAGCTCGTCGAGCGCCACCCCTTCCGCGTCGTAGTCCTCGGTGCGCAGCCCCATGGCGTCGGCCCGGATGCGCAGGTTGGTGTCCTTCGAGACGAAGACGGTGGGGAGCTCGCGCTCGTGCTCGTGCAGGTCGAGGGCCACCGCCAGGATCCGGTCGTCGGTGGTGGAGTGGCCGTTGCGCAACTCGGGCGGGAGCTGCCGCTCGGTGAAGAGGACCCGGATGCTGCCCTTGCCCTGCCCGATGGAGACCCCCTCCCGCAGCCGCCCCTGCTCGCGGAAGTCGTCGAGGTAGCGCGCCACCGCCCGGGCGTTGCGCCCCAGGCTAGAGAGGTCGCGCTTGAAGTTGTCGATCTCTTCGATGACGTAGATGGGCACGACGACGTTGTTGTCGTCGAAGGCGAAGATCGAGCGGGGGTCGTGCAGGAGGACGTTGGTATCGAGGACGAAGTTCTTCTTCAAAGTCGCACCTTGGCCCCTCCGGCACCGGCCCGAGGGGGGGCGGAGTCTAGCAGGGGCCCCCGCCCGCGTTCCACCGATCCTCTGCGGAACGAGGCGGCGCCCGACCCGCGAAGGACAAGCCCCCCTTTGGCCGCGCGCGCTCCTCGACCGCCGGTCTTGGCTTCCCGCTACCTTCGCGCTTCAGGGCGCGGCCGCCCGCACCGCCCCGATCCCGGAGGCGGCCACGGCCCGGTTCCGGCCGTGCCGTTTCGCGTGGTAGAGGCTCGCGTCGGCGAGCTCGATGAGCCGGCTCTTCGCCTGGGCGTCGTCGGGAAAGGTGGCGACCCCGAGCGAGAGGGTCACCCGGAGCGGCCCGAGCTCGCTCGGGAAGGCGGTCTCGGCCAGGCGCGCGCGGATGCGCTCGGCAATCGCCACCGCGCCGGCGCTCTCGGTCTCGGGCATCACCAGAGCAAACTCCTCGCCGCCGTAGCGCGCCACGAGGTCCGTCTCCCTCGCCTCCTTCAGGAGCACGCGCGCGGTCCCCTGCAGCACCTGGTCCCCCACCGGGTGACCGTAGGTGTCGTTCACCGCCTTGAAGTGATCGACGTCGCAGAGGATGAGGGAGAGGCGCTTGCCGTAGCGGCGCGCCACCGCCAGCTGCTCGTCGAGGCGCGCCTGGAACGTTCGGTGGTTCGCGAGCCCCGTCAGGCCGTCGGTGGTGGCGAGCCGCTCGCTCTGCTCGAAGAGCCGGGCGCGGAGGAGGGCGTCCGCGGCCTGCATGGCGATCACCTCCAACTGGCGCACTGCCTCGGGCGGGAACGCCCTCTCGCGCTTCGATCCGAGCAGCAGCGTGCCGAGCACGCGGTCGGCGGTCTTGAGCGGGAGGATCTTGATGGCCGCGAGGCCGCGCAACCGGGTGCCCTCGTCGAGCACGGTCGCCTCCGAGACGCGGATCCCCTTGCCCGGCAGGGAGGAGCGGAGCCGCACCGCCGCCGAGACCAGCCCGGCGTTGTCGGCGAAGCGCGTCCCCTCCACCTCGGAGGTGCGGCGCTCGCCGGCGGCGAGGGTCACCGCCCGCACTACTTCGTGGCGCCGCCGCCCCTCCTCCTCCACGAGGAGCGTCACGGCGCCGAAGTCGAGGGGTGCGAACCCCGCGGCGGCCTCCAGGGCCGCCTCGAACACCTCCCGCGGCTTGGAGGTGCGGTTGAGGCGCTCGATGGCCTCGTAGAACCTCTCCTTCTCGTCCCGGGCGCGCGCCAGGTCGACGAGGATCCGCTCCGAGGCCACCGCCCGAATGAGCTCACCGGCGATGCGCGTCAGCAGTTCCTCGTCGGCGTCGGTGAAGGGCTCGCTCTCGAGCCGGTCGGCGACGATCACCCCGCGGACGTGCCCGCCGCGGCGATCGACGAGCGGCACGGCCGCGAGCGCTCGGGGCCGGGTGCTGTCCTCGTAGTAGCTCGCCGATCGGATGTCGCCGTGCAGACGAACCGGGACGGCGCGCGCCACCACCCCGCCAAGAGCCCCCTCGCGCGCGGGGAGGGGGCGACGGGAGACACAGTCGCTGCGCGAGCGGCACTCGCGGAGCTGAAGCTCGCGATCGTCGGCGGAGAGGAGGAAGAGCGCGCAGGTGTGGGTCTTCAGGGCCACCTCCGCCACCTCCAGTGCTCCCCGGAAGGCCGCCTCCACTTCCACCACCGCGGCGCGCCCCCGCTGCAGGGCGCGGCCCTCCTCCTCCGGGCCCGCGTCCGGGCCCCCGGGAGCGAGCAACCGCAGCTCCCGGGCCCGCTCGTCGATCTCGCGCAGACGCCTCTCCACCGCCTCGCGCTCCGCGCGCCGCGCCGCCGCCAGACGGGCCCAGAGGACGGCGTGGTAGAGGAGCGCGAAGAGCACGATGAATCCCACCCGTGCGACTAGACCGGGCAGCTCCTCCGCCGGCGCGCCCCGCTGCCACCAGATCCCCAGCTGGAGGGAGGCGGCGAGCCCCACGAGGAGCAGGCCCACGGCGCGGGAGAGGAAGGCCACCGCGACGGCGGCGGTGAGGTAGACGACGGGGAAGAGGGGTCCCTCGGGAGCGCCACCGGCCGAGAGCTGAGCCACGGCCGCCGCCCCCACAGCCGCGAGGGAGCCGAGCTCGAGTTGCTCGAAGGCGCGGGCGCTGCGCCCGTCGGCCGAGCGCCGCACCATCCGCGCGGCGGCCCAGGAGGCGGAGGCGCCCAGGAGCGCGAGCGAGGCGTAGCCGAGCGGGCGCAGGGCCGGCCGGGAGAACTCCCGGCGCAGGAGCTCGAGGAGGCCGACGAGGACCGCGAGCGCGGGGACGAGGCGAAGGAGGAGCCGCGCGAAGCGGCGGCGCGCCAGGGGCCCCACCGCACCCGACTCCCGCAGCCAGGCGTCGGCAACCTTCTGCCCCGGCGTCGCCCCCTCTCTCGCCTGGAGCCGGCGCCGCCGCACCCGTGGGGCTGCCGCCCCGGCGCGGGCGGCCGTCACGGCCGCGCCTTCCGCTCGTCGAGCTGGATCACGATCTCGCCCGGCCGCACGTAGCCGAGTTCCTCCCGCGCCGCCCGCTCCAGGGCGGCCGGGTCGCCGGCCAGCGCTCGCACCTCGCGGCCCAGGCGCGCGTTCTGCGCCCGGAGGGAGTCGTTGACGGCGGCGAAGCGCTCCGCTTCCTTTTGGAGGCGCTCGTACTTGCGGAGTCCCTGCGACTCCACACCGGTGAAGACGAAGAGCGCGAGCAGGAGCGCCAAGTAGGGGAGGAGGAGCCAGCGCTTCGCGGGTCGCACGGGTACCTGGCACGCTAGCAGCCGGGCGCACCCCGTCCAGAAATCGGCTGATAGCCCAAGGTCGAAGAGGGAGAAGCCGTTCCCGGGGCCTTGAGGGCCCGCGGGCGCCCCGCCTCAGGCCACCGGCTTCACGAAGATCTCGCTCGCGATCTCGGGGTCGAGCGCGATGGTGGTCTCCCCCACCTCGAGGACGAAGGCCGGGGCGCGCTGGTGCAGGCGGACCTCGCTGCCGGGCACCACGCCGAGCGCCGCCAGGCGATCCATCCGGTCGTGGAACTTGGGGGCGATGAACACGATGCGGGCCCGCGCGCCGAGCGGGAAGCTCGCGAGCCCGGTGACGAGCGGCCGCATGGTGCGGGGAGCGCTGCTGCAGCACTCCCCCGGCGGGATGGACTTGCCGTGCGGGCAGGTCGGGGGGTGTCCGAGGAGGGTGCAGACCGAGTTCGTCGCCTCGGGCGAGAGGATGTGCTCGAACTCGCAGGCCTGGCTCTCGGCGGCGCTCTCCGAGAGCTCGAGGAGGTCGAGGAAGAGCCGCTCCGCCAGCCGGTGCCGGCGCACCACACCGCGCGCCTTGCGCTCCCCCTCCTCGGTGAGAACGACGCGCGTCCCCTCCAGGCGCACCCACCCGCCCTGCTGCAGGGCCTGAAAGTCGGCGTCGCCGCCGCCGGGAGCGTGGTCGCCGAGCCGCGCCAGGATGGCCGGGACGTCCTCACGGCCGTTCTCGCGCTCCGCGTACACCGCCTCGAGGAGCTCCTCGGCCCGCCGGCCGTCCATCTCCCTCACCGCACCGCCTCCTTGCGCCTCTCGAGCCAGCCCTTCAGCCGGGCGGCGAGGCCGGTCTCCTGGGGGAAGCTGTACCCGCACGACGGGCAGCAGACCACCCGGCAGCCCCGCGCCATGGGGCAGCTGGGCCGGCAGCCCTGCCCCTCGGCGTCGAAGTTCGAGCCGCAGAGCGGGCAGCGTTCCTCCTTGGCGACGATGGCGGTCACGACCCTCCTAGTAGAACTGCCGCATGAGCACGTTGACCGCGGCTCCGACCGCCACCGAAAAAGGCATGATGAAGGCCCCGATGGCGAGCCCGGTCCTCCACCCGCGCTCCTTCAGGATCATGAAGAAGTTGGCGATGCAGGGGATGAACAGGGTGACGGTGACGAGCGCGACCGTCACCTGGATGTTCATGTCCCTCGTCATCGTCCCCGCCTTCATGAACGGCTCGAAGTGCTGGAAGAGGCCGGCGGCGGCGTAGTCTCGCCGCAAGAATCCCAGGATGAAAGCGGTGGCGGCCGAGGGAGGGAGGTCGAGGAGCCCCACCACCACCGGCGCGGCGGCGCGCTCGAGGAGCGAGATGCCGCGGACGGCGTCGAGCACCCAGAGGAGGAGCGTGCCCAGGATGAACAGCGGCAGGGCCTCGCGCAGGTACCACTCGATGCGCGCCAGGGTCTTCACCGCCACGTTCCCCATCTGCGGGACGCGCAGCGGCGGGAGCTCGAGCACGAAGTCCGAGCCCCGCCCCGGGATCACCCGCGAGGCGAGCCAGCCCACCAGGAAGAGGACGAGCAGGATGGCGCCCCCGAACCAGAGAGCGGCGCGGGGCGAGACGCCGGCGAGCATGGCGAAGATCACCGCCAGCTGGGCGCTGCACGGGACCCCGAGCGCAAGGAGCAGGGTGACGATGACGCGCTCCTTGCGGGTCTCCATGATCCGGGCGGTCATAGTGGCCATGGTGTCGCAACCGAGCCCGAGCACCATGGGGAGAACCGCCTTCCCGTTCAGCCCCATCGACTTGAAGATCCGGTTCACCATCACCGCCAGACGCGGGAGGTATCCCGAGTCCTCGAGGACACTGAAGGCGACGAAGAAGGTGGCCACGATGGGCAGGACGATGGCCATTCCGTAGGAGAGCCCCATGGAGATGAGCCCGTAGCGCCCGACGAGGAACCCGGACGTCTGCCGGAAGCTCTGTCCCGGGGGGCCGACGAGGAAGGACTGCACCGGGCCGGCGGGGACGAGGAAGCGGATGAGGCCCTCGGTCCAGGGGACGACGTGGTCGTAGAAGACCGTGTTCTCGAGGAAGTCGACCGCCACCTTGGCGCCCAGGACCCCGACGAACTCGTAGGCCACGAAGAGGACCAAGAGGAGGATGGGAATCCCGGCGAGCGGCGCCGTCGACCAGGCGCCAAGGCGGCGGGCGAAGGAGCTCCCGGCGTTCGCAGCGCCGCGCGTCACCACCCGATCGTGGAGCGCGTCCGCCGACGCGAGCCGCTGGCGCGCCACCACGAAGCGCAGCGACTCCGGGTAGCGAGCAGCGAGCCGCCGTCGCACCTCCTCCATGCGCTCCAGGTCGGAGGGGGAGACCTGGGGCGCGAGCCACGGGCGCAGGGAGTCGTCGCCGGCGAGGACCATGAGGGCGAGCGCGCGGCGGGCGAGGCGCGGGTGGGCGGGCAGCAGCGGCTCCACCTCGGCGATGGCCGCCTCCACGGCGTCGTCGTAGCGCGGCCGGAACCGGGAGGCGCGGGCGTGCGGGAGGCGCTCCACCAACACCGGCAGCCCGGTGCGCTGCACCGCCACGGTGGGGACGACGTCCACGCCCAGCTCGCCCGAGAGGGCCTCGTTGTCGATGCGGATACCGCGCCCGGCCGCTTCGTCCGCCATGTTGAGCGCGAGGGCGAAGGGGACCTCGGCCTCGGCGAGCTGCGCCGCGAGCAGCAGGCCGCGGCGCAGGTTCTTGGCGTCGCACACCTGCAGGACCACGTACCCCTCCTCCTTGAGGAGGATGTCGCGGGTCACCTGCTCGTCCTCGGACATGGGGAGGAGGTTGTTCGTGCCCGGGGTGTCGAGGACGTGCCAGCCCTCTCCGGCGATGGTGGCCGAGCCGCGGGTGACCTCGACGGTGGTGCCGGGATAGTTGGAGACGGTGACGTACGTGCCGGTGAGAGCGCCGAAGAGCACGCTCTTGCCCACGTTGGGGTTGCCCACGAGCACCAAGGTGCGCGCTGCAGACACGGTCCTCTTGCGCTCGAGCGGATCGGCGCGGGCCGCGGCGCCGGCGGGGGGAGTCATGGGCGGGCCTCCTTCCCTTTCCGCCTCCCCGCCCGGCAGGCCTCGCAGCGCCCGTAGAGCTCGAGCTTGTGACTCTGCACGTCGAAGCCGTGGCTGCGCGCCACCCGCATCTGCAGCTCCTCGATGCGCTCGTTCTCGAACTCCACGATCTGCCCGCAACCGGTGCAGATGAGGTGGTCGTGGTGGCCGCGGTGTCCGGCGGGCTCGTAGCGGGTCTGACCGTCGTCGAAGTGGCGGGGGATGGCGATGCCGCACTCGGCGAGGAGCTTCATGGTGCGGTAGACGGTGGCGACGCTCACGCGCGCGTCCTGGCTGCGCACCCGCGCCACGAGCGCCTCCACCGGGACGTGGCCCCCCATGGCGAAAAAGGCCTCGACGATGGCGTTTCGCTGGCGGGAGTGCTTGAGCCCGCGCTCCTCCAGCCAGGAGTCGAGGCGCGCGAGCGCCGCGCGGGCGAGCGGCGCGGAGCTCTGCGCCTCCCCCGGATCGCCCTGCGCCTTGTCTTCCCGCTCGCCCATGTTAATAACGATTCTCATTATCACAACTGCCGGCGGACCGCAACGGAATTCGCCCGGGCGGGCCGTCAGGGGGAGAACGCGACGCCCCGCGCGGACCAGAAGGCGCGCCAGCGCTGGGGCGCGTCCGAGCCCGGTCCCCCGGCGTCCTCCCCGGCGAGGGACGTGAGCGAGGCCCGAGCCTGGCGCCGAACCTCCGCAGAGGGGTCGTCGAGGAGCACCACCAGCGTCCGGACGTAGCGGAGCGCGTCCGGGGGCTCGCGGTAGCGCGCCAACTCCGCCGCCATCGCGCGCGCCTCGGGGTCCCTCGAGGCGAGTTGCCGGGTCAGGTCGACCGGGCGGCTCGTCCCCGCCGCCCGCCAGCGCCCGAGCGCGCCCGGCAACAGGAGCGCGAGCACGAGCACCATGAAGCCCACCTGCACGAAGGCCTTGCCGGCGTGGTAGCGCCCCGAGCGGACGAGGGAGAAGCGGTAGATCGCGAAGCCGGCGACGAAGAGGGCGAGGAGTGCGGGCGCGAGCAGGAGCAGGTGCGAGCGCGGCTCCATCCGTCCCGTCTCCACCAACCCGGGCGCGGTCCAGAGCGCGGCGGCCGCGGCCGCGAGGAGCAGGAGGTAGAGGAGCATCCGCGCCGCGCGCGCCCCCGCGGTGAGGACGCGCTCGGGGGGCCGGGCTCGGGCCTTCATCCGCGCATCTTACGCGACCGGCCCCCGCTTCGGCGACCGGTTTCACCGCTCGCGCGCCGGGACCTTGACTCCCGGGCGCCGCCGTCGCAAGGTCGCCCCGCCCATGCCGGAGTTGGACCTCGAGTTGGTGGCTCGCGCCGTCCGCTGGTGCGAGGCGGCCGGGCGGAAGGCCTCGGCGGAGGACGTCCGCCGGGCGCTCGCTCCCCTCTCGTGGCACCGGCTCCTCGCCGTGAAGGCGACCCTCGCCGACCCGCCGCCGGCCCCCGGCCTCGGCCCGCTCGAACTGGTGGCGCTCGCGAGCGGGGCGGCGCCTCCCCTGCCCGCCCCGGAAGGCTCCGCCCCTCCCGCTGCCGCGGAGAGCACCTCCCCCCGCCGCCGGCGCGAGCCCAAGGCGAGGGGGCGGCGGGCCGCCGCCGGCCCCCGCATCCGCCGGGCCAGCGAGCGGCGGGAGGAACCCTCCGCGCACCCGGCCCCGCGTCCCTCCCTGGAGGAGCTCTTCGAGGAGGAGGGTCGGGCGATCCTCGACCGGCTGCTGCGGCGCCTGGGCGCGGGCCGACCCGCGCTCACGTCGGCGATCGAGGCCGGCTGGCGCCGGAGGGACGGCGCCCCGGTGACCGACGCGGACCTCGGGGAACTCCTCGCCCACCACGGGCTCGAGCGGGCCTTCGCCGAGCGCGAGCGAGCCCTCGTCCTCCACACCTTGCGCAAGGAGGGCGGGATCCGGCCGCGGGCGGCGAGGGAGCTCGGCTACGCGCCCGAGGCGCTCGAATCCGCCCTCGACCGGCTCGGGCTCCGCTCCGAAGCCGAGTCGCTGCGCGAGGAACGCCGGCGCGACTACCGCCGCCGCGCCACGCTCGCCGAGAGGGCCCGCCTCCTCGCGATGGACCCGGACGCACTCGGCGACGTGGGGCTCCTCGGGGAGGTCGAGGCCGACCTCCGGCGCAGGTTGCCCGAGCACCTGCGCGCCCTGCGGGCCGGGGGGGCGCGCCCCCCTCTCGACCAGGCGCTCGCCGACAGCCTCTCTCTTCCGCGCGCGGCGGTGGCCCAACTCGCCGAGCGGCTCGGGCTAGAGGCGGCGCGGCCCGCGCCGCCAGGGCCCGCCTCCTGGCCCGTCTCCAAGTCCGGACAGGCCTCGCGGGCGCCCCGGCGCGGCAAGCCCTCGGGCCGGCGATCCAGGGCCGCTCGCGCCCCGAGCGGCCCCGGCGGACCGCCGCGACGTCCCCGGCGCCGGTCGCTTTGACCCCGGGCGCACCCGCTCCTATGATCTCCGCGTGCCCATTTACGAGTATCTCTGCGAGGATTGTGGCAAGGTCACCGAGTCGCTGCAGAAGCTGAACGACCCCCCGCCCAAGTCTTGCGGCGAGTGCGGCGGCAAGCACCTCGCCAAACTCGTCTCCCGCAGCGCCTTCCAGCTCAAGGGCGGCGGTTGGTACTCCGACCTCTACGCCTCCCCGAAGAAGCCGGCGGAGACCCCGGCGGCCAAGGCCGACGGCGAGAAGAAGGCCGAGCCTTCCGCACCGGCCCCGGCCCCGGCCAAGACGGAGGCGCCCGCGGAGAGGAAGCCCGCGGCTGCCGCCAAGCCCGAGCCCGCCAAGAAGGGACGTGCCGGCACCGCCGGGAAGTGACCCCGCCCCTCGACCAAGGGCCGGGCGGCGGGGCGGCGCTCGCCCCCGCCTCGCCCGTCCAATTGATCAAGGGCCCCGTCGCCGATCAATGGAGGGATTGCGGTAACGCTCAATCCAGGCGATTCCCCGGACAAATGGAAGCCGCGCGGGGGGAAGGCGGCCCGGCGGGCTCGCTACTTCGCCTTCGGAGCCGACTTGCCCTTCTCGAAGGCGGCGTTGTCGCCGTACTTCGCGACGATCTGCTTCTTCGTCTTCAGCCCGGTCTGCTCGATGACGAAGTTCGGCACCCGCCGGGCGCGGCGATCGGCCACCCAGCGGGTGATCTCGCCACGCGTACGCGCGGCTCGCCCAGAGCGGCGCCCGGCGCCGCGCCCCTTCTTCCCGAGCACCTTCGCCACCTGCCGCTGCACCTCCTCCTCGATGCGCGTGGAGAGGAGGTCGGCGATCGCGCGCGAGATGGCGGCCGACGTCCGGTTCGCGACGGACTCGACGGCTTGCAGGATGACGTCTTCGACGGAGGCGCGATGGGCGCTACGGGGCATTGGCTTCTCCTTCACTTCGGTGAAAAGGACGCTTGGTGAATGAATTGGCGGCATCATTACACCGAATTTCAAAGATGCGCAAACAAGATCAATCTGCTAGTTTAATTTCTGGGCCCTCTGGCGAAACGGTAGACGCGCTCGACTCAAAATCGAGTGGGGTCACCCCCATCCCGGTTCGAGTCCGGGGAGGGCCATTTCCCCTTGCGGCCGGCCGGCCGGCGCGTGTATCCATGCCGCAGGGATCGCCATGTACAACCTCCTCATCAGCCTCGCCGCCGGCCTCGTCGTCACGTTGGCGGTCCGATTCGGGTCGAACTTGGGTTGGGTGGGCTCGGTCTTGCCGGGCTTCCTCGCCCTGGTGCTCGCCTATTTCCTGCTCGCTCGCAGGACGTGGAAGAAGCTGGAGGCGGTCTTCGGCGCCGTGCAGAAGGACCTCATGGCCCAGCGCATCGACAAGGCCCTGCAGACGCTGCAAGGGGGCTTCGCGCTCGCGCCCTGGCAATTCCTCGTCGCCACCCAGCTGCACTCGCAGATCGGCGTCTTGCGCTACATCCGCCAGGACTTCGAGGGCGCGCTCCCGGAGTTGAAGGAGAGCTTCTCCCGTCACGGCGTCGCCCGGGCCATGCTCGCGCTCTGCCTCTACCGCAAGCGCGATCTCGACGGCATGCGCAAGGTGTTCGAGGAGGCGATGAAGGACAACAAGAAGGACGGCCTCGTCTGCGCCGCCTACGCCTGGGTGGAGGAGAAGGAGGGGCGCCACGACACCGCCGTGGCAGTGCTCGCCCGCGGCGTGAAGGCGAACCCGTCGGACGACAAGCTCAAGGCCGCGCTGCAGGCGCTCCAGAACGACAAGAAGCTGAAGCTCGGCAAGCTCTACGGCGAGCAGTGGTTCCAGTTCCACCTCGAGCGGGTGCCGCCCGAGATGGTGAGCCCCCCGGGCTCCCGGGGCGGCCGCCGGGTGGTCTTTCAGCGCCGGTGAGCCGAGGCTCCCGACCGGGAGCCCTTGCTACACGCCTCAGGTGCCGCCGAAGCCGACGGTGACCTTTCCCCCTTCGTCGATGAGCGGGACGCGCCGGTCGCCACCCGAGAGCTCGAGGAACCGGCCCATGGCCGCGGGATCGGCCTTCACGTCCAGGTAGCGAACCTCGTAGCCCCTCTCCGCGAACTCCTTGCGCGCCGCGGTGGTGTAGGGGCAGGTGCTCTTTCCGTAAATCGCCACGGCTTTCGGCATGGTGCGGCCTCCGGCCGCCATCATAGCCGCGAAGTCTGCGCGCGGCCCCTGTCCCACGAAAGGGTGCCTGGCAGCTCCCTTCCGCTGACTGTAGCGTGGGCCCCAAGGAACTCGTGGGCCTAGGGGCTGGTGGGGCATTTCTTGGAAGACTTTCGCAGCGGTGAAGAGGGGCCAGGCCGGGATCCGCCCAAAGCAAGCGCCCGACCTCGCACCCCCTCTTCCGGGGGTGGGCTGGAGCTCCTTTGCCGCGAGATCGCCGAGCGGGCGCGCGACCTCGCCTCGCGCGCACGCCTCCTCGGCCAAGCGCGCCTCGGCCCGGCGCAGGAGCCGCTCGCGCGGCTTGTGGAGGAGGACGCACGCGAGCTCGCCCTGCTCGCCGAGGACGCCTTCGGCCGCTGCCGGGCACCCCCCGGCGCGCCGCAGCGCTGCTCCTTGCCGGCCGAAGTCCCCCCGCTCGCCGAGCCCGCCCGGCCCCGCCTGCTCGTCGCCGAGGACGACGAGGAGGAGCGCGAGGCACTCGTCGCGGCGCTCGAGCGCGACTACGAGATCGTCTCCGTCGAGGCGGGCGAGAAGGCGCTTAAGGTCGCGCTGAGGGAGCCGCCCGACATCGTCCTGCTCGACCTCCACATCCCGGGTATGGACGGCATTTCCGTCCTGGAGGCGCTTCGCGCCGAGCCCGGGACCGTGGAGGTTCCGGTGATGTTTCTCTCGGGGCGGGCCGACGACTCCACCCGGGTGCGGGCCCTCGAGCTCGGAGCCGCCGACTTCCTGCAGAAGCCGGTCTCCACCGGGGAGCTGCGCGCCCGCATCGACCGCACCCTGCGCCTCACCCGGCGGCAGACACAGCTCCACGCCTTGGCGCAGACCGACGCGCTCACCGGCCTCGCCAACCTGCGCGCCTTCCGCAGCCGGCTGGAGGACGAGGTGCGCCGCGCCGCCCGCTACGGCACCGCGCTCACCTGCGTCATGGCCGACATGGACTACCTGAAGCCGGTGAACGACGAGTTCGGGCACGCCGCCGGCGACCGGGCCATCGCCGCCGTCGCCGAGGTCATCCGCGGGGAGCTTCGCACCACCGACCTCGGAGCCCGCTACGGCGGGGACGAGTTCGTGCTGCTCCTGCCGCACACCACCGCCGCCGAGGGCCACGTGCTCGCCGAGAGGCTCTGCGCCCGCCTCAAGGCCACGACCCTCGACGCCTTCGGGAGGCAGATCTCTCTGCACGCCTCCTTCGGGGTGGCGGAGATGGCGGGCGCGGCGGAACCCGCCGGCGAGCTGGTGCGCCGGGCCGACGACGCCCTCTACACCGCCAAGCGCGCCGGCCGGGGCCAGGTGGCGGTCTACTTCGGCCCCTCCCGGGCCCGCGTGCCCTAGAAGCTCGCTACTGCGGCTTCGCCGCGGGTGGAGCCCGGCCGCTCTGCTCCTGCTCGGCGTAGCGGTGCAGCTTGTTGTAGAGGGTCTTCTCGCTGATCCCCAGGGCCTCCGCGGTCCGGGCCTTGTTCCCGCGCTGGCGCCGGAGCGAGGCGAGCAGGTACTCCTGCTCCACCCTGTCCAGGGTCTCCCCGAGCGGGAGCCGGATGGTCGCCGCTTCCGGCGCGGCCGGCTCCAGCTCGGGGGGGAGGTGCTCCTCGCGGATCATGTCGCCGTCGCAGAGGATGGTGGCCCGCTCCACCACGTTGCGCAGCTCGCGCACGTTTCCCGGCCAGGCGTAGGCCTGCAACAGCTTCATCGCCCCGGGCGAGAAGCCCTGCACGCGCTTCCCCGTCTCCACCTTGAAGCGCTCGACGAAGCGCTGCGCCAGGAGAGGGATGTCCTCCCGCCGCTCGCGCAGCGGGGGGATGTCGATGGTGAACACCGCCATCCGGAAGTAGAGGTCCTCGCGGAAGGCCCCCTGGCGGACGGCATCCTTCAGGTCGGCGTGGGTGGCGCTCAACAGCCGCACGTCGATGTCGATCTCGCCCCGCCCGCCCAGGCGCCGGACCTTGCGCTCCTCCAACACTCGCAGAAATTTCGCCTGGAGCTCGAGCGGTAGCTCGGCCACCTCGTCGAGGAGCAGCGTGCCGCCGCTCGCGAGCTCGAGCAGCCCCGGGCGCCGCTCGCTCGCCCCCGTGAACGCGCCTTTCTCGTGGCCGAACAACTCCGACTCGATGAGCGCGGCGGGGATGGCGGAGCAGTTGAGGGCGAGGAAGGGGCCGTCCCTCCTCGGCGAGAGCCCGTGGATGGCGCGGCCCAGGACCTCCTTGCCCGAGCCGCTCTCTCCCTGGATAACCACGCTCGCCGCCGTAGGGGCCACCTTGCGGGCGAGCTCGAACATGCGCTGCATGGAGGGCGACTGGCCGATGAAGTCACTCCCGGGGGCGAGCGCCGCCAGCCGCCGCCGCAGGAGCTCGACCTCGCGCATCGCCGCCTTCTTCTCGAGCGCCCGGTCGAGTACCAGCCGGAGGCGCGAGGCCTCGAGCGGCTTCTCGATGAAGTCGTAGGCGCCCTCCTTGATGGCCTGCACCGCCGACTGCACCGATCCGCGCCCGGTGAGGAGCACCACCGGTACGTCGGGGGCCTCGGTGCGCAGCGCTCGCAGCAGCCAGAGCCCGTCGGTCCCCGGCATCACCAGGTCGGAGAGGATGGCGTCGGGGTGCCAGGCGAGCGCGTCCTGCAGGGCCTCCGCGCCGTCGCGCGCGCCCCGCACCTCGAGTCCCCAGCTCTCGGCGAGCTCCGCGAGCGCTTCGCGGGTGTCGTCCTCGTCATCGGCGATGAGGAGGCGATATCCCATGAGCCTCCCTCTTTACCGCGTAACTCGGCCGGGCCCAAGTCGCAGCCCCGCCCTGGACCACCGCTCCGGGTATCCCTACCCCTCCCGGGAGACGACCACCGGGCGCGCCGGCCCGGTGTCGGTGGCCTCCAGGTCCGGCCGCGGCGGGACCTTCAGCTCGACGAGTTCTATCCCCAGCATGCGGGCGTGATCGAAGATGCGGTCGTCTCGGTAGAACTCCCCGAAGACGATGCGCTTCAGGCCCGAGTTGGCGATGAGCTTGAAGCAGGGCCAGCAGGGGGAGGCGGTGGTGTAGATGGTGGCGCCATCCACCCCCACCCCGTTCTTGGCGGCCTGGATGATGGCGTTCGCCTCCGCGTGCACGGTGCGCACGCAGTGGTTGTCCTCCATCATGTGGCCCACCTCGTTGCAGTGCGCGAGGCCGCGGATGGAGCCGTTGTACCCGGTGGAGAGCAGGGTGCGGTCCCGGACCAGGACCGCCCCTACGTGCTTGCGGTCGCAGGTGGCGCGGGTCGCCACCATGCGAGCGATGTTCATGAAATACTCGTCCCAGCTGGCGCGGCGGTCCATCGATCCTCCTCCGCTCGTCTCTGCCGCCCTCGAAGGAGGGCCGGCGAGGCGAGACGATATGTCAGGGGTCCGACGCCCTTCCCAGCGCGGGCGCAAGCCCGGGCCGTGCTCCCGCCCGGCGCCGGCCCTACTCGTAGCGGCGCTGCAGGAGGAACAGGATGGCCTCCTGGGCGCAGTGCTCGCAGTACCCGTACCGACTGCGCATGCGCTCGAGCGTATCCGCCACCTGGCGCAGGGTGCGCTCGTCGAGGGCGGCCCGGTCGTCGGACAGGAACTGCAACAGGTGCTCCTTGGAGCGCCGCAGCTGCCGCTTGCGCTCCTCGTGGTAGTGGTCGCGCAGCCTCCGGAAGAGGTCGGGGAAGATGGCGTGCAGGTCGATCTCGGGGGCGTCGGGGTGGTCGAGGCGGAAGGCACCGATGGCGGAGATGATGGCGCGCCGGAAGCCGGCCCGCTCCTCGCCTCCCGGCATCACGATCCCCTCGAACTCCACCATGCGCTCCTCGCTGGCGGGCTCGTCCACCCCCGTGATGCGGTTGCGGATGCGCTCGCCCTTCACCCAGTGGGAGACCTGGGTGACGTAGCGACCAAAGAGCTCGCGGTACTGCGACTCGGAGACGAGCCCCATGGCGTCGCGGATCTCCTCGTCGAGGAGGTCGAGGTACCAGCCCTCCACCTCGTGCACGAAGGCGGCCGGGTCGTGGTAGCCGTCCACCACCTCTTCGCGAAGGGAGGGATGGAGGCTGGCGTCGCGGCACAGGGCGGAGAGCTCCTCCAGCACCGCCAGCGGGGTGAGGCAGCGGTGATTCTGGCTCTGGGCGGCGTTGTAGAGGGCGGTCTTGATCTCCCGCGCCGAGGCGCCCGTCCTGCCCTCGTAGTGCGGGTACACGTCCGACTCGCCGTAGAGGTCGGGGAGCAGCTTGCGCAGCTCCTTCGCCTGCGCGAGCGTGAGCCGGTCGGGGGCCTCGCCACGGTCGTAGAGGCGGAGCTTCTCCGGGGGGGTGAGCCCGTCGATCACCGGACGGACCGCCAGGGCGTAGCGGTCGCGCACCGGCTTCTTCAGCCGGGTGAGCACCGCCCAGCGGGCGGCCACCTCGGTGGCGTGGGGTGCGATGTGCTTTCCCACCGCCGAGCGGGATATCTGGGCGTCGTAGATCTCCCGCTCCTGGGAGAAGCGGCGCAGGTAGGGGACCCGCACCAGCTCGAGCCGCCCCTGGAAGGAGCGGAAGAAGTCGCGCAGCTCCGGGTGCTCCTGATATCCGGCGAGCTGCTCCTCGTTCGTGGAGCCGACCAGGACCGCGTCCAGGTCGAGGAGCACGCCGTCGAGCGAGACGCGCGCGGTCTCGGCGAAGCCGAGCAGGTACTTGAAGGCCTCGGGGGGTCGCTTGAGCAGGTCGGCGAAGTCAAGGATGCCCCGGTTGGCGGCCACGAGGGGCCCCCATGGCTCGAGCAGGGCGAGCGACTGCAGGGCCGGCGGCAGCGCGGCGTGGCTGCGGTCGGCGGTCACCTGCCGGACGTCGGCGTCGACGCGCAGCTGGGGCTCGACGGTGGCCGCGCCCTGCTGGTAGCGCCCGGAGACGTAGAAGCGCTCCACCTGCACGTGGCGCAGCACCTGGAGCATGTCGCCGTGATGGGCGCCGAGGAGCGCCGTCCAGATCTGCTGGCAGAAGGCGCATGGCTGCCCCTCGAGGAGGTAGTCGGAGAGGACGAAATCGCCCTCCTGGGCGGCGCCGGCCTTGCAGGATTTCTCGAGGAGCGATCTGCGATCCTCGCGCGGCAAGAGCAAGAGCGGGTGGTCCTTCAGCGGGCAGGCGAGGCGCGCCTCGATGGCGTCTCCCTCGAGATGCGCGAAGGTGGATGGATCGCCCGCCGTCGGCGCCGGCCCGAACCCGACCGGGCCCCCGCCGCGCACGCGCTTCTCGCTCGGGAAGACCCAGTTGTACCGGTAGAGAGCCCCGGCGGGTAGGTGGGAGTAGGCCTCGGCGGCGCGCGTCAGCACCTGGAGGATGGAAGACTTGGCGGAGCCGTTCGGCCCATGGAGGAGGACGAGCTTGTTCACCCGGCCGAGCCGCACGAAGTTGGAGAGCGCTCGGTAGAGCGACTGCTGCACCTCCTCGTGGCCGGCCACGCGCCAGGCGCGCGCGCCCGGCTCGAAGCCGAGGTCGAAGGCGCGCCAGCGCCGGAAGGTCCCGACCGAGGCGCTGATCTCCTCGGTGCCGAAGTGGTCGAGGGCGTCGCGGAGGTACTGGGCGGCGCCGCGAGCCTGCGCCCTCGGCGCCGCCAGGAACACCTCCAGGTACTCCTCGAACGAGAGCAGCGACCGCTGCTCGGAGTAGGTTCCCTTCACCGCGCTCCCCACCGCGCCGAGGAAGCGCCGGGCGTCCTCCCTGTGGTCGATCATCGCACCTCCCATAACTGGTATTTGCCTCCCTCGCCCGCGGGTCGGAACTCCCGCGCTCCCCGCTCCCGTAGTAACCTCGTTCCTGCCAAGGATGCCTTCGCCGGACACCATCGTCGGGATCGACCTCGGGACCACCAACTCCTGCGCCGCCATCGCCGAAGGCGACGGGGAGGTGAAGCTCATCCCCTACAAGGGCGGCGACTACATCATCCCCTCGATCTTCGCCATCGACGACAAGGGGAACGAGCTCATCGGCCACGAGGCGAAGCGCCAGTGGCAGCTCAACCCGCGCAACACCCTGTACGCCACCAAGCGGCTCATCGGGCGTGCGCCGGTCGACGACGTGGTGGAGACGGTCCAGCGGTCGGTCCAGTACCGGGTGCACCCCGGCGACCGCAACGACGTGGCCGTCGACTGCCATGGGCGCACCTTCCAGGTCCCGGAGGTGGCGTCGCGCATCCTCGCCAAGATCCGGGACGTCGCCTCCGATCACCTGGGCTTCAAGGTTTGCCGAGCGGTGGTCACCGTCCCGGCCTACTTCACCGATCGCCAGCGCCAGGCGGTGAAGGAGGCGGGCCGCCTGGTGGGCCTGGAGGTGGTGCGCATCATCAACGAGCCCACCGCGGCGGCGCTCGCCTACGGCCTGGGAAAGCGCCTGCACGAGCGGGTGCTCGTCTACGACCTGGGCGGCGGGACGTTCGACGTCTCCATCATCGACATCCGCGATCGCGTCTTCGAGGTGAAGGCCACCGGTGGCGACATCTTCCTCGGCGGCATCGACTTCGACAACGCCATGATCGAGCACGTGCTCGAGGAGTTCCGCCGCCGCCACGGCATCGACCTCTCCTCCGACCCGGTGGCGATGCAGCGCATCAAGGACCTGGCGGAGCGGACCAAGATCGACCTCTCGGCGCGCACCGAGGCCCCCTTCTCCATCCCCTTCATCACCATGACCCCCCAGGGGCAGCCCCTCAACATCGACATGCGCTTCGACCGGGCACTGCTCGAGAAGCTCACCCTGCCGTTCGTCGACCGCACCCTCGAGATCGTGGCCCGCGTGCTCGCCGACGCCGGCGTGTCGGCGCAGGAGATCGACGAGGTCATGCTGGTGGGGGGCCAGACCCGGATGCCGTCCATCCAGGACCGCCTCACCCGCTACTTCGGCAAGTCGCCCTCGAAGGGGGTACACCCCGACGAGGCGGTGGCCATCGGGGCGGCCCTCTACGGCTGGTCGCTGCAGGACAACAGCGACCTGAAGCTGCAGCTGCTCGACGTCATCCCCATGGCTATCGGGATCGAGCAGGCGAGCGGCGTCATGCACGAGGTCTTCCCGCGCAACGCCCCCATTCCCAACGCGCGCTCCATCTCCGCCACCAACTCCCAGAACGGCCAGACGGAGTTGGCCCTCCGCATCTTCCAGGGAGATCACGCCCAGGCGGTGCGGAACGAGCTCCTCGGCGAGTTCACCTTCAGCGGGGTGCGCCCGGGCCGCGCCGGGGAGGTGCGCCTGGAGGTGGTCTTCGACGTGAACGTGGAGGGCATCCTCGCCATCCAGGCGCGGGACCTCGACACCGGGCGCGAGATGAAGACCACGGTGCGCGTCACCCAGCGCTCCTAGGGGCGCCCGGCGAGCGGCACGGCTAGGCGGTCTTCTTCTCCTTCTCGAAGGAGAGCAGGGGCGGCTCCTTGTGCAGGATCACGCCCTCGGTGATCTTGCACTCCTTCACGCCCTCCCGGTACGGGACGTCGTACATGATGTCGAGCATGGCCTGCTCGAGGATGGAGCGCAGGCCGCGCGCGCCCGACTTGCGGCGCATCGCCTCGCGGGCGGTGGCGCGCAGAGCCTCGCGGGTGAAGGTGAGCTTCACCTTCTCGAGCTCGAAGAGCTTCTGGTACTGCTTCGTCAGAGCGTTCTTCGGCTGGGTGAGGATGGTGACGAGGTCGTCCTCGGTCAGCTCGGAGAGGGTGGCGATGATCGGGATGCGCCCCACGAACTCGGGGATCATCCCGAAGCGGACCAGGTCCTGGGGCTCGATGCGGGCGAGCAGCTCTCCCAGGGAGGCCTCCTCGCGCCCCTCGATCTTGGCGCCGAACCCGAGGCCCTTCACGCCCACCCGTCGCCGGATCGCCTGCTCGATGCCGCAGAAGGCGCCTCCGACGATGAAGAGAACGTTGCTCGTGTCGACCTGGATGTACTCCTGCTGGCTGTACTTCTTGCCCCCGCGGGGGGTCACGTTGGCGCGCGTACCCTCCACGATCTTGAGGAGCGCCTGCTGGACGCCCTCTCCCCCCACATCGCGAGTGGCGCTTGGCGTGTCCCCCTTGCGGGCGATCTTGTCGATCTCGTCGATGTAGACGATGCCGCGGGCCGCCTTCTCCACGTCGTAGTCGGCGTTGTGGAGGAGGTTCTGGATGATGTTCTCTACGTCCTCGCCCACGTAGCCGGCTTCGGTGAGGCTGGTGGCGTCGGCGATGGTGAAGGGGACGTTGAGGAAGCGAGCCAGGGACTGCGCGAGGAGCGTCTTGCCAGCGCCGGTGGGACCGACGAGCAGGATGTTCGACTTCTGCAGTTCCACGTCCTCGACCGACCGGCTCGAGACCGGCCGTTGCTGCCCGCGCGCCGGCTTGCGGGCGTAGACGCGCTTGTAGTGGTTGTAGACGGCAACCGCCAGGACCTTCTTCGCCCGGTCCTGTCCCACCACGTAGTCGTCGAGGAAGGTCTTGATCTCGGCCGGGGTGGGAAGCGAAACCGCCGGGCGGCCGTCCTCGCGCTCCCCCTCCTCGGCGATGATGTCGTTGCAGAGCCGGATGCACTCGTCGCAGATGTAGACGGTGGGGCCGGCAATGAGCTTGCGAACGTCGCGCTGGCCCTTGCCGCAGAAGGAACAGCTCAGATTGCCGTGGTGTTGCTCTTTCCGGCTCACGATGCCCTCTTAAGAGGGGATGCTACACCAAAGTGCCGGGGCCGACAAAAAGGACCCGACCTCCCTCCTCTAACCGGTGTCGGCCCTCGGCGCACCCGCGCGTGAGCTATTCGGCGAGCCGCTCCAAGGCGTCGGCGAGTTCCTTCGCGTGGCGCCGGAGCGCGGGGGGGACCTCGCGCTCCTCCTCGCAGGCCTCGGAGAGGCGTCGCGCGAGGGCGCCGAGCCGGCGCAAGCGCTCGGCGCGCTCAGGCGGCTTCGGCCCGGGCTCGGGCCCGAACCGCTCGGCGAGGCGCTTCGCCACCTCGGCCCGTCCGGCCTCTCCCTCCAGCACGCCCTTCCGGAGCTCGTCCCAGGCCTCGTCGTCGAGGCGTCCCGCGGCCTCAGCCCTCGACAGGACCTCGATCACCTCGAACGGCGGGGCGGTTCGGCCATCGCGCGAGCCCAGGAGCTCCGGCTCCCGCCGCTCGAGGAACCCGTAGGACACGGTGAGCTTGTCGGCGGTCGCCCGAGTCAGGAAGAGCTCTGCGGCGCAGTAGGCGTGGAAGGACTCGTGACCCCAGGCGCGGTAGGACTCCTCGCTCCGCACCTGCGAGAGGAGGCGCCCGAGCTCCACCCACGACGTCTTGAACCGGCGCGCGCTCTCCAGCACCTTGCGCCGGAACGAGCCCTCCGGCAGCCCGTCGATGCGCTCCTGCAGACGCGAGACCACCTTCGTCGCCACGCGCTCCCCCTACCGCGCCCCGACGCGGAACGACAAGGACACGACCGGCCTCTCGCCGGGAAAGGGTTTGAAGGACCAGCGCTCGAATGCGGCGAGGAGGCAGGCGCGCAGCTCCGCCGAAGACCTGCGCTCCCCGTCGATCCACATCTGGGCCACCCTGCCGTCGTTTCCGATCGCGAACTCGATGGGAACCTCGCCCGACCAGCCCCGCGCCCGGTCGGACTCGGCCCGGATGCAGGGGACGAGGGTGCGCTGCTCCCGCGCCACCACCGCCTGGATCTGGGCGCCATCCCAGCTCGACTGGACGAGCCCCTCCCGCGGCCGGGCGGCGGGCCGCGCCTGCGAGGCGCCCTCCCCTCTGGGCGCCGCCGGCTCCTCCGGCGGCAGCTCCACCTCGTCCGCCTCTGGCCGGCGCCCCCCGCCGACCCGGGCCGGCATGGCGATCGCCACGCCCCCGCCGAAGTCTTCGAGGAGGGCGCTGCGCGTCTCCCAGGGCCGCTCCCGCGCGAGCCGGAAGGCCACCCATCCCGCCCCGCCGGCCGCGGACAGCGACAGGGCGGCGAGGACCACCGCCCGGCGACGGCGTCGGCGCCGCGCCAAGAGGCGGGCGCCGGTGATCTCGCGCTCCACCCGCTGGCGCGCCTCGGCCTTTCGCACGTGGACCGCGAAGCCCGGCACCTCGCCGAGCGGCCGGTACCCGCCCTCCCCGGTGGCGACGGGGGTGCGGGCGTCCACCTCGCCCCGCTCGAGCAGTTCGACGAGCTTTCCGCCCGGGACGGGGCCGTAGATGCGCCCCTCCTTCTCGAAGAGCCAGTCCCCTTCCGGAATGGCCTCGAGGGTGGGTGAAGGACGGCTCATGGCGTCGCGATCGGCCTCGCTTCCATCCCCGGCGCGGGCGTGCTCAACTTATCACGGCGTGGAACGGCGACGGTACGCGCTGCGGCTCGCCTACGACGGCGGCGCATTCCGCGGCTTCCAGAGGCAGCCTGGGCTCCCCACGGTCGAGGAGGGGCTGCGCGCCGCACTCGCCTCCCTGGGCGTCCCCGCCCACCTCGCGGCGGCGGCCCGGACCGACGCGGGCGTGCACGCCCTCTGCCAGGTGGTGACGTTCGCCGCGCGCGCCGACCTCGACCCGGGCCGGCTGCGGGCGGCGGTGAACGGTGCCACGCCTCCCGGGATCCTGTGCCTCGACGCGTGGCGCGCCGCGCCCTCCTTCCACGCGCGGGCGAGCGCCTCCTCACGCACCTACGTCTACTTGGTGGGGCTCCCTCCCCCGCCGGGCCTCGAGCGCTACGCCTGGACGCTCCCCGACAGGCGGGCCTTCCCCGGCATCGAGTCGACCGGCCTCGACGCGACGGCGATGGCGGAGGCGCTCGCGTCGGCGGTGGGCGAGCACGACTTCGCCGGCTTCGCCCGGCCCGGGGAGCAGAAGGGCACGGTGCGCACCGTGCTCCGCACCGAGGTCATCACGTCGACCTGGGCCCCCCTCTACGCGCTCGTCCTCGAAGGACGCGGATTCCTCCGCGCCCAGGTGCGGAACCTCGTCGGGACGGCGGTGGCGGTAGGGCTCGGGCTCGCCCCCGCATCGCGGGTTTCCGAGCTGCTTCGCGATCGGGGGCGATACCGAGGCGTCCGAGCCCCCGGATGGGGGCTGACTTTGGCGAGCGTTCGCTACCCTGCGGGTGAGCCCCCCGATTAGGGTCTCACCTCATCCCCCTCCCCAGTCTGGACCTGCGCGTACTTCGCGAGGAGGTCGGAGACCGCCTCCCGAAGGTAGTCCGACTGGCGAATGCGGGTGGCTCGAGCGAGCTGGCGAAGGCGGCTCGCCAAGTCGGGCGGCAACCGCACCAGCATCGGCTCGAGCCGGGGGGACTGCGAAGGATGGGTAGGATTTGGTGGAGTGAGTGGGCCAGGCCTGATCAACTCGATGGGTCTCATGTAGGTGTGTGCCTCCCTCGACTTACGTTTACCTACACGCTACCACCCGATACCCTCCTGTCAAAAAATCGCCCTTGACACTTCAAACTTGCTCGTTCTAGGCGGGCCAGCGCCACTGGACGCCGAGCCCGAGCCCGAAGGAGAAGCCGCGAAACTCGCCGAAGGCGGTCGCCGCCCCGAGCGCCGCGTAGATTCCGAAGTCACGACTGAAGTCGTAGATGGCTCCGAACCCGATGCGCGGCCCGACGGCGAGGCGGGGGGCCAAGGGGACGACGAGCCCCCCCTCGAAGAAGGTCTTCAGCTCGTCGTGGCCGAAATAGCCGCGGTAGCGCGCGTCGAGGAGCCACGCGCTCGCGCCCGAGCTCGTCTGCGCGAGCGGGCTGTAGGACCCGCCCAGAATGAGCTCGTCGCCCTCTCCGGTCACGTCGAAGGAAAACCCGAGCCGGAGCGAGCCGACGTCGTAGGAGGACTTGGAGGTGCCGCCATTCAGGGTGGCGGTCACCCGGCTCGCGTCCACCTCCGCGACGATCCCGAGCTCGTCCCGGTGGTCGTAGCGAGGCTCGAGCGCCCACGCCGAGCTCGGGCCGAGCGCGGCCGCCGCGGCAAAGAGGAGGGCTCCCGGGAGCGCGGCGCGGAGCTTTTCCCTGTCTTCCCCCCTCCTCCGCCTCAAGCGTCCACCACCGGAAGGGCCACCCCCGCTGCCTCGTTCATCCGCCCCGACCGGAAGGGCTCCAGGTCGAGGGCGGCAAACTCGAAGCCGGCGCCCTTCACGGCGGCGAGCACCTCGGCCCGCAGGGCGAAGGCGCGCTCCATCTCGTCCTTCGCCACCTCGACGCGTCCGACCGTCCCGTGGTCCCTCACCCGGAACTGGCGAAGACCGGCGCGCCGCACCCCGGCCTCGGCGCGCTCGATGCGGGCGAGGCGCTCCGGAGTGATCGCGGTCCCGTAGGGGATGCGGGAGGCGAGGCACGCCATCTGGGGCTTGTCCCAGGTGGGCAGCCCGTAGGCCTCGCTATGGGCGCGGATCTCGTCCTTCCCGAGCTCGGCCTCGGCGAGCGGCGAGCGCACGAGCCTCTCCGAGGCCGCCCTGTGGCCCGGCCGGTGGTCGCGGCGATCGTCGGCGTTGAATCCGTCGAGGACGGTGGGCAGGCCCTCGGCGCGCGCCACCTCCTCGCAGATCCGGTAGAGCTCGCTCTTGCAGAAGTAGCAGCGATCCACGGGGTTGGCGAGGTAGCGGGGGTCCGCGGCCTCGCGGCTCTCCACCTCGAGGTGCCGCACGGCGAGCCGGCGCGCGAGCGCCCTTGCCTCCTCGCGCTCCGCCTGGGGGACGCTGGCGGAGTGGGCCGTGAGGGCCACCACTCTCTGGCCGAGCACCTCAGCGGCGACCGCCAGGAGGAAGGTGGAGTCCACCCCCGCCGAGAACGCCACCAGCACACCCGGGCACTGCCGGAGGAGGGTCTTCAGCCGGGCGAGCTTGTCGGCCGATCGGGCGCGGATCCGCTCCCTCTCTTCCAAGGTCCACGCCATTCTCCGCCTCCGAAGGGCCGGCATGGCCGGCCGGGGGTCCAGGCGGATTCTATCGCCGCGAGCGCTTCGCCGCTCGCGCGCCCTTCGACGCGGCGGCCTTCTTCGCCGCGCCCTTCTTCGGGGGTTTCGCCGGGCGCTTCGGCCGCTGGCCTCCGCTCAGCTTCACGAACTCCGCCGGGGCGAGCAACTTCAGATCGACGAGCTTCTGGAAGAGGCGACTCGTG
>Ga0335076_10000499_pt1 | contig 36381 bp, 31 predicted proteins | sample Lox_Sample_25_FD_206717 | JGI IMG/M metagenome (GOLD analysis project Ga0335076, IMG submission 206717) | Soil microbial communities from Loxahatchee National Wildlife Refuge, Florida, United States - Lox_Sample_2.5 | ecosystem: Environmental > Terrestrial > Soil > Wetlands | place: USA...
GCCGCCTCCTCAGCTCGCTCGGCCTCGCGCTCCTGATCGCGCCCGTCAGCGCGGCGCAGTCTCTTGCCGGAGAGGCGGGCGTTCCTGCCTGGCTCGCAGCTCATGTCGGCGTGGGCGAGGGTCAGATCGCCCCGGTCGTGCTGGAGCGAGCCCGGGCGCTCTATCAGCGCAAAGGGGTCCGCAATCCCTGCTACTTCGCCTTTGACGCGACCCGTCCCCACGATCTCGGCGGCGGAATGGGCCGCCGCTTCTACATCATCTGCGAGGCGCAGCAGTCGTTTCGCGCGATCTCCGCCGGCCACGGCGGCGGGCGGGATCTCGACGGACTCGCCGATTTCGCCAACGGCCGGCGCTGCGTGAGAAATTTCGGCAACGCGATGGATTCCGACCTCACGACGGGCGGCGACTATGTCACGGCCGAGGTCACCGGGTCCTTCAAAGGCTACTATCGCGCGGGCGGTGGAGACGCGGCGTACACCCGCCCGTTCCTCAAGTTCGACGGCGAGGGCGAGACCGGCAACGCGCGCGAGCGCGCGATCGGCGGACATCCGGCGATGCTGCTCCGGGGGGTCTGCCGGCGAAAGGACCCGCAAAGCCCGCACGCGGACGCGGACGGCTATGTTCCGTTCGGCAAGCTGGTCAATTACGAGGCCGGCCGCAGCGACGGCTGCACCAGCTGGTCGCCCGCGGACGCCGAGAGCATCATGGCGATGGTGCAGAACAATCCGACCACCCTCTACATTTATCCCGAGTCGCGCGACATCGAGGCGGTGGCGCGCGCGGTTCAGGCCGGAGAAGCGCCGTCGCACGCCGGGGTCTATTGGAGCGCCGCCTGCCTCAGAGAGATCGGCGCGCCAAGGTTCTGGCGCAGGGAAACGCTCGAGCCGATCATCGCCCAATGGCGCGCGGCGCATCCCGCTCCGCCGCCCGAGCCGCCGCCGATTTGCCGGGAGCCGTAGGCTGACGGGGTGATGCAATGGCCGAATATGAGTTGCACAAGGTCGAAAGAGAGAACCCGAGCGATCCGTGGATATGGATTCACGACAACGCGCGACGGTCTCAGATTGAGTATCGGCGACCTGAACTTCGATTTAGAATTATAGAGACCAGAGGAAAGGGTCCGAAAGTCTATTGCGAGACGCAGTTTGCCCATGAGGAGTATTTGCGCAGTCGAAGATTTCCGATCTTCACGGGCAATATGCTTAACTATGTGAACGAGCAAGATTTCGTGTTCGGAGGCCCAGATATTAAAGAAGGACCAATCACCCAGAAAGACGCGCGAATCGAAAAAGTCGACCCAGCCGCAAGTCTTCAAGTGAACGATCCGGGCTATGCCCGGATAGTCAAAATGCCAAGGGCCAGCTCCGGTGATAAAAAGTACGTCGTGGTCGTCGGGGCCGGACTGTTATTTGTCAACGCTTGGTACAGAAATCTTCTGCAGATTGAGAGAAAAAGTATTCCATCGATAATTGACGTTGAAATAGCCCAAACGCGCTGGCGCCTGCGGGCGATGTGTTGGCAGTTGCGGGCTTGCGAGCAGCACCCACAGATTGTCGTGGTCCTGTCCACCGTTCTGGCGATAGTCGGGACGGGATTTGCGGTCTTTGGATTCGCGCTATCGCTGAAAGATGTCGATCTATCATGGCTGAAGGTATGTCTGGTGAGGGCGCTCGCTCTGCTTTCCATTGGCGACCAGGTGCCTTGGGGCTTACTGAAGACCCGGCTGATCTCAAGCCTGGCGATATTGGGATTTCTTGTAATCCTGCGCGGATTGGCGCCTCTCTGGCGGCGGGCTCGAATTTCCTTGCCCTCCTGAGGCGAGTGCTTTCAACCCTCAACATGCGCCTGCCGGCGCTGACTTTCCTCGTGCTGGCGCTGGGCCGCGCCGCGGTCGGCGTGGCGAGCGCCGGCGAGCCGCCGCTACCGCCGCCCCGGCCGCCCGAGCTTGCGCCGGCGGCGCCGTCAGGACCGAGCCCCGAACCGCCGCCATCGCCGCGCGAGGGGGCGGCTTCGGCTTGCATCGCCCAACTGGTCGCAGGCGGTGCGCGGGCCGAGGCCGCGCCCGCGCCGGCAGCGAGCGCCGACGGGTGCGGGATCGCCGCGCCGGTCCGGCTGTCGTCGGTCACGCTGCTGGGCGGCGACATGGTGAGCCTGCCCGATGAGCCGCTGCTCGACTGTTCGTTCGCCGCCGTGCTCGCCGATTATGTGCGCCTCGTCGTGGCGCCGCTCGGCGAGGCGATGCTGCGCGCCAAGGTCGCGGCGATCGAGACCGGCCCCGGCTATGAATGCCGGACTCAGGACCGCATCGCCGGCGCCAAGATCAGCGCCCACGCCAAGGGTCTGGCGGTCGATTTCGTCGCGATCGCGTTCGCTGACAAGCGGCGCGTCCTCGTCGAACGGCAGACGGGCGCTGACGAAGCCGCCTATTTCCGCGCCGTCCGGAGCGCGGCCTGCGGCTGGTTCACGACGGTTCTCGGCCCCGGCGCTGATGCGTTCCACGCGAACAACATGCATCTCGACATCGAACAGCATGGCGCGAGCGCGGGCTATCACATCTGCGAGTGAAGCGCCTTCCGAACACCGCTTTAGCGGCCGCCGTAGAAGCCGCTGGTTTGGGCATATTCGATCGGGTTGTAGGGGCTATAGTTCGGGTAGATCTCGGCCAGATTTCGCTGCGAGGAGGGAGCGACCGCTTGATTGGCGTTGCAGCCGGCCAGCGCGAACGCCGCGAGAGCGAGAGCGGCGGCGATCCGGGTCGAATCATTTGCCTGCGCTGGCGAAGCGCGGGACGCGCGCGCTGTCGAACCGCAGGAGAGCTCGGCGCCGTCAGCCATTGGCTTCTCCTCTCTCGCCGCCCAACGGCCAATCATACGGCCACGTGTCGGCGACGGATCGGCGTCTCAGGCCGGCGCATGGCGGCGCGCGTCCTTGGCCGTGCGCTCTCCTGGCCTCACGCCCCGCTTCGGAGCGGCGGGGCGAGGGGGGCGGGCTCGGGCTCTCCAGCCCTGCGCTTCGGACCGCCGCGAACGAGCGCCGCCGCCGCGCCGAGCGCGCCCAGACAGGCGAGCATCGCCAGCACGGCGCCGACGGCGGAGAGCAGCGCGGCTTCAGGCAAATGCGCGGTGCGCGCGCCGGCGCCCGCCGCCGCATGCAGTCCCCATCCCAGCGCCGTCGACGCCGCGGCGACGCCGACGCCTGCGCCGAACACCCTGAGCAGATTGAGGAGCCCGCCCGCGACGCCGGATTTGTCAGCGGGCGCGGCGCCGATCGTGGCGTTGTTGTTGGGGGCGATGTAAAGGCCGAGACCGGCGCCATAGGCGGCCAGCGCCGCCACCACGCCGGTGAGACTCTCCGGCGCTCCGGTGAGCAGCTTCGTCAGCGCCAGCGCCGAGGCGAGGCAAACCGCCATTCCGCCCGCCATCACAAGGCGCGGGCGCTTGTCCGACCAAACCCCGCCGAACGGAGCGACGAGACCGAGCGCGACCGGGACGATCGTCAGCCTCAAGCCGGCCGCGAGCGCAGGGTCGTGATAGCCCCGGATGAGCGCAAACGACATGGCGAAGAACATGCCATAGAGCATGGCGTAGGAAACGAGGACGCCGACGCAGCCGGCCGAGAAGGCGGGAGAAAGGAAAAGGCGGAGATCGATCAAGGGCGCGGGCGCCCTGATTTCGCGCCAGACGAAGAGGCCGAGCAAGACCGGCCCCGCGGCGGCGCTGGCGATCAGCGGGGCCGACGCTCCCCAGGCCTGCCACTCGGCGATCGTCATCAGGAGCGCGACCAGCGCCGGGATCATCAGCGCTGCGCCAAGGCCGTCGAAGCGGCGGTTGTTGGCGAAGGCCGCCGTTTTCGGCACGATCAGCCAGCCGAGCGCCGCGCCGAGCGCGGCGAACGGGACCGTGATCCAGAAGATCGAGCGCCAGCCCAGCGTCGCCAACAGGACGCCGCCCAACGTGGGGCCAAGGCTGAGGCCGACCGCCTGCGCCGCCGCCATGATCCCGAGCGCTTTTCCGCGCCGCGCCGGACCCGCCGACGCGACCAGGATGACGACGCTGTTCGCCCCCAGAATCGAGCCGCTGATCCCCTGCAGCACGCGAAAGACGATGAGCAGCGGCAGGTTCGGCGCGAGGCCGCAGAGGGCCGAGAACAGGCCGAACAGCGCAAAGCCGCAAAGGTAGAGCGTCTTGCGGCCGGCGATTTCGGCGAGACGCGCGAAAGCCGGCAGCACGGCGGCGAAGGCCAGCATATAGGCGACCGCCACCCAGCTCACCGCATCGAGGGGCGCGTCGAATTGATCCTCGAAGGCCGGCATGGCGAGCTGGACGATGCTGGCGTCGACCTGGCCGATGAATGCGCCGATGCAGACTGTCGCCACCACCAGCCACGGATAGGAGGGCATGCGCTCGAAGAACCGCGCGGGGGCAGGTTCCGGCAATCCGGTTTGCGCGGCCACTTCAATTCCGCTGTTACGAGACGCGATGACGAAGCCTAGCTGCGGGCGCCCGGTTTCGCAATGGTTGGCGCCCTCAGCTCCGCGATGCGCGCTCCGCCTTCGCGCGAATATCACGCCCTCAGTCGCCCTCGAGCTTGCCGACGTGCTTCTGGGCGTAGAGTTGAACGCCGAGCTGCTCGACCAGCGTCAGCTGCGCCTCGAGGAAATCGATGTGCTTTTCTTCATCCGCGGTCAGCGTCTCGAACAGGTTCATCGACACCCGGTCGTTGACCTCGTCGCAATGGCGGGCAGCCTCGAGATAAAGCTCGCGGGCGCTCATCTCCGCAGCCAGATCGCACTCAAGGATCTCCTTGACGCTTCTGCCGATCCTGAGCTGGTCGAGCGACTGCATGTTCGGCTGGCCGTCGAGGAACAGGATGCGGGCGACGAGCACGTCGGCGTGACGCATTTCCTCGATCGACTCTTCGCGCCACGTCTTGGCGAAGTCCCTGTAGCCCCAGTTGTCGAGAATGCGATAGTGGAGCCAATACTGATTGACCGCCGCGAGCTCGTGCCGCAGCGCTTTGTTGAGATATTCAATCACCCGCTGTTCGCCGCGCATACCCTTGCTCCCACTCAGACTCTATCGGCTCTGGCAGAGATGCGTAGCATAACGCCATCCCGCCCGACGAGAAGTCTTAAGGCGGCGAGTTCCGCCTTTGCCGAGCGTGCGGCCTTCGACTACGCTCTCCCGCCATGCCGAGCCCTCTTCCTTCTGACGCCGTCGCGCGGCGCGCCGCCAAGCCTGTTGTCGTATATGCGCTCGACCGGCTGCCGGCTTACGATGGAGCCTTCTACGACAAGGCGCGGGCTGGCATGGCGAAGATCGGCGAGACAATCGTGCCGCCGCGCGAGGGCCGCGCGTTCGATGTTCCGGCCGGGCATTTCTTTCGCATCGTCAGCATCGAGGGGCCGCAGGTGGGCGATCTCAACCTGTGGAGCGCGACGAATCTGGCCGAGCGCTTCTTCAGCGGCAAGACGCGGGCGCTCAACGCGACTCATGTGAGCACGGGCGCTCGGCTTTGGAGCGCGCTGCCCTATTTGCGGCCGATGGCCACGATCACCCGCGACACGCTCGACTGGTACGGCTTCGACGCCGACGGCGCCGGCGTTCACGACGTGATCGGCACCCGCTGCGACCCCTATACCAACCGCCTCCTGACCGGGCTCGACTATCATCATTGCTGCCATTCGAATCTGACTCGCGCGCTCGCCGAGCGGATGAACCTCCCGCATCGTACGGCGGAGACCCATGTCCATGACGTCCTGAACGTCTTCATGTGCACCGGCTTCGAGCGCGTCGCCAACCGCTACTTCATGAAGGCGAGCCCGGTCAGGCCGGGCGATTACATCGAGTTCTTCGCCGAGATCGATCTCATCGGCGCGCTGTCGGCCTGTCCGTACGGCGACGGCGACGAGACCCGTTCAAGCGACGCAGCGCGCTGCCATCCGCTCAAGATCGAGATCTTTCGCCCGCGCGACGGAGCGCTCGAAGGCTGGCGGCCGCCCGAGGTCAATGCCTACTCGGGGGTGTGAACGTCGCGCCTATCCGTAACGCAGCCGCGAACGCTCGTGCGCTTTCTGCGCCTCGACCTCCCGGTCGCGCGGCGGGGCGGCGCTGTGGAGGGACGAGATGAGCTTACGCGCGGCCGCGGCGACCTCGTCGACCGCGCGGTCGAACGCCTCGGCGTTGGCGTGCGACGGCTTGTTGAAGCCGCTGACCTTGCGCACGAACTGGAGCGCGGACGCGCGGATTTCGGCCTCGCTCGCGGGCGGCTCGAAGTTGAAAAGCGGGCGGATGTTGCGGCACATGGCGGTGTGTCCTCAGTCGGTCAGTTCGAACCGCGCGGTTATTGTAACGGTGAGCTTGTCCTGCCCCGGCTCGATCGGCGTCGGAGGCGCGGCGGCCATGGAGGAAGCGCGCGCGAAGGCGATCGGCCGAGGACTGCCCTCTTCCGAGAGCGTCATGAGGCGCCCGATCTTGGCTCCGCCGGCGGTGGCGTAGATCTCAGCCTTGCGTTTGGCGTCGGCGACGGCGAGCGGGCGGGCCTTGTCGAGCAGCGCTCCCGGATCGTCCTCGCCGAAGCCGATCCCGTAGATTGTGTTCGCGCCGGCGCTAGCCGCCTTGTCGAGCAACGCCCCGAGGCGGGGAATGTCGCGAACGATGACGTTCACAGTGTTGCTGACCGTGTAGCCGGTAATTGCGGGTGTGCGCGCCCCGCTCGATTGCTGGGCGAAGGTTGGGGAAATCGACACGCCGGAGGTCTGGATGTCGACTGGCGCGACGCCTTCCGACTTGATGAGCGTCATGAGAGCGTTTGCCGCCTTGGCGTTTGCCGCCATCGCATCGGTCGCCTCCGGGCCGGCGGTGGTCACGCCGAGCGTGATCCGCGCGAAGTCGGGCGTGACGTTGACGCTGCCTTCGCCGGTGACTTCGATCCAGCGGCTGGCGCCTGCGTCGTTCACGCCGGCGTCCGAGGCCATGACAGGCGCGACTGCGGGAAGAGCCGCAAGCAATACGACGAGCGACAGAGACGCGCGCATGTCAGTTCCTCCCCGCCGCGGTTAGGCCGCATCCGCGGGCTTCGTCCGGTAGCGGAAGTCGCAATGGGTCGCCCCGCCCATGATCGTCTGCGTCCGGGTCAGCTTGATCCGTGGATCGTAGCCCTCGCAGAAAGAGCCGTCGCGATTGCAGGAGAGGATATCGCCGATCTGGCCCAGGCCCATCGCGCGATAAGTCTCGGCGTACCGGCAGCGGGTGACGTTGAAATCGAACACGCCAGGCTTATCGTCGACGACCTCGATCGCCAGCGCGTCGTCCTTCATCCACAAAGGCAGAATCGCCTTGAAGCTTTCGAGGTCGGCTCCGCTGGCTTCGCGGGACGCCATCTCGGCGCCGGCCTGGATCGCCGCGCGACGAATGGCGCGGCTCAGGATGCCGCGCGCCTGGTCTTCGCCGATCGCCTCACGCATCTCGTGATAAATCGGCGCGATGATTGCCGCCTCGATCCGACGCCGAGCCAAAACGCCAAGCTCGTCGTTCTTCCGCTCATCCATGGGCGAAAGCCTGCGCCGGGGGCAGGGCGGGTGTCAAATTTCGGCTTTGGACGATTGGCGACTTGACAGCCGTCGCGGGAGCCGGGGACTTTGGCGCAAGCTTTGCTGGTCCGTTGCGGCCATGAGGGAGGAGAAACCCATGCCGATCGACCGGATGGATCACTTTACCATCCTCACCACCAATACCGAACAGACCGTCGCATTCTATTACGACATTCTCGGCTTCACCCCCGGGCCGCGACCCGACTTCTCATTCCCCGGCGCCTGGCTCTATAGCGGCGGCAAGGCCGTGCTGCACGTGGTCGAAAAACCGGTCATTCCCGAAGGCGGCGGGGTGCTCGACCATATCGCTTTCTTCGGAACCGACCCCTCAACCTACGTGGCCAAGCTCAAGGCGCGTGGGGTTAAGCACGACCTGCGTCGGTTGCCGGCGTCTGGCCACGCCGCAGGGGTGTGGCAGCTATTCTTCTTCGATCCCAGCGGCGCCCGAGTCGAGATTGACTTTGCCGCGAGCGAGACGGTGGACGGGCAGGGCTGACTAGCGGCTCACTGGCGTCTATCGACGGACCGTCGACCGCGTGTATAAGGGCCCTCGCAACCGGGATTTTCCTTGCACAACAATGCCATTGTTCAGGTCGGCCGAGGGTCGTTTGCGGCGCGCTTCGGCCCGAAACTGCCGTTGGCGCTGATCGCCGGGCCCTGCCAGCTCGAGAGTCGCGCCCATGGGCTCGAAATGGCCGCGGCGCTGAAAGACATCGCCGCGCGCCGCGCGATCGGGCTCGTTTTCAAATCGTCCTTCGACAAAGCCAATCGGACGTCCGGCTCGGCTCGGCGCGGCGTCGGCCTCAAGGCCGCGCTGCCGATTTTCGCCGAAATCCGCGACACGCTCGGGCTTCCGGTCATCACCGACGTGCACGAGAGCGGACAATGCGCGCCAGTGGCCGAAGCCGTAGACGCGCTGCAGATCCCGGCCTTCCTGTGCCGCCAGACCGATCTGCTCGTCGCGGCGGCGCGGACTGGCAAGCCGGTCAACGTCAAGAAGGGGCAGTTTCTCGCCCCCTGGGACATGAAGAACGTCGTCGCGAAGCTCGACGCAGCGGGCGGCGCCGACGTGCTGGTGACCGAGCGGGGCGCGACATTCGGCTACAATACGCTCGTTTCCGACATGCGCGCGCTGCCAATCCTCAAGCGCGAGACCGGCGCGCCGGTCATCTTTGACGCCACTCATTCGGTCCAGGCGCCGGGCGGGCAGGGCGCGTCCTCAGGCGGAGAACGCGCGTTCGTTCCGGTGCTGGCGCGGGCGGCGGTTGCAGTCGGCGTCGCCGGCGTGTTCATGGAGACCCATCAGGATCCCGACCATGCGCCTTCTGACGGTCCCACCATGGTGCCGCTGAAGGAGTTCGAGGCGCTCGTCGCGGAGTTGCAGGATTTCGACCGACTCGCCAAGCGTTGACCCTCGCTCGGCCGGGCGAGGCCTGTCATATGACGGTCGCCTGGGCAAGATAACCGGAACGATCGGCCGCGAAGATGAGTCCAATGGACAAATATCTCTTCAGCTACGCAACCGCCAGCGATCCCCCGATCAAGCGGGGGCTGATTCGCCTGGTCGAGAAAGCAACCGGCCAGCCCAAGCTCAAGCGGATGTATGTAAACAACCAGCGCTTTCCCCGCGCCGACGAGACTTTCTGGCAGGCCGCGGTGCGGTCGCTCGAACTCGACGTCCGCTACGACGCCGATGCGCTGGCCGCCGTCCCGAAGACCGGTCCGGTCGTATTTGTCGCCAATCACCCCTACGGCGTGCTCGACGGCATTGTCATGGCGTGGCTAGTGAGCAAGGTGAGAGACGATTTCGTCGTTCTCACTCATATCGTGCTGACCCGGGCGCCGGAGGCGGCGGGGTTCATTCTACCGGTCGATTTCTCGGGCAGCGAGGAGGCCGAGCGGACCAACCTCGCCTCGCGCGCCGCGGCGCGCGCCCAGCTCGAGCGCGGCGGAGCGGTGGTGGTGTTTCCCGCCGGCGCGATTTCGACTACTCCCGACAAGCTAGGTCTCAAGCCCGCGGTCGACGGGCGCTGGCAGCCGTTCGTGTCCCAGCTCATCCAGCGCTCGCAGGCGACGGTGGTTCCGATCTGGTTCGGCGGCCAGAACAGCCGCCTGTTCCAGATCGCGAGCCACCTCAGCCTAACCTTGCGCCTCTCGCTGATCTTCCACGAGGTGAAGACCCGCATCGGGACCAGCCTCCCGGTGATCATCGGGGCGCCAGTTCCGTTCGCCTCCGTCGCCGCGACCAGCAACCGGCAGGCGCTGGCGGACGAACTGCGGGCGCGGGTCTATGCGCTGGCGCGGCTCGCCCCCGCGCTCGACAAGCCGCGCCGCGCTGCGCGCGCGCTGCTGCGGCCGAAGCTTGGCCCCCCTCGGACGGGGCGGGCGGCGTAGAGCGCCGCCGCGCTCAGCCGGGCCGGACTCCGGATTCAGCCGCGCCCACGATAAGGGGGGATCCCCTGGTCGGGCAGCCAGACGCCCTTCGGCAGTCTGCCGCTTTGCCAGAAGACATCGATCGGCATGCCGCCGCGCGGAAACCAGTAGCCGCCGATCCGGAGCCACCGAGGCTTGATGACGCTGACCAGGTCTCTGCCGATGCGCACCGTGCAATCCTCGTGGAAAGCGCCGTGGTTGCGGTAGCTGAACAGGTACAGCTTGAGCGACTTCGACTCGATCAGCCATCGGTCCGGCGCGTAGTCGATCACCAGATGGGCGAAGTCGGGCTGACCGGTCACCGGGCAGATCGAGGTGAATTCGGGCGCGGTGAAACGTGCGACATAATCGGTATCGGATTGCGGATTTGGCGCCCGGTCGAGCGCCTTGGCGTCCGGCGCCTCGGGAATTCGCGACCGACGCCCAAGATGGACGAATGCAGGCTCGACTTTCTTATCCATGGGCCGTCTTTAGACCCGAAGCCCCTCCGCCGCGAGCCTATTTGTACTGTTCGCGCAGGGTCCCGGCGCTGAATTGCGAAGAGACGTAGCCGCTGAACCGCACGCAGACGCCGTTCGCCGCCAGCACCCCGGGGTTGCCGGCAATGTCGCAGGTCTTGGCGGGCTCGGCCTTGATCGGCTTCTTGTTCTGGGCTGGCAGCTCGGCCGCCTGTCCAGTAGCCGCGGCGAGGAGCAAGGCCGCAAGCCCGCATGCCGGCCATCGTGGGATCGTCATGGGCTTCATCCTGACCGCGGCGCCGCGAGGACGGCGCCAACCGAATGCTTGAAGGGCGAACAGGCCTATAGGCGCCATATTGGGCGGCTATGGGGCGGCCGGCAAGGGTTTTGACACAAGTTTGCGACTCAGCGAGCAGTTCGCAAGCAAAGAGGGCCAGGGCGGAGCGGGATCGCGCGAGGCATGGAGATGACGTCCCCTTTTGCGCGCGTTGCCGCGCGCCGGCCTGAGCCCAAGGCTTTGCTGGCTGCGGCCGCTGCGGTCCTGCTCGCGTGCGGCTTTTATGCGGCGGTTGCGGCGCTTCAGCCGCTGCTCGCCGCGCTGGCCGGCGCCGCGGGGCTTGCTCTCCTGCGCCGGGCGCGCGCCGAGCGCCCCTATTCCGCCGCGCTGATCGCCTTTGACGCCGCCGCTTTCGCGATCTTCGCCTTCCAGCGCAACGATTCGATCGGATTCTGGCAATTGCCCGGACCCTGGGCCGACGTCTGGCGATTCAATGCAGCCGGAGCGACGATTGCGCTAACCGCCTATGCCGGCGGGACGATCATGGCCTTGATCAGCGGCTTTCGCGGACTGCGGCTCATCGAGGCGTCGAGCCTGATCGCAGTCCCTTTCCTGTTCAACCTTTTGATGACGATTGGCGCCGATTGGCACATGGCGGAGCTTGGCTGGATCGCGAGCGCGGGCTCGAGCCTGCCGTTCCCCGCCGAGGTCGCGATCGGCCGCGCGCTAACCCTCTGGTTCGTCGGCGAGGCGATGCTGACCATGATCGAGCTGGTCAGCGTCAACCGGCTGCCGAACTCGACGCGCATTCACGGCCTGTTCGCGCTCAGCGGCGCGGTCGCTGCCTTAACCCCGCTGATCGCCAATGCGGCGCAGATCGTTGGCCAACCGTTCCTGGCGATTTTATTCTCGAGCTTGTGTGCAGCGCTCGCCCAGGGCGGCCTGTGGGCGATCGTCTATCTTCTGACCGGCGTCGTGCTCGACTGGCTCGGCGGCCGTCCGCCACGTTTCGCCGTGGCCTGGGAGCATTGGCGAACCGGCTTCGTCAAGGGCGCGATCTACGGCGCGCTGTTCATCGGCTTCATCCTGGTCGCCGCGCTGATTTTGCGCGCGCCCGGCGCGACGGCCGTGCTCGGCGGCGGCTCGCTCCTGATCGGTCCTATCGGCGGCGCTCTCGCCTTTCCGCTCGCTCAGACGATCATGGGCAGCGCCGACGGAACGGCGCCGTTTTTCGGCCGGCTGAAGCGGGCTTACCGCGATCTGCGAGGACCCGCGCGTGGGTTCGTCGCCGGCCTTGGCCTCGCGATCGCCTACCAAGCAGGCCTCGCTGCTTACGGCGGCGGGACGCGCTTCCTGGCGATGGCCTCGGTCGGGGCGCTTTGCTATGGCGGCGTCGATCTCCTGTTCGACGCTCTGAGCGTCGCAGGTGGCGGGCGGCGGAAGCTTGAAAGCTGGCGCCTCTATGCGCTTGGGCTTCTGCTCGGCGGGCTCGTCGCCGGTGCGCTTGGATGGTATTTCGACGCCGCCCAGCTCCAGGTGGTGATCGCGAAATTCTGGGCCTATTCCGACGTCAACTACCGCCTCGACGGGCGCCGGCTCGGCGACTTCACGACCTATCCGATCTTCAACAAATACGGGATGATCAACCTCGGCGAGGTAGCGGGCGGGGTCAGGCTGTTCTGGGCGGAATCGGTCGCCGGCGTCATCAACTGGTCGCTCGCGGCGCCCCTGTTCTCGATCAACTACGTGCTATTGGACGCGGGCCTGCAAAGAAGCCTGCGGCCAATCAAGACGCTGTTCAGCCCGAGCGGAGTCGAAGGCTTGGTTGAGCAGGGCGTGCGGGTCCTGCGCTGGGGCCTGTGGATGGCGCCGATCATCAATTCGTTCCTGCGCCAGTCGCCGGACCCGACCTGGTACAACCAGGACGGCGCAATCCGGTCGGGCGTTGCCATAGCCTCCGACGCCACGCACAGCTCCGCCGACTTCCAGCGGTTCAGTCTGGCCCTGTTTCTCGGCCTGCTCGCCTACGACTGGCTTCGGGTCCTGATCTGGTTCGACCATATGGGCCTCAGGGTTGCGACCCTGGTGAATCTGTCCTTCCTCGGCGGCGACCGCGCCGATGAGGCAGCCGCGCGTTTCATCGGCCACAAGGGGCGCACCCGCGCGATCCCCGACGGCATCCGCCGCTTCGGCACCTGGGCGCCCCTGCTCATCCCGTTTTACATCCCGCGCGGGGCCGATTGGGACAAGGCCTGGACGGGGGCGGAGACGCTCGCGCGCGGCGGCGCCCCCATGCCCGACGCGGTCAGGACGCTCGGCCTTGCCTATGGCGCGGCGATCGCAGCCATTGCGACGGCGGGCGTGGCGGCAGCCGTCAGGGAACGCGCCAAATCGGGTCCCCCTGCGCCCTGGCTCGCGGGGGCCCCGCTCGAGCTTGCGCGCCGCCCCGATCGGTTCATCTTCAACAACGGCTCGGTCGGGGTCGAGATTCAGCGCGATGGCCGCGGGGCGGCCTATGTGATGGGCGCCGAGCGCGGCGGCGGCCCGATTGATCTCATCCGCCGCCCGCTCGACCCGATTCAGGCGCGCGGCCAGTTTTTCTACCTGAGCGAAGACGGAGAGCAGCCGTGGTCGATCGGCTTCGAGCCGGCGCGGCGCGCGGGCGACTACTGGATCGAGGAGCCGGGCTTCAATCGCCTCGCGATCGTCAATCGGCTGAATGGGATCGAGGCGCGGATGGAGATTGCGCCCGATCGCCAAGGCGCGATCCTGAGCTGGCGCGTCCGGCTGGAGAACCGGTCCGGCCGGCCGAGGCGTCTTCGCCTGACCAGCTTCTGCGAAATCGCCCAGGCCGAGACCGGCGCCTATGCAAAGGACCTCGATTTCGCCGGCATGCACGTCGAAACTATGTTCGTGCGCGCGCTGAACGCCATTCTGGCGCGCAACCGGCTGCTGCGGTCGGCGCGCGCCGATCGGGGCGAAACCGCGTTCTTCGCCGTGAGGCCGGGCGCCGGGGCGGAACTCGTCGGCTACGAGGATTCGCGCATCCGCTTCATCGGCGAAGGCTCTCTCAGGCAGCCGACCGGCTGCGAGCCGTGGCGCTGGCGCAAGCTCGACGACGAAGGCAAGGTCTGGACCTTCGATCCTACCGCGAGTTTCACCCTTGAAGCGGCTCTTGTCCCGGGCGCCGCGGCCGAGGCGGAATTCATCGTCGGCCGTTCTGACAACGCGGTTTGGGCAAGCGAGCTGATCGCCGGGCGTCTTGGCCTCTCGCCTCTACCCGAGGCCGAATTGCAGAAGCGGCTCTACGAAACCCGCGCGGTCGAGCCTTCGCCCGCGCTGCACTCGCGCTGGCCGTTTGGCTTCTCGGCCGACGGCCGGCGGCTCCGCCTCAGCCACCGCACCCCGCGCCCCTGGGCGCATGTGATGGCCAACGAGCGCGGCATGGCGACCATGGTCTCCAACGACGGCGAGATTTTCTCCGCCTTCGGCAACGCGCGCCAGAACGGGCTCTCGGCTTTTCGCTTTGACAGCGTCACGACCGTCCAGCCGGGGCAGATCGTCTATCTGCGCGACCTGGACAGTGGCGAGACCGGCGCTGCGGGCTTTGCGCCCTTCCAGCCTGACGACATGACGTTTGAGGCGACCTATGAGCCGGGGGTTGCGACTTTCGTCGCTGCCCGTGGCGATCTCGCGATCGAACACGTCGTGTTTGTCCCACCCGACTATCCCGGCGACATGCGGCTCCTGACCTTGCGCAATCGCGGCGCAAGCCCGAAGCGGCTGCGCGTCGCGCCGTTCTTCGATCTCGCGCTCGAGGACAGCCCGAATGCGAGCGTGGACAAGATCTACGACGAAACAGTCGGCTCGACGCTCCTGTTTCAGAACGCCAACAACGATTTCGAGCGCGGCTTCGCCTTCGCCGCGACAAGCTTGCCGGACGCCGCGACCGAAACCATTCGCACCCGGTTCTTCGGCGGACCGGGGCGCGACATCCTGACCCCTGCGTTCGTCGAGACCGGCGCGAGCGATGGTGCGGCCCGCGACGACGGACGGCGGGTCGCCGCCTTCTCCGCCGTGATCGTGCTGCCGCCGGGCGGCGAAGCGAAGATCGCCATCGTGTTCGGCCAGGCGCCGAGCCGGGGCGAAGCGCTCGCCGCGGCCTCGCGCGTTGGAGGCGCGGAAGCCGAAAGCGAGCTTGCCGCGACCCGCGCCTCGTGGGCAGAGCGGCTCGGCCGGGTCGAGGTCCGCACCAACCGGCCGGACTTCGACCAGCTGGTCAATACGTGGCTGCCCTACCAGCTCTACGCCTCGCGCCTTTGGGGGCGCCTCGGCCCGAACCAGCTCGGCGGCGCGACCGGCTTTCGCGACCAGTTGCAGGACGTGCTGCCGCTTGCGCTCATTGAGCCCCGTCTGACGCGCGCGCAGATCGTGCTGCACGCGAGCCAGCAGTTCCGCCAGGGCGACGTGCTCAAATGGTGGCATCGCGCCCCCGGCGGCGGCACCGGTCTTGGCCAGCGGACCAAGGCCGCCGATCCCCACCTCTGGCTGCCATACGTCCTCGCCCGCTACGTCCGCCAGACGGGCGACAAGAGCGTGCTCGACGAGACGACGCCCTTCCTCGAAGGAGAAGGCGTTCCGGCGAACGAGGACACCTGGATCGTCATTCCACGTGTCTCGCGCGAGAGCGCGACCGTCTACGAGCACGCGCGGCTCGCGATCGAATTCGCCCTCGGGCACCTCGGCGCAAACGGCCTGCCGCTCCTGCGGGCCGGGGACTGGAACGACGGGATCGACGCGCTCGGCCGCCGCGACATCGGAACCAGCGTCTGGATGGGCTTCTTTCTGTTCAACGTCCTTGATGGCTTCATTCCTCTCGCCCGCTTGAAAGGAGACGAGACATTCGCAGTTCGCTGCGATGTGGCGCGGGCTGGGCAGCGCGAGGCGCTCGAAGCGGGCTGGCGCGGCGACCATTATCTGCTTGACTTCGCCGACGATGGCCGCGAGGTCGATCTGCGCAACGCGATGACCACCGGATGGGCCGCTTATTCCGGCGCCTGCGACGATGCGCGCGCGCTGGCCGCGATCGAGGGCGGCTTGAAGGGGATCGAGCGGCCGAACCGCGTCCTCCTGCTCGAAACCCCGTTCTACGAGCACTCGCGGCCCTATCCGGGCCGCATCGCCGATTATCCTCCGGGCGTGCGCGAGAACGGCGCCCAATACAGCCACGGCGCGACCTGGATCGTCGACGGCTTCGTTCGGCTCTCCGTTTCCGCTCGGGCGAGAGGTGAGAGCGAACCGGCCGCCCGTCTCGCGGCCCGCGCGTTCGAGATCTTCGAAAAGGTCTCGCCGATGAAGAAGACCGACCCCGAAACCGTTTCGGCCTACGGGCTCATTCCGATCCAGCAGCCGGCGGATATCTACGAGGGCTGGGGCCACGCCGGGCGCGGCGGCTGGTCGTGGTACACCGGCTCGGCGGCGCGGATGCTATCGGCGGCCTATGCTCTGATCGGCATAGAGCAGGAGGAAGGCCGCGTCTGTGCGCGCGCCGATCTGTTCGAGCCCAAGGGCGACCTCGAGGTCTTCTCGCTGCGTGTCGGGGACGCGAGGTGGACCCGCGACGGCCCAAAGCGCTGAACCTTCCCGTGGCCCGACCCGTGGGCCGCGGGTGGAGCGCCAGCGAGGGCGGGGCTTTCCCCGCCTCGTGCTGCGGCGGTCGGCCGCAGCGCGACTTTGGTCTGAGACAGCCCCTTATCGCCTGGCGCCGCGTTGCGGCAGGGCGCGGTTTCTGGCAAGAGGCGCCCAGAAACTAGCCGCGGGGAACCACCTGCGGCCCACCAACGGGGCTTTTCGCCATGCTTTTGGGCTTGATTATCGTCTGTGGACTCCTGTCGGTCGTCTATGGCGTCTACACGATCTCGAGCCTGATGGCGGCCGACGCCGGCTCGCAGCGGATGCAGGAGATTTCTGCCGCAGTGCGGGAGGGGGCGCAGGCCTACCTCCGGCGCCAATATATGACCATTGCGGGCGTCGGGGTGGTCGTTTTCATCGTCCTCGGCCTCCTGCTCTCGTGGACAATTGCAATCGGCTTCGCCATCGGCGCCATCCTGTCCGGCGCGGCCGGCTTCATCGGCATGAACGTCTCGGTGCGCGCCAACGTACGCACGGCTCAGGCGGCGACCAAATCGCTGGCGGGCGGCCTCGACATCGCCTTCCGTTCCGGCGCGGTGACCGGCCTTCTGGTGGCGGGCCTCGCGCTTCTCGGCGTGGCCGGCTACTTCGCTATCCTGACCGGGGTTCTCGGGCTTCCCCCGTCCGACCGGACCACGGTCGAGGCGCTGGTCGCGCTCGGCTTCGGCGCCTCGCTGATTTCGATCTTCGCCCGCCTCGGCGGCGGCATCTTCACCAAGGGCGCCGACGTCGGCGCCGACCTCGTCGGCAAGGTCGAAGCCGGCATTCCGGAGGACGATCCGCGCAACCCGGCGACCATCGCCGACAACGTCGGCGACAATGTCGGCGACTGCGCCGGCATGGCGGCCGACCTGTTCGAAACCTACGCGGTGACGGTCGTCGCGACGATGGTGTTGGCCTCGATCTTCTTCGATGGGACGCCAGCGCTCGTTTCGACGATGATGTACCCATTGGCGATCTGCGCGGCCTGCATCGTGACCTCGATCGCCGGCACGTTCTTCGTCCGGCTCGGCGCCAACGGCTCGATCATGGGCGCGCTCTACAAAGGGCTGATCGCGACCGGCGTCCTCTCCATTGTCGGCCTCGCCATCGCCACCCAGTTCGTCGTCGGCTGGGGCGAGATCGGAACGGTCGCCGGCAAGTCGATCACCGGCGCGAGCCTGTTCGTGTGCGGCCTCGTCGGCCTTGTCATCACCGGCCTCATCGTCGTCATCACCGAATATTACACCGGCACTGGCAAACGTCCTGTGGTGTCGATTGCGCAGGCCTCGGTCACCGGCCACGGCACCAACGTGATCCAGGGCCTCGCGGTCTCGCTCGAATCGACTGCGCTGCCGGCCCTCGTCATCGTCGTCGGCATTGTCGCCACCTATCAGTTCGCGGGCCTGTTCGGCACCGCGATCGCGGTCACCACCATGCTGGGCCTCGCCGGCATGATCGTCGCCCTCGACGCCTTCGGCCCGGTCACCGACAACGCCGGCGGCATCGCCGAAATGGCCGGATTGCCCAAGGAAGTGCGGCAATCGACCGACGCGCTCGATGCGGTCGGCAACACCACCAAGGCGGTGACCAAGGGCTACGCGATCGGCTCGGCGGGCTTGGGCGCGATCGTGCTGTTCGCCGCCTACACCAACGACATTCGCCATTTCACCGAGACCGGCGCGCCGTACTTCAAGGACCTCGGCCAGGTGTCGTTCGAGCTCTCGAATCCTTACGTGGTCGCCGGCCTCATCTTCGGCGGCATGATCCCCTATCTCTTCGGCGGCATCGCGATGACCGCCGTCGGCCGCGCGGCCGGTTCGGTCGTGCTCGAAGTGCGCCGGCAGTTCAAGGAAATGCCCGGCATCATGCAGGGGACGCAGCGCCCCGACTATGGCCGCGCGGTGGACATGCTGACCAAGGCGGCGATCCGCGAGATGATCGTGCCCTCGCTGCTCCCAGTGCTGGCGCCGTTCGTCGTCTATTTCGGTGCGCTGTGGATCTCCGGCTCGAAAGCGGACGCGTTCGCCGCGCTCGGCGCCTCGCTGCTTGGCGTAATCGTCAACGGTCTCTTCGTCGCCATCTCGATGACCTCGGGCGGCGGCGCCTGGGACAACGCCAAGAAGAGCTTCGAGGACGGCTTCGTGGACAAGGACGGCGTGAAGTGGGTCAAGGGCTCCGAGGCGCACAAGGCCGCCGTCACCGGCGACACCGTCGGCGACCCCTACAAGGACACCGCCGGCCCCGCCGTCAACCCGGCGATCAAGATCACCAACATCGTCGCGCTCCTGCTGCTGGCGATCCTGGCGCGGTAAGAAGGGCGCTCGTTTCGCTTCCATGCGCTCGGAGGCGTTTCGACCCGCGAAACGAGGCAAAAGCCTTCGCTTTGCGCAATCAAGGGTTTCGCCGCGGGGTCTTAACCCATTGAAATCCTTTGGGGCGCAAAATTGTTCATTTCGCCGCCTGTTGTATTTTCAATAGCTTAACCTCCGTTTCGCTTCGCGACGTTGGCTGCGCGGCGCTTTTCCCATGGGTGTTCTGCGGGAGCGCGACCTCTGGTTCCTCTTATAGCGCACTTTCTGTTTTTTGCAAAGACAATTCTTGGCAAATCGGCTTATCCGCCCCAGTCGGTTGGCTCAAAACGCCTGAGCGCGAGTGCGCGCAGGCGTCAGCTGAACCGGAACAGGCCGCCCATCATGTTGCGGAGGAAGTCGGGCTCCGAGCCGCCGGTCGGGGTGGTGCGGCTGACGAAGTCGAACACCTTGCCGTCCTTCATGCCGTAGTTGGCGATCCGGTCGACCTTGCCGTCCTTGTCGAAATAGACCGCCAGCACATGCTGGTCGGTCATCTGGATCGGCATGAACTCCAGCGAGTGTTTCATCTTCTGGCCGATATAATACCAAGCGTCGCCGCCGACGGTTGAGGTGGTCGACGGAGTGCCGAGCAACGCGAGCGCCTCCGGCTTGGTCGTTGCGCCGACCTTGACCTGCGACAGCGTATCCTCGTCGACCTGATAGCCGCGATCGAAGTCGCCGTCGTAGCCGATGCAGCCGCCGAGCGCGAGCGCGGCGCAAACGGTCAATCCCAGCGCTGCGCGACGGTGGACCTTGGGCGGGAACTGCATTCAGCCTCTCTCCATGACCAGCCTTTCGGCTTGCCAGACCGGGCCCGGACGCCTAACTCATGCCCCCTTGCCAAGGCAAGGCCTCGGCCCATAAGCCTTTCAGCTTAGCGGCCACGCGAGGGCGCTTCGATGATCTTCGCCCAGTTGCGGGCTCGCCGCGCCAGCAAAGCCGTCATTGAGCAGATTCTTGGCGAGATCGTGGCCGCCTCGCGCCGCCCGGCGCTCTATGCTGCGCTCCAGGCGCCCGACCGGGTCGACGGCCGTTTCGAGTTGCTCACGCTGCACGCCGGGCTGGTCCTGCGGCGGCTCAAGGCGCTCGGCGGCCTCGCCGACGCCATGGCCCAGGAGCTGGTCAACCGCCTCTTCCTCCATTTCGACGACACTCTGCGCGAGATGGGGCACTCGGACATCGGCGTCTCGAAGCGGCTCAAGGCGATGGGCCGCGCCTTCTACGGCCGCAGCACCGCCTACGCAGCCGCGCTCGACGACGGCTCGCCGGCCCGGCTCGCTGCGGCGCTGGCGCGAAATGTCTATGGCGCCGCGGGCCCAGCCAGCGCGCCGGGCGCGGGCGCGCTCGCGTCTTACGTCGCCTCGCTTGACGCGGCGCTGGCGGCGATTCCAATGGAGGAGTTCGCGACCGGCCGATTCCGTTTCCCTTCAGGCTCGATCGCGGCCGGAGGCGATCATGACTGAGGCTCAGCCATTGTCTCGCGTCGTCCGCATCGACGCGCTTCCGAAGGACGGGCAGACGGTGACGATCGAGGCGAGCCCTGCGGAGAGGGAGGCGCTGGCCAAGCTTTATGATCTTCCCGCTATCGCCGCCCTGACCGCGACGCTGCGCGTCGAACCCGCCGGACGCGGCGGCGCCCACGTCACCGGCGCGGTGCGCGGCGAACTCACGCAAATCTGCGTCGTCACGCTCGAGCCGTTCGAGACGGCGGTCGAAGAGGCGATCGACGTGCGCTTCGCGCGTGCGGCGGAGGAGGAGTCCGCCCGCCGCGCGGCGCATGAGATCGTCACCTTGTCGCTCGCCGACGAGGACGATCCCGATCCGGTGGTCGACGGCAAAATTGACCTCGGCGCGCTGGCGGCGGAGTTCTTCGCCCTTGGCCTCGATCCTTATCCCAGGAAGCCGGGCGTCGAGTTCGTCGCGCCGGCAGAGCAGGCGGCCGCCGTTTCGCCGTTCGCGATCCTCGGCGGCAACGCCGGCAAGCGGTAGCGGCTCACCCCGAAGGGTCTACGCCGGACGCTCCCGAAGCGCGCTCGTAGAGCGCAAGCACCGGAGCAGGTAGGCCGAAATCGAGCGCCGCCGAGCGGGCGCGCGGCGACATCTTGCGTTGGGTCTTGACCAGGATGTCGAGCACCTTCTCCTCGGCGTGCTTTGAGGCGAAACTCAGGGCGTAATGGCGGAGGAACACCAGGCAGGCGACGTCTTCCAGCGTCTGCGTCTCGGCGTCGCTGCGCAGGTTCTCCTTGCGCACCAGCGCGCCGGCGCGGGCGATTGTCCCCTCGTCGTAGCCGCAGCCGCGCATGATCTCGGCCACCCGCTCGGCGTGGCGCCGCTTCGCCGCGTTGCGCCAGGCGATATAGCCGGCCCGGCCTTCAGGAAAGGCGTTGCGGGGGTTGAGCCAGCGCTCGAGATGCTGCCCGCGCACCGCGATCTGTAGGGCTTCGGACGCGCCCGGCGCGAAGGCGTCGAGCGCCTCGCTCATCCGCCGGCCATAGACGTGCTCGGCCGGCTCGCCGGCCTCGAGCGCAGGGTCGCGCGCATTGGCGGCGTCGATCGCGCTCAGCGCGCATTGCAGTCGATCGGTCATGGGGAAAAGGCGCCGCGTTGTTGCCGCATTTTCGCACGCTCGCCGATCGGCGAGAAGGCCGCTTCCTCGCCGCTTCCCTCACCCCAACCCTCTCTCTGAGGGAGAGGGGGCGCTGAGGCGCCGTAGAATCCTTCTCCCTCAGGAGAAGGCGGCGCGAGACGCGCCTCGGTCCGTGGTTGACGGCGAACTCTCCGCCCGCTGGCCTCTCGGGCGTTTGCCTTGCGCCGCGGGAAGCCGCTATTGTCGCGGCCCCGCCGGGCGTCGCCCGAGCAACGCGCTTGGGGGCGGTCGGACCAAGGCATGGCGAGCGACATTCGCATAGCGCTGGACGCGATGGGCGGCGATCACGGCCCGAGCGTCGTGGTGCCCGCCGCCGCGGTTGCCCTCGAGCGCCGGCCGGACCTTCAGTTTCTGTTCTACGGCGAGGCGAACGCGATCAAGCCCCTGCTCGGGAGCCATCCCGGGCTCGCGGCCAAATCGCAGGTTTTCCACACCGACGTTGCGGTCAAGATGAGCGACAAGCCGAGCCAGGCGCTGCGCACCGGGCGCCGAGTGTCGTCGATGTGGCAGACCATCGAGGCGGTGAAGTCGGGCGCGGCCGATTGCGCGGTCTCCGCTGGCAACACCGGCGCCTTGATGGCGATGGCCAAGTTTTGCCTGCATACGATGGCCCCGATCGAGCGGCCGGCGATCGCGGCGATGTGGCCGACGTTGCGCGGCGAATCGATCGTGCTCGACGTCGGGGCGACCATCGGCGGCGACGCCCAGCATCTCGTCGATCTGGCGGTGATGGGCGCGGCGATGGCCCGGATCGTGCTCGATATCGACAGTCCAACCGTCGGCCTGCTCAACGTCGGCGCCGAGGAGATCAAAGGGGTCGAGGAGGTGCGGGCGGCCGGCCGGATCCTCCGCGAAGCTACGCTGCCCAATCTCCGCTATCTGGGTTTCGTCGAAGGCGACGACCTCGGCAAAGGCGCGGTCGACGTTTTCGTCACCGAAGGCTTCACCGGCAATATCGCGCTCAAGACCGCGGAGGGCACCGCGCGGCAGCTCAGCCAGTATATCCGCGACGCGATGGGCTCGAGCCTGATGGCGCGCATCGGCGCCCTGTTCGCCCGGCCGGCGCTCGAAGCGCTGCGCGCCAAAATGGGGCCCCGCGCCAGCGGCGGCGTGTTCCTGGGGCTTGACGGCGTCGTCATCAAGGCCCATGGCGGCGCCGACGCCGAGAGTTACGCCGGCGCGGTGGAATTGGGCTATGACATGGTGCGTCAGGAATTGCTCGGGAAGATCGGCGAAATGATCGCCCACGCCAACGGCTTCCGCCCCATGCCCGCCCATTCCGGCGCCGCCCGATCCTGACCCTGGACCCACCCCGCTCATGAACCTTGCATCGCCTCCGCCTCAAGCCAGCCGCTCGCGCCGTCCGGGCCCGGACCTCTCCCTTGGGCCGGCTCATGCCGCGATCCGCTCCTGCGTGCGCGGCGTGGGCAGCGCGCTGCCGGCGCGCGTGGTTCCGAATTCGGAACTGGCGATGAAAATCGACACCTCGGACGAATGGATCGTCCAGCGCACTGGCATCCGCCAGCGCTACGTCGCGGGCGAGGGCGAGACGACGTCGACGCTGGCGACAAAGGCGGCGGAGGCGGCGCTCGGCGCGGCCGGCGTCAAGGCCGCCGACATCGATCTCGTCATCGTCGCCACCTCGACGCCCGACTTGACCTTTCCAGCTGTCGCCACCCAGGTCCAGGCCGCCCTCGGCGTCGTCGAGGGCGCGGCTTTCGACCTGCAGGCGGTCTGCACCGGCTTCGTCTACGCCGTCGCCACCGCCGACAAGTTCCTGCGCTCCGGCTCCAACAAACGGGCGCTGGTGATCGGCGCCGAGACCTTCTCGCGCATCCTCGATTGGAACGACCGCGCCACCTGCGTCCTGTTCGGCGACGGAGCGGGGGCGGTGGTGCTCGAAGCGCGGTCGAGCGACGGCAGCCTCGCCTCGCCCGGCGTGATCGCCTCGCGGTTGCGCGCCGACGGCCGGCACTGCTCGAAGCTCTACGTCGACGGCGGGCCTTCGAGCACCCAGACGGTCGGGCATCTCAGGATGGAGGGCAAGGAGGTGTTCCGCCACGCGGTCGGCATGGTGACCGACGTGATCCAGGGCTGCTTCGCCGACGCGGAAGTGACGGCGGAGGAGATCGACTGGTTCGTGCCCCATCAGGCCAACCGGCGGATCATCGACGCGACCGCCGACAAGCTCGGCATCCCCCGCGACAAGGTGATCGTCACCGTCGACCGCCACGGCAACACCTCCGCCGCCTCGGTCCCGCTCGCGCTCGACGTCGCCGTCAAGGACGGGCGGATCAAGCCCGGCGATCTGGTGATGATCGAGGCCATGGGCGGCGGCTTCACCTGGGGCGCGGCGCTGATCCGCTGGTGAGGGGCGGTCCGGCGTCGTAGACGCGGTCGTTGACCGCGCGGGCCGCGCTCCAAGAGGATCCGGGGACGCTCGTCTGTCGACAGGCTGCCGGCGCGGCTACATTCGGCGCCTCACTCGAAGGCGAAGATCCGCCTCCAGTCGTTCTTCATGCTGACCACGATCCAGCCGTCTTTCATCGCCTGGTCGTAGAGCGCCTGGGGGAACGTGCCGATCTTCGAATCGGGCAGGCCCTGCGCAGGACCGTAGGCGTATTCCCGTGCGCCATCGTCGTGCAAAACGATCATGGCGAGCCGCGCCCCGGCCCCAGCCTTCGTGTATTCGAGCATCTCGCGGTCGCCGGCGGAGTTGCCGAAGGCGAGATGTGGCCTGCGGCCGATCACCAGATGGATGCCCTCGGGCTTGCCGGCCTCGTCGTCGTTGAGGAGAAGCTTGGCTTCCCGCACCAGCACGGGCTTGCCGTCCGGCCCCGGCCTGAAGCCGAGGTCGAACATCGTCCCGACCACCTGCTCGACCGGAATCCCATAGACCGGCTCGGCGTAGGCGCGGACGAAATCCTGGCCGCCGCCGGTGACGATATAGGTCTTGTAGCCGGCGCTGCGCAGATATTTGAGCAGTTCGATCTGCGGCTGATAGACAAGCTCGGTGAACGGCCGCTTCCAGCGCGGATCGCGCGCATCCCTGATCCAGGCGGCGACCTCATCGCGGTATGTCTCGACGTCCATTCCCGTCAGGGTCGCGCCGACGACGGAAAGAAGCTCTTCCAGCGACAAGCTTGCGATCGCCGCGTGGTCGCGCGAGAGGATGGCCTTGAACGCCGGCTCATTCGCCAGCTCCGGCCGTTCCTTGACGACCTGCGGCACGCGGCTGAAAGCGAACACGAGCTGCGTATAGATCGGCTGCTCGACCCACAGCGTGCCGTCCTGATCGAAAGTCGCGACGCGGTCCGCGGGAGGAACGAAGTCCGGGCTGGCGGAATCGGTCGTCGCCTGGACGAACTTGAGAATCGCCTGCTTGGCCGGCCCGTCGCTCCATGACGGCAAGGAGTCGCTCTGAGCGTTCGACGCTGAGACGAGGCTGACGCTTGCCGCGCTCCCGAGCACGAGCGCCGCGAATTGGCGCCGGTTTGGCTCCATGATCGTCTCCTTTGCGCAAGAGGCCGTCGCGAGTCCGGCGCCTCAGTCCTTGCTCATATCGGCCAGCGCCTGTTCGAGCGGAGCGGGCGAAGCGCGGATCGCTCCGAAATAAGGGTTGGAAAGATCGAGGATGAGAAGGACGGCGCTTCCGACGGCAAGCGCGCCGACCGCCAGAGCGATGATGGGCATGGGGGCGCCCTTCGACATCAACCCGAAACCGCAAAACAGGAAGACCACCCAGCCGACGACGGTCAGGAGGAGCGGGTAGGAGATTGGAGCGCTCAAGGCGAAGGCCATCTGCAGCCGCGACTGCGCGAGCGACTCGAGAACCGAATTCGCCTTGGCGAGGGCCTGTTTTTGGTCGTCGGTCGCCGGGTGGAGGCCCCCCAGGGCCTTTTCCGGATCCCGCATGAACCTCGCCGCCGCGAGGAAATTTTCCGTCGCGAAATTTGCGTTGGTCGTGGAGGTTCCCCAGGTCTGCTGAATGGCCTTCGCCATCCGGTCGCGCAGCACCAGTCGTTGGGGCTTGGCCTCCGGTCCGTAGTCTTCGAGGGCGAGGTCGAGTTGAAGCGCCTTCGCGGCCAGGGTTTGAATCGCCGTGTTCTGGCTGGAGTAGACCCCGTAGGCCGTCCAGACGAGCAGGCCAGTGACCAGCGCGCAGAGCAGGGTGAGTAGTCCGACAATCGCGCCGATCATGTCGCGCGAGGGGCCAGTGGTGTGTTGCTCGGGCAGCCTGCGCTGGAGAGCGAGGCCAAGAAGTCCGCTGGCGAAGATCACGGCGGCGACGGCCGCCGAGAAGATTTCAGGAGTCATTGACATTTTCTAACGCGCGGCTGTGGGTGGGATTGCCCTGCGCCCGCCGGGTTACGAATGCTGCGATGACGCGTCAATCCCCCCGCTGGACTCGCGAGCGCCCGCGCGCCGGCCGTGCTCAGTCGGCGACGCGCAGGAGCTGCTTGCCTTCATTCTTGCCCTCGAACAGCCGCCTCAGCGTCGCCGGCGCGTTCTCGAGGCCCTGCTGCATGTCGACGCGATACTTGAGCTTGCCCGCCTTGATCCAGCCGGCGAGGGCGCCGATCGCCTCGGCCGCGCGCGGCATGTAGTCGGTGACCAGGAAGCCCTCCATCCGCCCGCGCTTCGAGACCAGGTTCAGATAGTTCCTCGGTCCCGGCGGCGGCTCGGCCGTATCGTAGCTGGAGATGCCGCCGCAAAGAACGACCCGGCCGCGCATCGCAAGCCGCGCAAGCGCGGCGTCGAGAATCGGGCCGCCGACATTATCGAAGAAAATGTCGATCCCCTTTGGGCAGAGCTCCTTGAGCCGCGCCTTCACGTCGTCGGCTTTGTAGTCGATCGCGGCGTCGAAACCGAGCTCATGCGTGAGCCAGCGGCATTTCTGCGCCCCGCCGGCTATGCCGATCACGCGGCAACCCTTGATCTTGGCGATCTGGCCGACGAGCGAGCCCGTGGCGCCGGCGGCGCCCGAGACGACGACCGTTTCGCCCTCTTTCGGCCGGCCGACGTCGAGCAAGCCGAAATAGGCGGTCATGCCGATCATGCCGAGGACGCCCATCGCCAGTTCGATCGGCGCGCCGGGCGGCAGCTTTGTCAGTCCCGCGGGCTTCATTGCCGCGTAGTCCTGCCAGCCGACAAGGCCGAGCACGATGTCGCCGGGCTTGAAGTCCGGAAGGTTCGACTGCTCGATCCTGCCCACGCCGAAGGAGCGCACGACCTCGCCGATCTTGACCGCCGGCAGGTAGGTGTCGCCGGCGATCCAGGCCCGCTGCGTCGGGTCGCAGGACAGCATCAGGTTGCGCACCAGCGCCTCGCCCTCGCCGGCCGCGGGCGCTTCCGTCTCGACAAATGTGAAGTCGCTATCCTGGAGCGCGCCCTGCGGACGACGCGCCAGCAGCCACTGGCGGTTTTTCATCGCGGCTGTCCCTCGCGGTGGATTTGGCCGCTCTCCATAGCACGGTCAGCGGGGAAGGCCGCTAGGCGGATCCTCCCGAGCGCGGACCGCTTGAATTTCCGTCAGCGGTCGGGTAGGGCGCCCGCGGGGAACCATGCGTGTGGGGCAACGGAATGAATATTCTTCTTATCTGCATTCTCGTCTTCGTGTTGTTCATGGTCGCCGCGTACGCCGGGCTCACGCTCCAGACGCGGCTCACGTCAGAGCACAAGAGCGGCGAGACGAAGGGAGTCGTCGGCCAAGTTTCCGGGCTGGTCAGCCTGTTGCTGGCGCTGGTGCTCGGCACCTTGATCGGCGTGAGCTGGGCCTATTTCTCGACCCAGCGGACGAATCTGGAGAATTTCTCCGCCCAGATCCTGCGGCTCGATCAGGCGCTGGGCCAGTACGGGCCCGAGGCCAAGCCGCTGCGCGACAAGCTCAAGGAGGGAATCCAGAAAGCCTACGAGGCGATCTGGGGCGGCGGCGGTATCGATCCGGCGATGCTGACTGTCGCAGCGCCGCTCGCCAATGCGCAGGCCGTCAGCGGCTTCCTTGCGACGCTCGAGCCGAAAACGGAGGCGCAAAAGGCGGCGCTCGCGACCGCAAACACTTACGCCAGCATGGTCGAGCAATCGCGGCTCCTGATCTCCCTGCAAATCGCCAGCGCGCCGGTATCGTGGGCTTTGATCGGGATCCTGGTGTTCTGGACCGCGGCGCTGTTTTTCGCCATTGGCCTCTACGCGGAGTCGAATGCGCTCGTCGTCGCGGCGCTCACCTTCGGATCGCTGTCAATCGCGTTTGCCATCTTTCTCATTCTCGAGCTTGGCATGCCGTATACGGGGCTGTTCAAGGTTTCGCCTGCCGCGCTCGAGCAAACGATCGAGTTCATGGACAAGTAAAGGGAATTGAGCCTGCGGCGATCCGATCGAATCGTCGCAGGCTCTAGCCGCCCGCCGTGCAGCCGACGCGGGCATGGACCTCGGTGGTCATGGCGTCGATCCGTTCGACGAGAGTTCTCACCGTTTCGGTGAGCTCGGTGTTCTGCCTGAGCAACGTCTCCACCCGTTCGGTGAGCGTGGTGTTCTGCTGCATCATTTCGATCAGCATCCCGGACTGTTCCCGCATTTGCACCTGGCGCGCCTCGCTGATCTGATGCAGCTCCTCGCGATGCTGGGCGTCGGCGATGCTGTTCGCCTTGTCGCGGTCGGCCTGCCGGGTCTGAGCAAGAAGAATCAGCGGCGCCGCGTAGGCGGCCTGAGTCGAGAAGGCGAGATTGAGCAGAATGAAGGGGTAGATGTCGAAACTCGTCCAGCCGATGACGTTGATCAGAATCCAGACCGCGACAATGGCCGATTGCGCCACCAGGAACGTCGGCGTGCCGAAGAAGCGGGCGAAATCCTCAGCCTTTCTGCCGAACCAGTCGTTGCCGAACGTCGATTCGAGGGACGCGTGAGGCAGGTGAAACCTGTGCGCGTGCGTGGTGTCGGCGGATCCCTGTCCGGTGCTCATCAGCGCCTCCTTGGCGATTCGAGCGCCAGTTTACGTCGAAATTTGCCCGTTGCGTTGACGCACCGGCGGCGAGAACCTATTCCAAACCGGTGGTTTGGCCGCCTGAGAGTGCTGCAAGCAGGAACAAAAGGCCTTCGCCGGCCGGCCCGCGCGCTTGCGAGCCGGCCGACGAGCGGATATTGTCGGCAATTCCACCAAACCGACCAATGATAAAAAGTTAGCAACTCGCGAAGATTGTATTATTATCGCTGACAGCCCATCATTCGCGTCGCCGCCAGGGAGAAAATGATGTCTCAGAAGCCAGAAACGCTCGCGCTTCACGCCGGTTGGCGCGCCGATCCGGCGACTGGCGCCGTCGCGGTGCCGATCTACCAGACCACCTCGTACCAGTTCCAGAGCGCCGAGCACGCCGCCAACCTGTTTGCGCTGAAAGAATTCGGCAACATCTACACCCGGATCATGAACCCGACCAACGACGTGCTGGAGAAGCGCATCGCGGCGCTCGAAGGCGGGGTGGCGGCGCTGGCGCTGTCCAGCGGCCAGGCGGCCTCGGCCTTTGCGATCCAGAACCTGGCGCGCGCCGGCGACAACATCGTCTCCTCGACCGACCTTTATGGCGGCACCTGGAACCTGTTCGCCAATACGATGAAGGACCAGGGGATCGAAGTACGGTTCGTCGATCCGGCCGATCCGGAAAATTTCCGTAAAGCCACCGACGCGCGGACCCGCGCCTATTACGCCGAGACCCTGCCCAACCCGAAGCTGATCGCGTTTCCGATCGCGGAGGTGGCGTCGATCGGGCGGCCGCTCGGCGTTCCGCTGATCATGGACAACACCGCCGCGCCGATCCTGACCAGGCCGTTCGATCACGGCGCGGCGATCGTCGTCTATTCGACGACCAAATATCTCGGCGGCCACGGCAACTCGATCGGCGGCCTCCTCGTCGACGGCGGCAATTTCCCCTGGGACGAGCACAAGCAGCGCCAGCCGGCGCTCAACACGCCCGATCCGAGCTACCATGGCGCGGTGTGGACCGAGGCGGTCAAGCCGCTCGGTCCGATCGCCTACATCATCAAGGCGCGCACCACACTGTTGCGCGATCTGGGTTCGGCGATGTCGCCATTCAACGCCTTTCTCACCCTTCAGGGGATCGAGACGCTTTGTCTGCGGATGGAGCGGCATTGCGCCAACACCGCGACTGTCGCGGCTTGGCTCGGCAAGCGTCAGGAGGTCACGACCGTGATCCATCCGTCCTATCAGAAGGGCGAGTCGAGGCGGCGGGCGGAGAAATATCTCAAGGGGGGGCAGGGCGGCTTGGTCGGCTTCGAGATCAAGGGAGGCAAGAGCGCTGGCGCGAAGTTCATCGACGCGCTCAAGCTCCTCTATCATGTCGCCAACATCGGCGACGCCCGCTCGCTCGCCATCCATCCCGCCACCACCACCCACTCGCAGCTCACGCCCGAAGAGCAGCTCGCGACCGGCGTGACCGAGAACTACGTGCGCCTCTCGATCGGCATCGAGCACATCGACGACATCCTCGCCGATCTCGATCAGGCGCTGAAGGCGGCGGCCTGACGGCGCGCGTTCGCCGCCGCGATTCTGGGCGAGGCGAACCGGACCTGCTCGGGCCTAATGCGGCGAGCCGACCGGCGCTGAGTCGGCCTTGACTTGAGCTTGGACCAAGGCCCTCTCGGCAGCCTCGGCCTTCTCGCGCCAGGCCGTTTCTTCCGGGTTCTTGATGTAATTGAATACCGCGATCTTCATCGCCACGCGATGAGCGGCCTGCGCATCCGGCCAGTCGTTGTTCTCATCGAACCCACGGGCGAAACTGGAAACGAGTTCAAATTGCTCGGCGGCCACGTTTGCGATCGACGGATCGTCGATCATCCGGCCATAGATGCGCATGGTCGAGCGATAGGCGTCGATTCGAGCCAGGCCAGTCGAGTGATCCCCAAGCAGCTTCGCCGCCTCGGCGAAATCCTTCATCGCTTTGGCACGTCCCGGCCCGTGCGCCCGGTATGCGATCGTCCTCGTCGCTTCGTAGTACTTCTGATAATAGGCGAGGGCGTCCTCGGGTCGATTCAACTGATCCAGGACTTGCGCTATGGGCAGGTAATTCGGGGTGACATAGCCTTGCCAAAGCGGGTTGCCGGGCTCGCTCTCGGCCAATTGCTCATCCAGAGCGACGCCCTGCTGCATTTTCTCCAGCGCCACTTTCAGGTCGCCGCCTGTTTTCTCCAGCAGTCCCCAGTTGGTGTAAGTCGCCGCAAGGTTTGATTTCAAGGATGAATCGGGCGCCTTTAGCGAGGCCAGCGCTTCCTGCGCATTGCGAGTGACAAGAGCCTGCTGAACCTCGGACGCCTGGCCATAGAAGGTCCTGGCCTCGTTGAGCGCGCCTGTCGGATCTTCGTTCCTCAGCAGGTCGGCGATCCGAAAGAAGGCCTTTCCCTTGTCGCGCAGAAGAATGAAGCTGTCAGGGCTCGCAGCCAACGCGGTGAGGCAAATTGTCAGTCCAGATACATATTCAGTTCGAGCGTCTCCGAATTGCTGGAGCTCCTTGTCCTTGTAGATATCGCCAATTTTCATATGCGCGTCGATGACGTCGTCCTTGCCCTTGTCGTCGCCCATCAATGAATCGATCTTGGTCGCGACCCCTATCGCGTCATTGAATTCGTTGAGCGCCTCCACCTTGTGCTTTCCTCTCAAACCGTAGAGCGCATTGCCCATCCGTATCTGCGCGTCATACAGCGCCTGAAGCGGTTCCCGCGTGTTGGGGTTCGACTGGGCGACGATAGCCGCAGCCTCCTTGGCCTGCTTGGCCAGCGTGAGGGACTCCGCGTCCTTGTTCAAGGTCGCCTCGAGGTCGGCGTCGACATTGAGCGCTTGCGCCCAAAGGAGATCGGCGGCCGAGGTCTTTCTCGACGCGCGCACGTTGGCGAGGAACTGTCCGGAGATGGCGGCGAGGCTTTCGGCCCCGGCGACATCGAGGTTCTTGTCGTTGTAGGCGTGCAGGACATCCTCGAGCAGCGTCTTCGCGGATTTCATCGCACTCTTGTCGACTTCCTCCTGACGCAGCCTTTGCTGGGCGGCGATTTCGCGCTGACGCGCCTCGTGCTGCCTCGCCGCCAAGAATCCGGCCCCGATAACCCCGGCGGCCAGGAGGAACGCTGCGATCCATCGGTTGCGTGTCGATCGTCGCTCGGCCTCGAGCGAGCGGCGCTTGGCCTCGATCCCGTCGTCGATCAGCTTCTTGACCGCGTCGAACCGCCCACCGTAGCGGTCCGCCCACGCGGCCGTCCGCGGCAGGCCTTCCCACCACGCCTTGGTGCGTTCGGGATCGTTGAGCGTCGCCCGTTCGCCGCCAGTTTCGCCCTCGAGCAGCGATACGAGCGTGTGATAGCGCTGGCCGTCGCTTTGCTCTTCGGCCAGCCAGCCCGGGAACGGCTTGCCGGTCTTGGGATCCACCGGCTCGGCTTTGCCCGAGATTTTCTTCCATCGGCGAAGCAAAGCTTCATGCCCGATGTCGATCCGCTCGTCGGTCGCCAGCGTCGGCGAGGCGGAGAGCGAGGGCAGCAGGAACGAGCAGCTCGGCGCGCGGAAACGGTCGAGCACGGCGCGCAGGTCGGATTCCTCGACTCCCGTCTCCGCCAGCAGTTTGTCGAACCGAAGCGCTCGGCGGATCGCCCTGCCTTCGCGGTCGAGTTCCGACAGCGCGCGAAACGCCTGCTCGACCGCCAATTGCTTTCCCGAACATTGGTCGAGAACCGCATCGGCGTGGCGGGAGAGCGCCTCCGCAATTCGCCCGATGTCGTCATAGGTCTGGCGCGTGAGGCGCCGCGGCGCGTCGGGCGCGACCGAGCCTCCGGCCCGATCCCAGAGCCGCATCAGGCAATGCTGCAGCACCGGAAGCTGATCCAGTTCGTCGCCGCAATCGTTGAGGAGCCGTTCGACCAGTTCCGGCTCGATCGTTCCTCCGGCCTTTTCAATCGGCTTGCGGATCGCTTCTTCGAGTTGGCCGCGGGTCAGGTTCGGGACCAGATATTGCGTTGCGCTTACCGCTTCCGACAGTCCCTGGAAGAATGCGCAATCGCCGATGAAATCCGAGCGCATGGTGATGAGCACGCGCACGTTTTCGATTCGTCGGCGATCGGCGTCGAGCAAGATCTGCACGAACTGGGTCGCTTCGTCGCGCGCGCGCGCTTCCTCGACGCCGGCTCGGCGCTGGCCCAGCCCGGCAAGGCCAAAGCGGAACAGTTCCTCGAACTGATCGACGACCAGGATCAGCGATCTTCCGCCCAGCCCGCCCGCTTCGGCGATCGCTTCCTGGAGGCTGAAACCAGATTGCCGCAGCCGATACTCGATCCGCTCGCGGCGCTTGGCGGCTTCTTCAGCGCTGTCAGTTTCGCAAAGGCGCGCCAAGGTCTTCGCCAGCCGCGACAGCGGCGAGGCCCCTGGCCGCATGTCCCGATAGACCCAATGCGGTCCGCCCGCATCCTCGCTTTCCTCGGCGAGCAGCCGGCAGAGGCCGGCGAGGACGAGCGAGGATTTGCCGCTGCCCGAACTGCCGATGACCGCGATGAACCGTCCATGCTCGACCAGCCGGTAGAGGGCGTAAATCTGGCTCTCGCGGCCGAAGAAATAGTCGCGGTCGGCGAAGACGAAAGGCCGCAGCCCGGGAAACGGCCGCTCTGCCGAGAGCGCGGACTCGTCTACTGGGCTCGCGGCGGGCGAAAAGCGGGAGACCGCAGGCGGATTGAGGACGATGGTCATGGGGCCGGGCTGGCGGATTGCGGAGCGAGGTCAGCGAGCATCTCAGACGTCGGCGACCCCTTCTCCACCAGGTCGATGACCTTGTCGAACTGCCCGTCCTGGAACAGGATCTGGATGAATTGGGAGCGTTTGTGCGGGGCGGGCGGCGGCCCTGCGATCAGGGCCCGGCGCGCGAACTGCCGCTTGCGCCCGAGCGCCTCCCAGTCCTTGAGCCGGTCGGCTTCCGACCGCACCCAGACTTCCGACGCGTTCGCCCAGCACAAGGTGACGGCGTCGCAGTTCACCAGAAGATCGTCATTGTAGCGGCGCGTTTCGGCGTCGGAGCCCGTGGCCGGAATCTGGATTTTGACAGGGCTGCCGCGCAGCGCCTCGACCACTGCGCCGGCATAGTCTTCGTCGGCGCCGTGATAGGAAAGAAAGACCTCGAGCTTGCCGTCATGCGGCGCGGTCTCCGCACGCCTCGGCGCGGTCTGGGCCAGGTACTGGAACAGGAAATCGATGAACCGGCTCAAGATGTCGCCGTCGATCTTGTCGCTGGCGGTCTGGGCGTCAAAGCGCTCCAGAACCTTGAGCGGATCCCGCTCCGCGGCAGGCCCGGTCGGCTGCCCGGGAGCGTCGACAATCTTCGGCGCCCATACGATCCGGCGAAACGCGGCTCCGGTCTGGCTCGCCGCTTCGGCCGCCCGCTCGCGCCCGAATCCGAGCTGAAGCTTCACGATCGGATCGAGCTGGTCGTCGTCGGGAGCGAATCCGCGCTTGTCGCCGACGAGGTGGACGGAAACTTCCGCCTTCGCGAGCGCCGACTTGAAGTAGTCGCGAATGGTCGAGTCCTTAGGAATGTTAGAACCGACCTCCGGAACGACCGTGTAGCCCTTCCCCTGAAGCTCGAACGCCAAGCGGCTATAGGCGGCCTCCATGTCGACCGCAGGCTTCGCAAGGTAAATGGTTCTGCCGTTCGGCGGGGCGATCGGCTGGCCCGCCGCCGCATCGCCGGTCCCGAAGCCCGCCGCGATGCGGTCAACGCGCCGTTGCAGGAAGCCGGCCAGGTCATCAAGGCGATCGTAAAATCGGTCGTCGCAGGCGTCTCCGCGGTTGAAGAACGGCTTGACTTGGGCGACGTCGTTCTGGTCGTCGCGCTTGTAGAACAGGAACCCTTCCTGCGTCTGCAACAATGGGGGCCGCTTCAGCCTGTCGACGTTGCCCTTGCCGACCACGACCATCCGCTCCGCCGCATTTTCGATCCCGGCCGCCCGTCTCAGGTCGACGAAGTCATTGAGCTCCTTTCGGCAATAAGGCCGGTCGAGCCAATTGTTCGACATGACGACGACCAGAATCTGGGCTCTCTTGAGGCCATCGTCGATCAGGCCCTCGAACTGATCGCCGTCGCTGATGCGCTTGCGGTCGACCCAGATCTTGGCGCGGGTCGCGCCGAGATCTCTCAACTTCTTCCCCAGCATCTCCTCAAAAAAGGTGACGAAGCCTTTCTCCCCCTTGGCAGCAGAAAGTTGCAGGTCGTCGTCATGAGCGTAAGAAATAAAGATCCAGACGTCTTGGTCGCTCATCGAAGCTGTCCCCTCTCCCCAAAGGGCGATGCTTTCCGGATGCCCATCATGCAAATAAACGCCCGGCTTTGTTTCCGGTCAAGACAAATGCGCGACGTCTCGACCGGGATAGGTCACCCGGCCGTGACCCAAGATCCCAAGCTAGCGCCAAAGCACGTATTCGAGCGGGGCGCTGTGATACAGATCACACTACTACCCCTACGGGGATTGGATACCGCCCCATCAGTCGGAGCGTTTGGTTGTTCTAGCCCCGCTCGCGCATCAACCGCGACTTGTCGCGGCTCCAGTCGCGCGCCTTCTCGCTCTCCCGCTTGTCGTGCAGCTTCTTGCCGCGCCCAAGCGCGATGGCGATCTTGGCCCTCCCCTTGGCGTTGAAGTAGATGCGCAGCGGCACAATCGTCATGCCCTCGCGCTCGACGCCCTTGGCGAGCCTGGCGATCTCCTTGGCGTGCAGCAGCAGCTTGCGCGGCCGCTTGGGCTCGTGGTTGAACCGGTTGGCCTGCAAATATTCGGGGATATTGGCGTTATATAGCATGACTTCGCCGTTGCGGTCGACAGCGGCGTAGCTCTCCGCCACAGTCGCCTTGCCGTTGCGAAGCGACTTGACCTCAGGACCGGTCAGCATGAGGCCGGCCTCGAACGTCTCGCCGATTTCGTAGTCGAAACGTGCACGGCGGTTGTCAGCGACCACCTTGAAGTTCGGCTTTTCCTTGTCCGCCGCCATGGGCCGCCCGTTTCGCTCAGGCGTTGAGCAGGCCCGCGTGCACCATGGCGCGCCGGATCAGGGCCTCGGCCGCCGGGCCGACCGGAAGGAGGGGCAGCCGGGTCTCCGCGCGGGCGCGGCCGAGCAGGCTCAGAGCATATTTCGTCCCGTTGACGCCGGGTTCGGCGAAGATCGCCGCGTGCAGCGGCGTGAGCCGGTCCTGCAGCTTCAGCGCGTGAGCCCAGTCGCCCTTGAACGTCGCCTCCATCAGTTCGGCGCACGGCGCCGGCGCTATGTTCGCGGTCACCGAAATGCAGCCGTGGCCGCCCGCCGCCATCGCCGCCAGCGCCGTCATGTCTTCGCCAGAAAGTTGGATAAAGTTCGGCCCGATCGCGTGCCGCTGTCGGGACACGCGGCCGACGTCGCCGGTCGCGTCCTTGACGCCGACAATGTTGGCAAGCTCGCTCAGCCGCTTCATCGTCTCGACCGACATGTCGACCACGCTCCGCGGAGGGATATTGTAGATGAGGATCGGAATCCCGATCGCGTCGTTGACCGCCTTGAAGTGCTGGTAGAGGCCTTCCTGGGTCGGCTTGTTGTAATAAGGCGTCACGACGAGGACGCCGTCCGCTCCGCTTCGTTCGGCGTGGCGGGCGAGGTCGATCGCTTCGGCGGTGTTGTTGGAGCCTGCGCCGGCGATCACCGGAACGCGGCCGCGCGCCTCGTCGATGCAGATGTCGACGGCGCGGCGGTGCTCCTCGTGGGTGAGCGTCGGGCTCTCGCCGGTGGTCCCGACCGGCACCAACCCATGCGAACCCGAATTGATTTGCCAGTCGATCAACGCGCGATAGGCCGGCTCGTCGATTTTGCCGTCCTTGAACGGGGTGACCAGCGCCGGCATCGATCCGTGAAACTTGGCCCGCTTTTCCATCATCCGCGCTCGGTTGGCTCCGCGCCT
>Ga0335076_10000501_pt1 | contig 36367 bp, 33 predicted proteins | sample Lox_Sample_25_FD_206717 | JGI IMG/M metagenome (GOLD analysis project Ga0335076, IMG submission 206717) | Soil microbial communities from Loxahatchee National Wildlife Refuge, Florida, United States - Lox_Sample_2.5 | ecosystem: Environmental > Terrestrial > Soil > Wetlands | place: USA...
GCACGGCCAGCCGCCGGTACCTCGCTCCGGTCGCGATGACTACCGAGGTGGCCGTGATCGCGCTCCCATCGGCCAGCCGCACGAGGTACCGGGTGCCGTCCCGGTCGATGGCCGTGGCCTCCGCGGGCACCGCGAAGCGCGCGCCGAACTTCCGGGCCTGGATCAGCGCCCGCTCGGCCAGTTCGGCGCCGGAGATCCCGGCCGGGAAGCCGAGGTAGTTCTCGATCCGGGACGATGTGCCGGCCTGGCCCCCGGTGGCTGTCCCGTCCAGCACCACCGTGCCCAGGCCTTCCGACGCCCCGTACACGGCGGCGGACAGGCCGGCCGGCCCGGAGCCGACCACCAGCAGGTCACAGCCGCCGTCCGTGGCGGCCGGCACGGGCAGCCCGATGGCCGCGGCCAGCTCGGCGTTGGCCGGGTTGCGCAGCAGCCGGTTGCCGACGATCACGATCGGGGTCTCCTCGGGCGGCACACCGAACTGGCGGAGCAGCGCCTCGGCCGACGGATCGGTCTCCAGGTCCAGCCACCGGTAGGGCAGCCGGTTGCGGGCCGCGAAGTCGCGCAGCCGCCTGCTGTCCGGCGAGTACCTGGAACCGATGATGCGGAGGCCAGCACCCAGGCCGATCAGGATCGAGCGGCGGATGAGGTAGGCGCGCAGCACCAGCTCACCGAACCCGGGATCGCGGACGACCAGTTCCCGGAACTGGTCCACGGGCACCACCAGCACCTCGCCCGGCCCGGCCGGCACCGCCGAGTGATAGGACGCTTCCCCAGTGAGCAGGCTGAGCTCGCCGAGGAAGCGGCCCCGGCCGTGTACCCCGATCACCCGTTCCTCCGGGGTGCCGCGCCCGTCGACGACCGCCACCAGCCCGGCCAGCACGACGTAGAAGTCGCAGTTCCGGTCGCCCTCGGTGAACAGCACTTGGCCCGGTTCGGTGCGGCGGCGCTGGCCCAGGGCGGTCAGCGCGTCGATCTGGGCGTCGGACAGCCGGGGATAGGCCCCCTGCAGATCAGGGGTCTCGGTGACCTCAGACATATGTTTCGTCGACATAGCACCAGCGCCAGTTCTCGCCCGGCTCGAACGACGCCACAATCGGGTGCCCGGCCGCGAAGGCATGGCCGCGCGCGTGCCGCAGCGGGGAGGAGTCGCAGCAGCCAACGTGCCCGCAGGTCAGGCAGAGCCGCAGGTGCACCCAGGCCGAGCCGAGCCGCAGGCACTCCTCGCAGCCCTCTGGGGTCCGCGGCGATACCGGGCGGACCAGGGCCAGGTGCGGATCCGCTAGCACGGTCATGGGTGTCTCCCATCTCTGCGGGCTATGCCTCCAGGCTGGCGCGGGCTAGCGGCCGGGTACATCCGCAGGACAGCTAGTCCGTACTGGCGTTAAGCAAAGAAAGCGGCAGGCTAGCTGAACAGGGGATGTCGCGCGGTCGGCCGGACCGGCACGGTGGCCACGGAGGGGCAGTGATGAAGCGGACCATGCTCTTCCGCCGGCGCCGTGGCACCCAGCTGGGTGCCACGGCCCGTGCCGTGGCCCAGCGTGCGCCGCAGACGCTGACCGTGGTGCGGCACCGGGCGCAGCCCACCGCGGTGACTGTCGTCCGGCTGACCTGCACCGCGGTCTTCGCGTACCTGCTGGCGCTGGCGCTGACCAGCACCCCGCGCCCGGTGCTGGCCCCGCTGACCGCACTGCTCGTCGTCCAGGTCAGCCTGTACCAGACGCTGCGCAGCGCGGTGACCAAGGTGGCCAGCGTGGTGGCCGGGGTGCTGCTGGCGGTCGGCCTGTCCGCCTGGGTCGGGTTCACTTGGTGGAGCCTGGGCATCACGGTCGCGATGGCGCTGGTCATCGGCTATGCGCTGCGGCTGGGCGAGAACATCCTCGAGGTCCCGATCAGCGCGATGCTCATCCTGTCCGTGGGCACCAGCGCGGCGGCGGACAGCCGGATCGTGGAGACCTTCGTCGGCACCGGCGCGGGCCTGGCCGCCGGGTTCCTGCTCACCTCGCCGCGGGTGCAGCCGGCCGAAGAGGCCATCGCGGAGCTGTGCGCCAAGCTGGCCGGCCTGCTGGACGGTATGGCGGCCGGGCTGAGCGCCGGGTCGGTGCCGGACGCGGCGGCCGGCTGGCTGCGGCAGGCCCGGTCGCTGGGCGCCGAGATCCGCCGGGTGGACGAGGCGCTGCGGCAGGCCGAGGACAGCGTCCGGTTCAACCCACGCAGCATGCGGCTGCCGCTGGCCGCGGTGAGCCTGCGGGACAGCCTGGAGACCCTGGAGCACGAGACGACCACGATCCGGGGCCTGGGCCGCACGCTGACCGACCTCAGCCGGCTGGGTGGCGAAGACGATCCGCTGCAAGACCCGCAGGTGCGCGGCCAGCTGGCCGACGTGCTCTGGCAGCTGTCCGCGGCGGTCCGCAGCTACGGCAGCCTGGCCACCGAGCATGACCTGGCCCGGCACGAGATGCTGGAGTCCGAGCTGGAAAAGGACCTGGCCGCGGCGCGGCAGCAGCAGGACCGGCTCAGCGAACTGCTCGCCACCGATCCCGCGGCCCGGCCGGTCGGCTGGCCGTTGCGCGGCGAGCTGATCAGCCATCTGGACCGGCTGCGGAACGAGCTGCAGACGGGCAAGCCGGAGAGCAGGCCGCGGCGCCGGGCGCGCTCCTGGCGGCGGCCGCGGCCGGCCGGCCAGCGGCGGCGGCGCTCACCCAACCGGGCCTGGCCGCGGCGCTGAGCGGGCCAGCCGCCGCAGGTCACCTGGGCTGCATGTGCGGGCTGGGCGCCGGGGCTGCCGGGCGCGGCCGCACGGCGCCCCGCGCCACCCCGGTGAGCAGCGAGATCACCGCCACGCCGGCCACCAGATTGATCACCGCGGTGAACACCTTGCTGGCCAGCGGGGCGGGCTGCCCGAACGGTGCGGCCACCACGATGACGTCGGCCAGCGCGGTGATCCAGACGAAGAAGGTGACCGGCTGCGGCGTCTCCAGCATGAGCACGTGCAACAGGCCGGTGGCCAGCAGCGCCCCGGCCGCGGCCACCGCGGCGTACACCGCCGTGGTGGAGCTGCCCAGGCTGCCGGCCGCCCGCGGGGCCAGTACCGGGATGCCCAGGATGCCCCGGGCGATGTACACTCCGGCCACCACGACCAGGGCGGCCACGATGGCGGTGGCCACGCCGCCGGCCCAGAGCCGACCGGCGTTGAGCCGGGCTGGGCCGGGTGGCTCGGTGAGCGTCGGGTCCGCTGGCTCGGTCATACTGGTACCTCTCTTCCTGGTTCTGGCCCGGCGCGCCGGTACACCAGCAGCCCGCACTGGTGCTTGCCCTGGGTGAAGCCGGATTCGGCGGTGGCCACCTCGCCGTCTACGGACAGCCAGACCGGGCCGCCGTCCACCGCCTGGACCTCGGCCGACTCGGCCTGCCACGAGTGATAGACCCGGGACCGGCCGAGCGTGCCAGTCAGCACCGCGGCTACCAGGCGGGATCTGGCCAGCAGCCCGGCCTCGACCAACCGGATGTCGAGGTAGCCGTCACGCAGGTCAGGGCGATAGGCCGGGGCCATCCCCGGTGGCTCGTAGCGGCAGTTGCCGGCGAAGTACAGCCACAGCTGGCGGCGCTGCCCGTTCAGCGCCAGCTCGTGCGGTGTGCTCCGGCACAGCACCTGGATCAGCGCGACGACCGCGGCCAGCCGCCGCCCCAGCCTGGCCTCCAGTCGCTGGCGCGCCCGGACCAGATCCACGTACACACCCGTGCTCGAGGTGTTGACGAAGGACCGCGATCCGGCGATCGCCACGTCCACCAGGACGGCGTCCCCGGCCCGGAGCGCGGCCACCGCGTCGTGCCCGGACCAGATGCCCAGATCGGCGGCGAAGTGGTTGAACGTACCTGCCGGGATCACCAGCAGCGGCAGGCCCAGGTGCACCGCGACCGCAGCCGCCGTGCTCACCGAGCCGTCACCGCCGGCCACGCCGAGGATCCGGGCCTGCGTCGCGGCCCGCCGCAGCGCGGCGGCCAGATCCTGGCCAGCGGTCAGCTTGGTGATGGTGGCCGCGGGGAGCTCGGCGGCCAGCCAGCGGGCCAGTCCGGCGGAGGCGGTTCCGGCTGACATGTTGATCAGCAGGGCCAGGCCTTCTCCGGCCGGGGCGGCCGGCGCCCGCCACGGCGGCCGGGCCGCCGCGGCCGGCTGGGGCGGCCGCCGTGGCCACCAGCGCAGGGTGAACAGTCCGGCGCCCGCCCCGAGTGCCGCCCCGGCCAGCACGCTCGGCGGGTGATCTGCCTGGGCGATGGCCCTCGAGATGGCCGGGCCGGCACCGATAGCGAGTGCCGGTACGCCCAGGTAAGGCAGCTCCAGCGCAATGCCGGTGGCGAACGCCGTGGCCGACGCGGCCGCGACGGCCGGCCGGGCCGGGCGGCGGCCAGCCAGGCTGGCCGCCACGCTAGCCGCCGCCATGCTGCCCAGACCGCGCCAGGCCGCCCGGCGGGCCCACCGGTTGCCAGAGGCCCACAGGGCAGCGGCGAGGATGCCGCACGCCGCGGCGCGGCCGGTCAGGCCGTCGCCCCGGCCTGGCCGGCCGGCTGCTCCCATGTCGGTGCGCTCGGGTCGTCGCCGTGCAGCGCCTTCATCAGTTGCTGCTCTGCGTCGTGCGGCAGCGAGGTCTGCAGCACGGTCCCGCCGTAGGGGCGCAGCGCCTCGATGAACTTGTCTGGGGTGACCTTGCGGACGATGATCAGCAGTGCCGACGTCCTGGGCTGCACCAGCTCCTGGAAGCGGCGCTTGAAGTCGTCCTTAATGCCGAGGTCGGCGGCCGCGCCAAACGCGGCGCCCAGGATGCCACCTGTCACGCCGGCCGCGGGCGCGAGCGGGAACAGGAAGATCAGGCCGATCAGCACCCCCCAGAACATCCCGCTGAGGCTGCCCCAGGCGACCGCGTGGTGGGCCGGCGTGGTGACGTGCAGCTTGCCCTTCTCGTCGCGCTGGATAATGGCCGCATCCTCCAGGTCGACCACCAAATCCTGCTCGAGCTTCATGAGCTCGGCCCAGACCTGATGGGCTCGGTCTTCGTCGGGGTAGCCGATAACGATCAGGTCACTCATTACGGGCCCTTCCTTGCTAACGGCCGAACCCCTGTCTGCGGTCTGGCCTTATCGCCAGCGTCGGCCGGCCACCACCGCCATACATCGCCAGACCGGGTAGTCCGGCCCCGCCCGCGCTCCACCACCCGTGCGCGGCCGCTACTCCCCAGGCCGAGCTGGCCGAGCTGCGGTCACGGCTCGACGGCCAGGTGGCTTTCCACGGTGGCCACCCCCGGGGCGGCGGCGGCGGCCGCGCGGGCGGCACTGGCTTCTTGCAGCGAGTGGACATGCCCGTACAGCTTGGCGGTGTGGTCGGTGACCTCGACCCGAATGTGCCGGGCATCCACCTCGGCCTCGCGCTTGAAGGCTTCCTCGATCATGGCCTGGACGCTGTCCGGGCTGACCGGCGAGGTGACGGTGATGCTGTTCACCACGCCGGTGACGCCGCGCACATGGCGGACCATCCGCTCCACCTCGCGGCGCTGGTACTCGTGCTCGACCTCACCGTCCAGGGTGACCAAGCCGTTTTGCACCCGGGCGTGCACTTTGCCCTCCGGGATCTGGACGTTCCATTCCAGGATGTGCGCGATGGCCCGGGCGATGTCGGAGTCGTCCCGTGGTGTCCCGGCCAGGGCAACTTTCAGCTCGTTGGCTACAACCCGGACCCCGTAGACCCGTTCCACGGCCTGGGCCGCGGCCAGTTTCTCGGCGTAGCTCGGCACTTTCCCGGTCAGCGTCACCGCCCCGTCAGCCACCGCCACGCCGATCGCGTCCGGATCGGTGATCCGCGGATCCCAGCGCAGCTCCTCGATGACGTCGTCGCGGATCTCGGCGTCGTTCTTCATCAGCTAACCCCATTCCTCATCAGCTCAGCTCGTCCTGAACCTGCGCGTCGCGCCGTTCTCCCAGGTTCCCGGCAGCCCGGACACCGTTACATCACCCGTTCGGCTAGCCGTGCGGGGGGGCCGGACTATCTGTCTTGACGATGTATCCGGTCCCGCCCGGCAGCCAGGGTGGGACCGGATCCTCATCTGGGAGGTGCACTATGGCCGTTGCAGTCGGCATCGATCTCGGCACGACAAACTCCGTGATCGCGGCGACCGAGGCGGGCAAGCCAACGGTGATACCCAACGCTGAGGGATCGCGGACGACCCCCTCGGTCGTTGCATTCACGCCGCAGGGCGATCGCCTAGTCGGCCAGCTAGCCCGTCGGCAGGCGATCCTGAACCCGAAGGGCACGATCTACTCGGCGAAGCGCTTCATCGGGCGGCGCTACGACGAGGTCACCAGTGAGCTGAATGCGGTCTCGTTCGACGTGGTGCCCGGCCCGGACGGGGCGGTGCGGTTCAAGATCCAGGGCAGGCTGTACGCGCCCGAGGAGATCTCCGCGCTGGTGCTCCGCAAGCTGGCCGAAGACGCCTCGAAATTCCTCGGCGAGCGGGTCACCGAGGCCGTCATCACGGTACCCGCGTACTTCAACGACGCGCAGCGGCAGGCGACCAGGGACGCCGGCCGCATTGCCGGCCTGGAAGTGCTCCGCATTATCAACGAGCCGACCGCCGCGGCGCTGGCCTACGGCCTGGACAAGAAGAGCAGCGAGACCGTACTGGTCTTCGATCTGGGCGGCGGCACGTTCGACGTGAGCGTGCTAGACATCGGCGACGGCGTGGTCGAGGTCCGGGCCACCGCGGGTGACACCCACCTGGGCGGGGACGACTTCGACCGCCGCATCGTGGACCACCTGGCCGACCAGTTCCAGCAGGACAACGGCATCGACCTGCGCACCGACCCGCAGGCACTGCAACGCCTGTTCGAGGCGGCCGAGAAGGCCAAGGTCGAGCTGTCCTCGGTCAGCCAGACCACGATCAGCCTGCCGTTCATTACGGCGGACGCATCGGGGCCCAAGCACCTCAACACCACCCTGATGCGGTCCACCTTCGAGCAGATCACCGGCGACCTGATCGAGCGCACCACCGGGCCGGTCAAGCAGGCGCTGGCCGATGCCAAGCTGACCGCAGCGGACATCGACGAGGTAATCCTGGTCGGCGGGGCGACCCGCATCCCGGCCGTGCAGAACCTGGTCCGCCGGCTGACCGGCGGCAAGGACCCCAACATGACCGTCAACCCGGACGAGGTCGTCGCACTGGGCGCGGCGGTACAGGCGGCGGTCATCAAGGGCGAGGTCAAGGACGTGCTGCTGCTGGACGTCACGCCGCTGTCGCTGGGCATCGAGACCCTCGGCGGGGTGATGACCAAGGTCATCGAGCGCAACACCACGATCCCGGCCCGGCGCACCGAGACGTTCAGCACCGCCGAGGACAACCAGTCCGCGGTCGATGTGGTGGTCTTGCAAGGAGAGCGGGAACGCGCCGCGGACAACCGGGTGCTGGGCCGGTTCCGGCTGGAGAACATCCGGCCCGCGCCGCGCGGCGTGCCGCAGATCGAGGTCACCTTCGACATCGACGCGAACGGGATCCTGAACGTGTCGGCCCGGGACAAGGACACCGGCGTCGAGCAGCGCATCACGATCAGCGAGAGCTCCAACCTGGATCAGTCCGAGGTGGAGCGGATGGTAAAGGATGCGGAGCAGCACCAGGACGAGGACCGGCGGCTGCGCGAACTGACCGAGGCCCGCAACCAGCTGGACACCATGGCCTACCAGGTCGAGCGGGTGCTGAACGAGCGCGCAGACTCGCTCCCGGTGCACGAGAAGGCGCGCGCCGAGAACGCCGTGACCGAGGGCCGCCAGGCGCTGAACGACCAGGCGCCACTGGACCGGCTGCGTACGCTCACCGACGAGTTGCAGCAGATCTACCAGATCCTGGCCGCCCCGCCGCAGGGCCCGGCGCCAGAGGCTGAGCCGGAACTCCCCCCGCGCGACGACGACGTGATCGACGCTGAGTTCACCACCCAGGAGTGAGCGGGCCGATGACCGAGAGGGCTGGAAACGGGGAAGCCCGTGTCGAGCCGGGTGCCGCCCCGGCCACCCCGGCGGAGGAGGGCCCGGCCGCCGACACCGCGATCCCCGACCTGCTGAACCGGATCGCCGAACTGGAGGACCTCCGGCTGCGTGCGCTGGCTGACCTGGACAACCTACGCAAGCGGTGTGACAGCCAGGTCAGCCGGGCCGAGCAGGAGACCAGGGCCGCGGTGACCCGGGAATGGCTGCCGGTCATCGACAACCTGGACCGGGCGCTAGCGCACTCCGGGGCGGATCCAGACGCTCTCATCGAGGGCGTGCGGCAGGTCCGGGAGCAGGCCCTCAACGTGCTGGCCCGGCTCGGCTACCCGCGCCGTGACGACCTGGGCGCGATGTTCGATCCGGCCCGGCACGACGCGGTGGCCGCCCGTTCCGGCACCAGTGCCCGGGACGGCTCGGTAGTGGAGGTCATCCAGCCCGGCTACGGCGAAGGGGACCACCAACTGCGGCCGGCGCAGGTGGTGGTGGCCAGGTCGGGCTGATGGCCGACGGCCAGGACTTCTACCAGATCCTGGGTGTGCCGAGGAACGCTAGCCAGGACGAGATCCAGCGCGCCTACCGCAAGCTGGCCCGCCAGTATCACCCGGACGTCAACCACGACCCGGGCGCCGAGGACCGGTTCAAGGACATCTCGGAGGCCTACAACGTGCTGTCCGATCCGCAGACCCGGCGCCGCTACGACGCGTTCGGCGCTGACTTCCGCCAGGTTCCCGAGGACGTGGACCCGGACACCTGGCGGCGCAGCCGGGCCCGGGCCGGCGCGGGAGCCGGTGCCCGCGGACCGGCTGGGGCCGGCTCGTCCCGGGCGGGCCGGGGGACCGACGGGTTCAGCTTCGGTGGCGGCGACATCGACATCGAGGATCTGCTCGGCGGCTTCTTCGGCAGCCGGGCAAGCCGCGGCTGGGGTCCGATCCGCGGTGCCGACCAGGAGGCTGAGCTCGAGGTCACCGTCGAGGAGGCGTACCACGGCACCCACCGGGCGATCACCTTGTCCGGCGACGGCGCCCGTGCCACTCTCGACGTGAACATCCCGCCCGGCGTGACCGACGGACAGCGGATCCGGCTGGCCGGCCAGGGTGGCCGCGGCACCGAGGGGGCGGCCAACGGCGACCTGTACCTCATCGTGCGCATCGCGCGCCATCCCAGGTACCGGCTCGACGGGCGTGACCTCTACGTCGACTTGCTGCTCGCGCCGTGGGAGGCCGCCCTGGGCACGTCGGTAGCCGTGGACACCCCGGGCGGCGAGGCCAAGGTCAAAGTCCCGTCCGGTACCTCCACCGGGCGGCGGCTCCGGCTCCGCGCCCGCGGCCTGCCCAACCCCCGGGGCAAGCCGGGCGACCTGTTCGCGGAGGCCAAGATCATGGTGCCGGCTCGCCCCTCGCGGGCTGAGCGGCGGCTGTTCGAGCAGCTCGCGGCCGAGTCTGACTTCGATCCGAGGCGGCGGCCGTGAGCCACGCCATGGTCCGGGTCCCGGTGTCGCGGCTCAGCCTGGACGAATTCGCGGCGCTAGCTGGCCTGCATCCCGACCTGATCCGCCGGCTGGTCGCCCTCGGCATCGTCGAGGCCAGCCGCGGACCAGCCGGCGAGCTGCGGTTCTCCCGCAGCCAGCTAGCGGTGGTGGCCCGGATGCAGCGGCTCCGGGCTGGCTTCGGGCTTAACTACGCGGCCGTCGCCCTCGTCACCGATCTGCTCGACCGGATCGCGGTACTCGAAGCAGCCCTGCGGGGCTCCCGATGGCCAGGACGGTAAACATGGACCCGAATCACCTGACCCAGAAGTCGCAGGAAGCGCTGCACGACGCGCAGACCAAGGCACTGCGCTTCGGCCATACCGAGGTGGACGGCGAGCACCTGTTGCTCGCACTGCTCGACCAGGCCGAGGGCATTGCTCCCCGGCTGCTCGGCCAGGCCGGCGCGGACCCGGACGAGCTGCGCCAGGCACTGGAAGCTGAGCTGTCCCGGCGCCCGCGGGTCAGCGGCCCAGGGGCGAGCCCGGGGCAGATCATGCTCACCCAGCGGCTGTCCCGGCTGCTCGACTCGGCCGAGCAGGAGGCGAACCGGCTCAAGGACGAGTACGTCTCGGTCGAGCACCTGCTGCTGGTGCTGCTGGCCGAAGGCTCAGCCACCCCGGCTGGCCGCCTGCTCCAGCAGGAGGGCGTGACCAGGGACCGGTTCCTGGCGGCGCTCACCAAGATCCGCGGCAACCAGCGGGTCACCTCGGCCATGCCCGAGGTCGCCTACGAGGCGCTGGCCAAATACGGCACCGACCTGGTCGCCGCCGCGGCCAGCGGCCGGCTCGACCCAGTCATCGGCCGGGACGCTGAGATCAGGCGGGTCGTCCAGATCCTGTCCAGGAAGACCAAGAACAACCCGGTGCTGATCGGCGATCCCGGCGTCGGCAAGACCGCCATCGTGGAGGGCCTGGCCCAGCGCATCACCCGGGGCGACGTGCCGGAAGGGCTGCGCGACCGGACCATCTTCGCCCTGGACATGGGCGCCCTGGTGGCCGGCGCGAAATACCGTGGCGAGTTCGAGGAGCGGCTGCAGGCCGTGCTGAGCGAGGTGCGCGCCGCGGAGGGCCGCATCCTGCTGTTCGTGGACGAGTTGCACAACGTGGTGGGCGCCGGTGCGGCCGAGGGCGCCATGGACGCGGGCAACATGCTCAAGCCGATGCTGGCCCGTGGCGAGCTGCACATGATCGGCGCGACCACGCTGGACGAGTACCGGAAGCGGATCGAGAAGGACGCCGCCCTGGAACGCCGGTTCCAGCCGGTCATGGTGGACGAGCCGTCCGAGGAGGACGCCATCTCCATCCTCCGCGGCCTGCGCGAGCGGCTCGAGGTGTTCCACGGGGTAAAGATCGCCGACAGCGCACTGGTCGCCGCGGTCACCCTCAGCCACCGGTACATCTCCGACCGGTTCCTGCCGGACAAGGCCATCGACCTGGTAGACGAGGCCTGCGCGATGATCCGGACCGAGATCGACTCCATGCCGGCCGAGCTGGACGAGCTGACCCGCCGGGTGATGCGGCTGGAGATAGAGGAGGCCGCGCTGGCCAAGGAGAGTGACCCGGGCAGTAAGGCCCGGCTCGACGACCTGCGCCGGGAGCTGGCCGATCTACGCGCCCAGGCCGACGCGCTGCGCGCGCAGTGGGAGGCCGAGCGGCAGACGCTGCGCCGGATCCAGGCCCTCCGTGGGGAGATCGAACAGGTCCGGCAGCAGGCCGAGCAGGCCGAGCGCAACTACGACCTGAACGCCGCCGCCGAGCTGCGCATGGGCAAGCTGCCCGAACTGCAGCGGCGGCTGCACGCCGAGGAGGAGCAACTCGCGTCCCGCCAGGGTGGCACGCGCCTGCTGCGCGAGGTGGTCACCGAGGACGAGATCGCGGCCATCGTGTCCCGGTGGACCGGCATCCCGGTCAGCCGCCTGCAGGAGGGCGAGCGGGAGAAGCTGCTCCGGCTGGACCAGATCCTGCACGAGCGGGTGGTGGGCCAGGACGAGGCCGTGCAACTGGTCGCGGACGCGATCATCCGGGCCCGGTCGGGCATCAAGGACCCGCGCCGGCCGATCGGGTCGTTCATCTTCCTCGGACCCACCGGGGTGGGCAAGACCGAGCTGGCCAAGTCGCTGGCCGCGGCCCTGTTCGACACCGAGGAGAACATGGTCCGCATCGACATGAGCGAGTACCAGGAGCGGCACACCGTCAGCCGCCTGGTCGGCGCCCCGCCGGGTTATGTCGGCTACGAGGAAGGCGGGCAGCTGACCGAGGCGGTGCGGCGCAAGCCGTACTCGGTTGTGTTGTTCGACGAGGTGGAGAAGGCCCATTCGGACGTGTTCAACACGCTGCTCCAGGTGCTGGACGACGGCCGGCTCACCGACGCGCAGGGCCGCACGGTTGATTTCCGTAACACGGTCATCATCATGACCTCCAATATCGGCTCGCAGTATCTGGTCCAGGACGCGGTGGCCGGCGGCGAGATCAAGCCCGACGTGCGGGAACTCGTGCTGGGCGAGATGCGCGCCCACTTCCGGCCGGAGTTCCTCAACCGGCTGGACGACATCGTGCTGTTCAAGCCGCTCACCGAGGCCGAGATCGAGCGCATCGTGGACCTCATGCTGGATGACGTGCGGGCCCGGCTGGCCGACCGGCAGATGCGGCTGGAGGTGACCGAGGACGCCCGGCGGTTCATCGCCCAGCAGGGCTTCGATCCGGTCTACGGGGCACGGCCATTGCGCCGGTTCATCGCCCGTGAGGTGGAGACCCGGATCGGCCGCGCGCTGCTGGCAGGCGACGTCCGGGACGGCGCGGTGATCCGGGTCGGCTACACCGACGGCGAGCTGACGGTGAGTTACGAGAACCCGTCATGACTGGCCGCGCCGCTCACCAGACCACCGCGGCTGAGCTGGTCACCTGCCCGCATTGCGGGCGCCGGAACCGGGTCCCGGTGGCGGCCACGGGCGTGCCGCACTGCGGCAACTGCCATCAGCCGCTGCCCTGGATCGTGGCGGCCGGGGATGACACGTTCGCGGAGATCGCCGAGGCCGCGTCGCTGCCTGTGGTGGTGGACATGTGGGCGCCGTGGTGCGGCCCGTGCCGCTTGGTGAGCCCAGCCCTAACCCAGCTGGCCACCGAACTGGCCGGGCAGGTGAAGCTGGTCAAGGTCAACGTGGACGAGTCAGCCAAGCTGCAGCAGCGGTTCGCGGTGCAGGCCATCCCGACGCTGATGGTGCTGCGGCACGGCCACGTGGTGGCCCAGCGGGCGGGTGCCGTGCCACTGGCCGACCTGCGGGCCTGGGTGCAGCAGGAGATCAGGGAATGAACGTCCTCCTGTCCCGCTGGCAGTTCGGCATCACGATCACCTACCATTTCCTGTTCGTCCCGCTGACCATCGGTCTGGCGTTTCTCGTCGCAGTGATGCAGGTTCTGGCCTACCGGACCCGGGACGAGGAATGGGAACGGCTGACCCGGTTCTTCGGCACGCTGTTCCTGATCAATTTCGCCATGGGCATCGTCACCGGCATCGTTCAGGAATTCCAGTTCGGCATGAACTGGTCAAACTACTCCGTGTTCGTGGGCAACATCTTCGGCGCCCCGCTGGCCATGGAAGGGCTGCTCGCCTTCTTCGTCGAGTCCACGTTCGCCGGGGTGTGGATCTTCGGCCGGAACCGGCTGCCCCCGCTGGTGCACACGATGTCCATCTGCATCGTCAGCCTGGGCACCATCGTGTCTGCGTTCTTCATCCTGACCGCCAACGCCTGGATGCAGCACCCGGTCGGCTACCACATCGTCGGGCACGGCGCCGGGCGGAAGGCCGAACTGACCAACTTCTGGGCGGTGCTCAGAAACTCCACGCTGTGGGCCGAGTTCTCGCACACCGTGCTGGCCGCGCTGGTGACCGGTGCGATGGTGGTGCTCGGCGTATCCGGCTGGCAGTTGCTGCGGCGGAACACGAACGTGACCGCGTTCACCCGGTCGGCCCGGCTGAGCGCCGCGGTGGCGCTGATCTGCGTGGCGCTGGTCATCGTCACCGGCGACATCCAGGCCCGGCTGATGGACACCCAGCAGCCGATGAAGATGGCCGCCGCCGAGGCCGTGTACAGGACGCGCAGCGGCGCCAGCTTCTCGCTCATCACCATCGGGAACCTATCCGGCCAGCCCATCTTCCAGATCCGCATCCCGCACCTGCTCAGCCTGATCGCCACGCTGTCCTGGAACGGCCGGGTCACCGGCATCACCGGGGCGCAGCACGCCGAGGCGGCGAAGTACGGGCCGGGCAGTTACGTGCCGGTGCTGTGGGTCACCTACTGGGGCTTCCGGATCATGGTGGGCCTCGGCTTCCTGATCCTGTTCGCGTCGGCGTGGGCGCTGTGGCGATCACGGCGCGGCGCGACCAGGCCGTTCGAGCTGGGCCGGTGGACGCTGTGGGTGCTGGTCGGCTGCATCGCCGCGCCGTTCCTGGCCAACACAGCCGGGTGGATCTTCACCGAGATGGGCCGCCAGCCGTGGATCGTGTACGGCCTGATGAAAACCGGGTTGGCCGCGTCACCCAACGTATCGACCGGTTACCTGATCGGCACCCTGACCGGCTTCACCCTGCTCTATACCGTGCTCGGGGTCATCGACCTGGGGCTGATGGCCAAGTATGCCCAGCGGGATCTCGGCGGCGAGGAACCCGAGCCAGCCGCCCGGAGACGCGAAGACGTACTCATCTACTGAGGAGGCGGGTGGTGAGCGGACCAGTAGCCAGTCTGAACACAGCCTGGTTCGCGGTGCTCGGATTGCTGTGGACCGGCTACTTCGTGCTGGAGGGCTTCGACTTCGGCGTCGGCGTGCTCAGTCCGGTCCTCGGCCGGGACGACATCGACCGGCGGATGGCCCGGACGGCCATAGGCCCGTGGTGGGACGGCAACGAGGTGTGGCTTATCGTGGCGGCCGGTGCCACCTTCGCCGCGTTCCCGCTCTGGTACGCCGCCATGTTCAGCGGGTTCTACCTGGCACTGTTCATCGTGCTGATCGCGCTCATCGTGCGCGGGGTGAGCTTCGAGTTCCGCGGCAAGCGGGACGGCGCCCGGTGGCGGGCCGGCTGGGACGGGGCGCTGGCCGTGGGCAGCCTCATCCCCGCCTTCGCATGGGGTGTGGCGTTCACCGGCCTGCTGCACGGCCTGCCGCTATCCGGGTCCGGGCTGTACCTGGGCAGCTTCTGGGGCCTGCTGGCTCCGGTGGCCGTGGTCGGCGGGCTGGCCAGCCTGGCCATGTTCCTCACCCACGGCGCCGTCTTCCTAACCCTGAAGACCACCGGGCCACTGGCCGCCCGGGCCCGCCGGGCTGCGCTGTGGCTCTGCTGGCCGGCCGCCGCGCTGGTGGCCGGCACCGCCGCCTGGCTGGCCGCAGCGGGCTCGCCTGACCCGGACGGTCTGCCCGGCGCGGCACCGCTCCTCCTGGCCAGCGGGTGCGCGCTGGCCTTCACTGGGTCCGGCCTGCTGGTCTGGCGCGGCCGCGCGGCCGCTGCGTTCGGGCTCAGCGCGCTGGGCATCGTCGCGGCCAGTGCCGCCGTGTTTACCGCGCTGTTCCCCAGGGTCATGGTGTCCACCGGCCCGGGCCCATCGCTGACCATCTGGAGCGCCGCCTCGGCCAACCGGACCCTGGTCGTGATGACCATCGTCGTGGCCATCTTCGTGCCGCTGGTGCTGGCCTACCAGGGCTGGAGCTACTGGGTGTTCCGCCAGCGGCTGACCCGGCCCGCTGGGTCGCCGGGTGCCGCTCACGATAAACCGCCTAGTGTCACGAGAGGGACACCGGGCGTCTGAGCAGGATAGATTCAGTGCTGCCGGCTGGCCAGGAACCGCAGGCCGCGGTGAGCGTCGTCGCCGGGCTCTTTGCGGGAGGAGGAAAACCGCCCGCCACCGCCCAGCCAGCGGGTAATGGCCAGGGCAGTGGCCGGGCCGACCCCGTACAGCCGCTCGGCGAGCACCTTCGCGCCGGTCAGCTGCCGGGCGGCGTCCAGCTGCGGCAGAGGCAGGCGGACCTGACGCACGGTCGGCCCCGAGTTGGATGCCGAGCTGCTCACCTATGGTTGGAGTGGAGTCGGCCACTGGTTGGAGTGGAGCCGGCCACCTCGGAAAACTGCCAGCCGGCAGGGTGAGGAAATGACCAGCAGAGCCAGAACCGATGACCAGGGGCAGCGGGATCCGGCGCGGGGCCGGCAGCCTGACTGGCTCGAACCCGAACTGGCCACGCTCACCGCGGACAGATTTTCCGACCCGGCCTGGCTCTTCGAGCCCAAGTTCGACGGCGAGCGCTGCCTGGCGTTCCGGTCCGGGCGGCAGCTTCGGCTGATGACCCGTAACCGGCAACAGGTCACCAGCACCTATCCCGAGATCGCCGACGCGCTGCATGCCCAGGAGGCCAGCGACTTCATCACCGACGGGGAGATCGTGGCCTTCGCAGGGGACCGGACCAGCTTTTCCCGGCTGCAGCGCCGGCTCGGAGTCCGCGATCCCGGACCGGCGCTACGCGCCGAGGTGCCGGTGTACCTGTATGTGTTCGACGTGCTGTGGGCCGGCGGCCGTGACTTGCGGCCGCTGCCGCTGCGCGAGCGCAAGCGGCTATTGCGCGGACTGCTGTCGTACCGTGACCCGCTGCGCTACACCGAGCACCGGGACACCGACGGCGAGGTGTACTGGCGGGAGGCCTGCGCCAAGGGCTGGGAGGGGATCATCGCGAAGCGGGCCGACTCGCCCTACCGGCCCGGGCGCACCCGGGACTGGCTGAAGTTCAAGTGCGTGAACGAGCAGGAGTTCATCATCGGCGGCTACACCGACCCGCGGGGATCCCGTACCGGGTTCGGCGCCCTGCTGCTTGGCTACTACGATCGCGACGGCAAGCTGAGGTACGCCGGCAAGGTCGGCACCGGCTTCGACCGGCGCGAACTGACCAGCCTGCATGCGGCCCTGACCGCACTCGAGCAGCCGGAGCCCTCGTTCGAGCCCGTCCGCGGGCTGCCCAGATCCGGGGTGCACTGGGTGGAGCCCCGGCTCGTCGCCCAGGTCGGTTTCACCGAATGGACCGCGGACGGGCAGCTGCGCCATCCCAGATTCCAGGGCCTGCGACAGGACAAGAACCCCGCCGATGTGGTGCGGGAAACGCCCTGACCAGAGCCAGCGCCGCGGCCGGAGTGCACGGAACACCTCCGCCACGGCACCAAGTTGCTGACATGCGGACGGCGATCAGCACCAGCGGTGCGAATTCGTGGCAGGCGTTGCCGGTCCTTCCCCTGGCCAGTCCGGGCCGAAGGAGATCCAGCTCATCGAAGCTCTATACGCCGACGCACTCGTGCACGGATGAGTCAGCGCCCCCGCTGTGCTCGCTGTGCCAGTACCAGCAGACGGCGATGGGGGAAGACCAGCTCCGTGAAGTCACCGGCATCCACCTGCGAGGCATCCGGCACAGCCTCCTGACTACTGCTGCGGGCCGGGCTGGCATGGCTCTGGCCGGCGAAGTCGACGTTAGCGACGAGACTGTGCTGACCTACGTCGTGCAGGCCGCCGTGGCCAGCGCAGGTAGCGCTCCTTACCTGGAGCTGAGCCAGTTGCGGTTCCTCAGCCTGGCCGGCTGCCACCTGCTGGACAGCGGAACCCGGCCATTCCGCGCGCGTCGGGGGCGCGTCGTGCTGAGCGGGGTGTCCGGCTCCGTGGCGCAGGTTATCGAGCTCACCGGATTGGACAAGCAGCCGGGCGCCGTCGTGGCGGACTAGCCGTTGGGGGGATGCGGCTGCTGCTGGCCGGGAGGCAGTCTGATCGTGGTGGGGACGGGGATCGGGCACCGAGGAGGATGTGCGGTGGCCAGCACAACAGCCGACCGGGCCGCGCGGCCGCGGGTAGCGGTAGTGGGTACCGGGACGATGGGCAGCGCGATGGCGCGCAATCTGCTGCGCGCCGGGCTGGTGGTCGACGTGTGGGATCGCACGCCGGCCGCTGCGGCGCAACTGGCCGCGGCCGGGGCAGCGGCCCACGACCGCCCGGGTGAGGCGGTCGCGTATGCGGATGTGGTGATCACCATGCTGGCGGACGCGGCCGCGGTGCGGTCAGTCGCCATTGACCAGGACATGCTCGATGCGCTCCAGCGGGGGGCGATCTGGGCTCAGATGGCCACCATCGGTGTGCAGGCCACCGAGCAGCTCGCGCACATGGTGGCGGACACGAGCCCGGAGGTCCGGTTCGTGGACGCCCCGGTGTCCGGGACCAGGCAGCCGGCTGAAGCGGGCCAGTTGCTCATCCTGGCCTCGGGGCCGGAGGTGGCTCGCGCCCTGCTCGAGCCGGTATTCGGAATCATCGGCAGTCGGACACTGTGGCTGGGGGAGGCTGGGGCCGGCAGCCGGCTGAAACTGGTGCTGAACACCTGGCTGGCGTTCCTGATGGAAGGCATTGCCGAATCCGTGGCCTTGGCCGACCGGCTTGGCGTGGGTCACGAGGCGCTGCGTGAAGCGCTGCGGGGTGGCCCGCTGGAGGCGCCGGTGGCGCTGGCCAAGCTGGCCAAGATGGATGCCGGCGACGAATCTGCCGACTTCGCGTTGCGCTGGGCGGTCAAGGACGTTGACCTGGCGCTCGCTGAGGGTGGCCGGCAGACCCTGCCGGTGGCGGACACGATCGGCCGCCGGTGGCACCAGCTGGTCGAGGCCGGATCCGGGCAGGCGGACGTCGTTGCCGCTCGGCACGGGCTGGGACAGGACGCCATGACCCGCTGACCGCAGGGCCTTACTAGCCCGCCCCAGGCTGCCGCCACACGCTAGCGAACTGACCATCACCTCCGGTTGCGTTATGCGCGGGTGGGACGTCGACGTCCAGGCGTTCCTGCAGCCGACATGCTCCTGGTATCAGATCGCTGGGCCCGTCCGCTGCAGGAACCGGTGCGGCGGCGGCTGGGGAATGACGATCACGACCCTGCGGCGGCCGCCGAACAGTGCGCCGACGGCAACCCCGAGCACCATCCCGGCTAGCACGGGGGCGAAGCGCTTGGCCACCGGGAGGGCAACCGTGCTGAAGAGGTCGAGGGAGTCGGCTGCCTGGGGGGCGGCCACCCGCTGCGGCACCGCAGCGGCGCGTTCCCCATCGGACGCCGTGCTCTCGCGGACCGCCGGGCGAGTGGCACTGGCCGGGCCAGCGGCGGCCTCGGCCGGGGCGCCTACCTGCCCCGCGAGGCACGTCGCGAACTGATCAGTGAGCTTTCCCGCTACATCCGCCATGACGCCCCGGCCGAACTGGGCCGGCTTCCCGGTGATGTCCAGGTCGGTGAGGAGCGTCACGCGGGTGGACGGCCCTTCTTCCTGCATCGTCGCCTCGACGGTCGCGGCCGCGGTGCCGCTGCCCCGGGTCTCCCGGCCGCTGGCCTCAAGAACAAACCGGTGCGCGGTCTCGTCAGTCGTGACAAACCGGGCGGTTCCCGCGTAGCTCACCATGATCGGTCCCACCTTGACCCTCACCCGGCCTGCAACTTCGTCGCCTTCAACCCGGTCGACGGTCGCCCCGGGGAGGCACGGCGTTATCCGCTGCACGTCGAGCAGTGTCTTCCACACCTCGGACACCGGTGCGGGAACCGTGAACTCGTTCTGCAACTGCATGCAATTCTCCTCACAACCGGCGAGCGGCCCGGCGGGCCACATCCGGCCGTGGCCGCCGGGCGCGCACGCTCACATCCCTGTGGCCCCCACCCCGGCGGCCGCCAGAACCGCGCTCCGGGTGAGCACCCGGGCAAGGTGCTGCCGATAGTCGGCCTGCCCGCTGAGATCACTCGCCGGGCTGGTCCCATCGGCGGCCAGCGCGGCCGCATCTTCGACGGCAGCCGCCGAGGCGCTGGCGCCGGTCAGGGCTGCCTCCGTCGCCGTTGCCCGCAGCGGCGTGCTACCCATATTGGTGAGGCCGACCCGAGCTTCCTCGATGCGGCCGCCTGAGCGGCGCACCAGCGCAGCTACGCCGACAATTGCCCAGGCCTGCGCGACGCGCTGGAACTTCTCATAGTGGTATCCCCATCCGCTGCCGGCGCCGAGTTTGGGTACCCGGACCTGGACCAGCACGTCGGTCGGTTCGAGGGCGGTCTGCAGGTAATCCTCGAAGAACTCGGACGCGGGTACCGTGCGCCGGCCAGCGGGCCCGGCCACCACCATTGTGGTGCCGAACGCGAGCGCCACCGCGGGCAGGTCGCCCGCTGGATCGGCGTGTGACAGCGAACCGCCGAGAGTGCCCCGATGACGGACCTGGGGGTCCGCGACCGTGGCCGTGGCCTCGGCGAGCAGCCCGCAGTGGCGGCGAACGAGTTCTGACGTCATGACCTGGTAGTGCGTAGTCATGGTCCCGATCAGGAGTTCGTCGCCGACGTCGCGGATCCCCCACATCCCTGCGGTTCGGCCCAGGTCCACCAGCATGTCCGGGTAGGCCAGCCGGAGCCGGAGAATCGGCAGCAGGCTCTGCCCGCCCGCCAGGACCTTCGCGTTGTCGTGCTCGGCGAGCGCCCCCACCGCTTCGTCAACCGTGCGGGGCCGGACGCAGTCAAACTGAGGCGGGATCACGGGGTATCGTCTCCCCCAGCCGGCGCCCCGGCCTCCGCGGTCTTGGCGCTCGCGGCGGTCCCCGCCCCCGCGCGGCCGCTGGCTGAATCCGGGTGAATCGCCCGCCACACCCGCTCCGGTGTGCACGGCATGCGCACGTCGGTCACCCCGTAGGGGCGCACCGCATCCACCACCGCGTTGACTACGGCCGGCGTGGCGGCGATGGTCCCGGATTCCCCGGCGCTCTTGGCGCCGAGCGGGTTGGTCGTGGCCGGGGTCTCAGTAAGGTCGGTGATGTAAGGGGGCACGTCGGCGGCGGATGGAACCAGGTAGTCGACCAGCGAGCCGGTGACCAGGTTGCCCTGGCCGTCATAGACGGCCTCCTCGTACAGGGCCTGGGCCAGGCCCTGGGTCACCCCGCCATGGATCTGGCCCTCGACGATCATCGGGTTGACCGCTTTCCCCACGTCGTCCACCGCGACGTAGGACCGTATCGTCACCCGCCCGGTCTGGGTATCGACCTCGGCCGCGCACAGATGAGTGCCCGCGGGATAGGAGAACGTCTCCGGGTCGAAGGTCGCCTCGGCCAGCAGCACCGGATCAGCGCCCGCCGGCAGGTCGTGCGCGGCGAAGGCCGCGAAGGCGACCTCCTGAATGCTCTTAGCCGCCGCCGGGTCCCCGCGCACCGAGAACCGGCCATCGGCGAACTCCAGGTCGTCCGGGCTGGCCTCGAGGAGGTGCGCGGCGATCACGCGGGCGTTGTCCACCACCTTCCGCGCCGCCTGCAGTGCCGCGGTGCCTCCCACGACGAGCGAGCGCGAGCCGTAGGTGTCCAGGCCCCAGGCGGCAATGTCGGTATCGCCGTGCAGGACGTCGACGTCGTCGAAGGACACCCCAACGGTGTCGGCGACGATCTGGCTGAACGTGGTGACATGACCTTGGCCGTGCGGCGAGGTGCCGACCACGGCTTCGACCCTTCCGGTGGGCAGCAGGCGCACGCTGGCCGTCTCCCAGCCGCCGGCAGTGTAGCCGTGTTCGCCCAGCCAGCGGGAGGGTGCCAGGCCGCCCATCTCGGTGTACGTGGAGATGCCGATCCCAAGCTGCACCCGGTCACCGCGCTGGCGCCGCTCCGCCTGTTCGCGGCGCAGCTTGTCGTAGCCGAACAGCTCGGTGGCGCGCGCGGTGGCCGCCTCGTAGTCGCCGCTGTCGTAGGTCAGCCCGGCGATCGTCGTGTACGGGAACTCGGTGTTCGTGATCCAGTTCCGCCGCCGCAGCTCCAGCGGGTCCAGGCCGAGCTCGGCGGCCAGCTCGTCCATGATCCGCTCGATGGCGAACGTTGCCTCCGGGCGGCCGGCGCCGCGATAGGAGTCTGTTGGGGTCTTGGTCGTGAAAACCCCCCGGCAGAAGAAGTCGTAGGCGTCGAATTTGTAGATGCCGGGATAGGCGTACCGGCCCAGCAACGGAACGGCTGGCGTGAGGATCTGGAGGTATGCCCCCATGTCAGCCGTGAGGGTGACCTTCAGTCCCAGCGTCCGGCCGTCGCGGTTGGCGGCGATCTCGACGTCCTGGATCATGTCACGGCCGTGGGTTGTGGCCTGGTAGTCCTCACCCCGTGAGGCGGTCCACTTCACTGGCCGTCCGAGCCGGCGTGCGACGGCCAGGGCGATGGCCTCCTCGGCGTAGACATTGAGCTTGCCGCCGAAGCCCCCGCCCACGTCGGGCGCGACGACACGCAGCTTCTGTTCCGGGATGCCGCACACCGTGGACATCAGGGTGCGCACAAAGTGGGGCACCTGTGTCGATGTCCAGAGGGTGAACTCCTGGGTGGCGGGCATCGGCTCGGCCAGCACCGCGCGGGGCTCCATCGCGGTCGGGATGAGCCGCTGCTGGACGAACCGGCGCGACACCACGACCTCCGCGCGGTCCTTGACCGCCTGGTAGTCACCGGCGGTGAATCCCCAGCTGAAAGCGTGGTTGGTGCCCTTGTCGGCATGTACCAGCGGCGCTCCGTCGGCCAGCGCAGCCTCGATGTTCATGACAGGGGGCAGCCGGTCGTAGTCGACCTGGACCCCGTCGAGCGCGTCCGCCGCCTGATAAGCGCTCTCGGCGACGACGACGGCCACCGCGTCACCGAGATAACGCACCTCCCCGCTCGCGATGGGGGGGTGATCGGGGACGACGAGGTCGTCGCTGACGTTCCACGCGGTGGGCAGTGAGCCATAGTCGGAGGCCAGGTCGCTGCCGCTGAACGCGGCAACGACGCCGGGCTGCTCCAAGGCGGCTGACACGTCGGCACGGGTGATGCGCCCGTGGGCCACGGGGCTGCGCGCGATGGCCATGTGCAGTAGCCCAGGCGGCGACAGGTTGTCAGTCCATCGCGCCCGGCCAGTGATGATCCTCCCGTCCTCCTTACGGCGGAGGGGCTGGCCCACGACGGTGGCGGCCCGTGGCACGGCCTGAGTGCTCACGGTCCGCCACTTCCAGCTGGCACTGCCTGGTCTGATCGCCACGGCATGTCGGGCCCAGACGGCTGCACATTGATCGGCGGGGCGGCCGGGGCGGCCGGGCCGGTGCGGAGTTCGGCCGCGGCAGCACGAACCGCTCTCACGATGTTGTGATAGCCGGTGCACCGGCATAGGTTTCCTTCGAGCCCATCCCGCACCTGCTCGTCGGAAGGGTCAGGGTTATCCATGAGCAGGTCGACCACGGACATGATCATCCCGGCGGTGCAGTAGCCGCACTGCAGCGCGTGATTCTCCCGGAACGCCTTCTGCACCGGGTGCAATTCGCCGTCAGCCAGGCCCTGCACTGTGGTGATCTCGGATCCGTCCGCCTGCATGGCCAGCACCGTGCAGCTCTTCACGCTCATGCCGTCGAACAGGACCGTGCAGGCGCCGCAGTTCGAGGTATCGCACCCGATCACCGTGCCCGTCCGGCCCAGCGTGGTACGGAGGTAGTGAACGAGCAGCAGTCGGGGCTCCACGTCGTTCTCGTGGCGGACCCCGTCGACCGTGGTATTGATCAAGACCATGTGCACCCCCGCGGCGCGCAGGCACCATTCCGTACCGTCAGCCTGGCTCGCGGCGCGGTAACGTACATCCCCCGGACTGGTGGTGTCCGCGAGCGCCCAGATCCGAGCAGGTCATGTGTCTGCTCGCCGGTACTGGCGCTCAGCATCCTGGTCGCGCCGGCCTGCACGCCACGACCGCGAGGTGGTGGGCGACCACGTCGTGCACCTGGCGGGCGTTCCCGGGCCCGCTTCTCACCGGCGGCCCGCCGCTGCTAGGCGTGCCGGAATCTGGCCAAGGGCCAGCGGGGGCGCCCGGCAGCGGATAACGGGAGCTGCCTGCTTCGCCCCGTCGCACCCAGGATTCGGGTCGTGGCCGGGGCAATCGGCTGACGCGATGGCCTGGGCTCAGCGCATTAGGGTTGCGGCAGGCGGAGGATCAGGGCTTCGTCGGGTTGCAGCACGAGAGTCCGTGGGCTGATGGGGCCGTGGCCACGTCCGGGATCGGTAGAAATCTCCAGCGCTGCCCGGCTGCTGACATCCTCGCGCAGGCCGAGCGGCACGCTGCGGGAGGTGAAGTTCAGCGCGACCAGGAATCGCTGATCCAGTTGCCGCTCGAAGCAGAACACCTCCGGCGCCGCGTCAACCAGTCGCTGCGTCCCTGACTGCAGTGCGGGCTCGCGGGCACGCAGCCGGAGCAGGCGGCGCATGAACGCCAGCGTGGACGCCGGATCCTGTTGCTGTGATTCCACGCACAGGCGCTCGGCGTCGGCGACGACCGGCAGCCAGGGCTCCGCGCTGGTGAAGCCGGCGCCCGGGCCGGCCCGAGACGGCCTCCGCCACGGCAACGGCGCCCGCTCCGGATCCCGGCCATCGATGTCCACCACGCGCTCCGGTGGTATCTCGGCGTCCGGCAGCCCGAGTTCCTGTCCGTAGTACAGAAACGGCGTCCCGCGCAGCGCGCAGATCAGCACGGCGGCCACTCTCGCCCGGCGCTGCCCGGACCCCGGCTGGCCGGCGTAGCGCGTCGGGACGCGCGAGTGGTCATGGTTCTCCAGGAACCAGGCCGGCCAGGCCGCAAAATCCGCCAGATCGACGAAGTCCTGCACTGACGCCCGGAACACCGCTGCCTGCCAGGGAAGATGGAAGAAGACGAAGTTGTGCGCCAGGTGCAGCTGGTCTCCCGAGTTGATGTATTCCACCAGCCGGTGCAGGTCCATCAGGTAAACCTCGCCCACGAGCAGCCGGTCTTCATACTCGTCGATGACCCTCCTGATGCCCCGCAGGCGGTCGTGGATAGTGGGCCAGTCCTCGTCGTGACGCAAGCCGGGCTCGTTGTCGCCAAGTTCCGGGTCTTTGGCGATCTTGTAGATGACGTCGATCCGGAAGCCGTCCACGCCCCGGTTGAGCCAGAAGCGCAGCACGTCGTGCATGGCTGCCTCGACCTTGGGGTTGTCCCAGTTGAGGTCCGGCTGGTGCGGCGTGAACGAGTGCAGGTAGTACTGCGCGGTCGGCTCGTGGAACGTCCACGCAGGCCCGACGGCTGCGAACGCCGACTGCCAGTTGTTGGGCGGGCCGCCGTCCCGCGCGGGGTCGCACCACACGTACCAGTTCCGCTTGGGACTGTCCCGGCTGCTCGCCGACTCGATGAACCAGGGGTGCTGATCGGAGGTGTGGTTCGGCACCCAGTCGACGATCACCTTGATGCCGCGGTGGTGGGCGCCCTTCAGCAGGTCGTCGAAGTCCCCGAGCGTACCGAAGACCGGGTCGACGTCGGTGTAGTCCGAGATGTCGTAGCCGAAGTCGGCCATGGGTGACCGGTAGAACGGAGACAGCCAGATCGCGCCCACACCCAGCGAGCCGTCCGTGCCGTCGTTCAGGTAATCGAGGTGGTCGCGGATGCCGGGCAGGTCGCCAATTCCATCCCCGTTCGCGTCGGCGAAACTCCGCGGGTAGATCTGGTAGATCGCGCCGGACTGCCACCAGGCCAGCGGCTCCGGTCGGTCCGGGACGTCGCCGACCGGATGAGGCGTAACCGGGTCACCGGGGTTTCGCACTAGGTCCCCACCGTGCGGCGCAGCCGGATCCAGCGGTAGCCGTAGCCCGCCACGTCGAGCGCGTCCAGATCCACGTCGTTGCCGTAGTCGGAGTCGGCCACGAAGCTGAGCGGCTCCTGCTCCGGGTCGTGCAGGTACCCGAGCTTGAGGGTGCATGGCCGATCGGCCAGGTTGTGCACGAACAGCGTCGTGCCGGTGCGGCCGGTGGCCCGGTGGACCATCACGCTGTCTGGCCCGGCGTCTATCACCTCATGGTCGCCGTTGCCGATCTCCTCGCATTCGCGCAGGGCGTGCAGGGTGCGCTCAAACCACGTCAGCAGGCTGTGCGGGTCAAGGCGCTGGTCGGTCGCGTTCACCTGCTGGTAGGCGTACGGGCCCTCGTCGATCAGCGGAGCGACGAGCAGGGCCGGGGGGGCGCGGGAGAACCCGGCGCCCGGTGTGCCGTCCCACTGCATCGGCGTGCGGATCGCCTCCCGCTCCGGAAGATCGAGGTTCTCGCCCATCCCGATCTCCTCCCCGTAGCGGATGACCGGGGTACCCGGCATGCTCAACTGCAGGCTGTAGGCGAGCTCGATCCGCCGCCGGTCGCCGCCGAGCATGGGCGCCAGCCGCCGCCGGATGCCCCGTCCGTAGGCCCGCATATCCGGGTCTGGGGCGAAGACCCCGAAGACCTCCTGCCGCTCTTGGTCGGTGAGGCGGCCGAGGTCGACCTCGTCATGGTTGCGCAGGAACACGGCCCACTGGCCATGCCGGGGCAGGTCGGGCAGTTCGCGGAGCGTAGCCGCGATCGGGCGTGCGTCCTGCCGGGCCAGGCCCAGGATCAGCGCCTGGTTGAGGCGGAACGCGAACACCATGAGCACCCGGGTGGCCACGCCATCGGCCTGCCCGAAGTACTCCCTCAGTTCGCCGTCGGAGACGTTGGCCTCGGCCAGCATCACGGAGTCTCCCCGGCGCCAGGAAAGCGCCTCACGCAGATCACGCAGGAACGCGTAATCACGCGGTCCGTGCGGGTGCCTCCGCGGCTCGATCAGGAACGGCGCGGCATCGAGACGGAACCCGGACACTCCGAGGCTGAGCCAGAACCCGGCGATCTTCTGGATTTCCTCGCGTACCGCCGGATTGTCAGTGTTGAGGTCAGGTTCGAAGCGGTAGAAGCGGTGCCGGTACCACGCGTGTGCCTGCTCGTCATAGGTCCAGGTTTCGCTCTCGACGCCGGGGAACACCATCCCCTCGAAGCGGTCCGGCGGCTCCGTCTCGGACCACACGTACCAGTCGCGGAACGGCGAGCTCGGATCGGAGCGGGCGGACTGGAACCAGGGATGCGCGTCGCTTGTGTGGTTCACGACCAGGTCCAGCATGACGCGGATACCCCGCTCCCCGGCCTCATGCAGCATCGCCGCAAAGTCACCGAGACTGCCCAGCCGTGGGTGCACGCCATAGTAGTCACTCACGTCGTAGCCGCCGTCCCGCCGCGGGGACGGGTGGATGGGGTTGAGCCAGATCAGGGAGATACCCAGGCGGGCCAAGTAGTCCAGCCGGCCGATCAAGCCCTGGAAGTCGCCTATCCCGTCACCGTTGGCGTCCTGGAATAGGCCGACGTCGAGTGAGTAGAAGACGCCGGTCCGGTACCAGCGGGTAAGCATGCACGCCACCTCCCGGCCGAGCCATCGTTCCCGCCAGCGTGGTGGCCGGGGCAAGCGGCGCACATCACCCGGTCAGGTAGTCTCGCCGCCCGCATGGATGCGCCGCAGCAGCGACGCGGTGCGCACCGGCGGAACCGCCGCACGCCAGCGTGAGCTGGCGCGCGGCGGACTGCATGATCTGGTGATGTGCCGCGCAGCGGGCCGGGGCAGCGTCGTATTTCTGGACGGCCGGGCGGATGGCCTGCCGTTGGGAGCACGTGACAGATGATTCAGGCGCGCCAAGGTATCTCTACGCCCGACCGGCCCTGCATCGACTACCTCGATCGCCCGGCGAGCATCCACCGGCTCGCCGCGCCCCATGAGGTCGCATTCTGGCTGGTCGCCTATGTGTTTGCGGTGACCATCCTGGGCACCTCCCTGCCGCCCCGCTGTATGCCATCTATCAGCGTCAATGGCACTTCTCGTCGGGGATCGTGACGCTGATCTTCGCCGCCTACGCGGTAGCGGTCCTGGCCGTCCTCCTGGTAGCTGGGCGAACCTCGGACCAGGTCGGCCGGAAGCCGGTGATGGCCACCGCGCTCGGCTTCAGCGCGCTCAGCACCGTGGTATTCATCCTCGCCTCCGGGCTGGGCTGGCTCTACCTCGGCCGGATACTCTCCGGGCTGTCGGCCGGCCTGATGACAGGCGCCGCCGCCGCGGCACTCACCGAGATGGTCCAGGCCTCGGCCTCGCGACGGGCATCGATGGTGGCCACGGCAGCCAACATGGGCGGCGCCGGGCTGGGCCCGCTGATCGCCGGGCTGTTCGCTCAGTACCTCCCGCAGCCCACCGTGCTCGTCTTCGAGGCCTATCTCGGCTTCCTCGCGCTAGCGGCCCTGGCCCTGGTCTGTGTGCCGGAGACGGTGACCCGGCGGCAGCGGCTCAGCCTCCGCTTTACCGGCCTGGCCATACCCCGCGCAGGCCGGCCCGAGTTCATCGCCGCCGGACTGGCCGCGTTCTCCGCCTTCGCTCTGACCGGGCTGTTCACCTCGCTCGCGCCGGGCGTCGTGGGCAGCGTGCTACATCAGGCGAACTACGCGACCGCAGGGGCCGTTTCGTTCCTCATCTTCGCCGCCGCCACTGCGGCCCAGCTGAGCCTGGCCCGCCTCGACAGCCGCCCCGTCACCCTCGCCGGGCTCGCGCTTTTCCTGGCCGGGCTGTCGTTGATCGTAGCGGGGCTGTCCGCGGCATCCCTGGCCTTGTTCCTGGCCGGCACGGTCGCCGGCGGGATTGCCGTCGGAGCCCTGTTCATCGGCAGCCTGTCAACGGCTAATCGCCTGGCCCCGGCGGACAGCCGCGCGCAGGTCCTCTCCACGTACTTCGTGTTCGCCTACTCCGGCCTGATCATCCCGGTGGTGGGTGTCGGTGTGGCAGCTGATTATGTCGGCGATTTCAGGGCCGTACTCGGCTGTTCCATCGCCCTGGCCGCGCTGTGCGTCTGGTCGGCCACTGCCATCTCCGGCCGAGCCCGTGCCGCCCTGGCCCGCAGTCCCGCAGCTCGCCACATCGCCGCCCGGCACTGACGCGTGCCGCGGCCACGGCGGCTTTCGTCGGCTGACCTGCGATTCTGCCACCGGCGCGTAGACAAGCTCGCCGTGCTCCTGCTCATCACTGGGCGGCGCCTGGCTGGCCCTCAGCGCTCCGGGCGCGCGGCCGTGTTGCGCGGGGCGAGCATGAGCGCGGCCAGAAGGCCAGCGAGCGACAGCTCCGCACGAGTGAGCGCAGCTCCGGTCGCCCCATGAGCTTTCCCCCGCGGTTGCCCGGGTACCCGCCTGCGGCAATCGAGTCAGAACCAGCTGCGCAGTGCGCTGGCCGAGGCCCGTTTCCAGGCCCTCGGCCACTTCGAGCGCAGGTTGCTGCGTTCGAGCCGTTCGGCGGCGATCAGTTCCCCAGCAGTAACGCAGGCCGCGGGGACGCTCGGGCCGGCGTCGCGCAGCCATGCCTCCGCGACGACCGTGTCCTGGTGGGACCCGAGGAGATCCTGCAGCGCGGCGATGGCCGCGGCGAACCGCCTGGCCCGGCGGCCATAGATGGGCGCGACGGCTTCGGCTGCGTAGCGGCAGTGCTTGGCCCGGATGCGGACGGCGTGCCACTCGGTGTCAGGTGAGTTGCTGCGCAGTGCGCGGGCAGCGCGTTTCAGCCGGCGCCAGGGCCGCCGGATCAAGCCGGAGGCTATGTCGGCGGCTGGCCGCCCACCCAGTCCAGCTGGCTCGGCGGCGATGGGGGGCTGGCTGGCGATGTTTACCAGGGCGTCGAGGAGCTGATCGTAGGCGGGGCTGCGCAGCTCGTCCAGGAAAGCGGCGCGGGCCGCGCGGGCCTGGCTGTCCAGCCGGCGGATGAGCTCTTCCACGCCTGCGGCATCCTGCTGCGGCAACTGGCCGGCCTTGGCCCTGAGCCGGCTGGTGAGGACGTCGGTGTCGCGGGCGGCCCCGGCCTTGGCGCCGAGCAGGCGCAGCCCGTCGCGCAGTTGGCTGACCGGTTTCGGATCCAGGAGCGGGGCGAAGGTCCGCAGGTCGGAACGTAGCCGCCGGGCGGCGACGCGGAACTGGTGGACATCTTCGGGATCCTCGCCCAGGCGGATGCCCGGATCGTGGCGCATGATCTGGGCCAGCGACCGGCTAGTGGCGTGCCGGATGAGCACACTGATGGCCGCATCCGGCCGTACCTGGGGGATGACGACCTCCGGGGGCCCGGACGCTCGCCGGCCGAGCGCCCTGATCATCTTCGGGATGGGGCGGTCCGCGCGGCAGCCGGCCGCCATAAGGCGGCGCGTGGCGGCACGCAGGAGGCGGCGGCCCGTTTTCCGTTCCGCGTGGATTTCGACTTCGACCTCACGAAAGTGCCCCTTCCGCTGTCCGGGCCCCACGTGCACAGTGACCCTGTCGTCGGTGACCTCAGCAAGCCGCTGGCCGTCGCGGCCGCGGATCTCGATGGGCGCGCGGTCGGTGCGCAGGCAGGCGGCCCGCTCCAGCGGCCGGGATCGCAGGTAGGCGCGGACCAGATCAGCGACCTCAGCTGGGACCGGGTCCGGTGGGCCGTCGAATGTGACCTCGCGGCGGCGGAGCACCGCACCGGAACTGTCTTCGGGGAACTTCACCGTCCAGGGCGGCCCGTCCTCCCCGGTGCGGTAGCGCACGGTGATCCCGCTTCGGGCCAGCCGCAAGTCGGCGGTGTCGTAATAGACGGCCTCAAGGTGGCGTCCAGGAAGCGGGACAGCGGTCGCACCATCGACGAGGCCGCCCAGATCTGGCAGCCGCATATCGTCCGGTGCTATCAGCTTGGCTTCGAGTTCTGGTGGCATGGGGCCCCCAGCAGGATCGGCGTTCGCCGCCCGCCGGCGCCTGTGCTGCCTTCGCGGCCCGGCGCTGGCTGGCGGCGGGCATACGAACAGTATCGCCCCCACCGTCCGGCCGTCCCGGCCCGCCCTCCCGTAGTCTGAGCTGCCGCAGTGCGGGCCGCTCCGGCCGGCTCATGCCGGGCAGCCCGAAGGCCCCGGTGCCGTCATGAAGGGACCAGCCAGGTGGAATTCGTTCAGCACTAATGCCCGTGTCGGCCTGACCGCGGAAGTGATCACCCATCCGGGTGGCGGCGGGGACGGGATCCACGCGTGGTTCGCCCGGCCGGCCGGCGACGAGCCAGCGCCCGGGTTCGTCGCCGGCCACCACATACCCGGCTGACGGAGGTCTCCTGGTCCCTCCCGAGCGCCACCGACCGCGCCATGCGGACTGGGTGGTCAGCGAGCGCACGCTAGGCTCAGGTGATGGGCCACGCTGCCCTGACCCATACCGCGCTGGTTCGCCGGGCGCGCCGGATCAATCGCGAGTTGGCCCGGCTGTACCCGGATGCGCACATCGAACTGAACTTCACGTCCCCGCTCGAACTGCTGGTCGCGGCGATTCTGTCCGCCCACACCACAGACCGGCAGGTCAACGAGGTGACGCGGGTACTTTTCGCCCGGTACCGCAGCGCGGCCGACTACGCCGCCGCAGACCGGGCGGAGCTTGAGAGCGTAATCCGGCCGACGGGTTACTTCCGGGCCAAGGCGGACACCCTCATCAGGCTTGGCCAGGCCTTGTGTGGCCGCTTCGGCGGGAAGGTTCCGGACACGCTCGGCGAGCTGCTGAGCCTTCCCGGTGTTGGCTCCAAGACCGCCAACATGGTGCTCGGTGATGCCTTCGGCAAGCCCAGCCTGACGGTGGACACCCATTTTGCCCGGCTGGCCAGGAGGTTCGGCTGGACAGCGCATACCGTCCCGGAAAAGATCGAGCAAGACGTCGGCGCGCTGCTGCCACACCAGGAGTGGACCGCGGCCTCACATCGGCTGATCTGGCACGGGCGCCGGGTCTGCCATGCTCGCGCTCCGGCGTGTGGCGCGTGCGGGATCGCCCGGCTCTGCCCGTCGTTCGGCGAGGGTCCCACCGACCCGGAGACCGCACGCAAGCTCGTCAAACGTGGGCCATTTTCGTGACCGGAATCAGCGGTGGCGCAAGAGGCATGGATCCGGTGCGTGCACGCCGTCCGTCAGCACGCCGGTGCGGCGGCGGTGAGTGAGGCGGTGACGGAGTCCCGCCCTTTGCTCGAGTAGCCTGCGGTGAATAGCCCTATTCGACGTCGATGATCTGGACGATCACCGCGTCAACGTCCGGGTACTCCTCGTCCGGAATCAGGACGATCGTGTCGAGCACTATCTGGTCAGCTCCCTGGTCTCGGGCGGATGCGACGAGATCGTCGCGCCGCGCCGGGTAGGACGCGTTTTGCAGGTAGCTTCTGGCGACCTCGCCGAACGCCTTGCTCACATCGACCGGCCGCTCGTACTGGCGGTCGGGTAGCTGGCTGAGCACCTGCAGGACCCGCTCGCACTCGCCTTGCGGATAGTTGCCGCCTTCACACTCGCGCCGCGCGTAATTGACCAGGTCGTCACGCGAGGCCGGATAGTCCACGCCGTGCAGGTGCCGTTGCACCAGCGCAGGGCTCGGCCGTGCGCTTTGGTTCTCGGTCATCGAAGTTACCCTTCGATAGTGGTCTTGCGCCGCCCCGTTCGCGCTGACCTCGCGGGCTCCTGCTGAGCCAGTCCCCGGCATTCGCTGTCGGCCGGCGCGCTGACTTCTTCAGGCTCTCACCGCCCGGTTCGTGATCATCAGGCGGCCTCCGCGGTCGGCCCAGGTCGTGGACCAGCGCCACCGCGGACAGCCCGATCGCCCTGGCCGCGCCGACCTTGGCTGCCCGGCCGCCGCGATGGCCACGTGCCGCCACATCCGGGGCAGGTCGCGGGTGGTGACCACCGGATCCGGCGGCAGGCCGTAGACCTCGGGCTCGTCGAGCAGCAGGAAGAACGCGCCGCCGCCGCTGATGCCGTCGTCCGGGTCGTCCAGGTACAGCCGGGCACCCGTTTCGCCGGCCTCCTGCAGCTCACCGACGCGCTGCCGGGCCCGCTCGCGCAGCTCATCGACCGGGCCGAACTGGATCGACTCGGTCGGGCACGCCTTGGCGCAGGCGGGTTCCAGCCCGGTGCCCTCGGGAACCGCGTTCCACTCTTTGCAGGCGACCTCGCAGGCCTTGCAGCCGATGCACACGGAGGTGTCGGTGAAGAACCCCATCCGGGGCGGGTGCTCGGCGTAGCCGACGAGTGCCGCCGGATCAAAGCTCCGGGCCCGCCGGGCCGGCCAGCCCCGCTGCTCGTTGCGGCGAATTGATCGTCATCTCACACCTGTGTCCCAGTTTCCTCGGTGATGCCGGCCCGCTCCCGGTAGGAGCGCACCAGAGCCCGCACCGCGGGCCCGCGCGGCCTGCGGCCGGGGCGGATATCGACGGCCAGCGCCTTCACCTCCTGGATGTGCACGTTCGGGTCCAGGGACATGTGGGCCAGCTCGTTGGCCGAGTCTCCGGTGGTGAGGCCATTGGGCCCCCAGTGCCAGGGCAGCCCGATCTGGTGCACCTGCCTGCCACCGGCCCGCAGCGGCATCATCCGGCGGGTCACCAGCACCCGGGCCTCGATGGCGGTGCGGGCGCTGACGATCGTCGCCCATCCCAGGTGCTCCAGCCCCCGCTCGGCCGCGAGTTCCGGGGACACCTCGCAGAAGAACGCGGGCTGCAGCTCGGCCAGGTAGGGCAGGAAGCGGGACATGCCGCCCGCCGTGTGATGCTCGGTCAGCCGGTAGGTGGTGACCACATACGGGAAGACGTCCGACCCGGGCTCATCGCCGCTGGGCTGGAACAGGTCCTCCGGGTGCGCGATGATCTGGCGCACCGGGTTGTGCTGCTGGTGGTAGAGCAAGTTGGGCAGCGGCGATTCCTGTGGCTCGTAGTGCGCGGGCAGCGGGCCGTCCACCAGCCCGGCCGGGGCGAACAGCCACGCCTTCCCATCAGCCTGCATGATGAACGGGTCGATGCCGGAGAGCGCCGCCACCCCGGTGGCACCTTCCTCTGGGCGGTACGATGGCGCGCGGTCGGGGACGAAGTCAGGCACGTCGTGTCCGGTCCACTTGCCCTGGCCCGCGTCCCACCAGACCAGCGCCTTGCGCTCGCTCCACGGCTTGCCGTCCAGGTCGGCCGAGGCCCGGTTGTAGAGCACCCGCCGGTTGGCCGGCCAGGCCCAGCCCCACTCGGGCGCGACCCAGTTCTGCTCTTGCCCGGGTTTGCGGCGGGCGGCCTGGTTCACCCCGTCGGCCCGCACCCCGCAGTAGATCCAGCAGCCGCAGGCGGTGGACCCGTCCGATGTGAGCTGAGTATAGGCGGAGAGCGGCTTGCCCTCGGCGTCCCAGCCGTTGATCTCGGCCAGGACCGCGTCGGCGTCCGGCTCTTCCTGCGGACCCCGGACCGGGTAGTCCCAGGTCAGGTCAAGCACCGGACGGTCCATGTCGCTCTCGGCCGCCTGGCCCAGCACTGTCTCCCCGGCCGCGGCGGCCAGCTTCTGCCTGATCCGCCTGCCCAGGTGGTACATGAACCAGAGGTCGCTGCGGGCATCCCCGGCGGGCTCGACCGCGGTGTGGTGCCACTGCAGCATGCGCTGCGTGTTGGTGAAGCTGCCGTCCTTCTCCGTGTGGGCCGCGGCCGGCATGAAGAACACCTCGGTGTTGATGTCCTCGGTGCGCATCTCCCCCGTCTCGATCTCCGGCGCGTTCTTCCAGAACGTGGCGCTCTCGATCAGCACCAGGTCGCGGACCACCAGCCAGTCCAGGTTGGCCAGGCCGAACCGCTGCATCCGCGTGTTGGCCGAGCCGACGGCCGGGTTCTGGCCGAACAGGAAGTACCCCGTGCAGGTTCCGTCCATCTGGAGGAGGACCGTCTCGTAGGTGCTGTGGCTGCCGGTCACCCGGGGCAGGTAGTCGTAGCCGAAGTCGCTGTCCGCCGTGGCCGCGTCCCCCCACCACGCCTTCAGCAGGCTGACCATATAGTCGCGGGTGTTCGACCAGAACCCCTTCTGCACGCTCTCGAGCTCCACGTAGGTGTCCAGGGTGTCGTTGCCATGCGCGAACGGCATCGGCAGGTACCCGGGCAGCAGGTCGAACAGGGTCGGGATGTCGGTGGAGCCCTGGATGGAGGCGTGCCCGCGCAGGGCCAGGATGCCGCCGCCCGGGCGGCCGATGTTGCCCAGCAGCGTCTGCAGGATCGCCGCGGTGCGGATGTACTGCACTCCCACCGTGTGCTGGGTCCAGCCCAGGCTGTATACGAAGGCGGTGGTCCGGTCCCGGCCGGAGTTCTCGGTGATCAGCCGGGCCACCTCCATGAACTTGTCCTCGGGGATCCCGGCGACCTCTGCCACCATCTCCGGGGTGTACCTGGCGAAGTGCCGCTTGAGGACCTGGAACACGCAGCGCGGGTGCTGCAGCGTCTCATCGGTGTCCGGGGTCGGGGACGCGGCGGCACCGCCGGACCCGTGCGCCTCGCCGCGCGACGCCTGCCGCACTTCGTGCATCCGGGCCGGCCCCAGGCCGCGGGCGCCGCTGGCTGGGGCCACCTCGCCGCCCTGGTAGCGCCATGTCTCGGCGTCGTAGGTCCGGTGCTCGGGACTGAAACCCGAGAACAGGCCGTCGAGATCCTCGGTGTCGGCGTAGTCCTCGGTGAGGATCACCGAGGCGTTCGTGTACCAGCGCACGTAGTCGTGGAAGTACTTCTCGTTCTGCAGCACATGGTTGATCAGCCCACCGACGAAGGCGATGTCCGCCCCGGCCCGGATCGGCACGTACAGGTTGGACACGGCGCTGGTCCGGCTGAAATGGGGGTCGACGTGGATGATCTTGGCCCCGCGGGCCTTGGCTTCCATGACCCACTGGAAACCGACCGGGTGGGCCTCGGCCATGTTGGAACCCTCGATCAGGATGCAGTCGGCGTTGGCCAGGTCCTGCTGGAACGTGGTCGCGCCGCCGCGGCCAAAGCTAGTTCCCAGACCGGGAACAGTGGACGAGTGTCATATACGGGCCTGATTTTCGACCTGGATGGCGCCCAGAGCCGTGAACAGCTTCTTGATCAGGTAGTTCTCTTCGTTGTCCAGGGTCGCGCCGCCCAGGCTGGCGAAGCCCAGGGTCCGCCGGGTACGGCGGCCGTCGTGCTCCCACTGCCAGCCCTTGCGCCGGGCCTCGATGACCCGGTCGGCGATCATGTCCATCGCCTGGTCCAGGTCCAGGTGCTCCCAGTCCGTGCCGCCCGGCCTGCGGTAGAGCACCTGGTACTGGCGGGCCTCGCCGGTGGTCAGCTGGAGGCTGGCCGAGCCTTTCGGGCACAGGCGGCCGCGGCTGACCGGCGAGTCGGGGTCGCCCTCGATCTGGGTGACCTTGTGGTCTTGGACGTAGACGTCCTGACCGCAGCCCACCGCGCAATACGGGCAGACCGACTTCACGACCTTGTCCGCTTCCGCTGTCCTCGGCCGCAGCTGCGCGGTGCGCCCGCTCTTGGCCGCCGCGCCGAGCCCGCGCTGGTCCTTCCCGGTCAGCTGCCGGTAGACGGGCCAGGACTCGATCAAGGTGCGCGCGCCCACGACGCCCCCCTCGAAGGATGATCCGGACTTCCGTGCATCTAGCTAATCACTGCGGCCGCAAACCCTTGATCCGGGGTAGCCACTCGCCTGCCGCGCGGTTGAGACCGGGGCCGCGGCCTTGTAGAGCCCCGCGACGTTCGCGCCCAGCACATCCGCGTAGGAGACCGAGGAGGTGCTGCCGCCCTCCTGATAGCCGCCGATCACGCCGATCACCGTGCGCCGGATCCTCCTCGGGAAGGCAGGATCAGACCCGAGAGTGTCCCGTCGCCTGTGCCGCGCCGGACTGTGAAGCCCCCGCTCAAGCGCCCGGAGCAGCGAGTGCGGTTCTGTCCGTCGGGCCTAGAGCCGCTGCACTACTTGGCCTCTCGCGCTCGCGGGGCGGGAGATGGCTGGTCACGTTTGCGGTGGCGTTGACAATCTGGCCTCTGCCAGCGTCAATCGTCTGTAGCGAAGACCGGCGCGATGCCGGTCAGGACTCCCGCACCACCGGAACGGCGCCGGAGCGCGCGGCCGTCACCAGCGCGTCGTGGTCGCGGATGACCTGCTCGGCGTAGGTATCCGCGAAG
>Ga0335076_10000503_pt1 | contig 36240 bp, 34 predicted proteins | sample Lox_Sample_25_FD_206717 | JGI IMG/M metagenome (GOLD analysis project Ga0335076, IMG submission 206717) | Soil microbial communities from Loxahatchee National Wildlife Refuge, Florida, United States - Lox_Sample_2.5 | ecosystem: Environmental > Terrestrial > Soil > Wetlands | place: USA...
ACTGACGAGCGAGAAGCGAGGAACGAGCGAGAAGCGAGGAACGAGCGAGAAGCGAGGAACGAGCGAGGAGGGAAGGAGGGAAGGAGGCGCCTCAAAAAGGCGGCCGGAGGCGAGCGGGGAATTAGAGCATGACCGAGCGGCGGTTCACCACCCGGCTGAGGGCCTCGACCGTGGCCGGATCGTACTCGCTGGCCACCTCCAGCCGGAGCCGCTGCACCGCGGCCGCGGCCCGGCCCTGGTCCAGCGAGCTGCCCACCAGGTCGTCGAAGGCGTTAGCCGCCTTGATGATCCGGCTGCTCAGCGGCGGCGCGGGCGGGACGGTGTGGCCGACGTGGACCCGGGAACCGTTGGGCCGGAAACTGGCTGGCACTGCGTCGACGTCCCGGTACGGCTCGTTCTGCCTGCGGACGATCTCGGCCACCGAACCGAGCACCTGCGCCTGCTGGATCACGTCGGCACCGAGCTCGGCGATGCGCTGCTGGTCCTGCCGGGAGACCAGGACGGTGGCCCCGCCGGGGATCGGCTCGGGCAGCGACAGCTGGCCGATGTCGTGCATGAGCGCGGCATACTCGAGCTCCAGCAGCTGGGGCTCGTGGATGCCGAGCTCCCGGCCGATGGCGACCGCGAGCCGGCTCACCCGTTCGGAATGACCTGGCTCGACGTACCCGCCGATCTCGGTCACCTTGGCCAGGGCGCGGACGGTCTGCAGGTAGGTGGCCCGGATCCCGGCGTACCGGCGGAACGCCACCTGGGTGACGAGCAGCGGCGCGGTGAACACGGCCAGCGCGGCCAGCCCCATCACCTCCGCGGCGAACGCGATGAGCAGAGCCGAGGCGCCCACCGCCGCGCCCAGCGGCAGCTGGACGCGCATCTCGTCCACCAGCGCCACCCGGAACCTGGCCCGCTGCTCGTCGACCCGCAGCAGCGCGGTGAGCACCGCCTCGAGCAGCAGGGCGAGCACGGTCAGCGAGGTCATCAGCGAGAAGGCCAGGCCCCAGTGCTTGTCCAGGGTGCTGTCGCCGGCCAGCGGGCGGAAGATGTAGGCGACGCAGGCGACGCACAGCAGGCGCGCGGCCATGCCGCTGACCCGGGCGGGCCGGCCGACGGCCAGGTGCGGTAGCGCGCCGATGATCATGCCGATGGTGACGACGGTCACCACCTGCTCGGCGCCGTAGTGCACGACGTGGCTCCCGACCCGGATGAGCAGGGCGTAGGCGAGCGCCCCGGCGAACGCGATCGGCGCGGTCTCCCGGTCCCCCGGCAGGTTGAGCCGGAGCACCTCGCCGAACGCGATCAGCGCGCCGAACGCGATCGCGATCCGGGGATCCTTCAGCCCTTCCACCGCGGTCTGCGCCACCGCGGCCACCAGCCACACCCCGGCGGCCACCACGAGCAGCAGCTGCCCGGAGTCCTTGACCTGCCAGGGGTACCGGTGGAGCTCGTGCGGTCGTTCGCTCATGACCGGATCACTACAAGCTGTCGATCACACGGAGCGGTGCGCCCGGATCGTCGTGATCCTGCGCCGTGACCGCGGCCAGGTCGTCGGCCGCGAGCACCGGCGGCTCCGGGGGTTCGGGCCGCTGCCAGCCTTCGCGCTTGAGCGCGGCCACGAAGGCGGCCACGAAGGCCGGGTCGAACTGGGTGCCCGACCACTTCTTCAGCTCCTCGATCGCCTCGTCGACCGGGCGCGCGCCGCGGTAGGACCGGGTCGAGGTCATCGAGTCGAAGGCGTCGGCGACCGCCAGCACCCGGGCGAACTCGGGGATCTCGCCCCCGGCCAGCCCCATCGGGTAGCCCCGGCCGTCGATCCGCTCGTGATGGTGCATGATCCCGGCCAGCGCCTCGTCCAGGAACCCGATCTCCCGGACGATGTCCAGGCCGCGCATCGGGTGCAGCTGGATGGCCGCGTACTCCTCCTCGGTCAGCTTCCCCGTCTTCTGCAGCACCTTGGTCGGCACGCCCAGCTTGCCGACGTCGTGCAGCATTCCCGCGTACCTGATGGCCTCGACCCGCTCGCCCCGCATGCCGATCTCGCGCGCGATCATGACCGAACCGCGCGACACCCGGTCGCTGTGACCGCGGGTGTACAAGTCCTTGGTCTCCACCGCCTGGCACAGCGCGCCCACCGTGGCCTCGTAGGCCTTCTGCTGCTCGGCGAACTGCGCGACCGCCCAGCGCGCGACGAACAGCGGGATCAGCACGAGCAGCGGCGCGAAGAAGCCGACCACGCTCCACAGCGCGGCGATCAGCAGCCCGTAGGCGGCGTAGCCGAGGTCGGAGAGCAGCAGCCGCATGCTCAGCCCGACGCCGGGGGCACCGGTGGGCCCGCGGTCGGGACCCCGGGTCAGCCAGAGCACGCCGCTGAGCAACCCGTGATTGACCGCGACAAGAACCAGCGCCGCGCCTGCGAACGGCGCGATGATACCGGGAAAAGAGTTTTCACCGGGCAGTCCGACTTGACCGCCGAGGGCGATAAAAGCGCGGCCCGCTAGGTACGCGCTGAGCGCATACATCGCCGTATTGAAAAGGCGTTGCAGGACGGACGGGCCGCGGCGCAGACCCAATGCGGTACATGCCCCGACAATGGCGGCGCCAACCGGGCCAACCAGGACAACCGAGGCCAGCATGGCGGCCGAACTCGGGGACCACGTTAGCTGGCCCTGGCGGAGTTGCGTGGCCCTGGATTCGGAGACAATTACCAGGATTCCGAGGAAAACGACGTACCGCCAGCTCAGGCCGGTGAACGGCCCCTTGGCCACCAGCACGGCGGCGATGACCACCACCACGCCGATGTAGAGCAGTGCGACCCGCGAGAGCTTGCCCAAACTTCCCCCTCGCAGTGAACCGTGGATACGCCGCGAACCTGGACCGATAACGTCAGCCCCAGGCCACGCCGCAGGCGCACAGCTCGCCGGGAACGCCCGCGAGGGGCGCGCGCTGGCCGGCTCTGACGTCACCGCCGGTACGCATGAGGCGGACCTCCCTTGGGCGAAAATTGCAACCAGCCGAACCCGTGTTGTAATCGTTCAGCCACAGGATAACGCGAGCGCTGACGTCCGCGCAGGCCTAAATCTCATCGTGAACGAACCGTGAGCATTATCGTCACGATACGCAATCAAGGATGAAACTTGCGGCGCAATTACCACATGTCCTGGCGCATGTCCCGGCAAATCGGAACGCCGGGACCGGGGCCGGTAACTCGGCGAACTCGATAGTCGCGCGGACTTCCCTGATGCGGACGAGAATCTTGGCGCGCAGTTCGGCCGGCGCCGGGTCGCAGCCGCAGTGCTTCTGCACTACCCGCTTGACCGCCTCCTCCAGGCCGTACTCGCGCAGGCAGGGGCCGCACTCGTCGAGGTGCTGGCGGATCTTGGCGCAGTCCAGGTCGTCCAGTTCGCCGTCGAGGTAGCCACAAACCCGGTCCAGCACCTCGGTACACGGGGTCTCATGGGGGTTTCCGCAGCTCATCGCCCTTCCTCCCCGGCGTCTGAGGCGGCCCGGGCCAGCCCGCGCTCCGCCGCGTAATCCTGAAGCAGCTCCCGTAGCTGACGGCGGCCGCGGTGCAGTCGCGACATCACGGTGCCGATGGGCGTGTCCATGATCTCGGCGATCTCCTTGTACGCGAACCCCTCCACGTCGGCCAGGTAGACCGCGATCCTGAACTCCTCGGGCAGCGCCTGCAGCGCCTCCTTGATGTCGGAATCGGGCAGTCGTTCCAGCGCCTCGGCCTCGGCCGACTTCAGTCCCTCGGAGGTGTGCGAGGCCGCCCGGGCCAGCTGCCAGTCCTCGACCTCCTCCGCGCCGGACCGCTGCGGCTCGCGCTGGCGCTTGCGGTAGGTGTTGATGAAGGTGTTGGTCAGGATCCGGAACAGCCACGCCTTCAGGTTCGTGCCCTGCTGGAACTGGTGGAAGGACGCGTAGGCCTTGGCGAAGGTCTCCTGCACCAGGTCTTCGGCATCCGCCGGGTTGCGGGTCATCCGAAGCCCTGCGGAGTACAGCTGATCCAGGTAGGGCAGCACCTCCTGCTCGAAGCGCTCACTGCGCTCTTCGAGAGTCTCCGGAACGGGACCCACCCCCTCTGGGTAGTACGGGTCGGGTCTGCGGGCGTACAGACCGTATGAGCGGGAGGATACCGCGCCCGAGCCAGGAGATTCCGTCAGCATGCCACGAGGTGGCGCAGCGACTGCCATGCCGCGTTCAACACGGCGGTCCACCCGGTCATTCCGCGACCCGGCCGGCGACCTGGGCCGCCGGCCGGCATAAGGCGGCGCCGGCCGGGAAGGATTAATGGGTCAGGCGCCCGCGACAGCGCCCCAGGCAGCGCTCCCGAGGCAGTGGCGCCGAGTCAGGAGTTCTGGGCCCGTGCAGCATGCGGCCAGCGCGATCACCGCGCCGGACACCGATCAGCCGTCGGCTTACTGGCAGTTCCACGAGGCGGTCACGCGCGCCCAGCTGACGGAGTGGCTGCCGACGGGACGGCACTTCCTGGTGGACGTGTCGGGGCCGCGCGCGCCGGGCGCCGAACTGGCCGCCAAGGCCGGGCACACCGTGCTGCGCGTGATCGATGGCGGGCTGGGCCAGCACCCGCCTCGGCCGCCGGCCGCCGCTCCGGGGATCCCGGGAAAGATCCTCCCGGTGGTCGCCGACTCCTCCCGGCTGACGTTCCTGGCGGACGGCTGCGCGGACGGCGTCATCGCCGACGACCGGGCACTGTCCGTGCACCTGGCGGCCGAGGCGATGATCGCCGAGATCGCCCGCGTGCTGCGCCCGGGCGGCCGGGTGCTCGCCTGCGTGGATTCCCTGGTGCTCGGCATGGCCGTGCTCGCCGACCAGCACCACTGGGCGCACCTGGTCGACCTGCTGCACGCCGAGGTGGTGCTCGTCCCCTGGCCGGACGGCAGGATCACCAGGTGCTTCGGGCCGGACCAGGCCGGTGAGCTGTTCACCGGGGCCGGACTGCGGGTCAACTGGATGCGCTCGCGGACCGTGTTCTCCGAGTCCGTGGTGACGCACTGGCTGCGGCGCGACCCCGGCGGCCTGGCCAAGCTGGTGCGCGCCGAACTGGCGGCCAGGTCCGACGAATCGCTCGGCGCGCAGCTGGTCATATCGGCCAGCAAGCCAAGGGGGGGTCTGGCGGGGCAGCCCCTCCCAAGGGGGGTCCGGGGGGATGGGTCCCCCCGGGAGGAAAAGCGGGGGGGTCCGGGAGGGGCGTCTCCCCGGGCCAGCACAGCTTAGCGGTGGCGCTTGGCCCACTTGGCCTGGCAGCCGACGCACCGGGCGGCGTCCGGCCGGGCGTCCAGCCTGCCCTCGGGGATCTCGTGGCCGCAGTCGACGCACTGTCCGTAGGTGTTGTCGCCGATGCGGGCGAGCGCGGCGAGCACCTCGTCGCGCTGGCCGCGGGCGGAGTCAAGGATCGCCTCGGTCCGGTCGGCTTCGGACAGGATGGACCCCGCGTCGGCCGAGTCCTGCGGATAGCCGGTGCCCGCCACGGGCCCGGGACGCTCGCCCTGCAGGACGGCCATGGTCCGGTCCAGGTCGTCGCGCATCTCCTCAAGGCGCTTGCGGGCGACGGTAGTCTCCACTGATGTCCTCGCCTCCCGTCCGCGTACCACAGGCAGCCCAGGCTCGCGTCGACGCCAAGCCACGGCTGCGGGCCGCGGACTCAGAACAACTCGCCGGGCGGCCTCTTATCGCCGGCGGAAGTCCCGGGGCTCTCGAGGGGCTTGATGAGCTCCGGCCCGTTGTTCCGCACGGAGTTGACGGCCATGGATACGGGATGCGACGTGAGGCCGCCCGCCATGGCGGGCAGCATCGCCGCCTGAAGCTGGCCCGGTTCGGTGCTGCCCGGGTCGAGCCAGTCTGCCCAGTGCTCACGGGTGATCACCATGGGCATGCGATCGTGGATCTGGCCGACGTCGTCGGTCGCCTGGGTCGTGATAATCGCGGCCGTCCACAGCCAGGCACGTTCGTGGTCGGCAGGGACCGCGTCGTCCCGCCAGAGCTCGTAGATTCCGGCGAAGGCGAGGGTTCCCTCATCCGTTCGGTAAATAAAATAGGGCTGCTTGCGCTTCTTTCCCCCGTCAGAAATGGCCTGCCACTCGTAGTAGCCGTCCGCCGGGATGATGCAGCGGCGCTTGGCGAAGGCACGCCGGTAGGCCGGCTTGACCGCCACCGTCTCGGCCCTGGCGTTGATCATCCGGCTGCCGACCGAGGGGTCCTTGGCCCAGGCGGGCACCAGGCCCCAGCGCACTACGCGCAGCTCACGGGCCTGCGGCTGGTCTTCATCGGCGGCCCTTTCGACCACCGTGCGAATCCTCCTGGTCGGGGCCACGTTGTAGTCGGATTGCGGCTCCGGGTCGGGTGAGGCCGTCACGCGGTCACGCTCCACGCCGAACTCCTCGAGGAGTTCAAGGCGCTTGCGCGCCGAGACAAAACGACCGCACATGTAATCTTCCTAAAACTGGATACCGTCTGGACACGTCCCGTTAAGCCTGGATTGGCAGTTCATAACCAGAATCCCGGTGCCCCAAACTTCCCGGCCCGGCGAACTCTCACAGTAGGCTCAACGCCATGCACCGGGATAACAACCAGGAGCGGACCTGGGCTTCCCCGGCGGCCGCGGGGCCGGTCAGCGCCCGCGTCCGGCTGCCGGCCTCCAAGTCCATCACCAACCGGGCGCTGGTCCTGGCCGCGCTCAGCGACGGCCCCTCGGTGGTCGCGAACCCGCTACGGGCGCGGGACACCACCCTCGCGGCCGACGCGCTGCGAGCCTTGGGCAACTCGGTCATTGAGTCCCGAACGGGCTGGCGTGTCACGCCCGGCCAGCCCGCTCCCGGCTCGCTGGTGAACGTAGATGTGGGCAACGCGGGCACGGTGATGCGGTTCCTGCCCGGGCTGGCCGCGCTGACCTCGGCCTCGGCCTGTTTCGACGGCGACGCGCGGGCCAGGCAGCGGCCGGTCGGCCCGATTCTCGCGGCGCTGCGGCAGCTCGGCGCGGACATCGAGGACGGAGGCCGGGGCGCGGTCCCGTTCACCGTGCACGGCCACGGCGCGGTCCGCGGCGGGTCTGTGAAGCTGGACGCTTCGGGGTCCTCGCAGCTGGTCTCGGGTCTGCTCCTGGCGGCGCCCCGGTTCGAGGCGGGCATCGAGGTGCGGCACGAGGGCCCGCCGGTGCCCTCGGCGCCGCACATCGCGATGACCGTGCGCATGCTCCGCGCGGCCGGCGCGGAGGTAGAAGAGCTGCCATCCGGCGGTCCCGGGGCCTCGCGGGCTCCGGGGACCTCGGGGGCTCCGGGGGCTCCGGGGGCTCCGGGGGCTCCGGGGGCTCCGGGGGCCTTGGGCGCCTTGGGGGCCGGCCGGCCGGAGGCCTGGCGGGTGCGGCCCGGGCGGCTGGACCTGGGGTCGGTCACGGTGGAGCCGGACCTGTCCAACGCGGGTCCCTTCCTGGCCGCCGCGCTGGTGACCGGGGGTTCGGTGACCATTGCCGGCTGGCCGCCGGACAGCCTGCAGGCGGCCGGGGCGATCCTGGACGTGCTGGCGCGGATGGGCGCATCGTGTGACATCGGCCCGGACGGGCTGACGGTGCGCGGCGGCGGGCCGGTCCGCGGCACCACGGCGGACCTGCGTGACGTGGCCGAGCTCGCGCCGGTGCTCACCGCCGTGGCCGCGCTGGCCTCGTCGCCCTCGGTGTTCACCGGCCTGGCGCACATCCGCGCGCACGAAACGGACCGGCTGGCCGCGCTGGCGAAGGAGATCAACGCGCTCGGCGGCGACATCGCCGAGCTGCCCGACGGACTGCAGATCAGGCCGCGGCCGCTGCGGGCTTCGGCTTCTGGAGGGCCGTTCGGCAGCTACGACGACCACCGGATGGTGATGGCGGCGGCCGTGCTCGGCCTGGCCGTGCCGGGCATCCGGGTGGCCGGCGCCGATACCGTGGCCAAGACCTTCCCGGACTTCATGGACGTGTGGGCTTCGATGCTCGGGCTGGAACCCTGAGGGTGGCATGAGCCCGCGGGCCGGCTACTCGCGGCTCGACGAGGACGACGTCCGGGTCCGCCCGGGCCGCGGCTCCCGGCCGCGCACCCGACGGCGCCCGGAGCACGTCAGCGCCGTGCCGGGCTTCGTGACCAGCGTGGACCGGGGCCGGTACGGCTGCATGACCGACGGCAGGCTGGTCGTGGCCATGAAGGCGCGCGAGCTCGGCCGGGGTTCGGTGGTGGTCGGCGACCGGGTCGCGCTGGCCGGCGACACCTCCGGCGCCGAGGGGACGCTGGCCCGGATCGTCCGAGTGGAACCGCGGACCAGCGCACTGCGCCGGTCGGCCGACGACACCGACCCGGCCGAACGGATCATCGTGGCCAACGCCGACCAGATGGTGATCGTCTGCGCGCTGGCCTCGCCGGCCCCGAACCTCCGCTTCGTCGACCGCTGCCTGGTCGCCGCGTACGACGCCGGGCTGGACCCGCTGCTCCTGCTCACCAAGGCCGACCTGGCCCCGGAATCCTCGCCGCGCCGGGTGCGGGCCTTCTACCGGCCGCTCGGCCTGCCCATGCTGACCACCAGGCGGCCGCTGCCGCCGCGCACCCTGGCCCGGGTCAGGAACGTGCTGGCCGACCGGGTCAGCGTGCTCATCGGGCAGTCCGGCGTGGGCAAGTCCACGCTGGTGAACACGCTGGTGCCGGAGGCTTTGCGGGCGGTGGGCACGGTCAACCCGGTGACCGGGCGGGGCCGGCACACGTCGTCTTCCGCGGTGGCGCTGCCGCTAGGTGACGGGTGGCTGATCGACACGCCGGGGCTGCGGGGGTTCGGGCTCGGTCACGTGAGCGCCGAGCGGGTGGTGGAGGCGTTCGGCGACCTAGCCGAAGGAACCGCGTCGTGTCCGCCCGGCTGCGATCACCTCTCGCCCGGCTGCGCTCTGGATTCGTGGGCGCGTGAGCACCGCGCCGGGGCGCGCCTGGACTCGCTGCGCCGCCTGCTACGCAGCCGCGAGGGCACGGACTAGGCCGGCGAGCTGGGCGCGGTGCGCGCGGCCGGGACCGCGATGATCCTGCCGTCGCGAGAAAACGCCCGCACCTGCTGCGGCGGGCCGGCGAGCAGGTCACCGGCGTTATGGCCCGTCGTCGCCAGTATGGTGCGAGTGCGCCGGATCTGGCCAGCGAGATATTCCAGGCGGTACCGTTCCGGGGTGGCACGTTATGACGATGACCTGCGCTTCGCGCATGTCCTCGCGGACAACGCCGACGACATCACCAGCCGCCGGTTCCGGGCGCTCGACCTGCGAGTCGACACCAAGCCGGACCTCACGCCGGTAACCGATGCCGACCGGGCAGCGGAGGAGTCGCTCCGCAACGTGCTGCGCCGGTCCCGTCCGCGCGACGCCGTGCTGGGCGAGGAAACCGGCCAAACCGGTTCGGGGCCGCGGTGCTGGGTCATTGACCCGATCGACGGGACGAAGAACTACGTGCGCGGCGTCCCGGTCTGGGCCACGCTGATCGGGCTGATGGACGGCCCGGACGTGGTGGTCGGGGTGGTGTCGGCGCCCGCCCTCGGCCGCCGCTGGTGGGGTGCCCTCGGCGGCGGCGCCTGGACCGGGCGCAGTCTGACCAAGGCGTCCCCGTGCCGCGTCTCCGGGGTGACCAAGCTGGGCGACGCGTCGATGTCCTACTCCGGGCTCGGCGGCTGGTCCGAACGGGGTTTGCTGGACAACTTCCTCGGCCTGGCCAGGTCGGTGTGGCGGACCAGGGCGTTCGGCGATTTCTGGTCGCACATGCTGGTCGCCGAGGGCGCCTGCGACATCTCCGCCGAGCCCGAGGTGAACCTGTGGGACCTGGCCGCGCTTCAGGTCATCGTCACCGAGGCCGGCGGCCGGTTCACCTCGCTGGAGGGTGAGGCCACGCCGGACGGCGGCAGCGTGGTATGCACCAACGGCTACCTGCACGACGAGGTGCTGGCCCGGCTGCGCGATTCTCACGGGTGAATAACCTGCACGGTTACGTAATCAAGGGCTTGCCCTCCGGGGTGAATTAACCGATGCTGGTGGGACGTCACAAATGCACAAGCGTCGGAACCAGGAAGCTGGGGGTGTTACTCGTGAAGGTGCGAGACGGCATGTCCCACCTAGTCCTCACCGTCGGGCCAACGCACACGCTGCGGCAGGCGGCGCGCATGATGTCGGCACGCCGCATCGGCGCCGCCGTCGTGATCGACCCGGAGCACGCTGGTATCGGCATCCTGACCGAACGTGACATCCTGGACTCGGTGGCCGCGGGCGAGGACCCGGACGCCGAACTGGCCGCCACCGCACCGAGCACCTCACCTTTGCCTCCCCGGACTGGACCCTGGACGAAGCCGCCACGGCAATGGTCCGCGGCGGGTTCCGGCACCTCGTCGTGCTGGAGGGCCACGACGTGGCCGGGCTGCTGTCCATGCGCGACATCGTCCGGTGCTGGACGGTCGGCGAACCGGGCAAAGGATCCGGACAGGCCCAGCCGCAGCCGGCCGTCACCTCGGCCTAGGAGCGCGCTGAAAGAGTCCGAATTTACCATGATCAGCTTCATGAACCCGCAGGTCAGCGACTTGTCCTTTGATCGAAAACGGGGTTATTCAGCAGTTTCCCAGGCCGGCCCGCCGGAGGGTCCCGGGGGGACGGACCGCCGCGACGGCGTGTGCACGCTTGAAGCGTGGGCGACGAATGCACGGAGACTTAGGAGACTTACCTGCGGCTGGTGGCCGAGAAGGAGTTCGGCCGGGTGCTGCGGCCGCCTGGCGGGCAGCCGGGGCCGGTAGCGGGATCCGGCCGGGATGGCGCGCGCAGCTGGGCCTGGCCGCAGGACACCATCGAGGTGGAGGTGAGCCGGGGCTGCGCCCGGGTCCGGGCAGTCGTGCCGGTACCCGGCGGTCCGGGGATGGCGGACACTTGAGGCATGAACCGGGAGGGCGCGGAAACCTACCTGCGACTGCTGGCCGAGGCCCAGCTGCGCGGGTGGCTGGCCGCCACCCCGCGGCCGTCCTGGGCGGCCGGGCCGGGCAGCGGCCGGGCCAGGTTGATGGCCGTGGGGCAGGCGCTGACGGCGGTCGGAGCGCTCGACGACGGCACGGTCGAGGAGATCCTGGCCGACTTCGGCCTGGCCCTGAGCGTACGGCAAATCCGCGATCAGGAAAGCCAGGGTCACCCGGGGGGCCAGGGAGGCCCGGGGGGCCAGGGAGGCCAGGCGAGCCTGGGGACCGGTGCGGGAGCGGCCGTCACCGGGCCGTCGCCCGCCGGGACCTTGCGCGCCGCGGCGATGGCGCACTGGGCCGCGCAGAGCCAGACCGTCCGCCCCGCCCCGCTGATCAAGGCGAGCATGCTGGGGCGCGCCGGGCCGGGGTCGCCCGCGCGGGCCGGATCGCCGGGGCCGGCCGATCCGGACCCGGACCGGGCCGGGCCCGACCGGTTCGTCCCGGTCGGGCTGACCATCCCGTTCCGCGGTGAGGGCTTCAGCGGCGAACTGCATCTCATGTCGTTCGCGCAGACCGGCTCGGGCGCGCGGTTTATCGCGGTGTGGAGCGTACGTACCGCGTCACTGCCGTCCCCGATGGGCCTGGAGCACCCCGACCTGATCCCGTTCGGGCAGTTCACGGTCACCGACGACCGGGGCACCCGGTACGACCTGGAGGTCACGCCGGGCGGCGGCCCCGAGTGGATCAGCCAGATCGGCTTGCGTCCCACCCCGCCGGACGACATCCGCTGGCTCGACGTCGCGGCGCCGCAGCGCCCGGTGATACGCATCGACCTGAACCCGGGCAGCGCCGGCCCCGTGCCGCAGGCCGGCACTGAACCGCAGGTCACCGACGTGCAGCTGAGCCCGGGCGAGCACCTCCTGACCTTGCTCGCGCAGCGGCTGCTCACCGTGGCCCCGGAGGTCCCGCGCCAGCTGTGGCGGCAGTTGCCCGCGCGGTCGCCGGGACCGCTGCAGGCCATGTCGGCCGCGCTCGGCGACATCGTCGCCGCGCTCGAGGCGGCCGACGTCCTGTCCCCGGCCAGCCTGGTCCCCGCCCGGCTGGCCACGCTGTGCGTCAGCCTGGGCATCGACGAGCACGGGATCGCCGTGCCCCTCGCGCACGACCTGCCTGAACCATGGCTCAGCCTGCTGGCGCACTACCAGCGCAGGAAACCGGACACGGCGCCGGCCCGCGACGGCTGCGCGTCGGTGGTGGCCGAGCTACCCGAGGTAGACGGCATCCGGCTGGCCCTGCTCGGCCTGCACACCACCGAGGGACGATCGTCCCTGCACGTGCTGGCCCGGGGCCTGACGGCGGACGGCCGTCCCGGGCCCCTCGGCATCGACCTGGACTTCCCGCTATCGATCTGGCTCAGGGACAGCGGCGGCCGGTGGCACGCCGCGTGCCCGGCCGGCTGGCACCGTGGCGGGCCGGGAAACCGCGAGTGCACGGTCCGGCTGCGGCTCGTGCCGCCGCTGACCCCGTCCACGCCCTGGGTCGAGGTGCTGGCCGGCGGGCGTTCGGCCGAGGTCCGCACCAGGCTGCCGCTCCGCTGGGGTTCCCACGATGGCTGGGGTTCCCACGATGGATAGTCCGAACGATCCGTGGTTCACCTGCCTGGCTCCCTGTGTGAGCCTCCTGCCCTGCGGCCAGGGCCGGCACGTCGTTCGCTGGGAAGCCGGGGAGCTTCGGCTGGCCGGGCACGACGACCCCGAGGCCGAACTCGTACTCGCCGCGCTCGGCGGCGGCAAGGTCAGATGCATCGAGGTGGCCGAGGCGTGGGGCCGGCACGCGGCCGACCTGACCGTGCTCGGGATCGGCCCGCGCAGCCCGGCCGACGAGATCGCGGTCGGCTGGGACGACGTGGACTCGGCCGCGCAGGCCGGCCTGCGCGGCATGCTGCCGTCGCACCGGCCGGGGCGGCTGGCCAATCCGCCCGTCGCGGCGATCGCCCGGGCCAGCGCCAGGCACGCGCAGCTCAAGCAGGAGGCCGAGCAGGCCGGCCGGCGTCGCGACGACATGTTGTCGCTTTTCGCGCTGGGCTACGGCTTCCAGGTCCGGCTGATCGGGCACGTGGTCGCGGCGCACGCGGCCCGGCCCGGACCCGGCAGCCGGCCCGCGCTCGCCGCCGCGCTGGCCGGCCGGCTGGCGCCGGTCGCCGAGCAGTGGCTCGGGATCGATCCCGGGCAGGTGAAGGTGACGTTGCGCGGCGAGCGGGGATGGGGTTCGGTCGAGCTGACCGGGCACGGTGCGCAGCGGCGGCTCCAGGTCAGCCTGCCCGCCGCCTGGCTGGCCCGGGTGTGGGTACCGGGGCTGGCGCTGGTCGGCCGGCATCTGGTCGTCGCGGTGCCGCGAGCGGGCTGGCCCGACGCGCAGGTCCTGGCCCTGCGGGCGCCGGGCGCCGAACCCGTGCTGCTCGACGTGCACGCCGGCGGCGACCCGTCTGGTGCCAGGGATGTACCACACTGGACCTTATGAGCTCGCGTAATCCGGCGGTCGAGGCGCTGGGCGTCGCGGTCGCGGCCCGGGTGCCCGTACTGCTCTGGGGCGCGCCCGGCACCGGCAAGACGTCCGCGATCCGGGCGATGGCCGAGGCCATGGGCCTGCCGTGCGAGACGGTGATCGCCTCCATCCGGGAGCCTTCGGACTTCGCCGGGCTGCCGATCGTGGTTGGCGCCGAGGTCCGGTTCGCTCCCCCGGCCTGGGCGCGGCGGCTCGCCGAGGCCGGGCACGGGCTGCTGTTCCTCGACGAGCTGTCCACCGCCCCGCCCGCCGTCCAGGCCGCCCTGCTCCGGGTGGTGCTCGAGCGGGCCGTCGGCGATCTCACGCTGCCCGACGAAGTGGCCGTGGTGGCCGCGGCCAACCCGCCGGAGCAGGCCGCCGACGGCTGGGACCTGTCGGCGCCGCTGGCCAACCGGCTTTGCCACCTGGCCTGGCAGACCGACCCGCGTTCGGTGGCGGACGGGCTCGCGGGCGGCTGGACGGCTCCGGTGGTGCCGGTGCTGCCCGACGGATGGGAGGCGGAGGAGATCTTGTCCCGCGGCCTGGTCGCCGCGTTCCTGCACGTCCGGCCCGGGCTGGCCTGCGTGCCGCCGTCCGACGCGGCCGCCGCGGGGCGCGGCTGGCCCTCGCCGCGGACCTGGGAGATGGCGGCCCGCCTGATGGCGGCCGCGGGCGCCGCCGGGACCGGGGACGACGCCCGCTCGGCGCTGATCAGGGGCGCCGTCGGCGACGGGGCGGGGGTGGAGTTCCTGGCCTGGCTGGTGGAGATGGACCTGCCCGATCCGGAGCGGGTGCTCGCCGACCCGGCCTCGTTCCGGCTGCCCGAACGCGGCGACCGGGCCTACGCCGCGCTGGCCGCGATCGCCGCCGCGGTGGCCACCGACCCGACGCCGGAGCGCTGGACGGCGGGCTGGCAGGTCCTGGGGCTGGCCGCGGACGCCGCGCCGGACGTGGCCGCCGTCGCCGCCCGGGTGCTGGCCCGGTGCCGTCCCGACGGGACGGCGCTGCCCGCGGAGATCCACCTGTTCGCCCCGGTGCTGCGGGACGCCGGGCTGCTGCCGGGGTGACGGTGGCTGAGCACGGTATCGGGGACCTGGCGGCAGCACGGCTGTGGGCCGCCACCACGTTCCCCTACCTCGCCACCGGGGTGTTCGGCGCCCAGGTGATCGCCGAGCCAGGCAGCGGCACCGTGTCGGTGGACGAGAGCTGGCGGATGCGTGCCGACCCGGAGCTGACCGCGCAATGGTCCCCGGCGCAGCTGGGCAGCGTCCTGATCCATCACGTCTGCCACCTGCTCCGCACGCACGGCGAGCGGGCCCAGGGGGCGGGGGTCCGGCCGGACGAAGCCCGCCGCTGGGTCCGAGCCGCCGACGCCGAGATCAATGACGACCTGGTGCCGGCCGGGCTCGACCTGCCCGGCCGGCCGGTGCTCCCGCGTGACCTGGGCGCCGAGGACGACCTGCTGGCCGAGCAGTACTTCGACGGGATCCGCCACGCCAGCCAGGCGCAAAGCGGGGCCGGGGCGGGCGCTGGGGATCGTCCGGGCCAGCGAGCGGGGGGCGGTCTGGGGGGCGAGAGCCAGGATCGTTCGGCCCCATCGGGAGCAGCGGACACGGCGGGGAGCTGGCTTGACTGCGGGAGCGGCGCGGACGGCATGCCCCGGCCAGGCGACGCTCCCGGCGGGCTGTCCTGCTGGCAGGCCGAACTGCTCAGGCGCCAGGTCGCGCAGGAGGTCATCGCGCACGCCAGGCAGGCCGGGACGGTGCCGGCCGGGCTGCTGCGCTGGGCCGAGGAGACCCTCGTCCCGAAGGTCAACTGGCGCGTGCTGCTCGCGGCCGAGCTGCGCCGGGCCGTCGCCGAGGTGGCCGGCGCGGTCGACTACTCCTACCGGCGGCCGTCGCGCCGGTCCGCGGCGGTTTCCGAGTTCAGCCAGGTGCTGCTCCCGGCGCTGCGCCGCCCGGTGCCCGAGGTGGCCGTGGTCTGCGACACCTCGGGCAGCATGACCGAGGACCTGCTCGCGATGGTGCTGGCCGAGGTCGAGGGCCTGCTGCGAGCGCTCGGGCTGGCCCGGCAGGTCCGCGTGCTGGCCTGCGACACCGCGGTGGCCCCAGCCCAGCGGGTCAGCTCGGCCCGCCAGGTGCAGCTGGTCGGCGGCGGCGGCACCGACATGGGTGCCGGCATCGCCGCGGCGGCCGCACTGCGGCCCCGGCCGGCCGTCACCGTCGTGCTCACCGACGGCTACACACCATGGCCCGCGGCGCCGCCCAAGGGCATGCGGGTCGTGGTCGGCCTGCTCGGCGGGCAGGCGCCGGAGGCGCCGCCGTGGACGCGTTCGGTCCGGGTCACCGGGTTGGCGCCCGGCTGACCGCCGGTGCCCGCATCGTGCCCGGGACGTTCTGCCCCATCCGCTCCTGGCACCTCGCTACCCTCTTCGGCCTCACGCGTGGAGCTGGCGAATTCAATGAGGGTGACCCTCTGCCTACCGGATCCGGTAGAGCGCCACATTCATTGACTGCAGGAGCGGTGCGTCGGCCCCGATGCCGACTGGTTGCCTGGTGCGGGTTGCAGGTGATCTGCTAGCGGGCGATGAAGACGAGGCCGAGAGAGCAGATCATGACGCTGATCGCGGTCGCGCTGACCTTCGGGTCCGGCGCGAACGACGTGGCCAGCTTCACCCGGCTGGGCGGCGTCTTCACCAGCGTCATGACGGGCAACATCGTCCTGTGGGGCCTGGCCACGGCGAAGCAATCGGTCGAGCTGGCCAGCCACACCGCGGTGTCGATCGCCGGCTACATCGCCGGGGTGGCCATCGGCACCTGGGTCGCGCACGGGTTCAAGGCGGCCAGCCACGGGAAACCCGCCGACGGCGAGGAGCGCGCCAGCGTGCTGCCCGGCCATGTGAACTGGACCTTGTCCGGTGAGCTCCTCCTGCTGGCCGGGTTCACCGTCGGCTGGGAGATCACCGGCGGCCGCCCGGCCGGATGGGTCCAGTTCTGCCTGCTCGCGGTGCTGGCGGCGGCCATGGGGATGCAGTCGTCCTCGGTCAACGAGATGGGACTGGCCAGCGTGTCCACCACGTTCCTCACCGGTACCCTGACCGGACTGGTCAGCTCGCTGGTCAGCCCGGGCAAGCACACACCGCAGGGGCTTCGGCGGTCCGGCGTGCTGGTCGGGCTGGCCGCCGGCGCCCTGCTGTGCGGGCTGCTGGTGGCGACTGCGGTGGACCTCGTCCCGGTCCTGCCGCTGGCCTCGCTGATCACCACGCTGGTGCTGGCCTTCGCGCCGCAGCCCGATGCCGCGCGCTAGTCCGCTTATCCCGGCGGGAGCGGCGGGCGGGAGCGGCGGGCGGGAGCGGCGGGCGGGAGCGGCGGGCGGGAGCGGAATGTCACTGGGCGGTGGCAGCATGCAGCCATGAGACCGGCATTGAAGGCGGGGCTGCTGCCGCTGTGGCGGGACCGCGACACGCTGCAGCTCGGTGTGGATCCGCGGCGCGCGATCGCGGTGGCCGGGGTCGGCCAGACCGCGGTGGTGCTCGGCCTGCTGGACGGGAGCCGTGACCGGGACACGGTCATCGCCACGGCGCGGGCGCGCGGGGTGCCGCCCGGGGCAGCCGAGCGGGTGCTCGCGATGCTGGCCGCCGCCGGTGTGCTCGACGACTTCCCGGCCCAGCTGCACGCCGCGCTGCCCGAGCAACTGCGCGCCCGGCTTGCCCCGGAGCTGGCCACCGCGTCGCTGGCCTATGGGGACGGGGACGGCGGGGCGCGCACGCTGGCCCGGCGGCGGGCCGCCTACGTCCGGGTGCACGGGGCCGGCCGGACCGGCGCGTGCGTGGCCAGCTTCCTGGCGGCTTCCGGCGTCGGGCATGTCAGCTGCGCCGACCCGGAGCCTGCCGGGCCAGCCGACCTCGCGCCGGCCGGGCTGGTCCTGGCCGACCTGGGGGCGCCCCGGCAGGCCGGTGCCGCGCGCGCGGCGGAGCGCGCCGCGCCCGAGGTCCGGACCGGTGACGACGGTAGCGTCCCGGACCTGGTGATCCTCACCGGGCCGATGCTGCCCGACCTGACGGACGAGCTGCTGCGGGCGCGGGTGCCGCACCTGGCGCTGCGGGCCGGGGAGGCGATCGGCGTGGTGGGGCCGCTGGTACAGCCGGGACGTTCGGCCTGCCTGAACTGCGTGGACCTGCACAAGGCCGACGCCGACCCGCAGTGGCCGAAGCTCCTGGCCCAGGCTACCTTCGGCCGGGTCGGGACGCAGGCCTGTGATACCGTGCTCGCGGCCATGACGGCCACCCTGGCGTCGGCGCAGGCCCTGGCGTACCTCGACCGCCCGGGCGCCGTTCCGGTGACCGCGAACGGCACGCTGGAGCTGGTACTGCCCGACTGGCAGTGGCGCCGCCGGACCTGGCCGGCGCACCCGGCCTGTTCCTGCGGCGCCCCGGTGGCGGCCGGCCGCCGCAGCGGCGCCGCCGTGGGCTGGTAGCCTGCTGCCTGGTGCCGGGGCGCGGCGGCATCCCGGCCGACGGCCAGGGTCGCGGCGGTCCGGCCGGGGTAGTCGGATCTGCGCCCGGGCCCGTCCCGCCGTGCGCTGAACGGTCCGCCGGGTGCGCGAGGCATTACCGGTACCAACCGCGCCTGACGATGCGGGACAATGTCGGTGTGAACGACGTGCCCAAGAACCCGGTGACCCGCGCCGCGAAGATGGCCCGGCTGCCGATCGGGCTGGCAGGCCGCACGGCCATCGGGATGGGGAAGCGGATCGGTGGCCGGCCGGCCGAGATCGTCGCGCAGGAGATCCAGCAGCGCACCGCCGAGCAGATCTTCCGCGTCCTGGGCGAGCTCAAGGGCGGCGCCATGAAGCTGGGCCAGGCGCTGTCGATCTTCGAGGCGGCGATGCCGCCCGAACTCGCCGGGCCGTACCGGGCCACGCTGACCAGGCTGCAGGAGGCCGCGCCGCCGCTGCCCGCCCGCACCGTGCATCAGGTGCTGGCCAGGGAGCTCGGCGAGAACTGGCGGGACAACTTCGCCGATTTCAACGACACCCCCGCTGCCGCAGCCTCCATCGGCCAAGTGCACGAGGCCGTCTGGCGGGACGGCCGGCGGGTCGCGGTGAAGATCCAGTACCCAGGGGCGGGCCGCGCGCTGATCAGCGACTTCACCCAGCTGAGCCGAGCCGGGCGGCTGTTCGGCCTGCTGATGCCTGGCCTCGACGTGAAGCCACTGCTCGACGAACTGAAGGACCGGGTGACCGAGGAGCTCAACTACGAGCTCGAGGCCATGTCCCAGCAGATGTTCGCCGACGCCTACCGGCGCGACCCCGACATCTACGTGCCCGACGTCGTCCTGGGCACCGGTCAGGTCCTGGTCTCCGAGTGGATGGACGGCACCCCGCTGTCGAAGATCATCAGCGACGGCAGCAAGGAAGACCGGGACCGGGCGGGCATCCTGCTCGCCCGGTTCCTGTTCTCCGGTCCGTCACGGGCCGGGCTGCTGCATGCGGATCCGCACCCGGGTAACTTCCGGCTGCTCGACGACGGCCGGCTGGGCGTGCTCGACTTCGGCGCGGTGGACCGGCTGCCGGGCGGCCTGCCGCCATTCTTCGGCCGACTGCTGCGGATCATGCACGACGACGACGTGGACCTCGAGGAGGTGGAGCGCGAACTGCGCGCGCACGGGTTCCTGCGGCCCGGCATCGATGTAGACCTGGACGCGCTGCACGCCTTCCTGGCGCCGCTCGCCGAGCCGTCCAAGGTTGACTGTTTCAAGTTCAGCCGGGAATGGATGCGCGAGGAGGCCACCCGCGTCACCGACTTGCGGGCCAGCAACATCACCCGCCGGTTCAACCTGCCGCCGTCCTACCTGCTCATCCACCGGGTCTCCACGGCCGGCATCGGGGTCCTGTGCCAGCTCGAGTGCGAAGGCGAGTTCCGGGCCGAGGTGCTCAGGTGGATGCCCGGCTACTTCGACACCCCGGCGGAAGCCCTGGACGGCGTGGGGTCTTCGGATGACGCCGGGGACCTGGACGGCGCCGGGCCGGGCCGGGCGGGCGGCGGCGGGTAAACGCCTTCGGGACGGCGATCCTCGCCGGGACATGACGGTCATGGCCGGCCTGCCGCACCAGGACGCCGCGTTCACCGGCCCGGCGGCCGGCGCGGGGTCAGCCGGCGCGGGGTCAGCCGGCGCGCGGTCAGCCGGCGCGGGGTCAGCCGAACAGGTCGACGACGGCTTCGGTGCCCGTATCGTGGAGCAACCTGCGGCCGACGACGTCCATGTGCGTCCGCCAGTGCCGTTCGGCTCCCTCGGCGTCCCGCGCGTCGATCAGCAGCACCAGCTTCCGGTACGACCGGACCAGCTTCCTGAACTGGCCTTGACTGTCCGGGTGGTCGAAGATGCGCATGACCACGGTGGACAGGTGCATGGCGACGACTTCGCGCAGCACGCCCGCCTGGACGGCCAGGGTGCGGTTCCCGGCGCGTTCCACGATGAGGTCGTGGAACCGCTGGGTGGCCTGGGACCAGGCGTCGGCGTCCCGGAACTGCTCGTCGCTCTCCACCAGCCCGACGAGGTGCTCTAGGCAGGCGTTCAGGTCGTCCAGGTCCTCCCGGGAGCGCCTGGTCGCGAGCAGGCCGGCCGCGGCCGGCTCGATCAGCGCGCGCGCCTCGTACACGTCGGCGATGGTCGTCTCGCTCGTCTGCAGCAGCAGGCCGACATACCTGGCCGCCACGGAGATGTCCGGGGACACCACGCGGGCCCCGCCGCGGGCGCCACGGCGGACGCTGATCAGGGATTCAGCCTCCAGGATCCGGAAGGCCTCGCGCAGCGTCGGCCTGGATACGCCGAACATCTCCATCAGCACGGTTTCCGAAGGCAGCGAATCGCCGGTCGCCAGCTCGCCGCGGACGATCTGCCCGCGGATATAGGACGCGATCAGCTCGGCCGTCTTGGGCGCGCGCAGGACCGGGGCGGCCGGATCACCAGGCGAAAGCACTGAAGGGCGTCCTCATCGAACGGTCGTGGAGTTAACCAAGACTAGCGGCGGGCCTCGAACGCGGCCTGGCCGGGGCCGTGCCCCGGAGGCCGGACGGACGGACTTGGGGGCGGACAGCCCAGCCCGTTCGGCCCGTCCTGGCCGCGGGCGCGATACTTCTGTCAGACGATAATCGCCGATGAGGACGAGCACATCCGGGAGCATCATGTCCGACCCGCCGCCACCGCCCGTCGGGACCGCCGCACCGTCCGACGAGCTCAGCCCGCTGGATTACCTGCTGCACCGTGGCGAGACCCATCCGGCCACGCGCTCGGCGTTCCTGAACCTGGAGATCCTGGACCGGCCGGCCGACTGGGGGCGGCTGCGCGAGGCCATGGACCGGGCTTCGCGGGTAGTCATCAGGATGCGGCAGAAGGTGGTCGTCCCGCCCGTCCCGGCCACGCCGCCGCGGTGGGTGGTGGACCCCGACTTCGACCTGGACTACCACCTGCGCCGGATTGCGCTGCCCGCGCCGGGCACGATGCGCCAGCTTCTCGACTTCGCCGAGGTCACGCTGCAGTCACCGCTGGACACGTCGCGCGCGCTGTGGGAGGGGGTGTACGTCGGGGGCCTCGAGGGGGACCGCGCCGCGCTGGTGCTCAAGCTCAGCCACGCCATCACCGACGGCCTGGGCGGGATCGCGCTGTTCGAGCAGATCTATGACACCGAGCGGAATCCGGCGCCGCGGCCGATGCCGCCGGTGCCGATACCGAGCGACCTGACCGGCGACGACCTGCTGCGCGGCAGCCTTAACCGGCTGCCGGAGACGACAGCGACGGCCGGGTGGAAGTGGCTGGCCCGCGCCGCCGCGACGGCCGTGCGCGTGGTCACCCGGCCAGGCCCGACGCTCGGCGGGGCCCTCGGCTTCGCCGACTCGGCCCGCCGGATGCTCGGCCCGCCGCCGGCCGAGCCATCGCCGCTGCTGCGCCGCCGCAGCCTGACCAGCCGCACCGTCGTGCTTGAACTGCCGCTCACCGACCTGCGCGCGGCGGCGAAGGCGGCGGGATGCTCGGTAAACGACGCGTACCTGGCGGCGCTGTGCGGCGGCCTGGGCCGGTACCACGAGGTGCTCGGGGTGCCGATCGACGCCCTGCCGCTGGCCATCCCGGTGAGCCTGCGCAACACGGACGACCCGGCTTCGGGGAACAGGTGGGCCGGCGTCACCATCGCCGCCCCGATCGGCGAATCCGATCCGGCGGAGCGGATGAAACAGGTACGCCAGCAGGTGATCGCGCGCCGCGGCGAGCCCGCCATCGACGTGATCGCCCAGCTCGCCCCGGTGCTCACCCTGCTACCCGACGAGACGCTGCTCGGGATCATCGACCGGGTCCACCGGCCGGACGTCCAGGCCAGCAACGTACCCGGCTACACCCAGGAGACGTTCCTGGCCGGGGCGCGCGTGGACCGGCAGTACGGGCTCGGGCCGCTGCCACACGTGGGCATGATGGCAGTGCTCATCTCCCGGGCGGGCACGTGCACCGTGTCGTTCCGCTACGACACGGCCTCGTTTGCCGCGTCTGACCAGCTCGAGAAGTGCCTCCAGGCCGGCTTCGACGAGATCGTGGAGCTGGGGCGGGCCGGATGAGCGCGCCGCAGGACGCCCGGGGCCAGGAGTTGCGGCTGCCCGGTTCGGTGGCCGAGGTGGACGCGAGCCCGGAAGGCCCGAAGGTCGGCGCGTTCTTCGACCTGGACGGGACGCTGGTGGCCGGATTCACCGTCGCCGCCGTCACCCGGGACCGGCTGCGCCACCGGGAGGTCGGGGCGGGCGAGTTCCTGCACATGCTGCAGCTCGCGGTGGAGTACCGGCTCGGCCGGCACCAGTTCGAGAACGTGATCGAGGGCGCGGTGCGGTCGGCCAAGGGGCGGCTGGCCGAGGACGTCGAGGAGGTCGGCGAGCGGATCTTCCAGCAGTCCATCGCCGACCTGATCTACCCGGAGATGCGCGATCTGGTCCGCGCCCACCAGCGCCGCGGCCACACCGTGGTGCTGAGCTCGTCGGCGCTGACCATGCAGGCCGAGCCGGTGGCCCGGTACCTCGGCATCGACTACGTGGTGTGCAACCGGTTCGTCGTGGACGACGCCGGGATCCTCACCGGCGAGATCGTGCACCCGGTGATCTGGGGCACCAGCAAGGCCACCAGCGTGCAGCGGTTCGCCGCCGAGCACGGGGCCGACCTGCGGTCGAGCTACTTCTACGCGGACGGCGACGAGGACCTCGCCCTGATGCACCTGGTCGGCAACCCGCGGCCGGTCAACCCCGGGCCGGCGCTGGCCAAGGTGGCCGAGCGCCGCGGCTGGCCGGTGCTGCGGTTCAGCAGCCGGGGCAGCGGGGGCCCGCTGGACCGGATCCGCGGCCTGGCCGCGATCGGCTCGCTCGGGCCGGTGGCGACCGGGGCGCTCAGCCTGGGCCTGCTGACCAGGAGCAAGCGCACCGGGCTCAACTTCCTGACCAGGACCTGGCCCGAGCTGGTGCTCGCGCTGAACGGCGTCAAGCTGAACGTCACCGGGGCGGAGAACCTCACCGCGCAGCGGCCCGCCGTGTTCCTGTTCAACCACCGCAACAACTTCGACATCTTCATGGTGGCCGCGCTGGTCAAGGAGAACTGGACCGGGGTCGCCAAGAAGGAACTGGAGACCAACCCGCTGGTCGGCCCGCTCGGGAAGCTGCTCGACGCCGCGTTCATCGACCGGGCCGACACCGCCGCCGCGGTGGCCGCGCTCAAGCCCATCGAGGAGGCCGCGCACAAGGGCCTGTCCATCGTGGTCGCCCCGGAGGGCACCCGGCTGGACACCCAGTCGGTCGGCCCGTTCAAGAAGGGGGCCTTCCGGATCGCCATGGCGACCGGCCTGCCGGTCGTCCCCATCGTGATCAGGAACTCCGAATCGGTGGCGGGCCGCAACTCCGCCACGCTGCATCCTGGCACGGTCGACATCGCGGTGCTGCCGCCGGTCAGTACCGCCGACTGGACGGTGGCGAATCTGCGCGAGCGGATCGCGCAGATCCGGTCGCGCTACGTGGACCTGCTGGCCGACTGGCCGCGGGGGGGCTCGGGCCCGCCGCCGCAGACGGCCAGGCCCGCCGGGTCGTCCCCCCCGGAGCCAGCGGAGCCGCGGGGGGGCTGGGGCCCGCCGCCGCAGACGGCCAGGCCCGCCGGGTCGTCCCCCCCGGAGCCGGCAGACCCCGGGGGCGCGGAGCCCCGGGCCGGGCTCGACGGCCAGAGCGAGCCATCGTGACCGCCGGGCCCGACCTCGCCGGGCTGCTGGCCGACCGGGACGGCACGGTGGTGCTCACGCAGGCCGCCACCCCGACGGAGGAGCGGCTGATCCGGGAGCGCCTGGCCGCGTCCGGGGGCACCGGCCGCCCGCCGGTCAGCCTGGGCGAGCCGGGCGACGGGACCGCCCCGCTCCCCCGGTCGCTCCTGGACTGCGACGAGGATCTGCGGCTGGTCCCGGTCCGGGTGGCCTGGCTGCCGGAAGAGCGCGCGGGCCAGCGCGCGGCCCGGCTGCACGACATCCTGCCCGGCCACGACCCGTACCATCCCTCCGAGCGGCAGCAGCAGCGGATCCTGGCCCGCCAGCCGGGCCGGGCCACCGTGCTGGTCGGCGAGCCCGCGAGCGTGGGCGCGCTGCGGCAGCACTGGGCCGAGACGACCGGCGGCGAGGACCCGGACGGCTTCCCCGGGTACGTGGCCAGGCGGGCCACGCTGGCGCTGGACCAGGCCGAATACCGGCTGCTCGGTCCCAGGTACAAGACGCCCAGCCTGGTGAAAGACGAGATTGTGTCCTCCCGCCGGTTCCGCGCCGGGCTGCGTACGGTGCGGCGGGGAGCCGGCGGCGCGGCGCCCTCGCTGGCGGAGGCCGGCCAGATCCTCGACGAGCTGGCCGCGGGCTGGAGCCGGCGCCTCATCGACATCATGCCGACCGTCGGGCGGCTGATCTTCCAGCGCGGCTTCGACCCGCAGATCGACTACGACGAGAGCCAGATCGAGCGGCTGCGCGCGGCGACGGAACGGCACCCGGGCATCTTCTTGTGGTCGCACCGCTCGAACCTGGACACGCTGGTGCTGGCCGCGGCCATGCAGGAGCTCGGCCTTCCCCCGGCGCACCTGTTCGCCGGGGTCAACATGGCGTTCGGGCCGATGGGCGCGATCATGCGCCGGGCCGGGGTGATCTTCATCAGGCGCTCCACCGGCGACGACCCGCTGTACAAGTACGTGCTGCGGGAATACGTCGGCTACGTGCTGGAGAAGCGGTTCAACCTGTCCTGGTCGATCGAGGGGACGCGGTCGCGCACCGGGAAGATGCTCCCGCCGCGGCTCGGCCTGCTGTCCTACGCGGCCGACGCCTACCTGGAGGGCCGCGTCGACGACATCCTGCTGCTGCCGGTGTCGATCACCTTCGACCAGCTGCACGAGATCGCCGAGTACGCCGAGTACGCCCGGGGGGCCCCGAAGAAGCCGGAGGGTTTCGGCTGGCTGTACGGCTTCATCAAGGCGCAGGGCGCCCGGCACTACGGCAAGGTCTACGTGCGGTTCGGCGAGCCGGTGCCGCTGAGCTCGTCCCTCGGGCCGGTTTCCGGGCCGGTGGCGCTTGATCCGGCGGCCCGGCGGCTGGCGCTGCAAAAGACCGCCTTCGAGGTGGCGTGGCGGATCAACCAGGGCATGCCTGTCACGGCGACGGCCCTGGTCAGCACCGTCCTGCTGGCCATGCAGGGGGCCGCCCTGACCTTCGGCCAGATCCGGTTCGGGCTGGCCGACGGGATGGACTACCTGGAGAGCCGTTCGGTGCCGCGGACGGCGAGCGCGCGGGCGCTGACCGGTGCCGGGCCGGTGCGGGCCACGCTGGACGCGCTGGTGGCGGGCGGAGTGGTGACCTCCGTCCCGGAAGGCCGCGAGCCGGTCTGGCTGATCGGCCCCGACCAGCAGCTCGCCGCCACCTTCTACCGGAATTCGCTGATCCACTTCCTGCTCGACACCGCGCTGTGCGAGCTGGCCGTGCTCCGGGCCGGCGACGCCGGCTCCGACCCGGTCGGGGCGTTCTGGGACGAGATCGCGCGGCTGCGCGACCTGCTGAAGTTCGAGTTCTACTTCCAGGAGCGCGACCAGCACCGGCGCCAGCTGCTCCAGGAGATGAACCGGCACGACCCGGCCTGGGAAGACCGGCTGCGGGCGGGCCCGGTGGAGGCGGACGCGCTGCTCGCGCAGCTGCGGCCGCTGGTGTCCCACGTCATCGTCCGGCCGTTCGTCGAGGCCTACCGGATCGTCGCCGACGTGCTGGTCCATGACGGCACGCTGGCCGGAGACGATGCGGAGGTGACCCGCCGGGCGCTCGGCCTCGGCCGGCAGTACGTGGCCCAGCGCCGGCTGCGCAGCTCGGAATCCGTCTCCGTGCTGCTGTTCGCCACGGCGCTGCAACTGGCCAGGAACCGGGGCCTGTTCGAGCCGGGCGATGGCCTCGCCGCCCGGCGGGCGGTCTTCCTGGCCGAGCTGCGTGACCTGATCCGCAGGCTCGACCTGATCGAGGACCTCGCCATCCGGCGCTACATCAGGGACGCGGTGGCCGCCACGCCCGCGGACTGAGCCGCCCGCTAAGTTGGCCCCCATGGGTGTGCTGCTGCTCGTCCGGCACGGTCAGGCCTCGCTCGGGTCGGCGGACTGCGACCAGCTCTCCGACGTGGGCCGGCGCCAGGCTGAAATCCTGGGCGCCCGGCTGGCCCGAACCGGCCTGACCATCGAGCGGGTGGTGTCCGGCGCGCTGACCCGCCAGCGCGACACCGCCCGTGCCGTGCTGGCCGCGCTCGGCCGGCCGGAATCGCAGCTGCAGATCGACGACCGGCTCGACGAGTACGACCATGTCGAGGTCATGGCCCGGCAGGCGACGGGGGTGAGCCTCTCCACGGCCGCGGCGGGCAGCGAGGCCGGGCGGGCGCTGCAGTCCACGCTGGAGGCGGCGATCGGCCGGTGGATCTCCGGGGAGACGGGCTACACCGAACGCCACGACGCGTTCATCGAGCGCGTGCTTGACGTGGTCCGCCGCCTCGTCGCCGCGCCGGGCGGGACCATCGCGGTGACCTCCGGCGGGGTCATCGCCGCCTGCTGCGCCCAGGCGCTCGGCCTGCCCGAGGAGCGCTGGCCCAGCCTGGCCCGGCTGGTCATCAACACCAGCATTACCAAGTTCATCAGCGGGCACACCGGAACGAGCCTGGTGACGTTCAACGACCATGCCCACCTCGAATCCGACCGCGCCCTGATCACGTACCGCTAAGGCCTGGCTGGCGGCGCCGCAGGCGACCAGGTCGGCCGCGTCGGCCAGGCCCCACTCGGTGAGCGCCTCGGTGGTGTGCCGGCCGGGCGCGGGCGCCGGGTCGGACAGCTCGCCCGGGGTGCGGGAGAACCGCGGCGCGGGCCCGGGCTCGGTGAAGCCGTCCCGGTCGAGGTAGGTTCCCCGCGCGGTCAGGTGCTCGTCGGCGGCGGCCTCACGCAGCGACAGCACCGGCTCGACGCAGGCCTCGGTGCCGGCGAAGGCGGCCGTCCACTCGTCCCTGGTCCGCCCGGCGAACCGGGCGGTGAACAGCGCGCGCAGCTCCGGCCAGTTCCGCGGGTCGGCGCGGTCCGGCGGGCCGGCCAGGCCGAGCCCGGCCAGCAGCGCGGCGTAGAACCGCGGCTCCAGCGCGCCGACGGCCATCCACTGGCCGTCCGCGGTCTCGTACACGTCGTACCAGGGCACGCCGCCGTCGAGCAGGTTCACTCCGCGCTCGTCCCGCCAGTGCCCCTGGGCCAGGAACATCAGCGGCATGGCAAGCAGCGACGCCACCCCGTCCACGATGGCCGCGTCCACCACCTGGCCGCGGCCCGAGCTGGCCCGCTCGACCAGGGCCGCGCAGATACCGTAGGCCATCAGCATCCCGCCGCCGCCGAAGTCGCCGAGCAGGTTCGCCGGGAACTGCGGCCGACCGCCCGCCCGGCCCAGGGCGTGCAGCGCACCGGTGCGGGCGATGTAGCCGATGTCGTGCCCCACCGTGGCGGCCAGCGGGCCGTCCTGCCCCCAGCCGGTCATCCGCGCGTAGACCAGCCGCGGGTTGCGGGCCAGGCAGACCTCGGGGCCCACGCCGAGGCGCTCGGTGACCCCCGGCCGGAGGCCCTCGAGCAGCACGTCCGCGGCGTCGGCCAGCCGGAGCAGCGCGTCCACGGCGCGCGGGTGCTTCAGGTCGAGCACGGCGGACTTGCGGCCGCGGTTCATCAGGTCACGCTCGGGCCGGGCCGCGGCACGGCCGGGACGGTCGATGCGCAGCACAGTCGCGCCCTGGTCGGCCAGCAGCATGGCGCAGAATGGCGCGGGCCCGATGCCGGCCAGCTCGAGCACCCGCAGCCCGGCCAGCGGCCCGCGGCGGGTTCGTTCCGGCCCGGTCATGCTCCCACCTCCGCGCGGCTGTGTCGTTTAACCCAGTACACTATTTGATTTACTCCGTCATCCGCCGCCGTCATCCGCCGCCGTCATCCGCCGCCGTCATCCGCCGCCGTCATCCGCCGCCGTCATCCGCCGCCGTCATCCGCCGCCGTCATCCGCCGCCGTCATCCGCCGCCGTCATCCGCCGCCCGGAGGTACCGTGCCCAGTCTCGCCGGCCGGGAAGCGGCCCCGGGCGCTCACCCGTACGTCGGCCAGCTGGTCCGGGCGCCCAAGACCGCCGAGCTCATCGCGACCCTGTACCGCCGCCAGATCGTCCGCGGCGAGCTGAAGCCGGGCGACACGCTGCCGTCGGAGCAGCAGCTCATGGCGCGGTTCGGGGTGTCCAGGCCGACGCTGCGCGAGGCGTTCCGCATCCTGGAGGCGGAGGACCTGATCAGCGTCAAGCGCGGGTCCCGGGGCGGGGCCCGGGTGACCCAGCCCAGCCTGTCCGTGGCGGCCCGGTACGTGGGCCTGCTGCTGCAGGTGCAGGGCACCACGATCGCCGACGTCTACGAGGCGCGCATGGTGCTCGAGCCGGCCTGCGCCCGGCTACTGGCCCGGTGCCGGGCCAGGCAGGACCTGGCCGACCTGAACGCGTGCATCGAGGAGCTGCGCGGCGGCGTCGAGGCGGGGCGGGAGCAGGTTCCCGGACCCGCCCGCTGGTCCCGCCTGGCCTACCGCTTCCACGAGCTCATCATGCAGCGCTGCGGCAGCAACACCCTGGCCGTGCAGGGCGGGGTGCTGCAGGACATCGTAGAAACCCATCTCACCCTGGCGCTCTCCCGGGACGTCGGCGAGGCCGAGACACTCGATGGCTTCCGCCGCAACGTGCGCAGCTACGAAAAGCTCGTCGCGCTGCTCGAGAAGCGGGACGGCGCGGCCGCCGAACGGCACTGGCGCGCCCACATGGAGGCGGCCGGCCAGCGCCTGCTCGGCGACGACCTGCAGCACCGGACCGTCGTCGAGTTGTTCGGCTGAGGTCCAGGGGCTTTGGCGGGCGCGAGGCTCGTGGCCCGCCTCGTTCGGCCGGAAAGACCGTCAGAGATCGAGTTGGTCCTGGCCTGCGCGTATGCCGGCCAGCAGCCGTTCCACGCCTTCCCGCGACAGCGAGCGCTGCCATTCGCCGAGCGTGCCCCGCATGATGAAGCCGCCCGGCGCGGATTCCACCGAGGTGAGCATGGCCCCGCCGGGCAGCACGGGCAGCTCCACGGTGAAGGTCGGGGACCACAGCGACAGGCGCAGGTCGCCCAGGCGCAGGGCGCGCGCGCGGATGAGCGCGGACCGCCCGCCCGCGCCGGCCTCCACCTCGAGCCGCGCCCACGGCGCGCCGATCACGCCGACATGGGGTACGCCGTCGCGCAGGACCAGCTCGAGCTGCGACGAAATGGTGGCCAGCCAGCGGGACGCGGCCGGGACCGGCATGAACGCCTCGCAGATCACCGGCGCGGCCACCAGCGTCGGCTGCTTCCCCGGCCGCAGGTGCAGGTTCCTGACCTGTATCTCCAGCCGCTCGAACCGGTAGCCGTCCCATTCGACGTCCCGGCCCAGGATGCGGACCTGGCCGTACTGGCCGATGATCCGGGCCAGGTCCGAGCCTTCCACCGAGATGTCCGTCAGGACCATGGTCAGCTCACCCTCGGGGAACCGGAACGTCCGCTTCGTCCCGATCAGCCAGGTGGTGGCGGCGTCCACCAGCATGCCGAACGGGCCGCCGAGTCCCGGCTGCGGCAGGCCGAGCGACGCCGCGGCGGCGGAGGACGCGGAGATCAGCCCGGCGAAGCCGCGCTTGCACTCATCCACCCAGGAACGGTCGAAGGGCCACCAGTCAGCCATGGCCACATGCTGGCACAGCGCGCCGGGCCGGGCAACGAGGCGGCCTGCGCGGTGCCTCACCCCAGGGGTTCACCCCGGCTCGCGTTCGTGGCCGGCCTCGATCCGCAGGCCGATGTAGGCCGCCGACGCGGGGATCTCGCCGGACAGGACCCGGTACACCTCCCGGCAGACGGGCATCTCCACGTCGTAACGTTCGGCCAGCTCGTGCACGGTGAAGGCGGTGCCGACGCCCTCCGCCACGGTCCTGGTCGCCCCGAGTATCTCCGCCAGCGTCTTGCCCGCGCCGAGTTGCTCGCCAAGCGTCCGGTTGCGACTCAGCGGGCTCATGCAGGTGGCGATGAGGTCGCCCATGCCGGCCAGCCCGGCGAAGGTCGCCGCCTCGCCGCCCATGGCCACGCCGAGCCGGGTTAGTTCGGCCAGGCCGCGGCAGAGCACCGCCGCACGGGTGTTGTCGCCCACGCCGAGCCCCTGCGCGATGCCGGTGGCGATCGCCACCACGTTCTTCATCGCCCCGCCGAGCTCGCAGCCGATCACGTCGTGGTTGACGTAGATCCGGAACAGGCCGCGGCGCATGACGAACTGCAGCGCCCGGGCCACCGCGAGGTCCTCGGTCGCGATGACGCTGGCCGCGGCCTGGCCGGCCATGATCTCCTTGGCCAGGTTCGGCCCGGTCAGCGCGGCCGGCGGATGGCCGGGCAACTCCTCCCTGACGAGCTGGGTCATCCGCAGCAGCGAGCCGCGCTCGAAGCCCTTGGCCAGGCTGACCACCGGTATCCAGGGCCGCAGGTAGGGCCTTGCGTCGGCGAGAATGGCCCGGAACCCGTGCGTCGGCACGCCGACCACCAGCAGGTCGCAGTCGTGCACGGCCTTTTCCAGGTCGGCCGTGGCCTTCAGGTTGGACGGCAGGGCGAACCCCGGCAGGTAGCGCGAGTTGGCGTCGCGCTCGTAGATCTCCCTGGCCAGTTCGGGATCGCGGGCCCAGACGGTGCAATCGTGGTGGCCGGCCAGCAAGGAGGCGACGGTCGTACCCCACGACCCGGCGCCAAGCACTGCGATACGCATACCTGAGTCTTAGCCATGCCGCCCCGCTGTCGTCCAGACCCCAGCGCCCCGGACCGCGTCCTCCCCGGGAGCCAGCCGGGCTCCCTGGACCGCGTGACCAGCGGCATCGGGCACAATGGGGCCCGTGTTCAGGCCCGACTCGGGCCGCTCGGTCGAGGGAGGCGGAAATGACGGGACGGGTCTTGTCCGGGCGCCGGGTCATGGTGCTCGGCGGTACCGGCAATCTCGGCCGCGCGGTCACCGCGCGGCTCCGGGACGACGGCGCGTCGGTGCTGGTCGCGGACGCCAGGCCGGCGGCGGACGAGACCAGGCAACCGGACGTGGAGTACACCACGGTGGACGTGCTCGACGAGGCCAGTGTCGCGGCGGCCGTGGCCCTGTCCCCGCCGCCGGCCGCGGTGATCAACCTGATCGGCGGGTACACCCCGCCGCAGCCGCTGGCCGCGCTCGACGTCTCCGTGCTGCGCGAGCAGCTCGAGCTGAACCTCGTCACCGCCGCGATCGTGACCAAGCACGCCATGCCGGTGCTGGCCGCGCGGGACGGCGGGGCGCTGGTGCACGTGTCCAGCCGGGTGGCGGTCCAGGCCGGCGAGAACGGCTTCACCTACAGCGTGAGCAAGCTCGGGGTGCTGCGCCTGGTGGAGGCGGCGGCCGCGGAAGGCCGCGAGCAGGGGGTCCGGGTCAACTGCATCTTGCCGAGCATCATCGACACGCCGGTCAACCGGGCGGCGCTGCCCAGCGCCAGACACCACCGGTGGCCGAAACCTGACCAGGTGGCGGCCGTGCTGGCCTTCCTCGTCTCCGACGACGCCGTGCTCATCTCCGGGGCGGCCATCCCGGTCTACGGCCTGGCCTAGCGCGTCTACCGCCCGGCCGAGCGCAGCTACGGCCCCGGCCTAGCGCGCGGTGCCGACGGCGGGTGCGTTCCGGCGCGGCCTGGGGCACCCGGTAGCCTGAAGTTCACTGAGCAGACGGGAGCCCGGCGAGCATGGATCACCGCGCCGACCTGACCCAGTGGGGCCCGCACTTCGTCACCGGCCTGCTCGGGCCGCTGCTCGCCGAGCCAGGCGTGCGGCTGGTCAAGGGGTTCTACGCCAGGGTGCGGACGGAGGCGGACGGTTCGGTCTCCACCGAGGGCGGGCGGGTCACCGAGCTGGTCGCGCGGCCGGTGCTGAGCCTGTGGTGGCCGCACCTGGCCGGCGTGGTGCAGCCGCTGGCCGGGGAATGGGCGGCCCGCCGGAGCCTGATCGAGTCACTGAGCATCCCGGTCGGTTACGGCGTGGAGCTGGCCACGCTGCTGGACACCGCGGCCCGGCACGGCCTGGACGCGCTCGGGCAGGTCGATCTGGGCTCTCGCGCGCACAAGCACCAGGCCAACCACGACCTGGCGGTGATGGCGGCCGAACTGCTCGCCGTGGCGGCCCGCCGCCGCAGCGGCCCGTACCCGCCGGTCCCCGGCCTCGCGCTCGAGCAGTACGACCGCGAGGACGGGCACGTGCGCCGGCGGACCCGGCCGGTACCCACCGACGAGCGGCCGCCGGCGAGCACCGTGCGGCGGCCCGCTGGCGCTGCACCCGCCGCCGGCACTGCACAGGCCGCTGGCGCTGCACCCGCCGCCGGCACTGCACAGGCCGCTGGCGCTGCACCCGCCGCCGGCACTGCACAGGCCGCCAGCACTGCACAGGCCGCCAGCACTGCACCGGCCGCCGGCCGGCCCGAGTTGCTCCACGCCGCCGAATGAGCGAGCAGCGGGACCTGCGGCTCGGCCGCCAGGTTTTCCGGCCTGAGCAGCTGCTGGTCATGGCGATCGTCAACCGGACCCCGGACTCGTTCTACCGGCCGGGCCTGACCTGGGACCCGGCGGCTGCGCTCGACCGCGTGCACGCGGTGGTGGCCGAGGGCGCGGACATCGTCGATGTCGGCGGCGTGCCGGCCCGGCCCGGCGACGACGTGGACGCGGCCGAGGAGATCCGGCGCACCGTGCCGTTCACCGCCGCGGTCCGCGACAGCTATCCCGACCTCGTCATCAGCGTAGACACCTGGCGTCACGAGGTGGGCCGCGAGGCCTGTGCGGCCGGCGCCGACTTGCTCAACGACAGCTGGGGCGGCTGGGACCCGCGGCTGGCCGAGGTGGCGGCGGAGTTCGGCGCGGGCATCGTCTGCTCGCACGCCGGGGGCCTGCCGCCGCGGACCCGTCCGTTCCGGGTGGCGTACGACGACGTGGTGCGCGACGTGCTGGCCGGCACGCTTTCGCTGGCGGCCCGGGCCGTGGCCGCCGGGGTCGAGCCGGCCCGGATCCTCATCGACCCGGCCCACGACTTCGGCAAGAACACCTGGCACTCGCTGCAGGTCACCAGGCGGCTGGCCGAGATGGCCGCCACCGGCTGGCCGGTGCTCGTGTCGATGTCGAACAAGGACTTCATCGGCGAGACCCTGGATGTCCCGGTGGACGAGCGCCTGGCCGGGACGCTGGCCGTGACGGCGGTCAGCGCGTGGCTCGGCGCCCGCGTGTTCCGGGCGCACCAGGTGCGCGAGACCCGCCAGGTGCTGAACACCGTCTCGGTCATCCGCGGCGACCTCCCGCCCGCCCGCGTGGTCCGAGGGCTGGCCTAGCCGGTGAGCCGCACCGCGCATCACGCCGGGAAGGCCGCGCCGACCAGCCGCACGGCGCCGGGAAGGCCCCGCCGGTGATCACGGCAGCGGCGCTGTGCCCGTCTCCCCCGCTGCTGCACCCGACCCTCACCGGCCGTGAGGCGGTTGTCCCCGAGTTGCGCGCGGCCTGCGCCCGGGCGGTGTCATGGCTGCTGCGGGATGACCCCGGCGAGATCGCGGTGGTGGGGCCGGCCGTCGCGACGGGCGAGTGGGACGCGGCCGGCCGGCTGGACCCGGCGGCCTTCGCGCCCGGACCGGACCACCCGGCGGCCTTCGCGCCCGGGGTCGGCGGCCCGCGGACTCGCTCTGCGCCGCTGCCGCTCTCGCTCGGGCTCGGCGCCCTGCTGCTGGATCGGGCGGGGTACCGTGGCCGGCGCCGCCTGCTGGCCGTCGGCCAGGACGAGCCGGCGTCCACCTGCGCCGGGCTCGGCGCCAGGCTCGGCGAGCGGCCCGGCCGCATCGCGTTGCTGGTGATGGGCGACGGCAGCGCCCGGCGGAGCCTCAAGGCGCCCGGTTACCTGGACCCGCGGGCCGCGGGCTTCGACGCGGAAGTGGAGCGGGCGGTCCGGGCGGGCGACCTCGACTCGCTGCTCCGGCTCGACCAGGATCTGGCCCGGGAGCTGATGGCGACCGGCCGTGCCCCGTGGCAGGTGCTGGCCGGCGCGATGCGGGAGCTGGCCCCGGTGGCCGAGGTGCGCTACCGCGGGGATCCGTTCGGGGTGGCGTACCTGGTCGCCTGCCTGCAGCCCCGGGCCGGGCCGGCCGGCACCGGGGCGGGGCCGGGCCGGCCGGGGCCGGGCTCAGTAGTCGAGTGATTCCAGGGCGCCGCGGAGTTCCGCGGCGCGGCGCCACGCTTCGAGCATGCGGCGCTCGGCCCGGCGCTCCAGGCGCCTGGCCTGCGGAGCGCCCGCAGCCTGCGGCAGTACCGCAGTCGCTCCGCTTCTTCTAGCTGGCTGCGAGTTCGCTCTCGCATGAGTAGTTCGGTATGCATGGCACGCCACTCCGTTGTACGCATTGTGTGCGGATCGCGGCCGCGCGGCTCGTGGTCGGCCGCGCGGCCGCCGCTGGCTGGCGTGACCGCCGGCTACGCGGCCACTTCGGTCTTGCGAGGACGCCCCCGGGGGCGCTTACGCGGCACGATCGCGCCGCGCATCAGCAGCTCGCCGCCCCAGACACCCCAGGGCTCCCTGCGCTCGAGCGCACCGGTCAGGCAGGCCAGCCTGGCCTTGCATCCCCGGCACATCGCCTTGGCCGTCTCCACGTCCTCGGGAGACTCGGCGAAGAACAGCTCCGGGTCCTCCGTGCACGGAAGATCCAGGCCCACCGGGAGCGCGGTCGCCGTACCGGTCACCGCGACGATGCCAACCTCGTCCAATGCCTGCCTGACGTCTGGCTCCTGCCGCGCCGTCACGGTTGCGGGCGCCGCAGACCCCGTTGCGCCCGCGCCGCTGACGGTGGCATCGCGCCATTGCATCGGTGCCATCCCCTCTCGCTTGCCGGTCCTAGTTGTCGTCACGCGATTTCTCGCTTGTCGTGGGACCCAGGCCTTTACATCACTGAGGCCGCGGACCCTGTGTTCGGATCCGCGGCCTCAAGGGGATCTTGTGGCCGGTCTGGCTAGACCGGTTCCCGATATGGAGGCGGACCCGATGCGCCCTCACCAACGGCGGGGACGCCGGTCATGTAGTTGTCGACATTCGTCAGGCCGGACGGCGCCGAGACGGCGCCCTGCTGCGGCGAGGCGGCGACCGCGACCTTGACCCGGACACGCGCAAGCGCGTGCGGGGCGACGGCGGACCGCGCGATGCCACTCCTGACACCGAGCACACCAGTCCCCGGGAAGCTGACACGCGGGCAGGAAGCACCCACACGCGAGGCCCAGTTCGGCTCGGTCAGAGCGATCGGGTTGATGTTCGTCACGTCGGGCACCTCCCTCCGGAGTGATCGGCACCTAGCCCACGGACATGTAGGCAGCTTACATTCAGGCCCTGTACGGCGGTCAACCGAATTATCTGGATGATCGGGTCGTCGTCGCCGGTGAGCGCCAGGGTGCGGGCCGCGGTGACGCCGGGCGACTGAGCTGCCGGAACGGCTCCTGACCAGCCGGAGGAAGTTCGCCGGGCACCTGCTGCGCGACCACGCTGCCGCTCCCCGGCAACATCGGCACCGGCGCCAGGAACAGCGGCGCCAAGAAGAGCGGCGGCGAGACCAGGCAGGCCTCACCTTCCCGGCGGGCCGGGCCCGCCGCCTGCCACAGGCCCGCTGCCCGGCGGCGAGCCGGTCGCGGTTCGCCGCGGACTTGCGTACCATCCTGAGCAGAGAGCGAAAAGCACAGAATTACAGAAATTACGGAGCGGCAGTGACGGGTACCTGGACCACGCAGACGCAGTGCCTGGGCGCCTTCATCCGCACCCGGCGTAAGCTCGCCCGCCTGTCACTGCGTCAGCTTGCTGAGATGACGTCTTTGTCCGATCCCTACCTGAGCCAGCTCGAGCGGGGCATGCACCTGCCATCGGTGCGCGTGCTCAAGCTGCTCTCCGAAGCGCTGAACGTGTCCGTCGAGACGCTGCTTGCCCAGGTGGGCCTGCTCGACTTGGCTCCCTCCGGGGATGGGGCCGCGGCGGCTGACGGGCCCCCGGCATCGCCGGTGGAGTCTGCCATCAGCGCCGAGGAGCGCCTGGCCGGCGAGCAGAAGGCCGCGCTGATCGCCGTCTACCGCAGCATGCTCCGCTCCTAGGGAGGAC
>Ga0335076_10000504_pt1 | contig 36210 bp, 34 predicted proteins | sample Lox_Sample_25_FD_206717 | JGI IMG/M metagenome (GOLD analysis project Ga0335076, IMG submission 206717) | Soil microbial communities from Loxahatchee National Wildlife Refuge, Florida, United States - Lox_Sample_2.5 | ecosystem: Environmental > Terrestrial > Soil > Wetlands | place: USA...
CTTCGGGAACGACACGCAGTTGCACCACGTCAATAAGATCTACATGTCTACATCTGATACCACGGTAGCGCGTGAAACAGCTGCTCACAACCACACGCGCTGTTCAGGACCCCGCGACAAGGGGGAACTTCGGCTTAGCGGCGGTGAAGGTGCCCGAGCCACCGCCCGCCCCACCGCCTCCGCCGGCCCCGCCCGCGCCGATCAACCCGGCGGCGCCGCCGAACCCGCCGTTGCCACCGGCCGCGGGAGTGTCGGTCACCAGCTGACCGAAGCCGCCGGCGCCGCCGGCGCCGCCGTTGCCGTCCACCAGCCCACCGCGGCCGCCGTTACCGCCGTTGCCGACGAGCCCGGCGCAGGGTTCTTGTCAAGTCTGTGCCGGGATCCCCCGGCGACTACTCCGCCCTATCCATTCAGGGCCGCCGCGACATCGGTGGCCAGCGACTCGCCAACGGTCAGCTCGCGGGTCTGCCCGCCGAAGCGGTCGCGCAACTCAACCACGCCGTCCGCCCAGCCCCGCCCCACCACGACGATCCACGGCACGCCCAGCAACTCTGCGTCCTTGAACTTCACACCGGGTGACGCCTGGCGGTCGTCGAGCAGGACTTCGACACCCAGCCGATCCAGGTCGGCGGCCAGGGCGGTCGCCCCGGCCCGGGCCTCCGGGTCTTTGTTGGCGATCACCAGATGAACGTCGAACGGCGCGACCGCCGATGGCCAGCGCAGGCCCAGCTCGTCATGGTGCTGCTCGGCGATGACGGCCACCATCCGCGACACGCCGAGGCCGTAGGAGCCCATGGTCAGCCGCACCGGCTTGCCGTCCTCGCCGAGCACGTCGACGGTGAAGGCGTCGGTATATTTGCGGCCGAGCTGGAAGATGTGCCCGATCTCGATGCCGCGCGCCGATACCAGCGGCCCGGCGCCGTCCGGAGATGGGTCGCCGTCGCGCACCTCGGCGGCCTCGATGGTGCCGTCAACGGTGAAATCCCGGCCGGCCACCAGCCCGACGACGTGTCGGGCGGGCTCATCCGCCCCGGTGATCCAGCTGGTGCCGTCAACCACCCGTGGGTCGACGAGATAACGAACCCCGTTGTCGCGCAACGCCTTCGGCCCGATATAACCCTTCACCAGAAACGGGTACCGGGCGAAATCGGCGTCGTCGAGCAACGCGTAGTCGGCCGGTTCCAGCGCCGCGCCCAGCCTCTTGTCGTCGACCTCGCGGTCGCCCGGCACCCCGATCGCCAGCAGCTCCCAGTCCCCGCCCGGCGGGCGCACCTTGAGCAGGACGTTCTTCAGCGTGTCGGCCGCGGTGACGTTGCGGCCGAGGTCGGCACCGTTGGCCCAGTCCACCAGGGTGGCGATCGTCGGGGTGTCGCCGGTGTCGTGGACCACCGCCTCGGGCAGCCCGGCCACGACCTCCGCGGGCGGCGCCTCCGGCCGGGCGGTGACGACCGCCTCGACGTTGGCCGCGTACCCGGACTCCACGCAGCGCACGAACGTGTCCTCACCGACCGGGCTTTCGGCCAAGAACTCCTCGGAGGCGCTGCCGCCCATCGCTCCCGACACCGCGGACACGATCACGTAGCGCACCTTGAGCCGGTCGAAGATGCGCTGATAGGCCTCCCGATGCGCGTGGTAGGCGACCTTGAGCCCGGCGTCGTCGATGTCGAAGGAATAGGAGTCCTTCATCAGGAACTCCCGGACGCGCAGGATGCCGGCCCGCGGCCGCGCCTCGTCGCGGTACTTGTTCTGGATTTGGAACAGCAGCAGCGGAAAGTCCTTGTAGGAGCTGTATTCGCCCTTGACGGTCAGGGCGAAGAGCTCTTCGTGTGTCGGGCCCAGCAGGTAGTCGTTGCCGCGGCGGTCCTGAAGCCGAAACACCCCGTCGCCGTATTCGGTCCACCGGTTCGTCGTCTCATACGGTGCGCGTGGCAGCAGGGCGGGGAACAGGATTTCCTGGCCGCCGATCGCGTTCATCTCGTCGCGGACGACACGCTCGATTTTCCGCAGCACCCGGAGGCCGAGGGGCAGCCAGCTGTACAGCCCGGGCGCGACGGGCCGGACGTATCCGGCCCGAATGAGTAGCTTGTGGCTGGGCACTTCGGCGTCAGCGGGATCGTCCCGCAGGGTGCGCAGGAACAGCTCGGACATCCGGGTGATCACAGCGGGCAAGCCTAGCCAGTTGCGCGTCCCCGCCGAAAATCGTCGCCATTTAGGCGCGGGAACTCAGGCTCTCCTCAGCTGCGCGCGTTACGTTGCCGCGCATGGGCACGACCGTGACCGGCACGGGCTCCGGTTACCGAAGCGCGCCGGCTGCGCGTGCTGTGGCCGTCTTGACCGCCCTGTATTCGATCGAATTTATCGGGATCCTTTGCGCCGCAACGATTGTCGTGAGCTTCGGCCGCACGCACCCGGGTCGCGGCGCCGGATTGCTGGCGTTGTCGTTGCTGGGGGCGGCGGCGCTGGTTTGTTGGCACGCGATACGGCTCGTGGCAGGCCGACACAGGCTGAGCGTGCCGGGGCTGGCGGTCCAGTCCGCGCTGTTGATCGGCGCGATCGCGCTGGCGACCCAACGGCCCGCGGCCGGACTGGCGGGAGTCGTCGTGGCCGCCGGCGTGCTTGCGGGCTGGGGCCGGCTGGGCAAGCCGGTTCGATCAAGCGAGCCCCTGGCGGTGTCGCCCGAAGCCGGTGCCGGCCCGGCTCGGCAGCCGGGCAGGGCGGGCTTCGGTGGCGTCGTCTTGGTGCTGATCACGTCGGCGCTGGTGTTGGGCGCGCTCAGCGTCCGCGGCGGAATCGTGATCGGCCTGGTCGTCCTGGCGATCATCTTCATTCCGCTCGAGCGGCTGTTCACGTTGCGCCCGCGCCGGGTACTGCGGGCGGGATGGCGCACCGACGTGGTCCATTACCTGATCAACGGGGCCGCGCTCAAGGTCGGAATCGTCATCGCCGTGGCGGTGGTCGGCAGCGCCTTGCGGGCCTTTGTCCCCCCACCCTTCCGCGCCGCGATCGCCGCGAGTGCGGGCTGGGCGCAGATTGTCGCCGCGTTGGCGATCGCCACGGTCGGCGGCTACGCGGGACACCGCGCCGCGCACGAGGTTCCGTTGTTGTGGCGATTTCACCGCGTGCACCACAGCATCCGCGAGATGGACTGGCTCGCCGCCAGCCACCTGCACCCGCTCGACCAGATCTTGATTCGCTCCGCCGCGGTGCTGCCGCTGTATGCGCTCGGCTTCGGCCGAATCAGCCTGGGGGCCTTCGTCGTCCTGACCACGCTGCAGGCGATCTTCATCCATGCCAATGTTCGACTGACGTTCGGACCGCTGAGATGGGTGATCGCGACCCCGCAGTTCCACCACTGGCATCACGCCCGCGAACCGCGGGCGTACAACTCCAACTACGCCGGGGAGTTCCCGGCCGTCGACGCGCTGTTCGGCACTCTCTACCTACCCGCCGGGCGATGGCCGGCGCAGTACGGCGTCGACGTCAGCGAACCCGCGGGGTACTTGCGCCAACTCGTGTGGCCGCTACGCACCGCTCCTGTTGGCCGAGCCTGACGCGGGGACTTACAGCTCCCCGGCGTCGATCGCTTCCTTGACCTCTTGTGCGTGCGCAACCTGCGAAGGGGTGTAGCCGATGAACAGCGCCGCCGCGCCGACGATTACGGCCGCGCCGGCCACCCACAGCAGGCCGTAGGTGTAGCCGTGGTCCAGCGCCTGCAACTGCGCGTCGTTCATGAACTTCACCGGGCCGGTGGTGCCGCCCAGGTACAAGGTGCGCGAGGTGATCACGGCCTGGATGACGGCCAGCACCAGCGGCCCGCCCAGGCTCTGCGCCATCAGCGCGATCGCCGATACCGGGCCGATCTGGTCGAAGCCGACGCCGGCGATCGCCGACAGGGTGAGCGGAACGACGGCCATGCCGATGCCGATGCCACCCACGACGATGGGCGCCACCAGGTTGGGGAAGTAGGCCACGCCCCGGTGCATGAAGAACGAGCCGTACAGCATCGCGAGAACCAGCAGATATCCGCCACCGATCGTGAGCACGCGCGGCGAGAACCGCGACACCAGCTGCGAGGACACACCCAGGCCGATTCCCATCGCGATGACGAACGGGATGAAGCCGACGCCCGCACGCAGCGCGCTGTAGCCCAGGATTTCCTGCACGTACAGTCCGATCAACACCGTCAGGCTGAACATGACGCCGCCGGCCAGGAAGATCGCGGTGAAGGTCACCAGCCGGTTACGGTCGCGGAACAAGCCGAACGGCACGACGGGGTTTTCGGCGGTGCGTTCCACCACGACGAAGGCGAGAGCGGCCGCCATCGCCACCGCGGCCGAACCGATGGTGGTGACCGAGATCCAGCCCTTTTCCGGGCCCATCGAGAACGCGTAAACGGCGGCGGTGCAAGCCAGCGTGGCCAGCACGGCCCCGGCGGCGTCCAGCTTCATCCGCTCTCTGTTGGTTTCCCGCAGCGCGGTGCGGGCCAGGTAGATCATCAGCAGCCCGAGCGGCACGTTGACCAGGAACGCCAGCCGCCACGACACCGTGGTCAGCGCCCCGCCGACCACCAGGCCCATCACCGAACCGATCGCGGTCATCGCGGCGAACACCGCCGTCGCGGCGTTCCGCGCCGGCCCCTTCGGGAACGTGGTCGCCACCAGCGCCAGACCGGTCGGCGATGCGATGGCCGACCCGATGCCCTGCAGCAGCCGGGCGATGACCATGGTCGCCGAGTCCCAGGCGACCGCGCACAGCACCGAGGAGATGGTGAACAGCGCGACGCCGACGATGAACGTGCGCTTGCGCCCGATGGTGTCGCCGAGGCGCCCGCCGAGCAGCATCAGCCCGCCGAACGTGAGCACGTATGCGGTGATGACCCAGCTACGGCCGGCATCGGAAAGGCTCAGCTCGTTTTGGATCTTAGGAAGCGCGACGATGGCGATGGTGCTGTCCATCGTCGCCAGCAGCTGCATGCCACCGATTGCGATCACGGCCGCGATGAAGCGGCGCGAAGGCAGCCACGTGGGGTAATACCTGCTGATACGTGTTGAGGCGGTCTCCGCCGGCGGCGTTGCGCGCACCGGGGCCGGACGATCGGGGCGTGCGGACGTCCAGTTTTGGGCCGCGCGCTCTGCATCGTTGAGAGCCGTCATAACGGGTTACCTTACAGTAATCTTAAGAATTGTTTAAACGCCGAACGCCGCAACGGACCCGATGACGATGATCGCCGGAGGTCGGATCCCCTCGGCGCGGATCTTCTCCGGCGTGTCGGCCAGAGTGGCCCTCAACGTGTGCTGAGCCGCCGTCGTCCCGTGCTGGACCACCAGCACCGGCGTATCCGCAGGTCGGCCACCCTTAAGCAGGACGTCGACGAAGAGCTCGATGCGTTCGACCGCCATCAGCAAAACGATCGTGCCCCGCAAGGCAGCCAATGCGTCCCAATTCACTAACGATTCGGGGTGGCCCGGCGCGACATGGCCGCTGACCACCACGAATTCGTGATTTATCGCCCGATGCGTGACCGGAACGCCGGCCAGGGCGGGCACGCCTATGGCACTCGTCACGCCCGGCACCACCGTCACCGGAATTCCCGCCTCGGCGCACGCGAGCACCTCCTCATATCCGCGCGCGAAGACGAAGGGGTCGCCGCCTTTGAGGCGGACCACGAAGCTCCCGGACCTTGCCCGGTCGATCATGACGTCGTTGATCGCGTCCTGGGCCATAGCCCGCCCATACGGGATCTTGGCCGCATCAATGACTTCCACGTGCGGCGGCAGCTCCGCGAGCAGTTCGGGCGGCGCGAGCCGGTCGGCGACGACGACGTCGGCCTGGGCGAGGAGACGACGGCCGCGCACGGTGATCAGTTCGGGGTCGCCGGGACCGCCGCCGACCAGCGCAACCCCGCCGCGGACGACGTCGGAGGCCTCGGGGCTTTCGGAGGTTTCCGGGGTGATGACGCCGGTCTGCAGCGCCTCGCGGATGGCTGACCGGATCGCGGCCGACCGGCGGTGCTCGCCGCCGGCCAGCACCCCCACCGACAACCCGGCGTAGTTGAACGTCGCCGGGGTCACCGCGGTGCCCTCGACGGCGATGTCGGCTCGGACGCAAAAGATCTGGTGGCGTTCGGCCTCGGCGACGACGGCCGCGTTCGCCCGCGCGTCGTCGGTGGCCGCGATCGCGTACCAGGCCCCTTCGAGGTCGCCGTCGCGGTATTCGCGCACCGACAGGACGATGCCGCTCATCGCCTCGACGGCCCGGGTGGCGGTGCGCGTGATGACGTGCACGTCCGCGCCGCTGGCGATGAGCAGGGGCAACCGGCGCTGGGCGACAGTCCCCCCGCCGACCACGACGACCTTCTTGCCGGCCAGCCGCAATCCGGCTAGGTAGGCGTTCTCGGTCACCCGCCAAGCCTAGTGTCGACCGCCAGCGCGGCGGGGCCGGGCGCAGCGGGTCGACACCATCAGACCCGTGTCGACCGCCAGCGCGGCGGGGCCGGGCGCAGCGGGTCGACACCATCAGACCCGTGTCGACCGCCAGCGCGGCGGGGCCGGGCGCAGCGGGTCGACACCATCAGACCCGTGTCGACCGCCAGCGCGGCGGAGCCGGGCGCAGCGGGTCGACACCATCAGACCCGTGTCGACCGCCAGCGCGGCGGAGCCGGGCGCAGCGGGTCGACACCATCAGACCCCTAGTTGTTGGTCGGTCTCGGGGCCGCGAGCGTGACGCCAGGCCGAATTCCCGCACCATTATTCGCCGTGGCGCTACGCTCGCGCCGTGGCGGCGTGTGCGACGAAGCGTGCGACCCCGGCCGGCGCCGCCGCCGGATGGGTGTGCAGGTACGACGCATGCACGCCGGCGTGCACGACGCCGTCCCGGACGGCGTCGACCTCACTCCCCCGGTACACCCACGCCGGCTGGTAGCTCTCGGTGAAAGTGACTGCGGTTCGGTGGAACTCGTGCCCAACCACCCGCTGGCCGACGGAATACAGGGGCGAATCGGCCACGGCGACGGCATCGCGGTAGGCCAACGTCAGGTTTGGCGTGAACCGTGCCGAGCCGGCCAGCACTCCGCACATCGGGTGGCCGTCGAGTTCGGAAACCAGGTAGATCAGCCCGGCGCACTCGGCGTGCACGGGCGCGCCGAGTGCGGCCAGCTCGTTGATCTGGAGGCGGACAACATCATTAGCGGAAAGCTCCGCGGTGAACTGCTCGGGGAAGCCGCCGGGCAATAGCACCGCGTCCGTTCCGTCGGGCAACGCGTCGACGAGCGGGTCGAAACCGACCACGTCGGCACCGGCGGCGCTCAGCAGCTCCGCGTGCTCGGGATAGCCGAAGCTGAACGCCTTTCCGGTGGCCATGGCGACGGTGGGGCGCGCGCCCGGTGGCTCCCCCACCGCCGCCGCGGGGTCCCAGGGCTGATCGGCGGGCCCGGATCGGGCAGCGGCGAACACGGCGGCCAGATCGACGTGGCGAGCGACCAAGGCGGTCATCGCCTCCACCGCGGCCTGCGCGCGACGGCCGTACTCCACGGCCGTGACGAGGCCGAGATACCTTGTCGGCAGCTCCAATTCAGCGGTGCGCGGGATGGCGCCCAATGCCGGGACGCCCGCCTGCTCGCATGCCTGTCGCAGCACCTGCTCGTGCCTGGCCGACCCGACCCGGTTGAGGATCACGCCGCAGACCCGCGTCGCGGCGTCGAACGTCGAAAAGCCATGCAGCAGTGCCGCGATGCTGTGGCTCTGGCCGCGCGCATCGACGACCAGGATCACCGGGGCGCCCAGCAGGCCGGCGACGTGCGCGGTAGAGCCCGCCGCGGGAGCGGTCGCACCGATGCGCCCGTCGAACAGCCCCATCACACCCTCGATCACGGCGATGTCCGCACCAGCGGCGCCGTGGGCGTACAGCGGGCCAATGAGCGGTTCCCCAACCAACACCGGATCGAGGTTGCGGCCGGGGCGCCCGGCGGCCAGGCCATGGTAGCCGGGGTCGATGAAGTCCGGGCCGATCTTGAAGGGCGCGACGGTATGACCTGCTCGCCGCAGGGCGCCGATCAAACCCGTTGCAACCGTGGTCTTTCCGCTTCCTGACGCGGGTGCGGCGATGACCACCGCGGGGACGCTCACCACTCGATGCCCTTCTGCCCCTTGCGCCCCGCGTCCATCGGGTGCTTGACCTTGGTCATCTCGGTCACCAGATCGGCGGCCTCGACCAGCCGCTGCGGGGCATCCCGCCCGGTGATGACCACATGCTGGTGTCCGGGCCTGGCCAGCAGGACGTCCACCACGTCGTCGACGTCGACCCAGCCCCACTTCAGCGGATAGGTGAATTCGTCCAGCACGTAGAAGTCGTGCCGCTGCGAGGACAGCCGCCGCGCGATCTCGGCCCAACCGTCGGCCGCGGCCGCAGCATGGTCGAGTTCGCTGCCCTCCCTGCGCGACCAGGACCAGCCCGCACCCATCTTGTGCCATTCGACGGCCCCGCCGATCCCGTGCCGGTCGTGCAACTCGCCGAGTTGGGCGAAGGCCGCCTCCTCACCCACCTTCCACTTCGCGCTCTTGACGAACTGGAACACGGCCACCCGCATCCCGACGTTCCACGCCCGCAACGCCATTCCGAACGCCGCCGTAGACTTGCCCTTGCCCGCACCGGTATGCACCGCGAGCACCGGCGTGTTACGCCGCGCCCGGGTGGTCAGGCCGTCGTCGGGTACTTGGAGCGGTTTTCCCTGTGGCATGGACGCTTATCCCTCGTTCGCTCAGGCCACGCTGCGCACGGCCTGCGTCAGGTGGTCGGCGCGCAACTGCTCCAGCCGCACCGCCGGCGCACCGAGCTGGTTCGCGAGCTGGCGGGCCAACCCCAGGCGCACATGCGACGTCTCGCAGTCCACGACCACCGCGGCGGCGCCCTCGGCGAGCAGCCGGGCCGCCGCGATCCGGCTGCGCCCCAACGGGTCCGGCCCGGCGGTAGCCCGGCCGTCGGTGAGCACCACCACCAGCGGGCGTCGCGCACGGTCGCGTGCCCGCTCCCGGACGATCAGCTCGCGCGCGGCCAGCAGTCCCTCGGCCAGCGGGGTCCTGCCGCCGGTGTCGAATCGGGCCAGTCGCCGCCCGGCGATGTGCGCCGACGACGTCGGCGGCAGCAACAGCCGCGCCCCCTGCTGGCGGAACGTGATCACCGCGACCTTGTCGCGCCGCTGGTAGGCGTCGCGCAGCAGTGACAGGGTGGCGCCGCTCACCGCGGCCATGCGATCCCGGGCGGCCATCGAACCCGACGCGTCGACGACGAAGATCACCAGATTGCCTTCGCGCCCTTCGCGGATGGCCCGGCGCACATCCTCGGGTTTGGGCCGCAACGGGCCCGCCCCGGCGCGCTCGGCGGCCGACAGCAGGGTGGCGAACAGGTGTAGCCCGTGCGCGCCTGAATTGGTGTCGCTCCCGTCGGCGGCCGCCACCACGCTGCCGGAGGTGTTGCGCGCCCGCGACCGCCGTCCCGGCGCGCCCTCGCCGACTCCCGGAACCGTCAGCGCCCGGGTGCGGAACACCGTCGAGGGTGGCGCGCTGGGTTTCGGTGGTGGCGGCTTGGAGGAAGCGCGCGAATTAGATTGTACGCCAGGGTTATCTGCAGCGGCTCCCCCGCCGGGCGGATCGGGCTCGGGCTCGGGCTGCGGATCTTCAGCACCCGCCCTTGCCAGGGCTTCGTCCAGCTGATCGCGATCGATGCCGGGATCGTCGAAGGGGTCGCGGCGTCGCCGGTGCGGCAGCGCCAGCTCGGCGGCCACCCGGATGTCCCGCTCCTCGACGGCGTCGGCCCCGCACCACGCGGCGTGCGCGACGGCGGTGCGGGCGACCACCAGGTCGGCCCGCATGCCGTCGACGTCGAACGCCGCGCACAGCGCCGCGATTCGACGCAATTCGTTGTCCGGCAACGCCACATCGTCGACGAGGGCGCGCGCCGCGGCGATCCGCCCGGCCAGCTCCGCGTCGGTGTCGGCATACCGCTCGGCGAACACGTCGGGGTCGGCCTCGTAGGCCATTCGCTGCCGGACGACCTGCATCCGCACGTCGACGTCACGCGACGCGTGCACGTCGACGGTGAGGCCGAACCGGTCCAGCAGCTGCGGACGCAGTTCGCCCTCCTCCGGATTCATCGTACCGATCAGCACGAAACGCGCCTCGTGCGAATGGGAGATGCCGTCGCGTTCGATGTGCACCCGTCCCATCGCCGCGGCGTCGAGCAGCACGTCGACCAGGTGATCGTGCAATAGGTTGACCTCGTCGACGTAGAGCACGCCGCCGTGCGCGCGGGCCAGCAGCCCAGGGGAGAACGCGTGTTCACCGTCGCGCAGCACCCGCTGCAAGTCCAGCGAGCCGATCACCCGGTCTTCTGTTGCGCCGAGCGGCATTTCGACCAGCCCCGCGTCCGCATTCCCGGTCGCGGCCGACAGCAACGCCGCCAGCCCGCGTACGGCCGTCGATTTGGCGGTGCCCTTCTCGCCGCGGATGAGCGCACCGCCGATCTCCGGGCGCACGGCACACAGCAGCAGGGCGAGCCGCAGTTGATCGTGCCCGACGATGGCGCTGAACGGATACGGCTTCACGGCTGCTCCGCAAGGCCGGAGCCGGGCCGCAGCATGGGTACGTGCGGAATGCCGTCGTCGACGAAATCGTCACCGTCACGGACGAATCCGTGCTGGGCGTACATGTCGGCCAGGTAGGTCTGAGCGTCGATCCGGCACGGGTAGTCACCGACCTCGGCCAGCGCGGCACGCAGCAGCCGGGTGGTGTGGCCCCGGCCGCGTGCGTTGCGTTTGGTGCACAGCCGGCCGATCCGGAACGCCTTCTCGCCCCCGGCGTGCTCCTCCATCAACCGCAGCGTGCAGATCACCTCGCCGTCGGGCGTTTCCAGCCAGAAGTGCCGCGTCTCGGCGAGCAGGTCGCGCCCGTCCAGCTCCGGATACGGGCAGGCCTGCTCCACGACGAACACCTCCACCCGCAGCTTGAGCAGCTCGTAAAGGGTTGGGGCGTCGAGGTCTTTGGACCAGGCGCGACGCAGAGCCTCCGTCATGAGCGCACCGCCGATTCCAGCCGCAGCGCCTTGGTGCCCCACGACCACACCTCGTCGAATAGCGCGGGCTCGCGAGACAGCTCAACCCCCAGCGACGGCACCATCTCTTTGAGCGTGGGCAGCCACGAGTCATACCGGTCGGCAAAGCATCGCCGCAGCACGTCGAGCATGGCCGGCACCGCGGTCGACGCCCCCGGGGAGCCCCCGAGCAGTCCGGCGATGCTGCCATCATCGGCGCTGAGCACGGTGGTGTTGAAGTCGAGCACCCCACCTTTGCGCCTGCCCCGGCGGATCACCTGCACCCGCTGGCCGGCCACCGTCAGTTCCCAGTCCGAATCCGCTGCGCTCGGGGCGAATTCGCGCAGTGCGTGCACGCGCTCGGGCTCGGAGAGCCGCAGCTGGGCGATGAGGTAGTTAACCAGCGTCATTTGGGTCGCCCCGACACCGAGCATGGCCAACAGGTTGTCCGGCTTGATCGAGCGGGGCAGATCGGTGAAGTGGCCGTGTTTCAGAAATTTTGGCGACCAGCCGGCGTACGGCCCGAACACCAGCCACGACTTGCCGTTGACGAACCGGAGGTCGAGATGCAGCGCGCCCAGCGGCGGCGCGCCCGGGGCCGGTACGCCGTACACCTTGGCGCGGTGCGCGGCGGTGAGCGCCGGTTTGTCGGCGCGCAGGAACCGGCCGCCGATCGGGAAGCCGGCGAAACCCTTGACCTCTTGGATGCCCGACTTCTGCAACAGCGGCAGCGCGTCACCACCGGCGCCGACGAAGACGAATTTGGCTTCCAGTCGGCGCTTTTCGCGCGTGCGGCGGTTGCGGACCAGCAGCGTCCAGCTGCCGTCGGATTGGCGGGACAGGTCGCGGACTTCGTGACCGAACAGCGCCGTGGTGCCGTTGCGCACGCAGAAGGCGACGAGTTGCCGAGTCAGCGAACCGAAGTCGACGTCGGTGCCGTCGGAGGCCCAGTTGAGCGCGGTCGGCTCGGAGAAGTCGCGCTTGGCGGCCATGAACGGCAGCCGGCGGGCGAACTCGTCCGGGTCGTCGATCAATTCGGTGCGCGCGAAGAGGGGGTTGCCGGCCAGCGCGCGCCGCCGCCGGCGCAGGTAGTCGACGCGCTGCGTCCCGCGCACGAAGCTGACGTGCGGGATCGGGTTGAGGAAGCCGCGGTCGGTCAGGATGCCGTTCTCGGCGGCGTACGCCCAGAATTGGCGCGTGACCTGGAACTGCTCGTTGATACGGACCGCTTTGGTGATGTCGATCGAGCCGTCGGGGTTCTGCGGGGTGTAGTTGAGCTCGCACAGCGCGGAGTGGCCGGTGCCGGCGTTGTTCCAGGGGCTGCTGCTTTCGGCGGCGACGGCGTCGAGCCGCTCGACCAGGGTGATGGACCAGTCCGGCTCCAGCCGCCGCAGCAACGCACCCAGCGTGGCACTCATGATGCCGGCGCCCACCAGCACGACGTCGGTCCGTGCGCTCCTGGCTAGCTCTGACACCGGATCGTTGGTCCTTCCCTCGACTGCGCCGGTCCCAGGTTATCCCGACGCAACCCAGGCCCTTACGACGCGCGGCTCCCCGTCGCCAGCAAAACCTCTAAGCTGGCCCCGTGACTGGCTGGGTGCCCGATGTGCTGCCCGGCTATTGGCAGCGCACGATCCCGCTCGGGTCCGATCCCGTGGGCGAGGGTGACATCGTGGCAACGCTGGTACGACGCGGCGAGCCCACCGGGGCCGACCACCACGCGGTCCTGGCCGTGCATGGCTACACCGACTACTTCTTCAACACCGCGCTGGCCGATCACTTCGCCGATCGTGGCTTTGCGTTCTACGCGCTGGACCTACAGAAGTGCGGCCGGTCGCGGCGAGACGGCCAGACGCCGCACTTCATCACCAACCTTGCCCACTACGACGCCGAACTCGAGCTCGCGTTGTCGGCCATCCGCGAGCAGGCCGCAGCCGGCCGGCCCGGCAAGGTGCTGATGTACGGCCATTCCTCCGGCGGGCTCATCGTGCCGTTATGGCTGGACCGATTGCGTCGGCGCGATCCGGCGTCGCACGGCGGCGTCCGCGGCCTGGTTCTCAACAGCCCGTTCCTGGATCTGCACGGCCCGGTGGTCCTGCGCCATTTTGTGACCTCGGCGCTGATCGCCGGCCTGTCGCGGGTGCGGTCCAAGGGAGTGGTCAGGGCGCCCACCGAAGGCGGTTACGGCACCAGCCTGCACCGCGACTACCACGGCGAGTTCAACTACAACCTGCAGTGGAAACCGGTGGGCGGCTTCCCCATCACCTTCGGTTGGCTGCACGCCGTCCGACGGGCCCAGATCCGGCTGCATCGCGGGCTCAACGTCGGCGTGCCGAATCTGATCCTGCGGTCGGACCGCAGCGTGCGAGAAACCAGCGACCCGGCGTCCATGCAATGCGGTGACGCGGTTCTCGACGTCTCCCAGATCGCGCGGTGGGCGGGGTGCATCGGGAATCGCACCACCATCGTTCCGGTGGCCGACGCCAAGCACGACGTCTTTTTGTCGGTGACGCAGCCGCGCCAGGCGGCCTACCGCCAACTGGACCTGTGGCTCGACGACTATCTCAGCACCGAGAACAGCGACGCCTCGGCGACCTCGGGGAAGGGGTGAGGCCCAAGAATGGAAACCTACGACATCGCGATCATCGGAACCGGTTCGGGCAATAGCATTCTCGACAATCGTTACGCCGACAAGCGGGCAGCCATCTGCGAGCAGGGCACCTTCGGCGGCACCTGCCTTAACGTCGGTTGCATCCCGACGAAGATGTTCGTTTATGCCGCCGAAGTCGCCGCGACCATCCGGGATTCGGCGCGTTATGGCGTCGACGCACACATCGACCGGGTGCGCTGGGAGGACATCGTCTCGCGCATCTTCGGCCGGATCGATCCGATCGCGCTCAGCGGCGAGGACTACCGGCGCTCGGCACCCAATATCGATGTGTACAACCGGCACACCCGGTTCGGGGCCGTTCAACCCGATGGGCGCTATCTGTTGCGCACCGACGCCGGCGAAGAATTCGCCGCCGATCAGGTGGTGATCGCTGCGGGCTCCCGGCCGGTCATCCCGGCGGCGATCCTGGCGTCCGGCGTCGACTATCACACCAGCGATACCGTCATGCGGATCGCCGAGCTGCCCGAGCACATAGCGATCGTCGGGAGTGGCTATGTGGCGGCCGAATTCGCGCACGTCTTCTCCGCGCTCGGCGTGCGGGTCACGCTGGTGATCCGGGGCAGCTGCATGCTGCGGCATTGCGACGACACCATCTGCGAACGTTTCACGCGCATCGCGGCGACCAAGTGGGAACTGCGCACGCACCGCAACGTCGCGCGCGCCGCCAACCGCGGCTCCGGCGTCGCCCTCGAGCTGGACGACGGTTCCACCGTGAACGCCGATCTGCTGCTGGTGGCCACCGGCCGGTTGTCCAACGCCGACCTGCTGGACGCCGAGCAGGCCGGAATCGATGTGCAGAACAGCCGGGTCGTGGTCGACGAATACCAACGGACCTCGGCGCGCGGCGTTTTCGCGCTCGGTGACGTCTCGTCGCCGTACCAGCTCAAGCACGTCGCCAACCACGAGGCCCGCGTCGTGCAGCACAACCTGCTGTGCGACTGGGACGACACCGAGTCGATGGCCGTGACCGACCACCGCTTCGTACCGTCGGCCGTATTCACCGAGCCCCAGCTGGCAACCGTCGGGCTGACCGAAAATCAAGCCGTCGCACGCGGATTCGACATCTCGGTCGCGGTGCAGGACTACGGCGACGTCGCCTACGGCTGGGCGATGGAGGACACCACCGGCGTCGTGAAGCTCATCGCCGAGCGCAACGGCGGAAACCTGCTGGGGGCCCACATCATGGGCTACCAGGCGTCGTCGATCATCCAGCCGCTGATCCAGGCGATGAGCTTCGGGCTGACCGCCACGGAGATGGCGCGCGACCAGTACTGGATTCACCCCGCGCTGCCCGAGGTGGTCGAGAACGCCCTACTGGGCCTGCGCTGACCTCTGGCACTGCGGACACAGGCCGCGCAGCGTCAGGCCGGCCGCCTCCGACAGGGCGAAGGAACTGCCCGCCATCGCGTGCTCGAGCGCCGAGCTCAGCTGTCGGGCGGGCACCTCGATGATGGAGCCGCATTGCGTGCACACCGCGTGGTGGTGGGGGGCGGTGGCCAGACCGTAGGTGGCGACACCGCCGTCGAGGGTCAACGCGTGCAGCACCCCCTGCTCGACCAGGGTGGTCACCGTGCGGTAGATGGTCGCCACATCGGGCGGCTGGGCGCCGGCCGGTAGACACGCGCGCACCCGCTGGTGGATCTCCGCTACGGACAGGTGCCCATTGACCGGCTCGAGCACCGCCAACACCTGGATCCGCGACGCCATCCGCCGCAGCCCGTGGGACCGGAGGATGTCACCGATCCGCTCGGTGACGGCCGGGTCCAGCGCGGGACCCTTTTCCAAGGCCTTAGGGGTCACGCGTTCAGTGTCGCGCCCGATGCCCGGGATCGCCAGTTTTCAGCCCCAACTCGGCCCCGACAAATCCGGGCGATTCCTGCAATCGACTTGCAATTGGCTCGTGACGGCCCATACAGTCGGGCCAGTTGGGTTCTGCCGGTATACGGGAAGGAACCTGGAAGGATCCCAGTGGCCGGGACCGAGTTCGGCTGGCGGTCGTCATGGACGATCAAGTTTCGAAGCGCCCTGGCGCCCGCGGAGTGGTGGCGGCTGGGATCGATGTTGGCGGTAATCGTCGCGCTGCACCTGGTCGGCTGGATCACCTTGGTGTTCATCGTGGACCCGGAGCGACTCAGCCTCGGCGGCAAGGCCTTTGGCATCGGCGTCGGGCTCACGGCCTACACCCTGGGCATGCGGCACGCCTTCGACGCCGACCACATCGCCGCCATCGACAACACCACCCGCAAGCTGATGAGCGACGGGCAGCGTCCCCTTGCCGTCGGCTTCTTCTTCTCGCTGGGGCACTCCACGGTGGTCTTCGCGCTGGCGCTCCTGCTGGCGACCGGAATCAAGGCCGTCATCGGACCGGTCCAGGATGACTCCTCGACGCTGCACCACTACACCGGCCTCATCGGCACCAGCGTCTCGGGCGTGTTTCTGTATCTGATCGCCCTCCTCAACGTCATAGTCCTGGTCGGCATCATGCGCGTGTTCCTGCGATTGCGCCGCGGCGACTACGACGAAGCCGAGCTCGAACAGCAATTGCAAAACCGCGGCCTGATCAACCGATTCCTCGGCCGCGCCACCAGATCGATCACCAAGTCCTGGCACCTGTACCCGGTCGGGCTCTTGTTCGGGCTGGGTTTTGACACCGCCACCGAGATCGCGTTGCTGGTGCTGGCGGGCACCAGCGCGGCGGCCGGTCTGCCCTGGTACGCCATCCTGTGCCTGCCGGTGCTGTTCACCGCCGGCATGTGCCTGCTGGACACGATCGACGGCTCGTTCATGAACTTCGCCTATGGCTGGGCGTTCTCCAGCCCGGTGCGCAAGATCTATTACAACATCACCATCACCGGGCTGTCGGTGGCCGTCGCCCTCCTGATCGGCACCATCGAACTGCTCGGCCTGTTCGCCGACCGGCTGGGATGGCGGGGTCCGTTCTGGCAATGGCTGGGCCGCCTCGACCTCAACACCGTCGGCTTCGTCGTCGTCGGCATGTTCGTCGCCACCTGGGGGGTCGCCCTGCTCATCTGGCGCTACGGGCACATCGAAGAAAAATGGGGCTCGACTTCGCTCGGGGCCGAGACCTAACGCCGCATCGTGCGCCGAGATTGCCGCCATGGTCGTGATCGGCATCCTTAGGTTCACAGCCTTGGCGGCAATCTCGATGCTTCGCCGGCTCGGGAAAACGCCGGTTCAGGTGTAGAAAAGTGCTCATGAGCCTGCACGCCAGCGCGATGCCGGTGACCGGCCATGCATGAGCTGTCGCTGTGCGAAGCCATCGCCAGTCTGGTCAAGACGCATGCCGACGGCCGGCACGTCGACGTGGTGCGCGTGCGGATCGGGGCCCTCCGGCAGGTGGTACCGGAATCCCTGTCGTTCTGCTGGACACTCGTCCGGGACTACGAGGACATGCCGGACGCCGAGCTGGAGCTCGAGTGCGTCACCGCCGAGGTGAAGTGCCGTTCGTGCGGCCGGCAGTCCGAGATCACATCGGCCTGGTCGATCTGGTGTCCGCGGTGCGACAGCCCCGACGTCGAGGTGCTGCACGGCAACGAATTCCTGGTGACGTCGTTGGACGTCTCATGAAAAGCGCTCCGTCTGAATGGATTTGACATGGGTAGATTTCATCGGCATGACGACGGAACCGTGCACACCCACGAGCACGACCACCCCGGCCATGAACACGGGGATCACAGCCGCTACCAGACGGGCAAGCAGCGCGTCGACGTGCTGGAGGCGATCTTCGCCGAGAACGACGTTCTCGCCGATGCCAACCGGGCGGCGTTCGAGAGCAACGGGATCCGCACGCTGAACCTCATGAGCTCACCGGGATCGGGGAAGACGACCATCCTGCAGGCAACGCTCGACGAGCTCGCCGGTGAACTCGCCATCGGTGTGATCGAAGGCGACATCGCCACGGATCTGGATGCGGCCAAGCTCAGCGGTCGCGGCGCCCAGGTATCACTGCTCAATACCAGCAATGGGTTTGGTGGCGAATGCCACCTCGACGCGCCCATGGTCAACCGCGCGCTGCCGAGCCTCGACCTTCCGGGTTTGGACCTGGTGATCATCGAGAACGTCGGCAACCTGGTCTGCCCTGCGGAGTTCGACGTCGGCGAGCACGCCAAGGCCATGGTCTACTCCGTGACCGAGGGCGAGGACAAGCCCCTGAAGTACCCGGTGATGTTCCGATCGGTGGATGTGGTGTTGCTCAACAAGATTGACCTGGTGCCGCACCTGGATGTCGACGTGGACACCTACATCGCGCACGTTCGCGAAGTCAACGCCACGGCGGAGATCGTGCCGGTCAGCGCGCGCACCGGAGCCGGCATGGGTGCCTGGTTCGGCTGGCTGCGACGCTTTGCAACGGACTCCGACGCCTGAAACCGCAAGTGCAATTGATTTGCATGACGATCTCCTGCAAGCGACTTGCATGACAATGAAATTCCTTGGCCCTTCGTTAGGCTGGCTCACGGGTTGGGCGACATCACGGCAGGCGGGGCGAAATCCTTTGTTGGACAACGGTAATAGGCGAAATCCGAGGCTTATGCAACATGAGTCTATTTGCTGGCAAACTACGGACCGTTGACAACGCTCGAAGTCGGGAGTAGACCCAAAATGAGCGCTGCGCAAGTGGGCCGACGGTCGACTCCGGCAGCGTAGGAGCTTCCAGCCCGGCTCCGGAAAGCTGCAGCATGCCAACAGAAGCGGCAGTCAAAGCAGAAGAAACATTGATCCATGTTCTATGGATTAATGCGGGGCTAAGTTGTGACGGCGATTCGGTGGCGTTGACTGCTGCCACCCAGCCCAGCGTCGAGGAAATAGCCCTCGGTGCGCTTCCGGGCCTACCGAAGGTTGCCGTGCACTGGCCGCTGATCGATTTCGAATGCGGACCCAACGGGGGGGCGGACGACTTCCTCGAGTGGTTCTTCAGAGCCGATCGCGGCGAGCTCGAGCCATTCGTGCTCGTCGTCGAAGGATCCATTCCCAACGAGAAGATCAAGGACGAGGGCTACTGGTGCGGGTTCGGCAACAACCCCGCCACCGGCCAGCCGATGACCACCAGCGAGTGGCTCGACCGGCTGGCGCCCAAGGCGACCGCCGTCGTCGCGGTCGGGACCTGCGCCACCTACGGCGGCATCCACGCGATGGCCGGCAATCCGACCGGCGCGATGGGCGTTCCCGACTACCTCGGGTGGGATTGGAAGAGCAAGGCGGGCATCCCGATCGTCTGCGTTCCCGGCTGCCCGATCCATCCGGACAATCTGTCCGAGACGCTGACCTACCTGCTCTACATGGCCACCGGTCAGGCACCGATGATCCCGCTCGACGACGCGTTGCGCCCCAAGTGGTTGTTCGGCAGCACCGTGCACGAAGGGTGTGACCGGGCCGGCTACTACGAGCAGGGCGATTTCGCCACCGAGTACGGGTCACCGAAATGCATTGTCAAACTTGGCTGTTGGGGTCCGGTCGTGAAATGCAATGTGCCCAAGCGCGGGTGGATCAACGGTGTCGGCGGTTGCCCGAACGTCGGCGGTATCTGCATCGGATGCACCATGCCGGGCTTCCCGGACAAGTTCATGCCGTTCATGGACGAGCCGCCGGGCGGCAAGTTCTCGAGCGCCACGTCGGGTCTGTACGGCACCGTGATCCGCGGACTGAGGGGTATCACGGAGCGGACCGTCAACAAGGAGCCACGCTGGCGTCACAAGGGCGACCAGCTCACCACCGGAGCCCGCCGCACCTGGTAGGTCGCGGCGCGCTTGATCCAGTTAGAGCCTTCGGCCGCAAGAGCCCAAAGCGGAGACCCCAAATCGGAGAGTAGTAATGCGATGACAACCATCATTCCAGAGCCGACACACGCCAAGCGGGAACCCGGCCAGCTCGTCGACATGGCCTGGGACCCGATCACCAGGATCGTGGGCAGCCTGGGGATCTACACCAAGATCGATTTCGAGAACCGGGAGGTCGTCGAGTGCCATAGCACCTCGTCGATCTTCCGCGGTTACTCGATTTTCATGAAGGGCAAGGATCCCCGCGACGCCCACTTCATCACCAGCCGCATCTGCGGGATCTGTGGCGACAACCACTGCACCTGCTCGTGCTACACGCAGAACATGGCCTACGGCGTCAAACCGCCGCACCTGGGCGAGTGGCTGATCAACCTCGGCGAGGCCGCCGAGTACATGTTCGACCACAACATATTCCAGGAGAACCTGGTCGGCGTTGACTTCTGCGAGAAGATGGTCGCCGAGACCAACCCGAGCGTGCTCTCACTGGCGGAGAAGACCCCGGCACCGCAGGCCGGCGCGCACGGCTACCGGACGATCGCCGACATCATGCGGTCGCTCAACCCGTTCAGCGGCGAGTTCTACCGCGAAGCCCTTCAGGTGAGCCGCTGGACTCGAGAGATGTTCTGCCTCATGGAAGGCAGGCACGTGCACCCGTCCACGCTGTACCCGGGTGGCATCGGGACCACCGCAACGGTCCAGTTGATGACCGACTACATGACCCGGCTGATGCGTTACGTCGAGTTCATGAAGAAGGTCGTGCCGATGCACGACGACCTGTTCGACTTCTTCTACGAGGCGCTGCCCGGTTACGAGAAGGTCGGCCTGCGCCGCACGCTGCTCGGCTGCTGGGGCTCGTTCCAGGATCCCGATGTGTGCAACTTCGAGTACAAGGACATGGAGCGTTGGGGTAACGCGATGTTCGTGACCCCGGGTGTGGTGGTCGACGGCAACTTGGTCACCCACTCGCTGGTGGACATCAACCTCGGCATCCGGATCCTTTTGGGCAGTTCGTATTACGACGACTGGACCGACCAGGAGATGTTTGTCAAGACCGATCCGCTGGGCAACCAGGTAGACCGGCGCCACCCGTGGAATCAGCACACCAACCCGCACCCGCAGAAGCGGGACATGGAAGGCGGCAAGTACAGCTGGGTGATGTCGCCACGCTGGTTCGACGGCAAGGATCACCTGGCTCTGGACACCGGCGGCGGCCCGCTGGCCCGGCTGTGGGCGACCGCGTTGGCCGGCCTGGTCGACATCGGCTATGTCAAGGCGACGGGGAACAGTGTGAAGATCAACTTCCCCAAGACCGCCCTGAAGGGGCCGGTGGAATTCGAGTGGAAGGTTCCGAAGCACGGCAGCAACACGATCGAACGCGACCGGGCCCGCACCTACTTCCAGGCCTACGCCGCGGCGTGCGCGCTGCACTTCGTCGAGAAGGCGTTGGCGGAAATACGCGCTGGGCGTACTAAGACATGGGAGAAGTTCGAGGTGCCCGACGAAGCCATCGGCTGCGGCTTCACCGAGGCGGTCCGCGGCGTGCTCAGCCACCACATGGTGATCCGGGACGGCAAGATCGCCAACTACCACCCGTACCCCCCCACCCCGTGGAACGCCAACCCGCGCGACAGCTACGGCACGCCGGGCCCCTATGAGGACGCGGTGCAGGGTCAGCCGATCTTCGAGGAGAACAGCCGGGACAACTTCAAGGGCATCGACGTCATGCGCACGGTGCGCAGCTTCGACCCGTGCCTGCCCTGCGGCGTGCACATGTACCTCGGGAAGGGCAAGACGCTGGAAAGACTGCACTCACCAACGCAGTCGCCCGCCGGGGAGTGACGCATGGCGGATCGCCCGGAGGAACTCGCGGGACCCTCAGAAGGAGAAGCGCAGTGGCGGACAGCGGGCGATCGAATCCAGACACTTCTGGATTCCTGCGCGGCGAGCGGGGCGGCCGCGTATGAACGCGCCCAGCAGTTGGTCCGCGAGGTCTTAGGCCTCTACGGGGCCGGACTGGAACGGATCCTGCAAGCCGGCGACCCCGATTTAGCCGAGCGGCTGGCCACCGACGACCTGGTGGCCAGCCTGCTCCTGGTCCACGGTCTGCACCCGCACGACGTGCACCGGCGGGTGTCCGACGCCCTGGACCGGGTGCGGCCCTACCTGGGTTCGCACGGTGGTGACGTCGATCTGCTGGAAATCACCCACGGACCTGAAGGTGCTGGCGTGCTCCTAGCCTTCAAAGGTAGCTGCAAGAGCTGCCCGTCGTCGGCGGTGACGCTGGAACTCGCGGTCGAGGACGCGGTCCGGGCGGCCGCGCCGGAGATCTCGTCGATCGAGGTCGTCACGGCCGAGCCGGCAAGCAGCCCTGCAGTGATTCCAACCGAATCGCTCATGGCATCCCTCCGTTCGAATGGCCGCGGCCATTCGAACGGTCACGGCGCGACGTCGTGGCACCCGCTGCCCGAGGTGGCCGAGCTGGACACCGGCGAGGTCGCGGGTTTTCAGATCGCCGGCACCGGGCTGATGGCGTGCCGGGTCGACGACCAGGTGTTCACCTATCGGGACCGTTGCCCGGTTTGCGATGACACGCTGGCCGGTGCGCAATTGCAGGGCGCGCTGCTGCGCTGTCCGCGCTGTGGATCGCACTTCGACGTGGTGCACGCGGGTGCCGGTCGCAATGTCGCAGACGGAGCTCACCTCGATCCCGTCCCCCTGCTGGCCCGTGACGGGGTGTTGTCGGTGGCATTGCCGACCCAACCGATGGGGGCTCCGGCATGACCAGCGCCGGCGACGATGCAGAGCGAAGCGATGAGGAGGAGCGGCGCTCATGACCGGCGCATCGAGCCCTTTTGAGGTACTTAGCCGCATCACCGCTAATCGACGAGCCCCCGAGCCGGCGGGCGAACGGTGCGAAATGTGCTCGGAGCAGATTTCCGATGAGCACCAGCACGTGGTGAATGTCGCCGCCCGGCAGCTGATGTGCGTCTGCCGGGCCTGTTATCTGCTGTTCACCGACTCCCAAGCCGAGTTGCGCTATCGCGCGGTGCCGGACCGGTATCTGGCGTTCCCGGCCTTCGCGCTGGACCGCGGGGCGTGGGAGGCACTGCAAATTCCGGTAGGCGTCGCCTTCTTCTTCACCAATTCCGCGCTCGGACGCACCGTCGCCTTCTATCCCGGCCCGGCGGGGGCCACCGAATCCGAACTCGACCTGGACGCCTGGAACGCCATCGGCGGCGCCGACCCGCGGGTGGGCCTGCTGGCCGACGACGTCGAGGCCCTGCTGGTCCGGGTGCCCCAGAGCGATGAGGCCGAAAACGACCAGCCGCAAAGCTATCTCGTTCCGATCGACGCCTGCTACGAGTTCGTCGGGCGCTTGCGCATGCTGTGGCGAGGGTTCGACGGTGGCCAGGAGGCCCGGGCGTTCATCGACGGCTTCTTCGCCGAGATTGAAGCCCGCGCCCGGAAAACGCCCGGGACGCCGCCATGACCGGAGAGCACGTGGACGTCAACTTCGCGGTTCTCGACGTGGCGCCCGAGCCGTACACCGTCAGCCCGGTGCTGACCGCGCGCGTCAGCGTCGCAGCCAGCGGGGACGACCCGGTGCACGCGATCGCCCTACGCTGCCAGGTCCGCATCGAGCCGGCGCGTCGTTCCTACTCCGAGGCCGAGGAGGCCGGGCTGCTCGACCTGTTCGGGCCGCGCGAACGCTGGGCGAGCACCCAACGCACCTTCCTCTGGCAGCACTGCACCGCGATGGTGCCTGGCTTCGCCGGCAACACGACGGTCGCGCTTCCGCTGGACTGCACCTACGACTTCGAGGTCGCCGCCGCCAAGTATCTGCACGCGTTGCGCGACGGTGCGCTACCCCTCCAGTTCCTTTTCAGCGGAACCATTTTCGTCAAAGCCGAACGCGGTTTCTCCGTCCAGCAGGTGCCGTGGGACTGCGAGTATCGCTACGACATGCCGGTCGCTGTCTGGCGGGAACTGATCGCGCAGCACTACCCGAACACCGGCTGGGTCCGGCTGAGTCACGAAACCATAGCCGCGCTGGCCTCCTACAAATCAGCGCAGGGGCTGCTCGACCTCGACCACGCCATCAACGCGCTGCTGGACACCGACCGGGAGAGTGCACAGTGACTTTTGGGACCTCGAATTGGGACCGTGCCCGCGCCGTCGCCGACGCGGTGCTCTACGAGGGTTACCTGCTCTACCCGTACCGGGGGACGTCGAGCAAGAATCAGTCGCGTTGGCAATTCGGCGTTTTGGGTCCGCCCGGCGCCGCGGAGGCGGGCCTGGGTGAGGACAACACGCTCGCGGCGGAGTTTCTGGTCGACGGGGCCCAGGCGCTGACCGTGGTGGTGCGGTTCCTGCAGTTGCAGCACCGCCGGGCCGAGCGTGAGTTCGCCCACGGCGAGTTCGAACCGGTCGACGAGCTGACCACCCCGGCCGGGTCGTGGCTGACCTGGGACGAGGCGGTCGAATGTGAATTGTCCTTCGGCCCGTTTTCATTCGAGGACGAGCCGTGCACGTTGCCCATCATGGTGGACACGGCAACCGACGTCGAATTCCTCGATGGCGGTCGTCTGGTGCGCCAACGAGAGGAGGTGCTTGGCGTACTGGCGGTCACCAGCGAGCAGGAGGGCGACCTGCGCCGGGTGTCCGTTCGGGTCAGCAACGTCGGCGACTGTGCACGCGACAAACGCGATGCGATCGCACGGTCCATGATCGGCACCCACCTGATCGCCGAAGTCGTTGGCGGTGAATTCGTTTCGCTGCTCGAGCCGCCGCCGGGTGCCACCGACGCGGTGTCGCGCTGCGACCAGCACCGGTGCTTCCCCGTGCTGGCCGGCCCCGCCGGCACCCGAGACATTCTCCTGATCTCGCCAATCATCCTCTACGACCACCCCGAGGTGGCCGAACAGAGCAGCACGGCGCTGTATGACTGCACTGAGATCGACGAGATCCTCACGCTGCGGGTGATGACGATGACGGACGAGGAGAAGGCGCAGGCCCGGGCCACCGACCCGCGGGCTGCGCGCATCATCGACCAGTGCGACGCCATGTCGCCCGATGCGATGGCGCGGCTGCACGGTGTGCTGCGCAATCCGCACGGTGTCAACATGCCGGCGGGGCTGGTCCCGGAGATACCCGAGGGGATCGACTGGTGGGATCCGCTGGCCGACAACGCCGTTCGTCCCGAGGTCGACGCGGTACTGGTGAACGGGGTCCGGGTCACCCGGGGCAGCCGGGTCCGGCTGCGGCCGAGACGCAACGCCGACGCGCAAGACATCTTCGTCGCCGGCAAGGTCGCCCGCGTCACGTCGGTGCATGAGGATGTGGAGGGCAACAAGCATGTCGGGGTCGTCGTCGACGACGACCCCGCCGCCGACCTACACGACTGGTACGGCCGCTATCTGTACTTCTCCCCCGACGAAATACAGCCACTCGAAACCGAACAACCCGCAAACCCCTGAAAGGAGTTCGAAATGGAAGTCTTGGGTTGGATATTCCTCGCCATCATCGCGTTGGTGGTCCTGGTCGCGGTCGCGCTCGGACTGGTATCGATTCCCGATGCCCGCCGCTATCTGAAACTGAGGCGGATGTAGCCGGCTGAGCGACACGATGGCATCACGCATCCTGGTGGCCGGGATCGGCAACATCTTCCTGGGTGACGACGGATTCGGCTCCGAGGTGGTCCGCAGCGCCGAGATCTCGCAGGACGATCCGAGAGTCCGCGTCATCGACTACGGCATCAGGGGCATGCACCTGGCCTACGACCTGCTCGAGGACTGGGACACCCTGGTCCTCGTCGACGCGGTACCCAGCCGCGGCAATCCGGGTACGTTGCACGTCTTCCAGGCCGACTACGAACAGGACCGTGAATCCGGTTCGGCCACAGCCGGAGTTGACGGCCACAGCATGGATCCGGCCGCGGTGTTCGCCAGCCTCCGGGCCCTGGGGGGCAATCCGCCCTACACGGTCGTCGTCGGGTGCGAGGCGGGCAGGGTCGACGAAGGCATCGGACTGACCGAGCCCGTGGCCAGGGCCGTTCCCCGCGCCGCGCGGGCCGTCGAGGAAATCGTCGCGGCGTTGCGAACGCCTGCGGCCGCAACCGTGCGAGAGGAACTTTGAGCCATGTGTCTGGGGATACCCGGTCAAGTGATCCGGATGCTGGACGGTTACGAGGGACAACTCGCGCTGGTCGATGTCACCGGCGAGCAGCGCAAGGTCAACGTCGGCATGTTACCGGAGGAGACGTTCGCGCCCGGTGACTGGATAATCATCCACATGGGCTTCGCCGTCGAGAAGACAGACCGCGCCGGTGCGGAGCAGGCGATGGCCGGCCTCGAGCTGATGGGCCGGGGCCGCATCGATCCGACGGTCAGCCCGGGGGGCGGTTGAGATGACCGAATCCCCCCTGATGCTGCGGTCCGACGTCCGGCAGCACTTCACGGTGACCGGTGTTGTTCAGGGGGTTGGCTTTCGTCCTTTCGTCCACCGAATCGCCACCGAGCTCGGGCTGGCCGGATTCGTCGGCAACGATTCCGGTGCGGTCTTCCTCGAGGTGCAGGGCGAACGCGCACGCGTGGACGAATTCGCTCGCCGGCTACGTGCCGAGGCCCCACCGCTGGCCCGGATCAGCACCGTCACGGTTGCCGACCTCGCCTTGGAAACGGAGGCCATCGCCTTCGGAGGTGGGTTCCGGATCGTAGAAAGCCGGGCAAGTCGGGCGGTCACCGGTGAAGCCACGACCCCGATCCCGCCCGACATCGCGGTGTGCGACGACTGCGTCGGCGAGCTGTTCGACCCATACGACCGGCGCTACCGGCACCCGTTTGTGACCTGTACCAACTGCGGGCCGCGGTTCACCATCATCCGCGAGTTGCCCTACGACCGCCCGGCCACCACCATGTCGGGATTCGCCATGTGCGACCGATGCGCCGCCGAATACCACGATCCGGCGGATCGCCGGTTCCACGCGCAGCCGATCGCCTGCCCCGATTGCGGGCCTTCGCTGCGGTTTTCGTCGGCGAGCGGCGAGATTACCGGGTCGGATGCCGCGCTGGCGGCCACCCAACGCGCGCTGGCGGCGGGCGCCGTGGTCGCCATCAAGGGCATCGGCGGTTACCACCTGGCCTGCGTCGTCGACGACGATGCGGCGGTCGGCGCACTGCGAGCCCGAAAGGCGCGCGGTGCCAAGCCTTTCGCCATGCTGGTCCGCGACCTCGGCGTCGCGCGCCGCTACGCGCACGTCGACGCCGCCGAAGCCGCGGTGCTGTCGAGTCCCGCCCGCCCTATCGTGTTGCTAAGGCGGCTCCCCCCAAACAACACCGCACCGGTCGCCGACGCCGTCGCGCCCGGCAGCCCGCTGCTCGGGCTGATGCTGCCGTACTCCCCCATCCATCACCTGCTGCTGGCGCCCGTACCCGGTGCCGCCGAGCCGGTACCCGACGCGCTGGTGCTGACCAGCGCCAACCGTTCCGACGAGCCCATCTGCTTCACCGACGACGATGCCGCCGCCAGGCTTCCGGCGCTGTGCGATGCGGTGCTCGACCACGACCGGCCAATCCACGTCCCCTGCGACGACTCGGTGGTGCGCGTCATCAGAGACCAAGGGGCGCGCGAACTTCCGATCCGCCGGTCCCGCGGCTTTGCGCCGCTGCCCATCGATCTCGGGCGGGCGGGCCCCGCGGTGCTCGCCGTGGGCGGGGAATTGAAGAACACGTTCTGCCTCACCGATGGCTCCCGCGCCTACATGTCCGGTCACATCGGCGACATGGCCACCTTGGAGACGCTGCGGGCGTTCGAGCGCGCGGTGGGTCAGCTCACGGGCATACGCGGTATGCCGGCGCGAATGGCCGCCGACCTGCATCCGGGCTACCACACCCGCAGCTGGGCGGAGCGCCATGCCGGCGATCGGCCCTTGGATCTCGTCCAGCACCACCACGCACACGTGGTCTCGCTGCTGGCCGAGCACGGCCGCATCGGTGAGCCCGTCGTCGGGGTCTCCTTCGACGGAACCGGTTACGGCTGCGACCAAACGATCTGGGGCGGCGAGATTCTCGCCCTCGGAACCGACAGCCACCGATTCGTTCGCGTCGGCCACCTGCTGCCGGTGCCGCTGCCGGGCGGTGATGCCGCGGTGCGCAACCCGTGGCGGATGGCGCTGTCCCAATTGTGGGTGGCCGGTATCGACTGGACTCCGGATCTCGCGCCGGTCGCCGCCGCGGCCCCGGACGAATTACGCCTTACCCGCTCGCAATTGGAGAGCGGCACCGGGTGTGTGCCGTGTTCGAGCATGGGCCGCCTGTTCGACGCGGTGGCCTCCCTGCTCGGGGTGCGGCACCGGATCGACTACGAAGGCCAGGCCGCCATCGAGCTCGAAGCGCTGGCGGAGTCGGCCCTCGACGACCTGGGGATCCGGCCGTCGCTGCCGCTGATGGTGCGGGATGACGGGGTGATCGATCCCACCACCATGGTGCAGACGTTGGTGGCGGCCCTGTACGCGGGCACGCGGCCCGCGCTGCTGGCCGCGGCGTTCCACGAGGCGGTCGCGGACGCCGTCGCCAAGGTGGTCCGTCAGGTGGCCGGAGCGGTCCGACTGGTGGGCCTCACGGGCGGGGTTTTCCAGAACGTGCTGCTGCTGCATGCCTGCCGTAAGCGGTTGCAGCTGGCCGGGTTTGAGGTGCTGATCCACCACACGGTTCCGCCGAACGATGGCGGGCTGGCGCTGGGTCAGGCCGCGATCTCGATGCTGACAGGTTTGGAAGAGGGCTGGAGGAGGCGAACTAATGACTCATGCATCTGACACCGTTCTCGATCGCGGGCTGGGCGCCGAATTGGCCGAGGACCTGGCCGCCACCGCTTTCACGCTGGCCAAACGCTTCGCCGCCGGGGCGACCATGTGGTCCATCGCGCCGTCGTGGGAACCGCATGCGCTGCACATCGCCGTCGAGTTCGTGCATCCGGTGATCATGGGCAAACGGGCGCTGCCCGCGGTGGCCCTGACCGGACCCGACCTGGTGGATTTGGTGCGAGTGTCGGTGCGGCCCGGCGACATCGTGGTCGCGGTCTCCGGTGCCGACGACGCGCAGGTGCGTTCGGTGATGCGCCGCGGCCCGGCATGGGGCGCCACCACAATTTGGATCGGCAGCGGCCAGCAGCCGGCGGCAGGGGTGGCCGACCACGTGCTGTGGCTCGATGACCCCGATCCGCGGGTGCCCGCGACGGGCGGCTTCGTGCTGTTCTACCACCTGCTGTGGGAGCTGACCCACGTGTGTTTCGAACACTCGGGGTTGCTCAAAGACGGGCCGTCGCGCTCCGACGACGATGGGGCAGTTTGCGTGACGTGCAGCGACGAGGGGCGCTTGGGCGAGGTGATGAGCGCGTCGGAAAACGGGCAGGCGACGGTGCGCACCGCGCGGGGTGTCGAGAACGTGGTGACCACGCTCATCGACCCGGTCGCGGCCGGTGAGCTGGTCCTGGTGCACGCCGGCACGGCGATCAGCCGACTGGACGAGGAGGAGGGCCGATGAGCGCCGCGGACGAGCCCACCAACTTTCTCTATCCGTTCATCGACGCGGAGGAGGACGATCCCAAATCACTGCTGGCTGACCTGGCCGCGTCGGCGCAGGCAAAAGCGGCCGAGAGCCTGGTGCTGCGGCGCTCCACCATGGAGGCCAACGCCGACCTGCTGGAGGCGGCCGCCACCGAGATGGCGCGCCGTTTCGCGGCGGGCGGACGGTTGTTCACCTTCGGAAACGGCGGCAGCTGCACCGATTCCACGACTCTGGCGCGACTGTTCGCCCGGCCGCCCATCGGGAAGCCGCTGCCCGGTTGGTCGTTGACCGCCGATCAGGCGATCATCACCGCGCTGGGCAACGACGTCGGGTTTGACTTGGTGTTCGCCCGCCAGTTGATCGCCCGGGCGAAGGCCGGCGACATCGCGATCGCCATGTCGACCAGCGGGAATTCGCCCAACCTGCTCACGGCGCTCGCCGAGGCGCGCCAGCGCGGTCTGTACACCATCGGTTTCGCCGGTTATGACGGCGGCGCGTTCGCGGACAACCCAAACGTGGACGCCTGCTTCGTCGTTCGGTCACAAAGCGTGCACCGGATTCAGGAATCGCAAGCGCTGCTGGGCTACCGGCTGTGGTTGGGCGTACATCAACGTCTTGAGGGCGATCAAGGTTTGGGGGCCGCATGAGCAAGTCAGCAGGCGACTACCTGTCGTCGGGGCCGCGGTTCGCCGAGGGTGAGGTGATCGAGCGGATCGAGTCGTTCCGCAGGCGCCGTCCCCGGCTGCTCGACGACCACGTGACCCTGGCGCACGGGGCGGGCGGGAAGGCCTCGGCGGCGCTGGTGGACGCGGTCTTCATGGAGGCCTTCCGCAACCCGCTGCTCGAGTCGCTGGGCGACGGCGCGGTCCTCACGCTGCCCGGTGGCGAGCGCCTGGCGATGTCCACCGACTCATTCGTGGTGCAGCCCAGACGTTTTCCCGGTGGCTCGGTCGGCGAACTCGCCGTCCACGGGACCTGCAACGACCTTGCGATGGCCGGCGCCGTGCCGTCCTGGATCTCGGCGGCGTTCGTGATCGAAGAGGGCTTCGGAATCGCCGAGTTGAAAGAGATCGTCGCCGACATGGCCGCCGCCGCGGCGGCCTCGGGTGTGCAGATCGTCACCGGCGACACCAAGGTGGTGCCCAAGGGCGCCGCCGACGGGCTGTTTGTCACCACCACCGGGGCCGGTGTCATACCCGCGGGGCGCACGCTTTCGCCCGCGTCGGTGCGCACCGGCGACAGGGTGCTGTTGTCGGGGTCGATGGGCGACCACGGGATGGCCGTCATGCTCGCCCGGGGCGACCTCGCCATCGAGGCCGACATTGCTTCCGACACCGCCTCGGTCAGTCCCTTGGTGGAACTGCTGATGGCGGCGGCCCCGTCCACCCGGTGGATGCGGGATGCGACGCGGGGCGGGGTCGGCACCGTGTGCAACGAGCTCGCCCAGGCCTGCGGTCTCGGGGTGCTGCTCGAAGAGGAGCGACTACCCGTGCGGCCCATGGTGAATGGCGCCTGTGAGTTGCTCGGCATCGATCCCCTTTACGTCGCCAACGAGGGCAAGTTCGTCGCCGTCGTCGCGCCGGAGGAGGCCGACGCGGGGCTGGCCGCGTTGCGGTCGCATCCCCTGGGCGCCGACGCGGCCGAGGTGGGGGAAATCGTCACCGAACCGGCCGAAACCGTGGTGCTGCGCACCGGCTTCGGCGGCACGCGGATCGTCGACATGCTGGTCGGGGACCCGCTGCCGAGGATTTGCTGAAGGAAGGGAGGTAACCGCGGATGTGTCTTGGGATTCCCGGTCGGATCGTCGAAATCACCGACCCCGAAAACTATCTGGCGAAGGTCGACGTCAGCGGCGTGCAGCGCACGATCAGCGTGCGGCTGCTGGAGGACGAGCTGCCCGAGCCCGACGACTGGGTGCTGGTCCATGTCGGGTTCGCCATGGCCAAGATCGACGAGACCGAGGCGTTGCTCACCCTGGCCGCCATCAAGAAACTCGGCGATGCGTACACCACCGAGATGGAAGCCTTCGACTCGTCGGCCATAGTTTAAAAGGATGGCGCACAATGAAATTCGTTGACGAGTTCCGCGATCCCGCCGCGGCGCGCAAACTGCTGGTCGCCATCGAGCGCTTGGCCGGGACGGACGGCGAGCAGTTCAAGTTCATGGAGGTGTGCGGCGGGCACACGCACACCATTTATCGGCACGGCATCGAACACCTGCTTCCCGACAACGTGGAGCTGGTGCACGGCCCGGGTTGCCCGGTCTGCGTGATCCCCATGGGCCGCATCGACGACGCGATGTGGCTGGCCGGCCAACCCGACGTTATCTTCACCTGTTTCGGCGACATGATGCGGGTGCCCGGGTCGGCCGGCAGCCTGCTGGACGCCAAGGCTCGGGGCGCCGACGTGCGGTTCGTCTACTCCCCGTTGGACGCGCTGAAGATCGCCGTCGAAAACCCCGACAAACAGGTGGTGTTCTTCGCCATCGGCTTCGAGACCACCGCGCCCTCGACTGCGGTCACGCTGGTGCGCGCGCGGGATCTGGGCCTGGCCAATTTCAGCGTCTTTTGCAACCATGTCACGATCGTGCCGCCGATCAAGGCGATTCTGGAGTCGCCGGATTTGCGCCTGTCGGGTTTCATCGGCCCCGGGCATGTGTCGACGGTGGTGGGCAACCGCCCGTACCGGTTCGTGCCGGAGGTGTACCGAAAGCCGTTGGTGGTGGCCGGTTTCGAGCCGCTAGATATCCTGGCGGCGGTCGCGATGCTGCTGACCCAGATCCGCGAGGGCCGCTGCGAAGTGGAAAACCAGTACAAGCGCGTGGTGCCCGAGCGGGGCAACCCGGCCGCGCTGGCGCTGATGGGCAAGGTGTTCGCGTTGCGCCCGCATTTCGAATGGCGTGGGTTGGGCTTCATCTCGCAAAGCGCGCTGCGGCTGCACGACGATTTCGCGGAATTCGACGCCGAGCTGCGATTCTCGATGCCCGGTGTGCGGGTCGCCGACCCGAAGGCCTGCCAGTGCGGCGAGGTGCTAAAGGGAGTGCTCAAGCCTTGGGAGTGCAAGGTTTTCGGCACCGCGTGCACGCCCGAGACGCCGATCGGAACGTGCATGGTGTCACCCGAGGGGGCGTGCGCGGCCTATTACAACTTCGGCCGTATGCACCGCGACGCGGCCAAGCTCGTGGGGCGCACTTGACCGATACGGCCAAGCCCGACACGGGCGGCTCTGAAAAGGGCGCCGAGATGTTCGCGCGCTACGCGTACGCTCCCAACGCGCTTGGCTACTGCGGTCCCCCGCTGGGAGCCACCTTGCGCGACGGCTCGGTCGACGAGGTGCGCAGCGCGGCGACGAGGTTTTCCGGGGCCTGGCCGTACCTGAGGGTGCTGTCCCGGATGACCGGCATTGCCGATCCGCTGGATTATCGGCTGGTCGAGTCGTATTGGCTCGGCGGCGGCATCGGTGCCGAGCTGAGCCCGCAAGACTTCTTCGACGGGTTGCTGGCCATCATCGGCCCGCAAGCGGGCCGCTACTGGTCACACCTCACGGCCGACCTCGCCCGCGAGGCGGCCTGCAACCACTGCTTCCACGTGTTCGGCGTGTACCCGTGGACCCGGTTCCTGGGCCGAGGCATGGATGAACACCCGCTGAGCGTGCTGGACAACTGCCGGATCACCTGGGGGACAGTCATTTCCCGTGCTGGGGACGACGTCGAGGTCATGTGTCGGGGGCTCGTTTGGGACGGTCGGGCGCTGACGCTGTCCGAACCCTCGGCGCGCCTGCTCGAGGTCTGGGCCGACGGGTACAGCGCGGTGCCCGACGTCGTCGTCGGTGACGAGATCGCGGTGCACTGGGGCCGGCTGTGCGGCCGACTCTCGCCGGAGCAGGTCCGCGCGCTCGCCGAGAGCACCGATCGTCAGCTGCGGGTGACGAGTCAACGGCTGGCGCACGTTTGACTTCTGCCAGACTGACCCCATGCCTGGTCCAGCGGCCCGATCGATCTGCGACGTGTTGCCCGCCGCGGCCGCACTGCTCGGGGCCCCGGGTGCGGTCGACAGCCTTGGCCTCACCGAATCGGTTGGTCACGTCGATCGCGTCGCGGTCGTGCTGGTGGACGGAATGGGCTGGCACCTGTTGCCGGAGTTGGCCTGCGGCGCACCGCTGCTCGCCTCCGTGCTGGCCCGTGACACCGGACGCCTCAGCGAACTGACCTGTACCTTTCCGTCGACGACGCCGAGCAGCCTGGTGTCGCTGGGTACGGGGGCCCGGCCCGGCGAGCACGGCATCCTGGGTTTCACGCTCAACGTGCCCGGCACCGACAGGGTGCTCAACCACATCCTGTGGCGCGACGACCCGCCGCACGCCGGGTGGCAGCCGCTGCCCACCTGGTTCGAACGGCTCGGGCAAGCCGGCGTCGGTGCGCGCGCCGTGTTGCCCGCGCCGTTCATGGGCAGCGGATTGACGGACGCGGCGTATCGCGGCGCCCGCTTTCACCCGACGTACCCGACGAGCGACTACGCCGCGGAGCTGGCCGGCGAGCTGAACGCGGCGCCGGGCCTGGTCTACGGCTACACCACCGACCTGGACACCGCGGCCCACCTGTTCGGTATCGGCTCGCCCCGGTGGCACGAGGCGGCGGCCCAGGTCGATGCCCTGCTCACCCGGCTGGTCGAGGCGCTACCACCGGACGCGGTCTTGCTGGTGACCGCCGACCACGGCGGCCTCAACGTCCCGCCGGACGCTCGCGTCGACCTCGACACCGAGCCACACCTGGGCGAGGGCGTGCGGGTGGTCGCCGGCGAGCCGCGGGTGCGCTACCTGCACACCGAGCCCGGGGCCGCCCCCGACGTGCAGGCCGCCTGGAGTGGGGCGCTGGACGGCCGGGCACGCGTCTACAGCCGCGAGCAGGCGGTGGCGACCGGGATGTTCGGGCCGGTCGAGCCGGCGCACCTGGCGCGGATCGGCGATGTCGTCGTCGTTTGCACCGAAGATATCGCCGTGCTGGCGACCGGCCACGAGCCCCCGGAAGTGGCTCGCCTCATAGGTTTTCACGGCGCGGCCACCCCGGCCGAGATGGCGATCCCGCTGATCGTTCTGAATAGATGAATCGGCCGTTTTCCGCAAGTGCACACCTGACTTTGATCGTTTTCACAGCTTGCTCCCGGTTTTAACCGGATGTCGCGGTTGTACAGTCGGGGCACTGTGAATCCTGGGGGCGCTGCTAAAACACGACGACGGCACTCGGCCGTCGCGCTCGTCGCCGGAATCAGTCTGTTCGTCGCCCTCATCGCCGGTTCGGCGCTGCGGCCACAACTTGCCGCGACCGCATTGCCCGAACCGGTGGCGTGGTCTCACGGGGCCCCGGACGTCGGCGCGCATGCCGACCAACCACTGCACGGTCGCTCGCCAACTGTGAGCCATCTCGCTCATCACACGTCGTGGGGCGCCGCACCGACCAATAAAAAGCCGTTCCGCAGCATGTGGATGACGAAAGAGCGGCCATCGACTTGGACCCGCTTGTCCCCGCAATCGGTCCGGTCGTCCGTGCCGGATTCCGTCGCCGCGTTGAAGTTTCAGCCGCGCGGCGCCCCGTATCACGGAGCTGCGGCTGTCGGCGCCGACCGGGACATCTTGACCCGGCTCTGCGTCGCCCGTCGCTGATAGGTCGGCTCCCGGCCGGTGTGCCCCGTCACGGCGGCCGGTGAACGCGACGCATGCCTGCGGCGCAACGAGGTCTGTAACCCGTACGTCTATGTCTTAAGGGAAGAGTTCATGTTTTCAAGAACGACTGATACCGCCGCAGTCAGGCAGAGGCCGTGATGGATTTCGCGACGCTACCGCCGGAAATCAACTCCGGACGAATGTTTTCGGGTCCCGGTGCCGGATCGCTGATCCAGGCCGCCGCGGCGTGGGACAGGCTGGCCGCACGGCTGTGCGCCGCGGCGGCTGACTATCGGGCGGTGACCTCAAAGCTGGCCACGGCGACGACCCGGGTAGCGGCACCCTACATAACCTGGCTTGACGCCATCGCCGCACAATCCGAGCACGCGGCCATCCAGCTCGCGGCGGCGGCCGGCGCCCATGAGTCGGCGTTGACGGCGATGGTGCCCCCACCGGTGATCACCGCCAACCGCACGCAGCGAAGCTCGCTGGCCAGGCAGAACTGCCTGGGACAGACCAGCCCCGCAATCGCGGACGTCGACGCCGAGTACGAACGGATGTGGGCCCGGGACGCCGACGCCATGTACGCCTACGCCGGCGCGTCGGCCGCCGCGGCGACGGTGGCACCGGTCACCTCACCGCCGGGTGACCGGGGCGGGGCCGCGCGCTCATGGGCCTTGACGTCGGCGCCGGACGTCGTATCGGCCGGCCGCCAGGTGATGTCCACCATCCCCGCAGCGCTGCAATCGCTTTCGATGTCCCCGCTGGCGTCGTTCGATGCGTCGCTCTCGTCGGTGATAGCGCCGCTGTCGAGACTGAGTTCGCTGTCCGCACCGTCGGACTGCGCGATCAAGCACCTGAACGGCCTCAACAAACACGCGGCGTTGCGCTCGCTCTTCACGAAGCCGACCGCCGTTGGCGCCGCGTTCACCGCACGCCTTGGCCGCCGGACGTCGATCGGAAAGCTGTCGGTACCGCCGTCCTGGGCCACCGCGACGGCGCCGATCGCCGTCCGCCGCGGCACGGTTGCCTAGGGGTGGTTAAAGCGGGGTGACGTAGGCCGAGCTGATACCGCCGTCGACCAAGAACGTCGACGCGGTGATGAACGACGCGTCGTCACTGGCCAAAAAGGCCACCGCAGCGGCGATTTCGTCGGGCTCGGCGAATCTGCCCAACGGCACATGCACCAGCCGGCGGGCGGCCCGCTCGGGGTCCGTGGCGAAAAGCTCTTGCAGCAGCGGGGTGTTGACCGGTCCCGGACACAACGCGTTGACGCGGATGCCCTGCCGGGCGAACTGCACTCCCAGCTCCCGTGACATCGCCAGCACCCCACCCTTGGAGGCGGTGTAGGAGATCTGCGACGTCGCCGACCCCAACACCGCGACAAACGATGCCGTGTTGATGATCGAACCCTTTCCGGCGGGCACCATGTGCCGCAGGGC